>Ga0172379_10000199_pt1 | contig 160664 bp, 153 predicted proteins | sample GrowelOW334metaG_FD_119756 | JGI IMG/M metagenome (GOLD analysis project Ga0172379, IMG submission 119756) | Groundwater microbial communities from an aquifer near a municipal landfill in Southern Ontario, Canada - Groundwater well OW334 metaG | ecosystem: Environmental > Aquatic > Deep...
TAATGAGGGTGATTATATTTTATATTATTATGACACCAATGGTACTCCCTACTTTGATAGTTTATTAACCAACAAAGCTACCACTTTACCATGTAATCAACTTTTGGCTAATAAACTAGATATCGGTAGTATTGATGATGCTAGTGTTAATATTCCAGTAGATTCAGACGGCATTAGCAATCCGGAGATATATTTTATAGCTAATTTTAACCCTTATGGTTATCCATTTGGAGGTCTAAACTTGAACACTAATGATTATTTTAGTTCTAATATTGCTCAACAATATCAACCAGGTGCACCATTTGCTTTAGAAGTTTTTGATGATGAAAATCATGCAATAATTCCAGAACGTATAATAAATATACAATCCCAAGGCATTACACATTCCCTCTGTTTGCCAGAAACAACTTATACAGATTATATGCCAAATATATATTATTATGACACTAATGGTACTCCCTATGCTGATACTTTTTTGACTTTGCCAATCACCGAAATCCCATGTAATGAAATTATAGGAGGACCAGCACCAGAAATAACTAGTCCATTAACTGTCAATGCTACAGTTGGAAGTAGTTTTAGATATACTATTACAGCTACCAATAACCCTACTAATTTTAGAATAAGTAATTTACCAACTGGCTTATCATTTGATACATCAACTGGCGTAATCGTCGGTACAGCCAGTGTAGTTGGTACATATGCTGTTGAAATAACAGCTCTTAATTCTGTTGGTGCAGATACAGAAACGCTTACGATAACTATTAATCCATCAATTAATAGTTACGATAGGTTATAATTATGATTTTAGATTATCCTCTAGCTCTAAGTATATTAATATTGATTTTAGCCGCGTTTTATTTGTTACGTGGCAAAAATAAACATAATAAAACAGAACACAATCTTGGTTCTGCCAATTTTATAAACAATTTTTCTTTAGACCTAACTGCTTTGGCTAGAGAAGGAAAATTGGATCCGGTAGTAGGTCGAGATAAAGAAATCAGAAAAGTTATACAAGTATTATCAAGACGTAGAAAAAACAATATTATTATATTTGGTAGAGCTGGTATTGGTAAAACAGCTATAGCCGAAGGCTTGGCCCTAGCCATAGCTAAAGGTAAGGTTCCTAAAAATTTAGCAGATAAAGTAATTTTAAAAATTGATATTTCATCAGTATTGGCGGGTACTAAGTATAGAGGAGATTTTGAAAAAAGGTTTAAAGAGCTGATTGATAATGTTATTGCTATGAATAAGCGTATTATAGTATTTATGGATGAAATTCATACCATAGTCCAAGCTGGAGGAACCGAAGGTTCTATTGACGCCGATGATATTATCAAAGCTCCTTTAGCTAGGGGTGAATTACAAATGATTGGCACCACTACAGTAGAGGAGTATAAAAAATATATAGAACCAGATAAAACTTTAACTAGAAGATTTGAAGGCTATTTGATGGAAGAGCCAGATAAAAATACTACTATAAAAATGTTAGAGGCACTGAAGAAGGGCTATGAGGATTATCATAAAGTATCTATTGGCAGTGATATTATAAAACAAATAGTAGAGGGTACGGCCAAAATAAAAGATAGGGCTTTTCCTGATAAGGCTATTGATATATTGGATGAAGTAGCTGCTCAGGTAAGGTTAAATAATATAGATTCGAATAAAATTATCAAAGTAAAAGCTAGTGATTTGAAAGAAGTTTTAAGAGAATATCATAATTACTAAGTTTAAAAAACTCTCGCATATGATACGGGAGTTTTTTAGTTTTATTATTTTTATTGATTGAGAGCGGCCAAAAATAAGTCTTCATTGGGCTTGTGAGGTAGATGGCAGATATTATTGATATAATTTATTTTTATATAACCATCGCGATCAATTACCAATTTTGTAATAGAAGATTGATATATTTCCATAGACAAAAAACCAATGACATCGGTATTTAAAATGCTAGTTACTATGGATCTTATCAAATTTCCATGACAAAACAGGCCTACTCTTTTTCCTTTATTTTTTTTGTAGATATCAGCTAGAAGACGTCTAGATTTTTCTTGTAATTTATTCATTTCTAGATCCATATGTTTGTAGGCTTTTATTTTTTTTATACGAGTTTTTTCTGACATACGGAAATATTTTATTTTATACCATTCTGTCCAGTCAATTTCATTTAGTCTTTTATCAACATATATTCTTTTGTTTTGTTTTTTGGCATAGTCTTCAGCTGTTTCTCTCGCTCTGACAAACTCGGAGATATATATTTTTTCTATGTTTATTTGTTTTAATTTTTTATAAAGTACTTTTCTTTGTTTTAGACCTATATCAGACAAGGGCATTTTTTCATCTCCTAGTGTTTCTTTTAGAGTATAATCTGGATGACAATGACGTATCAAATATATTCTAGTATATGGTCCATTAATAACCTGCCTAGTTTTAGCATAGGCAGTTTGTTCGTCTATAGTGGGGGTTTTGAAACCAATATTTATAAAAGGTGTTCTAAATTTTAAAGCCATAGTTTTTGTTTAGTTTAATGTACTAATTTTAATGTTATTTGAGTAAAAAATCAAACTTGCTATAATGAAATAAATGAGCTATTAATACGTATTATACCTAAGACATAGCTAATATGCCAGATATTAATAATTGGGATAATTTGTCAGACGCAGAATTGGTCAAACTTACCTTGGAAAAACAAGACAATTTTTTGTATTTGATTAGAAGATATGAAGCAAAACTTAGTCGGTATATAAAGCGTATTGCTGGTCTTGCCAAAGAAGATATTGAGGATGTTTTACAAGAAGTCTTTATAAAAACTTATCAAAATATAAATAGCTTTGATAAAGATCTCAAATTTTCTTCTTGGATTTATCGTATTGCTCACAACGAAGTTATTGATAATTATCGTAAAAAACAAGTCAGACCTCAAGAAATCAGCTATGATAGTGAGTCAATATTAAACAATATAATAAGTAGAGCAGATATTAGCAAAGAACTAGATAATAAATATTTACGAGTTAATATTAATAAAGTATTAGATAGTTTGGATTTAAAGTATAGAGAAGTATTGGTTTTAAAATTTTTGGAAGAAAAAGAATACAAAGAAATCTCGGATATTTTGAAAAAACCAATGGGTACCATCGCTACTTTGATTAGCCGAGCCAAGAAGCAATTTTTACAAAAAATAGAAGAGCAAGATATTAAATTATAGATATATGAGTGAAACAAATATTACCCAAGAAATATTGGATAAAATAAAAGATACAAAACCAAAACCACGTTGGCAATTTTTGCTTAAAAACTATATAGTTTGGTGTTTGGCTAGCATTTCATTGATTATTAGTAGTTTAGCTTTTTCAGTTATTTTGTATATGTTGATAGACAATGACTGGGATGTATATAGTCGTATCAGTGGTAGTTTATTAGAATTTATATTTTTGACTTTACCATATTTTTGGTTGATGTTTTTGGGGATTTTGATCTTAGTTACTTATTATAATTTTAGACATACAAAAAATGGTTATAGATTTTCTTTGAGTAAAATATTTTTAGCTGGCTTGGGTATCAATATATTGCTAGGCACATTTTTTTACAATTTTGGGATGGCTCAGGCAATAGATAATATAGTAGCCCAGAGAGCATTTTTTTATAATGAAGTGATCAATAGGAGACAACATATATGGTCTCGTGTTGATGATGGTCTTTTGGGGGGAGTGGTCAGGGCTATTGAAGATGAATATATAGAAATTGAAGATATGCAAGGTAATATTTGGATGATCAAACATTTTAATACTACTACGCCCAATTTTTTAAATCTAAAGATTGGACAGCCGATTCGCATTATTGGTCAAAAGCTAGATAGTCAAAATTTTGAAATGCACATTCTTTTACCAATGCGTGGTATGCATTGGCTACAAGAAAGATATGAGTCACCTCATAGAATGATAGATGAAAGAAATTTTTTGCCGGTTCGTATTAATAGATAGAAAGCAGATCGATCGCTTTTAGCTAATAAACCTAACAATAAATTATGAAGAAAAGTAAGTTTTATTTACTGAGTGGATTTTTGGGCTTGGTTATTACCACTTTAGTAGTATCTTCCATCGCATCAGCTCATGGTTTGTATGGGCAATCCACTGGAGCTAGAAATATAGATCCAGAAAGGCTAGCCACCATGGAAGAACATCATCAAGCTATGGAACAATATCATGATGCTATCCAAACAGCTATAGAAAACGGAGACTATAATACTTGGAAAGAAGCTACTGATAGTATTCCTAGAATTACTGATTTTATCAACCAAGATAATTTTGACCAATTTGTACAAATGCATAAATATATGCAAGAAGGTGATTTTGAGGCAGCTCAAACATTAAAAGATGAGCTTGGTCTACCAGAACTAGGTATGGGCATGGGGATGCACAAAGGTTTTGGAATGAGACACGGGTTTGCTAATAACAATTTAGAAAAATAAAACCTTCAAAAAACACCTCTAGCTGAGGTGTTTTTTGGTAGTTATTGTAGAATAGGATATTTTTTGACCAATTTACATTTTTCCCATTTCTTACCAAAACCAAGACTGTGGTTAGTCTCATCTATATAAAAACCAAATAAGATCAAGATATAGATTATATGTTCATCTACCAAAGGGTTATGTTCTGGTGGTATAGCTGCCAAATACATCAAAGCAAGCATAATAGAACCACCAATAGTAGTAAGCTTACTGGCAATACCAAGTATCAAAGCCGAACCCAACAACAATAACCCCAACATAAATAGCCAATCTATTAGTGGGTTACCAGCCATAGACTGAAATATATCAGCAAAAGGACCACTAGTAGAAAATTTTAAAAACCCACTAGTAGGAGAGGTACCATTTAGCCAAGATTTGTCAGCTTCAGTAGCAAAGCCTAGACCAAAAACCTTGTCCCAAAAAGCCCACAAAAATATCCAACCCAATATTATTCTTAGCAGACCTTTTGAATATTTTAGTTTATCTTTCATTTTGTTTTGTGATTAATTTTTTTATTGCTTATATTATATCATATATTTTGGCTTTATTTACAAAAGCATTATATAAGGTATAATATAGATACTTATGAAATTGGTAAAAAATAAAATAATAATTTTCTCTTTATTTATAGCTTTGGCAAATTTATTTGTTTTGGGATGTTTTTTTACTAGTTCAGATTTTAATAATACCCATGACAATACAATGCCAGCTATGGAATGTTGCAATATGGGCGCTTATAGTTTTTCAGAACATGTAGGGTATGATTTACAATATATGTTATCTGAGGTGGGTATAAATTTATGGGGAATAAATTTTATACTGGCTGTTATTATATTTTTGTATATTAAATTTGACATACTTAGCAATTATTTTTTACTTCGAGATAGATACGGTGGTTTCAAATTGTTTTATAAATTTACTTTTTTATTTAGCAACGGAATTCTTCATCCAAAGATTTATTAGCTTATAATCTAAGCCTTAGTTTTATATTATTATAAATATAATTGATTAAGGTTTTTTTGATATATATAAAAATATATTTGCACTAAAAATGGCTATTAAAAAAGGATTTGTTGAGATTGATTGATAATATTTGTTTAGGATGTTATGATTTAAAAAAATATAATATCACTAAATAATTTAATAAATTTTTATGGGGGAAAATAAAAATATAATAGAAATAAATAAATCTTTTAAAGATGTTTTCAAAAAACCAAGTTATGTTATTTTATTTTTTATTATAGCTTTGGCATTTTTTTTGGCTAGTTTTTTAATAGCTAGATACCAATTGCTAGCAGCTTTTTCTGGCTTGATAAAAATAAAGATGTTTTGGTTTTTACTAAGGGACCCCCAGAGTACTTTCACTAGTAGCTCACTAATCTTGGTTATTATATTATCTTTTTTGTCGGCTATAAATATTGTAATGATGATTTTCTATGTTAAGAGAAGAATAAGTTTGGAAAAAAATACAGGAGTAGGCCTGATGGGTATGATATTGGGATTTCTTGGTGTCGGTTGTGCTTCTTGTGGGTCACTAGTTTTATCCTCTATATTTGGTTTGGCCGCTACGACATCTTTTATTGGCATCTTACCTTTTGGAGGTTTAGAATTTGGTATATTGGGAGTATTTATGCTTTTGTTTTCTACTTATTTAATAGCCAAAAAAATTCAAAATCCGTTATTGTGCAAAATTGATCATTAATTTAAAAAAATGAATAATAAACAATGTAAGTCTATATATATTTCAGGCATGACTTGTACTTCTTGTGAGATGTTAATCAAAGACTCATTAGAAGAAATAGAGAGTATTAAATATATAAAAATTAGTCATTTGCATGGCAAAGCTGAGCTTGGCCATGATGGAGAACAATTGCCCATCAAAGAAATAATTAGAAAAATAGAAGAGCTGGGTTATCAAGCTTCTCTGGAACCAATAAAAAACAAAAAACCACAAGCATCAGCTGAGCAATGGTTTTATGCTGGGTTATTGGTTTTGGGGTTGTATCTTATTTATAGATATTTAAGATGGATAGGTTTATTAGACTGGATACAAGCCGATATCAGTGATATAAATTATGGCGCAGCTTTTATTATTGGTATTGTAGCCTCTTTGTCTAGTTGTTTAGTAGTAGTGGGGGCAGTGGTTATGTCTTTTGCTGCTAAATATCAAGCCCGAGGTACTTTTTATGAGCGCAATTTAAAGCCACACTTATTATTTCACTTTGGACGTTTGGCAGCCTTTTTTATTCTAGGAGGTATATTAGGGATGATAGGTTCTTGGTTTAATATCTCAGATGTATTTATGAGTTGGTTTACGGTTTTTATTGCCCTAGTTTTATTGTGGCTAGCTTTAAATATTTTGGGATTTGTACCATCTCTTACCACTTTGGGTATTCGAATGCCAAAGCGTAGTATGGGTGCTTGGAAAAAACTGCAAGAATCAGAACATGCTATGGCACCAACTATTTTGGGAGCCTTTACTTTCTTTTTACCTTGTGGCTTTACTCAGAGCATGCAACTTTTTGCTATGGCCTCTGGAGATTTTATGACTGGAGCTCTTACTTTATTTCTTTTTGCCCTAGGCACTTCTCCAGTGTTACTAGGATTGGGAGTAGCTACTACTAAATTTAAAAATATGAAGACAGTGATAATACAAAAAGCCATTGGCTTTGTAGTATTATTTTTTGCTTTTTATACTATGTCTTCTGGATTAGCTATTCAAGGTATTGATATAAATTTTTGGTCTAGCCAAGAGGCAGTAAGCAGTATTGTTGGTTCTGCCAACGCTCAAGAAATTAAAATGATTGTTGATTCTAGTGGCTATACTCCTAGTGCTTTTAAATTAAAAAAAAGTGTACCTGTTAAATGGATAATTGATGGCACCAAAGCATCTGGTTGTACCAATAGTATTATTGTCCCAGACTTGGGTATTGCTGAAGATATTCATAGTGGGGAAAATATAATAGAATTTACTCCACAAGAATCTGGTACTATTAATTTTTCTTGTGGGATGGGTATGGTTCGTGGTAAATTTATTGTAGAATAATATAAAAATATATGGAAAATATAAATTTAAAAATAGCAGGTATGCATTGCGCTTCTTGTGCTTTAAATATTGAAAAGACTATAAAAAAAAGTCCAGGTATAAAAAGTGCTAGTGTAAACTATGCCAATAATCAAGCCAAAGTAGAGTTTGATAGTCAAAAAATAAGTAGAAGTGAAATAGAAGCAGTAATTTCCAAAGCAGGTGATTATAAGGTAATAGATGATAGCGATCAAACAGCAGATTTGAAGTTGACTCAAAAATCTTATCGTAAGTTTGTTTGGGCACTTATCCTCACTTTGCCTTTGCTTGTGACCATGTTTTATAAACCAAACTTTGGTATTAATTTTTTTGATGTTAGTTTGGAAACCTGGATAATGCATGATTTGGCATTTATAGTAGTTTTTGTGATTGGTTGGCAGTTTCACAAGGGTATGATTTTGCAACTCAAGCAATTCAAATCAAATATGGATACACTGATTTCAATCGGTACACTAGCAGCTTATTTTTATAGTTTGTACGCAATGTTCATTGATACTCATGTTTATTTTGAAACAGCGGCAGTGATTATTACTTTGATATTACTGGGTAAATATTTAGAAGAAAAAAGTAAAGGCAGAGCTTCTACAGCCATCAAACAATTGTTATCTTTGGGAGTAAAACAAGCTACTATATTGATTGACAATCAAGAACAAAAAAAAGATATCAAAGACATCAAGCTGGGTGATATAGTATTGGTCAAGCCGGGTGAAAAAATTCCTTTAGATGGTGAGATAGTAGAAGGCGAGACCTCTGTTGATGAATCAATGTTGACTGGTGAAAGTATTCCAGTAGACAAAAAACAGGGTAGCTTGGTTTATGGAGCAACTATCAACAATCAAGGTGTCATAAAAGTAAAAGTTAATAAGATAGGAGAAGACACAGTTTTGGCTCAGATAATCAAACTGGTAGAAGATGCTCAAGCATCAAAAGCTCCAATACAAAAATTGGCTGATAAAGTATCTAGTATTTTTGTGCCAGCAGCTATTGGTATAGCTATTATTACTTTTGCGATTTGGTATTGGTTATTGGGAGTTGGCTTTGAGCTCAGTCTTATCAATGCAGTAGCAGTGATAGTAATAGCCTGTCCTTGTGCCTTGGGTCTTGCTACGCCGACAGCTATTATGGTGGGATCTGGTAAGGGAGCAGCCAATGGTATTCTTATCAAGGATTCTCAAAGTTTAGAAATAGCTCATAAAGTAAATGTAGTGGTTTTTGATAAAACTGGCACTTTGACTGAAGGAAAGCCAGCTATAACTGATATCAATACTCTTGATGATACATTATCATCTAAACAGCTTATGATCCTGGCTTGCTCTTTGGAGGCTAGCAGCGAGCATTCTTTGGCCAATGCTTTTATAAAGTATGCTAAAGATAATAATTTAGCATTAAAGAATGCCACCAAAGTAGAAGCGATAAAAGGCAAGGGTATCAAAGGCTTGATTGACAATCAAGAAATGTATCTCGGTAATAGGGAATTATTAAAAGATTTGCAAGTAGTAGAGAGTGCAAATTACAAAGTTGCTTTTGAAAAATATGCTAGTGAAGCCAAAACGCCCATTTATTTTATAAAAGATAAAAAAGTAATGGGTGTCATAGCAGTTGCCGATGTTATCAGGTCTTCCTCTAAAGAGGCTATAGCCCAACTTCAAAAAATAAGTGAAGTATATATGTTGACTGGTGATCACAAATTGACAGCTCAGGCTATTGCTAGAGAATTGGGTATAAAAAAAGTAATAGCTGAGGTGTTGCCAGATCAAAAAGTAGAGCATATCCGAAAACTTAAAGAAAAAGGCAAGATAGTGGCTTTTGTAGGGGATGGTATAAATGATGCTCCAGCTTTGACATTGGCAGATTTGGGTATTGCTATTGGTGGGGGCACTGATATTGCTATGGAAAGTGGTAATATAGTGCTGATGAATAGCGATCCACGCAAAGTTATTTCAGCGATTGCTTTATCAAAAAAAACATTTACCACTATTAAGCAAAATTTATTTTGGGCCTTTGCTTACAATGTAATTGCTATACCATTGGCGGCTTTTGGATTTTTAAATCCAATGATTGCAGCTGCTGCAATGAGCTTTTCTAGTGTTTCAGTTGTAACCAATAGTCTTAGAATTAGGCGTATTAAATTGTAGCCAATCAGTATAAAATAAAAACACCTAACAAGGTGTTTTTATTTTTGTATTAAAAATGCTATAATTTGGATATAAATATTGATTTTAATAAAAATATATGTCAGTCAAAAAAAGAAAGCTACCAGTTAAAACTATTAAATATTTAGAGAAGGCCGGTATAAAACATGACTTGTTAGAACACAAGACTATTTATACTGCTATTGATGCAGCTAATACCATGAAAAAGAAAATGGAAGAAATTGCTAAGTCACTTTTGGTAAAAGCAGATAAGGATTATTATATGGTTTTATTACCAGCTGATCAAAATCTTGATATGGAGAAGCTAAAAAAAGTTTTGAGCAAAGCTCAACAGAAACAAATCAAGCTTATCAAAATTCCAGGTGAAAAATTGGCTAGGGAAGTATTAAAAGTCAAAAATGATTCTATAGCTGCTTTTGGTTCTTTATATAAATTGCCAGTGATAATAGACAAAAAAATAGCCAATATAAAAACAGCGGTTTTTTCTTCAGATAGTTTTAATCATTCAGTAGAAATGGCAGTCAAAGATTTTATTAGTTTGGAAAATGCACTTATAGATACTTTTGGAATAAAGAAAAAAATCAAAAAACAAGCAAGCGTTAAAAAGAAAGTAAATAAGAAAAAAAAGACAAGTAAGAAGAGTATTAAGAAAAAGCCAACTAAAAAAAGAGTAATTAAGAGATAAATTTATTTTTAAAGACACTTGAATTATCAAGTGTCTTTTTATTTTGTCTAGATGGGCTATTTCTGTTATAATTAGTTTATACTTAGCATATTAATAAGTAAGTAAGTTATTATTTTATCTAAATATGTCATCTCATTTACCAATATCTCAAGATTCATTAAAAAAGATACTTTTTGACGCCAAAGTCATTAAAGAAAATGACTGGAAAGAAGCAGAAGACAACGCTCATCGTCGTCGTCGTGGTATAGAAGAAGTTCTTACGGAGAGAGGATTTTTAAATCCTAGTTATTTGCATGAATTGATTAGTGACTATTTAAAGGTACCTTTTATAAATTTACGCAAGAGAAAATTAGATCACGCAGTATTAAATATTATTGATGAAAAAACATCTCGTAAGGCCAAGGCAATTCCTTTTGCCTTGGAAAAAGGCAAACTTAAGGTAGCTTTTGTAAATCCTAATAGTAAAGAAAAAGTAGCTTTAGTTAAAAAAGCTAGCAAAAAGAAGATTGAGATTTTTATGACTAGTTATAAAAATTTTCTTTTTGCTTCTCGTCTTTATCAAAAAGATATTCAAGAAGAGCTCAATCAAATATTGGATAGCAAGATTTTAAAAGTAGATGGTAAGCCAACTGAAGTTGAAATTCCAATTATCAAAATTATTGATGCTATTTTAGAATCAGCTCTTTTTGAGCAAGCTTCAGATATCCATATTGAGGCATTACCAGATGCAGTGGTTATTAGATTTAGGGTAGATGGTGATCTTCATGATGTAGTAGAATTACCATCAAGTATCCATGATGCTTTAATAGCTCGTATAAAAATTTTGTCTAATCTTCGTATTGATGAACATCGTGTGCCTCAGGATGGACGTTTTTCTTTTAAAATAGAAGACGAGGAAGAGTCAGTCCGAGTTTCAGTTTTACCTGCTTTTTATGGTGAAAAGATAGTAATGCGTCTGATGACTGACGATGCTCAAAACCTGAGTTTAGAAGATTTGGGATTTCTTGACCACAATCAAGAAATAATGCTCAGACAGATAAAAAAGCCTTTTGGCATGATACTAGTAGTTGGACCTACTGGATCGGGTAAAACCACCACTCTTTATTCGGTTTTAAATATTTTGAATACTGAAGAAGTCAATATCTCTACTATTGAGGATCCAATAGAGTATGGAGTGCATCGCGTAAATCAAACACAAATAAATGACAAAGCAGGTTATGATTTTGCTGGTGGTCTTAGAGCCTTACTTCGTCAGGATCCAGATATTATCATGATTGGAGAGATTCGTGACAACGATACAGCACAAATTGCGGTCAGGGCTGGACTTACAGGTCATTTGGTTTTATCAACTCTACATACCAACAATGCTTCGGGCGCACCACCCAGATTGTTGGATATGGGAGTAGAGTCATTTTTGGTAGCTTCTACCCTCAATTTAGTAATTGCTCAAAGATTAGTAAGACGTATTTGTTTAAATTGTATTGAGAGTTTTAAATTAAACAAAGATCAATTAAGTAGTTTGAGCCATGAATTCAACCTTGAAGATATGTTTGAGAGGTTTAAAGAATTAAAATTGGTAGAAAGTAGATTACATTCTTTCGCTGATCTTACCTTTTATAAAGGCAAGGGTTGTTCTCGTTGCAATGGATCTGGCTACAGCAAAAGAATTGCTGTTTTGGAGTTATTGGAAAATGATAAAAAAGTTCAAGATTGTATTATTAGAAATGCATCTTCAGTTGATATAGAAAATGCAGCTAAAGAACATGGTATGATTACAATTTTTGAAGATGGTATGCAAAAAGTCCTTTTGGGCATGACCACTATAGAAGAAGTATTGCGTATTAAAAGAGAATAGATATGAAATATATTGATGATAGTAAAAAAACAAACAACTCTTCTAAGTTTGATGTAAACAAACTTAGTGGTGATGGTGAATTGACCAAGACAAAGTCTCAGATGTCTTCATTTCAATTATATAGAGCACCAAAAAAATCTTCAAAAGTATCAAAAAATAATAAAAAAATAGAATCATCTGGTGCACCAGTCAAAAAAGAAATAAAGCCTGTCCATACAAAAGATATTGGTATTTTTAATAAAGTATCTTTGACCGATAAGATGCTTTTTATGGACAATATGTCTACTATGCTTCGCGCTGGATTATCTATTACTCCAGCTCTCAAGACTATTAAAAATGAGATTAAAAACAAATATTTTAAAGACATATTAGACTATTTGTGTGAACATATTGAAAATGGTCAAACTTTATCTACCGGCTTAAAACACTATCCCAAGGTTTTTCCTAGTATGGTTGTTGCTACTGTTGAAGTAGGAGAAAATACAGGTATGTTGGCTGATACTTTTGGTCATTTGGCCGATATCATAAAAAGACAAAAAGAATTGCGTAGCAAGGTAGTTGGGGCTATGATGTATCCAGTTATTGTAATTATCGCTTTGATTATTGTGAGTGGTTTTTTGGCCTTAGTTATATTTCCTCAGTTGATAGATTTATTTGAATCAGGAGGAGTAAAACTTCCTTTTATTTTGAGAGCTGTATCGGGTATCAATTTTGTCGTGAGAAATTATTGGCACTTTTCCATTGGTGGTTTTATTGGGTTGTTGATTTTAATCAAATTTATATTTTCTAAAGCTCGTCCAAAATTGGCTTTGCATACTTTTATATTAAAAACACCTTTTTTGGGAAAGCTCAGTAGAGAATTAGAGCTTACTCGTTTTGCTGGTAATCTCAATGCTCTTTTGGCAGCTGGATTACCTATTGTCCAATCTATGGAGATAGTATCCAAAACTCTGTCCAACACTAGATACCAAAAAGAAGTGGCTATTATCGCCAAGGAATTGGAAAAAGGCACATCTTTACAAGCCTCTATGGCCAAAAGACCAAACCTTTTCCCATCACTGACTGTACAATTGATACAAGTTGGTGAGTCTACTGGACAGCTGGAAGAAATACTAGCCAAGATTTTTGAATTTTATGAAAATAGAGTAAATAATGTTTTAGATAATCTTTCTACAATATTAGAACCAGTTTTACTGGTCATAGTTGGTGTAGCTGTTGGTTTTATTGCTGTGTCTGTCATTGGCCCAATGTATGAATTAACCAATTCTTTTGCCGAATAATTTTTATGTTTATAAAAAATCAAAGAGGATTGAGTATGATTGAGTTATTGATAGTTATATCAGTCACATCTTTGATTATTTCTATGGGTTTTAATGGTTATAAAACTTGGCATAAAAAAATATTGCTTATTGATACTCATGACACAATAAAAAGTGCTTTGGTTAGGACTCAACAATTAGCTACAGCTGCTGCTGGTAGTAATTCATGGGGTATGCATTTTACTACTTCAAGCTATACTATTTTTTCAGGAGACACATATGATCAATCTGATGTTAACAATAAAACATGGATTTTAAATGGTATAGAAATTCAAAATTCAGAAACAATTTTTTCAGATGCTTTCGGTGTTTATGGACCAGATGTAATATTTTCCAAATTTGATGGAGAAGCAAATAATACAGGGACAATATCTATAATATTGAGTATTGACAATAGTTATAATAAAAATATAGAAGTTAAAAGTTCTGGGCAAGTTAATTAGTTTATGAAGAATATAAAAAAACAATTTGGTTTATATTTGCGAAAAAATATTGAAGGATTCTCCATGATAGAACTATTAATAACTATATCTTTTATAGCTACTATGATTGTTTTGGTATTTGCTATAAGTGTATCAAATAATAAGTTAAGGTATATAAATGAAGAAAAAACTAAAGCTCTTTTTTATACCATTGAATCTATGGAAGCTGTTAGATTATTGGATTGGAGTACTTTAGCCGCTGGTGATTATTCTATTAATTTAGTAGCTAACAAATGGGTTGCGAGTTCAGGTGGTCAGCTTTTGGATAATTTTTACACTAGAACTATTACAGTATCAGATGTTTATAGAGAAAATTATACCAACGGACAAGCTTATGGTGATATAGTATTATCTGGAGGTTATATCGATGTAGATACAAAAAAAATAACTATTAATGTATCATGGAATAGTAAATCTGGTAATGCTCAACAAGAAAATATGGAAACATATTTGCATAGATGGCAAGCTAGTCGTTGGTTACAAACAGATTGGGTTGGTGGAGACGGACAGGTTAATTGGTTTGATGAAACCAAGTTTTTTTCTAAAAATGCAGGTGTAGATGTATCGACTGCTGGTGTAGTTAGCTTACAACTTGGATATATAGATTGGAGCAATACCACTACTACTGATAATTATGATACTCCATCAAATTTTGATGATAATGATGTTTTAGAAAAAGATGGGATTGCTTATTTGATTACAGAAAATAATCCTTCAGGAGACGAGCTTTATATATTAGATGTTAGTGATCCTTACAATGTATTTAAAATATCATCTTTAGATATTGGGTCTTCAGTTAATAGTATAAGAGTGTCTGGAGATTATGCTTATTTGGCCACAGGAGATAATGTAGCCGAACTTCAAATAATAAATATAAATAATCTAAGTAGTCCCTATATTTTTAATTCTTATGATTTACCGAGCAATGATGATTCACTGGATTTAGCAATATCTGGTACGGAAGCTTATATAGTACAAGGAGCTGATTTTTATTCTTTGAGTATATTAGATCCTTCAAATATTCAACTTCTTGATTCATTGAACATAGCGGCTGAGTTGGATCAATTATTTTTTTCAGATTCTTATGTTTATTTGGCTACTTTAGATAGCTCAGCTGAATTTCAAATAGTAAATGTTACTAATCCAGCAGATTTAAATATAATAGGGATATATGATTTACCAGGGTCTTTAAAAGGTACAGATGTTTTTGTTCGAGGTAATAAAGGATATATATCAACTCAAAACAATGGTGGGGGACCAGAATTTTTCGTATTAGATGTAAATGAACCAGCTAATCCAAACTTTTTAGGATCATACGAAGTCAATGAGACAGTTCATTCTTTTTCTTTGGTAGGACCTTATGCTCTTTTGGGTACTAATTTTTTAGACGAAGAATTAAATGTTTTAAATATCACTGATCCTAGTAATATTTTTAAAGAGTTTGGTTTTGATTTAGAAGGATATGTTTTAGGCATGTCGGCCAATTGTTCTATGATTTATGCAGCAACTTCTAGTAATATTGGGGAATTTTTTATTATATCTACCGAAATAACAGATTGTGATTATTCTACAGCTGGAATATTAGAATCATCAACTTTTGATGCTGGTACGGCTACTAGCTCTTACAACTGGATTTCTTGGGAAGGCAACGAACCACTTGATACTGATATACGTTTTCAAATTGCAACTAGTGATAATTCTGGAGGACCTTGGGACTTTAAAGGGCCAGACGGAACAAGCACTAGTTATTATACAGAAGCCAATGGAGAATATATAAACTATACTAATCACGCTTTTGATAAATATATTAGATATAAACTTTTTTTAGATAGTCAAGCTGATTTACAAACACCAACTTTGGAGGAAGTTATTATTTCTTATTCAGAAAATTTATAAAATGAAAATTTTTCAGATAAATAAAAAAGGATTTACTTTGGTAGAAACTATAATCTATTTGCTTATCGCTACTCTTTTAATGATTATAATATCAAGTTTAGTATTATCTGTTTTTAAAGCGCGTCGACATTTTATAGCTATAAATGATGTAAATCACAATGCTAGATTTATAGTTCATTATCTTACCAATAGATTGCATAATACAAATACTATTGTAGATGTGAGTCCGGCACCCGAACAATTTCATTTTTATCAATTACCAGATATGCGTTTTAGTATCGAAGTCTTAGGAGACGACATGGTTTATCGTGAGGGACAAGATATTGGCTCTGGTTTTCCAGATCAATCTACTTTAAGTCCAATAATATTGAATAATTCTAATGTGTCAGTATCAAATTTATCTTTAATAGCTGTTGATGATTATCGAGGTATTAGTAATCAAGGTATTCAGATAAGCTTTAGGCTAACTTCAGGCACAGTAGAAAAAGATTATTCTTATTATCAAAGAGATTTTTCTACTTTTCTTAGTATCAGATAATATGATTATAAATTTTTTAAAACAAAAAGACGGAGCTGCAACTTTGATAGCTGCTATATTTGTAACCACTACTATGTTGTCAATATCTTTATCATTATCTTTAATATCTGTAAATATGAAAAATAGTTTAAATTCTTTTATAGATGCTACCCATACTTTTTATGCTGCTGAAACTGGAGTTCAAGAAGCTTTGATGCAACTAAAAAAAGAACCAAATAATTATATTTTTGATAATTTTTTAATAAATGGGGTGGAAGTTGAACGTCAATTTATTGAAAATTTTTGTGAAGGAGCTTCTTGTATCTCATTGATAGAAGCCACAGCCTCTACTACACAATCTACTAGAAAGGTTAGATATTCTTGTACCAAGGATATGTCAAATTGTACTTGGAGCGAATTAATACCATAAAAATAATTTTTATATTTTATTTAAATAATTTTGAGCAGCTATTTTTGTTTTAAAATGTAGAGCTGATTTTATATGTTCACTTTGGGCACCTTCAGATTTTAATCTGTGTGCCAGAGTGTTTCTTAATATTTGGGGATTTATATTTACAGAGGGATTTATATTTTTGGCATATTTATTTATGAGCCTTTCAACAGAGCGGATACTTAATGATCTATTGTCAGATTTGTTTGATCTATCAAAATTTATAAACAGATAATCTATAGTATCATTTCTTTTGTCTAAATATTTTTTTAAATACAGCCAAGTACTAGGATTTATTTTTATAAAATTATTTTTAGTTATAAATATTTCTTGTTTTATAGCATCTATTTGAGATATTTTCAATTTTACTAGTTGCCCTACTTTGAGTCCAGAGGAGTAAAGTAATTCTAAAATAGCTTTATCTCTAAGTCCGATTAGATTCTTATACTTATTAGGGTTTTCTAAAAATTTATCAAGCTCTTGAGCAGTTAATATTTTAATACCGGTAGTTTCATTAGGGAGAAGATCAATATGAAATGGAGTATTTAAAAACTTTAAGTAATTATTTATTATTTTTAGGCGAAGATTAATGGTATTTATACGTTTATATTTTTTCAATAAATATTGAAAATATTCTTTTAGTTTATTATCAGTCAATTCTGCTTTATCAAGCCAGCTTAAAAACTGATCTATATGCCAGAGATAGCTTTTTATAGTAGAGGTTTGTAATTTGATAGATTTTAAATGATTTTTATATTTTAACATACTTATATTTTAACATAAAACGACACAAATGTAAGTATGGCTTTATAGACTTCAGTATTGACTTTTAGATATAAAAGTGTTAATATAAGTCCGTATTTAATTAATTTCCCAATACTTGGCTTGGCCTGACAGAGGTCTAATTGAGGCTTAGCTCGGATTCGGGATTGGAAAGGATAAATTATGTTAGACAAAAAAAAGAAACAGAGGCTTATTGAAAAGTTTAAGACTCACAAAAATGACACTGGTTCATCTGAAGTGCAGATTGCTATTCTTACCGAAGAAATCAAAGAATTGACCAACCACCTTCGTGAACACAAAAAAGATTTTTCTTCAAGACGTGGTCTTTTAGCAAAAGTAGCTCTTCGTCACAAATTACTTCGTTATTTAGAACGAGAGGACGAAAAAAGGTTTCTAAAATTAGTAAAAATCTTAAAACTAAAAATAGCCAAAAAAGAAAGGCTTGATATAGAAGAACCAATTGAACTACTTAAAGCAGAAGAGACAAAAGAGGAAGAAGAAGAGGAGGAGGAACAAGAATAAAATAAACAAATTATTAAGCCCCGAATCAATTGCCCTAGAGGCTCAGGTTCGGGGTTTTAAATAAAATATTAATTAACAGTTGAGGGTTGGTAGGTAAGTATTAGATTGCTAGCTAGCTAATAGTCTAAAATTTGCCATATCAGCTCGACGACAATTTAAGAAAGGAGCAAAAATATGGGTATTAAACAATTTAAAACAGAGGTTGCTGGTAGAGAGCTCAAAGTAGAGCTAGGCAAACTAGCCAAACAGGCTCATGGAGCTTGTACTGTTAGCTATGGTGAGACTGTAGTCTTGGCTACAGTAGTCACTTCTGGCAAACCTAGAGATGGTATAGATTATTTTCCTTTGATGGTTGATTATGAGGAAAGAATGTATGCTTCTGGCAAAATAAAAGGTTCTAGATTTATCAAAAGAGAAGGTCGCGCCACTGACGAAGCTATACTTACTGGTCGTTTGATTGATCGTTCTATTAGACCACTTTTTAGTGAAAGTGATAGAAATGATATTCAAGTAGTGGTGACTGTTTTATCATATGATGGTATCAATGATCCTACTTTTCCTAGTCTGATAGCTACTTCTATAGCTTTGGGTATTTCTTATATTCCTTGGAAAGGACCATTGGCTGGCGTACAGTTGGGTAGGATTGATGGACAGATAGCAATCAATCCTAGTGTTGAGGACAAAGTAAAAAGTGATTTGGATCTTTTTGTAGCTGGCTCTAAAGATGAAATAATTATGATTGAAGCTGGTGCAAAAGAAGTACTAGAATCAGATGTTTTTGCAGCTATAAATTTGGCTGGCAAATATATAGCAGAAATCGTTGATTTTATTGAAGATATTATCAAAAAAGAAGGCAAACAAAAACAAGAAGCTGGTCTAGATGAGGAAAAACAAACTATTATAAATATAGTCAAAAATAAAGTAGAAAAAGTTTTGGCACAAAATAATTTAAACGATTGTTTTAATCCTGACAAATCAAAAATGAAAACTTCTATTGATGAGCTTACTGAAAAAGTAAATGAAGTTCTCAAAGAAGACAGTGAAGTTTCCAAAGATATGAGAGCTATGGGGCTAGCTATGATTGACGAAGCTCTTACAAAAGCCTTTAAGAAATTGGTTTTACAAGATGGTAAGCGTCCTGACAATAGAAAATTTGATGAAATCAGATTATTGGAAGCAGAAGTAGGCTTACTTCCACGTACACATGGCAGTGCTTTGTTTGCTCGTGGTGAAACGCAAGTATTATCAGTTGTTACTCTTGGCTCTCCGGGAGACGAACAGACTTTGGATAGTATGGAATTGGCTGGCACCAAAAAATATATGCATCATTATAACTTTCCAGGTTATTCTGTGGGTGAAGTAAAGCCACTGCGTGGTCCTGGTCGGAGAGAAATTGGTCACGGTGCTCTAGCTGAAAAAGCTTTGCTTCCAGTATTACCAAAAGATGAGGATTTTCCGTATACTATTCGTGTTGTATCTGAGGTCATGGGTTCAAATGGATCATCATCTCAGGCTTCTATTTGTGGTTCTACTTTGTCTTTGATGGATGCTGGGGTTCCTATTTCCAAGCCAGTAGCTGGTATTGCTATGGGATTAGTAGTAGATGATAATGATAAAAATAATTATAAAGTACTTACTGATATTCAAGGCATTGAAGACCATGCTAGACATATGGATTTTAAAGTAGCTGGTACTAGAGATGGTATTACTGCTATTCAGCTTGATATAAAATTGGGGGGCATTGCTTATAAAGTAGTTGGTGAGACTTTAGACAAAGCTAAAATTGCTCGTGAAAAGATTTTGGCTGTTATGAGCAAAGCTATTCCTCAGGTTCGTTCAGAATTGTCTAAATATGCACCTCGTATTATTACTTTACATATTGATCCAGAGAAAATTAGAGATGTCATTGGCTCTGGTGGTAAAATCATCAACGAAATTATTGATGCTTGTGGTGTTAGTATTGATATTGAACAAGACGGATTGGTTATGATTACTGCTGTTGAAGGAGAAGGTGGTAAAAAAGCTAAGGAATGGATTGAAAGTATAGTCAAAGAAATTGAAGTTGGTGAAATATACGAAGGCAAAGTATTAAAAATAGTTACTGATAGAAACAAAGGTACAGAAATTGGTGCTATTGTAGAGCTTAGCCCAGGCAAAGATGGTATGGTACATATTTCTCAAATTGCTCACGAAAGGGTCAACAAAGTAACCGACAAAATAAAAGTAGGCGACACTGTCAAAGTCAAAGTTGTTGAAGTAGATAAAGAAAAAGGCAGAGTCAGTCTTTCCATGAAAGATTTTTTACCAAAACCAGAAGGCTTTAAAGCAGAAACAAGCCATAAGCCAGAATCCAAAAAACCAAGATTTTTCAGAAAATAATTTTTTAGTATTTAGAAGATAAATAAAATTATTCTGTGGATTTTCTAAAACTAGTACAAAAAAAAGATCACAAAACAGACAACAAAATAATTGTTGCTACTGTTGTTTTGGTTATTTTGATAATGTCTTTGCTAGTTTTTTGGCCAAACGACGAAAAACAGAAGTTAATTAGTTATTTACCAGACGATGTTTCTTTTTATTATCATTTTACTAGTAAAAAAGTCTTTGCTGATCAAGTATTTAATAAAAATATCGCTCAAGAACGGATTGTAGAATTGGAAAATATATTAGAAGGCAATTTTTTGAACTTACAAGAAATAATTTGGTTTCAAACTGATGCCAATCCAGCCAATGATAATTATTTATTAAAATTTTCTAGATTACCAAAGTCATTTTTGATGGGAATGACCAACAAAAATTTGGATTTTAGGGCCTATAGTCCAGAAAAGAACATTTTGCTTATCAATAGAGGAAAAGTAATTGATTATTTGGAAGCCAGGCCAGAACAAATTGAATATTTTGACACCGGAGTCAGTATTTATTGGCACAAAGGCCAAGCTCCAAGTTTTTTGAGTGATTTGATAGATATTGTAGAGCCAGCTTTTGTTGGAAATAGAGTATTAGTCAATTGGCAAACCTTAGCTAAAGGAAAAAATAAGCTTAGTTTACTAGAAGAGAGAACCTCAGAGATTAAAAATATAAAAGAATTTTTAATGCCAAAAGAATTTGATTTTGTTTTTGCTTTCAATAGTCAATTGGCAGACAATCTAAGTGAAGAAATTATAGATAGTTTGTTAAAATCATTGTTTGACTCTTTGCCATATTATAATTTAGATAAACAGGTTATAAAAGATAGAGTTTTGCAGGATGCTATAGTCTGGCAAAAAGATGATGGCTGGATTTTGGCTAGTGATAAGAGCTGGCAAGATAATATTTTGGATTTTATAAACACTCTTTCTCTAGAAGAAGTGTCTCGAGTTTTGTCTGATGGTACAGCTTATACCGAATTAGTGGCTGCCGAGCAACAAAACGTTATAGAACATCGAATTAATGGTCAAAAAATATTACAAATTGATGATTTGTTTATTTGGGATATTGGAGACAAACATTATTTATCCAACAAACAAGCATTAATAGCAGAATTAACGTCTTATAATTACTATTTGGGTGATTTTTTACAGGATTGCCTAGGCAATATAGATGCTAAAATAGTAGATTTGGTGTATTTGAGGAATAGCAAGCTGGTAGATGGTCAAATTAAAGATTATCTAAGTAGTGAAAATATAGAAGAATTGAAAATGCTTTCTTATGCTACTGGTACTATTTCGGGGCTAAATATTTGTTTTTAAAGTTATTCTCCTGAGTGAATTAGTACGGTGTGGATAAGTTGTTAACATATTAGAATATAATTTGACATAAAAGAAAAGAATGATTTAAATATATTCTTTTTTTATCTAATATTAGCTAATATATTGCATTGACAGAAGGCTTATTATATGATATACTTAATATGTTGATAAGTAGTTCTATGACATAAATTTTCAAAAGGATTGCATATTAGTTTAAATACTAGTATTTAACCCTTTTCATTTTACTGTTTTATCAAAAAAATGGGAAATGCCTTGATCATTTCCACTTAGTAAAACAAAAACAAAAAATAAAAAGGACTAGCCTTTCTATAGGAGAGAATTGAGCGTTAATTTTTAATGCCTAGTTCTCTCCTATATGAGGAGCTCAGTGCCATAGAATGGTAAAATGAGCATCCCTAAATCAAGATGGGAATCAAAATAACGTTTTGACAAAACAATATTTGTCACCAATTTTAACTTAAAAAAAGTTAACACAAATTATTTTATCAAAACGCCAAAAGGCGTACCCACTAGCAACAAAACAAAACTTGCGTGCCACAGAAGTACGTCTTTTTTATTTGCTCCAGTATCTTGATTTATTGGGGGTTTTTTGCTAGTATGTATAGGTATTTTAGACAAGGTTTTAAAAACAAATTTATGAAAATGAATACAAAATTTATTGAAGAAATAAAAGCAGACTTAGAGGCTAGAAGAGATGAATTAAAAAAAGAATTGGCGAGTTCAACTGATCAGGTAGCAGAAAATGATTATGATGCCAAATTTGTTGATTTGGGAGATAAAGATGATGAAAATGCTGCTGAAGTAGCTATGTTTGAAAAAAATTTATCTATGGAGAAAACCTTAGAAATTTCTCTTTATAATGCCAATAAAGCTTTGAAAAAAATTGAAGAAGGCAAGTATGGTATTTGTGAAAAATGTGGTGGCCCCATCAATCCCGATCGTTTAAAAGCCTTTCCTTCAGCCACATCTTGTATGAAATGCAAGGAAAAATCATTGTAAATGTCCAAATATTTTGTTAGTGTTTTAATATTATTTATTTTAGATAGATTTACCAAAATCTATGCTTTAAAAAATCCATCTTCAGAATTTTGGGGTGGTTTTTTTGATTTACATATCAATCAAGCTATAGCCTTTTCTTTGCCCATGACCTATTTGGTACTTTATCCAATTATAATATTAATATTACTAGTATTGTTTTGGTTTTGGAAAAGAGATTGGCAGAAAAAAAATATTTTGATTTGGCCTTGGGGTTTGGTAATTATTGGGGCTGTTTCCAATTTGTTGGATAGAATACAATATGGAGGAGTGATAGATTTTATAAACATAAAATATTTTACTATATTTAATTTATCAGACATTTATATATCTATAGGAGTGGTTTGGCTATTATGGTATGAGTGGCTTTATAAAAAAACTATTGACAAAAATTTGAGACAAGACTAAGATATCATCAACCGAGAAAAGCGGTTTTGTAGAGCAGTCCTTTTTGGGACGGCATAGGTTAGTTTTTGTTTTGATTTTAGCGGGGGCTCAAATCAAGACAGCTTTTAAATCGCTTTTCTCGGGTAGAAAAGTGATTTTATTTTATATGAAAAAAATTTATAGCATCGCACCATATGGACTAAATGGTGTTTTGGTAGAGTTAGAAGCTAATTTAAGTAGGCATTTGCCCAAAATTATTATAGTTGGTTTACCAGATGCAGCAGTCTCTGAAGCCAAAGAAAGAGTTTGGGCAGCTATTGAAAATAGTGGTTTTTCTTTTCCTAGGCAAAAAGTAGTTATCAATTTGGCTCCAGCTCAAATCCGAAAAGAAGGAGGAGCTTATGATTTACCAATTGCTATCGCTATATTGGTAGCCAATGGAGATTTGAAAGAAGTAGAGCATGATGCGGCTTTTATTGGGGAATTATCTCTAAATGGAGATCTCAAAGCTATACCAGGAGTATTGGTGATGGTGGCTAGTCTAAAAGAAATGGGTTTTAAAAAAGTATTTTTACCAGCCACTAGTACAAAAGAAGCTTCAGTAGTAGAAGGTATCAATGTTTTTCCAGTGAAAAATTTATTTGAATTAGCAGAACATCTATCCAATAAAACAACAATAAAGCCCGTTGTATTTGGTAATTTTGTAGCTAGCAAGACGAATAATTTAGTAGATATGGCTGATATTAAAGGGCAGGCTCAGGCCAAGCGAGTTTTAGAAATTGCAGCGGCTGGTGGACACAATGTCTTGATGGTTGGACCACCAGGGGCTGGTAAAACACTTTTGGCCAAAGCTTTCTTATCTATTTTACCAGAGGTTACATCACAAGAAGCATTAGAAACTAGTAAAATTTATAGCTTAGCTGGGTTGTTATCGGAAGATAAACCCATCATAGATAATCGTATTGTCAGAAGTCCTCACCACAGTGCCTCAGTGTCATCTATTATTGGTGGAGGTTCTTGGCCAAAACCAGGAGAGATTTCTTTGGCTCACAACAATGTTTTGTTTTTGGATGAAATATTAGAATTTCCGCGGCAAGTACTAGAAGCTTTAAGACAGCCTTTAGAAGATAAAGTAATTACAGTTTCTAGAGTAAAAGGCAGTTTAAACTTTCCGGCCAATTTTATATTACTCGCTACAGCCAATCCTTGTCCTTGTGGTTTTTTGACGGATAAAGACAGGGTCTGTCAGTGTAGTAGTAATGATATTAAAAATTATCAAAAAAGATTGTCTGGTCCAGTATTGGATAGAATAGATTTGCATCTTTTGTTGGACAAAGTTGATAATCATGATTTGATAGCCAATAATTTTACTTTAGAATCTTCTGCTCAAATCGCTAGTCGTATAGCAAGAGCTCGGCAAATTCAAAGGCAGAGATTTCAAAGTTATAATTTTAATTTAAATGATGATATAGATAACAAATTAATACGCAAAATATGTGCTGTCTCAGATTCTGGTAGTGCTATATTGTCTCAGGCCAGTAAAAATCTTAATCTTTCAGCACGGGCATATTTTAAAATCTTAAAAGTAGCTAGAACAATAGCTGATTTAGAGGATAGAGATAATATAGCTGATAAACACATACTAGAGGCTTTGCAATATAGAGCTAAAATTTTTGATTAAATAGTTTTGTATAGGAGTATTGACTATAGCTGTTTTACGTGATATAAGAAAAGTGTGAGCAGTTCATTAAATAAAAATTCTCTTTAGGACTTTGGGTGGGAACAATCTTACCTAGTGTCCTAAAGAGAATTTCTTGGACAACATATGTCTAGGGATGTGTCGAATATCCCAAATAGAGTATTCTCCCTAGGCTTTGCAATTAAGTAAAAACATATGTTTAAAGCAATCTACGGATTCTTTAATATCATTTTTCTGCTTATATTGTTCAAGATATTTGCCCCAGAGCTCTTTGATCTAGCGATACAGATTCTCACTACACTTCTTTCATTTATGAATGAAGCTACAAATCAATTAGCCAATACGGGCATACCCACAGACTTTCCAGCGGGCTTTAATTAGCTTGCTAGAACATAGATATCGGGATCAACAATTTGTTGATCCTTTTCTTTTTTTTGGTCAATTATAGATATTTATGATAATATATTAGCATGAAAAAATATATTTTTGTTATTATAATAATTGTTATTTTATCTGGGGTATGGAAAATATACGAGGTCAGACATCCTCGTAGCATAAAAGTAGATATGCCGATTGCCAAAGAACATCAAGAGTTTGTAGATAAAAATATTGATGTAGATTTGTTTATGGAAGAGATTATTAAAGAGGATGAAATATTACCCCAAGAAGAAGTAGAGGTACCTGTCCCAGAAGTACCGGTGATACCAGTAAAACCAGAAATTAATAGTATTAACCTGGCTGTACCTTTTACATCACAGGCACCAACGGCCAATTGGGATCAGCCTTTTCAAGATGCTTGTGAAGAAGCCAGTTTGTTGATGGTTGATTATTATTATCAAAATAAAAACATGCCTAGCAAAGAGGCAGTTGAAAATATTTTTATTGATATGGTTGCTTGGCAAGAAAAATTTATGGAAGGCAATTATGATATTACAATAGAGGAGACAGGACAATTGGCCAAAGGATATTTTGGCTATAATGTAAGTGTGATACCAAATTTGACAGCCACCAAGATAAGAAATCTTTTACGAGAAGGTTTTCCAGTAATAGTACCAGCCAATGGGCATATATTGATAAATCCCAATTTTACTGGTGATGGTCCAAAGTATCATATGCTAGTTATCAAAGGCTTTGTAGATGACAAATTCATCACCAATGACCCTGGTACTAGAAATGGCGCTGATTTTGTCTATACAGAAACAAATCTGATGGAGGCTATTGCTGATTGGGATAAAGAAAAAGCCCTGACTGTAGGGCCTAAGAATGCTTTGATTTTGTTGGAAAATTAAGCAAATTTGACATTGTTTATTTGTAGGTTAAAATCATATTGCAAATATTCAGCGGCCTTTTGACAGTAGTTCATGCGTTCTACAAAAATGGAAAAATAATCCATAATATTAGTAAATTTTGTATCTAGAGTCAAAGACAAGGTAATAGTCTTTTTTTGTTTATCCATTTTAAGATTATTATCAGTTACAGCGTAGTTTACTCTATCATGGATATCAGCTTTTATTTCTTTTATATTTTTTGTTATGACTCTATTGCGATGAACGTCAGACTTGTCAGCTATAATTAGGCAAGCTGTGATTTTATCTACTATTTTTAATTCATCTTTATCATGAGAAACTATGGCTTGGATTATTCTAGCTACTTGGATAGGATTAGCTTGGTTTATATAGCATTGAGAAAATAATAATCCTCCCCAATAATGATGTTGAGTACGACCCAAAAAATTTCCCATATCATGACACCAACCAGCTATGGCAGCTATTTCTTGATCGGTGGCATTGAGGCCAAGTTTACTGGCTATCATTTTTGAACGATCACTGACAATATCCAAATGACGACGACCATGATCTGTATAACCTAAAGAACGGAGATATTTATCCGTTTGGTCTATAAAAGAATTGATCCGCTGATCTTTTTTTATATCTTGCAATTTTAGTTCCATGAGGACTTATTTTTTTAGAGAGTCTTTTAGAGTTTTACCAGCTTTAAATTTTGGTACTACTACCTTAGGTATTTCAATCCGTTCTTTTGGATTTCTAGGATTGACACCCATGCGAGCGTGTCTTTCTCTAGCTGAAAAAGTACCAAAACCAGTCAAGGTTACTTCTTTTCCTCCCCTTAATCTTTCGATTACCAAGTCTTCAAAGGCTTGGATGACATCCTCAGTCTCTTTTTTGCTGATACCAGCCTTGATAGCGACTGTTTCTATGAGCTGAGCTTTGTTCATAGTTATGTTAATTAATTATTTCTCTAAGTAACTTTATGGTGATAGTCTTATGAGTATTATTATCTATTTCTAATAATACTGCATTTACTTCAATTTGACCAGTTGTTGGTAAATCATGTCTGATTTTGGTTTCAGTTAAAAATTTTTCAATAATGATTTCTTTACTGACGCCAAGTACTGATGGATAAGCTCCTACCATACCAATATCAGTCAAATAACCAGTACCTTTCTCTAATATTTGTGCATCAGCTGTAGGAATATGAGTATGAGTTCCCAGTACTGCTGATACTCGGCCATCTAGATATAAGCCCAAAGCTCTTTTGTCACTAGTAGCTTCAGCATGCATATCTATTATGATATTTGTATTTTTGGGTATTTTCTTCAGCAGACTATCAATTTTTTTAAAAGGATTACTTAGTGTAGTCTCATTATCCATAAAAGTTTGACCATTGAGATTTATCACCGCTAGCTTAGTTTTATTTACTTCAGTAAGTTGGTATAAATATTTTTTTGGACAACGATCATCATTGGCTGGAGCAGCTATTTTGTAGTCGGTTTCTTTGGCCATATCATCTAGATCATATTTTTTCCAAATATGATTTCCACCGGTAAATATTTCAACACCAGCCTCAGCTATTTCGGCCATAGTTTTGAGAGTAATACCTTTGTTGTGAGCTAGATTTTCGACATTAGCAATGACAATATCAGCTTGATATTTCTTTTTCCATAGGGGAGACATTTTTTTGATAGCTTGCCTACCAAGTGTTCCAGATATATCCCCAAAAAATAATATTTTAGTATTATCTTGCATATTCAGTTATTCTCTTTTCTCTAATAATAGTTACCCTAATTTCGCCTGGGTATTTGAGGTCATTTTCTATTTTATTAGCTATGTCTCTAGCCAATTTTTCACTAGCATAATCATCTATTTTATCTGGTGAGACAAATACTCTTATTTCTCTACCAGCTTGTATAGCATAAGCTTTTTCTACTCCTTCAAATGATTTGGCAGTATCTTCGAGCTCAGTTAGACGCTGGATATATTCTTCAAAAGAATCGCGACGAGCTCCCGGACGTGAGCCTGATATAGCATCAGCTATTTTTACTATTACACCTTCCAGTGTAGTAGGGTGATTTTCATGGTGAGCTATAGACATATAAGCCACTTCTTCTGGTAAGCCAAATTTTTTCATCAGATCATAACCAATTTCTGGATGTGACCCTTTTATTTCATGATCTAATGCTTTGCCCAAATCATGAAGAAGACCACCTTTTTTACAAACACCGACATCAGCCTTTAGCTCAGCAGCCAAAAGACCAGCTAGATGTGATACTTCCAAAGCATGTTGTAATTGATTTTGACCATAGCTAGTTCTATATTTTAGACGACCAAGAATTTGCAATAGTTTGCTATCTAGACCCACTATACCTGCTTTGTAAGCGGCTTCTTCTCCAGCCTTTTTTATATCCATAGCCAACTCTTTTTTGGCAGTAGCCACAGTTTCTTCTATTCTGCCTGGATGAATACGGCCATCAACCATCAATTTATCCAAAGTTCTTTTGGCTAGATGACGTCTGACAGGATTAAATGCTGATACCAATATGGTATCAGGGGTATCATCAATGATAATTTCTACACCAGTGAGCTGTTCTATAGCTTTTATATTTCTACCTTCACGTCCAATGATTCTACCTTTCATTTCTTCGTTTGGTAGAGATACAGAGGTGGTGGTTGTTTCGGCTGTATGAGGGGCAGCACAACGTTCTATTACTCCAGAGAGGATTTCTTTGGCCTTGGCCTCCATTTCTTCTGTGCTTTGATTTTCTAATTTGCGCATAAGATGGAGTAGCTCGTCCTTCATACGAGCCTCAGTATTTTTCATCAAAACATCTTTGGCCTCTTCTTGACTGAGCGCAGCAACCTTTTCCAATTTCTCCAATTGTTGTTTACGAATTTCTTTTATTTCTTCTTTATTTTTTTCTAATTGTTGTTTAGAATTGGCTACTGCTTGTTTATCTCCTTCCAACTCCATTAATTTTTTGTCAAAAAGACTTTCTCTATTGGCTACTCTAGCCTCTAAATCAGCTAGACTTTTACGACGTTCTCTTTCTTCGGTTTTGGCTTCTTCAATAATCTTGAGTGATTTATCTTTTGCTTCCAAAAGAACATCACTAGATTTTTGGTTAGCTTTGTTTAATATTATTTCAGCTTTTTTTTCAGCTGAATTTACCCTTTGACTAGTAAATAGTTTTTTTATAAAAAAACCAATAATCGCACCAATAAGTAGTGCGGGAATTACTTCAAATAGATTCATTAGGTGTAAACTTTCCAGTTTACTGTTTTTCTTTTAGAAAAATGACAAATAAGCAAAAAACTTATCTAAGCTGATAGTTTATTTGAATAACTTGAAATTGATTTTTGATAGTCATTTGGCTTATGAGCCTTGAAATATTTTGAAATAGAAATAGCTTGGCTAATACAAAACTTCAATAAAAGTTCAAAACAGTAAATTAATTTTATTAAATTTATTGAGGATTTTTACTATATTATAGACTTTCTATATTATTCTCCTCAAAGCTGATAATAACATAATACGTATTAAAAATCAAGAGCCTCAGAGTCGTGATTTATAGGGATAATATTTATGAAAAAGTGATTAATTTTATAACTAAAAGACCATCAGCTTATTGCATGACATTTTTTGAAGTCTTTCAACTATCAATTGATGTTATACACTGATGGTCTAGAGATGAGTGATTTTAGAGGGGTTGAAAAACCCCAATACTCACCTTGAAAAATATATTAGCACATTTTATAAATATTGGAAAGTAATTTTTAAATTATTTTATAATTTTATCTATAACTCCATATTCCTGTGCCTCAGAAGCTGTCATATAATAATCGCGATCAGTATCTTTTTCAAGTTTGCTTATTTTTTGACCAGTATGAACTTGGAGTATTTTATTTAATCTATCTTTTAATTTCAAAATTTGTTCAGCTTTTATTTTTATATCACTAGCTTGGCCACTAGCACCACCCATAACTTGATGAATTAATATTTCTGAATTTGGTAGAGCAAATCTTTGTCCAGCCTCACCTCCAGATAAAAGTACAGCCGCCATAGAAGCAGCTAGGCCCACACAAATAGTAGAAACTGGACTTTTGATGTGTTGCATAGTGTCATATATGGCTAGGCCATCTGTAACTGAACCTCCTGGGCAATTGATATACATCTTTATTGGCTTTTTGTTGTCTTGAGCATCTAGAAAAAGTAATTGAGCAATGACCAAATTGGCTACCGTATCATCAATAGCATCACCCAAAAAAACTATTCTATCTTTTAGCAGACGAGAATAAATATCGTAGGCTCTTTCTCCGCCCGGTACTTTTTCTATCACAGTTGGTATAAGCATATATTTTTATATTATTTTCAATTTATTTTTATCATAAACTAGTCTACCTGGCAAGGAGAAGCCAGCTGCTTTTTTGTGACCACCTCCACCAAAAAGTCCAGCCAATTTGGTAAGATCTATATCATAGACAGTACGAAGTGAGCCTTTGATGGTATTATTTGGCATTTCAGTCAAGACCATTAATATTTTAGCATCTTTTAAGATGTGCAAAAAATTGACTATACCTTCAGTTGCTCTTTCATCTACCTCACACTCTTTAAAATCAGCCTGACTAAGCCAAGTATAGACAATATCGTGCTTACTAGATTTTCTCAATCTTTCTAGAGCACGACCCCAAATACGTAAATTGGATACATTGTTATTATTGAGAGTATTTTTAATAATACTATATACTTGTGCACCTTGCTTGATCATTTCAGAAGCAGCGTATAGACATTTGTAGTTTGTGGCCGCATTGGTAAAACCATTGGTATCGGTGATAATACCACAGTTGATATTGGTGGCTATATCGCTAGTCCAATTAATATTCCAATCTTTTAATAATCTATAAATTACTTCACAAGTTGAAGATGCTTCGTGAATGACGAGGTTGATGTCGCCATAGTTTGGATTGCTAATATGATGATCTATATTTATTAATATATAAACTGGTGGTAGAGCAGTTAGTAGTTTGTCTATACCAGCATATTCCAAGGAACCAGAGTCTAGTACTATAACCAGATCATATTTTTTACTAAAAACTCTGTGATCATTGGTTATAAAATGACTATTTGGCAAAAATTCAAAAATACTTGGTAATGGATCCAAACAAAAACTAGTCACATTTTTATTTTGCGCTTTCAAATAAGTGAGCATAGCCAAATTTGCTCCCAGAGTATCTCCATCGGGTTTTTTGTGAGAAAGGAGCAAAATATCTTTGGCCTTATTTATCTCTTGTCTTATATTTTCACTGCTAGTTTTGTGATTTTCCATAGCTAAACAATATAGCTTAAAAATATATTTTAGTCAATGAAAAAACCTCCGTGTGATTATGGAGGTTTTTAGTCTTTTAAAGCTTCGTCTATGGCACTATATTTGAGATCTCGTTCATCTAATTGCCAACTTATTCTAGGAGTGGTATGGATGGCGATATGTTTGCCAATGTTTTTTTGGATATGTCCAGAAAATCTTTTGATAGCTTCTAGTCCGGTGCCTAGTTTGTTATGAGGGATAATACTAATATAGGCTGTAGCATTTTTGAGATCATCTGAAATAGTGACTTCAGAAATACTAATCAGTGTACCCATTGGTGATTCAAAATCTTTGATAATTATTTTATTTATTTCACTGCGCAAAAGCTCAGCTACTTGTGCGCTACGTTTATTCATATATTTCTTCAAAAAATTCTAATATATCTCCGACCTCTATAATTGGCTCTCCTTTATATTCCAAGCCAGTTTCATTTCCAGCTACTACTTCAGAGACATTTTCTTTGGCAGATTGCAAACTGAGCAATTCGCCAATACTTTCTACTTGACCATTTTTTAATACTTTTATTTTACTATTTTTAGTGATCTTACCTTCAATAACCTTACCACCAACAATCATAGATTTTGGAGTAGATTTAAATATCGCCAGTACTTCTAGCTTACCCATGAATTTGTGAATAGTTTTTTTAGCTTTGATACCAATCAAAATCTTTTCTATTTCTTCAAGTAGTTTGTAGATAATATCGAAGTGGAGGATAGTAACATGTTTTTCATTGGCTAGAGCATTGACGCTTTTGTTTTCTTTGATATGAAAACCAAGAATGAAAGCATTGGTCGCTTCAGCATTGGCAACATCATCTTCGGTGATTTGACCCAAGCCTTTTTTGAGTATTTTGATAGCTGTATTTTCAACTTTTATTTTTGATAATGATTCTTCAATAGCTTCAGCAGAACCCAGTACATCTGATTTGATAATCAAGTTCAAAATAGCTATATCTGGATTTTCTTCATCAGAGCCATTGCCATTTTTATGGACACTAGAAGAATTTCTCATAGCTTTACTTTGAGAACCTACTTGTTTTAATCGGGCTTTGTATTCTTTTTTATCAGTAATAACTTCCAATATTTCGCCGACACTAGGTAGTTCTTTTAGACCTAGTATTTTGACAGGGGTAGCTGGTCCAGCACTTTGGATGCCTTTGCCTAACCAATCTTCCATTATTTTTATTTTGCCCGGAACACTACCAACTAAAAACATATCACCTATTTTGAGCGTTCCAACTTGTACCAATATGGTTGCTACTGGTCCAGCACTTTTGTCGATATGTGATTCTATAATAGTACCCACAGCATTACCATCCAAATCAGCTTTGAGCTCTTCCAAATCAGCTATCAAAAGAATAGTTTCTAGCAACTCGGGAATATTTTTTTTGAATTTAGCAGATATAGGTTGGCAAATAGTTTTACCACCCCAATCTTCTGGAACAAGGTTTAATTCTGACAATTCATTTTTTACTTTATCAACATCAGCTTCTTCTTTATCAATCTTGTTTATAGCTACTACATAAGGAAGTTTTTCTTTTTGAATAACAGAAATACTTTCTAGTGTTTGGGGTTGGAGGCCATCGTCAGCTGCTACAACGAGTACTGCTACATCAGCGATTTGTCCACCACGACTGCGCATAGCCTTGAAGGCTTCATGTCCTGGAGTATCTAAAAAAGTAATCAGTCTACCTTTGGTAGTTACTTGATAAGCACCAATATGTTGAGTAATACCACCAGCTTCTTGATCAACGACATTTGTTTCTCGGATAGCATCTAGCAGTTTTGTTTTGCCATGATCAACATGACCCATGACCACTACTACTGGGGCTTTGGCAGTTTTATTTTTTCTATTGATCAAAAGTTTTTCCAATTTTTCACGTTTACTTTGTTCTTCTAGTATTTCTTCATTGGATTTAATCACTTTAAATCCTAGATCTTCAGCTATGATAGTAGCTGTATCAAAATCAATTCTTTCATTTAGCGATACCATGATGCCATTTCTCATTAGCTCGGCCATTAACTTGGCTATTGGCAATTTCATTGCTTCAGCAAAGTCTTTGACTATGATAGTATCGTTTATTGATATTTGTTTATTTTCACTAGTGACTTTTGGACTTAAATCCTCTTTACCACGTTCTTCTATTTTAGATAAATCAGTTTTAAATTTTTCTTTTTTGATAGCTTTTTTCCAAGCATTGGTTATTTTGGGAACCAATTTATCATCAACTTTGATTGCTCTAGCACCAATATCAAAACCTAGCTCAGGGAGCTTTTCTAGTAATTCGCTAGTAGTTACCTTTAATTGTCGAGCTAGAGTGCTTACATTCATAGTTTTAAATAAATTAAATACACGAGATAATTTGGTGTATTTTGAGTAAAAATTATATATTTCGTGCTTACTTTACTAAAAATTGACAAAAAAGTCAACCATTGAAGAAGATAGGGCTATTGACAGTTAGGGGTAATTTGGTGTAGATTTAACAGTCAAAATTAAAAATATAATGGATTTATTAAATAAAGAATTAAAAAAAGTTTTGGATTCAGCTACTAATATACTCATTACTGGTCCAAATAATCCAAGTTTAGATGTTTTAGGTTCAGCTATGGCTTGGCAGATTTTTTTGTCCAAGCAAAAAAAGAAAGCTGATATATGTTTTGATGGCAAAATTGCCAAATATAATTTTTTGCCAGGGCATATAAATATTTCAAATAATTTGGGTAATTTGAATAAGTTTAAAATTATTCTTGATACTTCCAAAACAAAAGTAAAACAACTTAGCTATGATATGGAAGATAGCGAATTGATTATTGATATTGTTCCAGACAATGGTATTTTTAGTTCGCAAGATGTCAAAACAGATAGAGGAGAATATAAGTATGATTTGATTATTGTTTTGGGCGCTAATGATTTAGAATCTTTGGGAAATATATTTTCTGAGAACAGACACTTTTTTCACAATAGAGCAATTGTAAATATTGATACTTCAGTGCTCAATGAAAATTATGGACAAGTAAATATAGTAGAAGCAAATATTACTTCTATCGCCGAAGTATCTTATCAAGTTTTACGACAAGATATTGATAGGGAGATAGCCACTTGTCTTTTGGCTGGTATGATAATGGCAACTAGCAGTTTTCAATCTCCCAAAGTCACTCCCGATACATTAGATTTGGCATCACAATTGATTATCAAAGGAGCCAATCGTGAACAAATAATAGAAGGTCTTTATCGAACCAAAGATATTGATACTTTAAAATCTTGGGGTAAAGTTCTGTCTAGACTTAAAAAGCAGGGTAATATTATCAGTTCTTATTTGAATCATGAAGAAATAGAAAATTTACCAAAAGATTTTGCTGATATGGTACAAGATTTAATATTGGCTACTCCAGGCTCTCAGGTAGCCATTATATTTTATCAATTGGAGTTGTATTCTACAGAAGCTTGGATTTATAGTATAAACAATATCAATGCAGCGGAGCTGATAAAAGATATGGGAGCGAGTGGTAGTAGACATTTAGCCAAAGTGGTCATTGATAAAGATTTGGAAGTAGCTAGCAAACAGCTTATAGATAATATAGCTAAAAAATTAAATATCATAAATGCTAGATAGAAGGCTTCACAAAACATGGTAACTAGTTTATAATATTTATGTTTTCCGTCAGAGGCGGACTAATATTTACGTCCTGTAGCTCAGCTGGTTAGAGCACCACTCTTATAAAGTGGGGGTCCTGGGTTCAAGTCCCAGCAGGACGACCACTTTTTATTATTGACACAAAGATTAATATTTGATATATTTTGAGCGTTAAATGTAAATAATATATGGGAACAAAATTAAAAAACAAAAGACTTTCCGTCAAAAGAAGACGTAGAAAAAAACTCAAAAGAAGAAATAATCAGAAAAAGAAATAATTTTTTGATTCGTATAAAATATAAAACCCCTGCCTTAATCAGGGGTTTTTGTTTTTGTATGTTTTAGGCGTTTCTAGGCCACCAATTTAGCTATTATTTCTGGGTCGTCGACCCAAGAAATTAAGTGTGTTTCAACGTATTGATTTTGGAAAGTATCAATACATAATAGGTATATATCTTGGTAGCAGAGAAATTGTTCTCCCCACAATTTTTTTATTTTAAAAACATACATTTTATTAGCTTCAAAGGTAAGTCCTCTAAGCGAAGCCTGATAGTGAAAAAGAACTACTTGTACTTGCATAAAAGCTCTCCATTTCATTTATGTTTTAAATTCATTATGCTTATTAAAAAAATAATCCTTAGATTAGGATTATTTTTTTGATGTTATTATTAAAAATAAAAGTTTTGGTTGTAGATCTGACGGCAGTCGGTATTTTTTTGATAGTATATTCATAAGATATTTTTATTAGTATAGCGCATTTTAAAAAATTTAAAAAGCCTAATCTTGTGGATATTTTTTTTAATTTTAATTTTTAGGATAAGTCTTATAAATATGGTATAATATAACTATTAAGTAATAAGATTAATATTAAAAATATGGCAACAATAAAAAAGATTTTAGTAGCCGAAGACGAGAAGCCGATGTCCAAGGCCTTGGTTTTGAAATTAAATAATGCTGGTTTTGAGGCTAAGGCGGTTTTTAGTGGTGAAGATGCTTTAGCTGAGCTAGAAAAAGAGTCTTATGATTTACTTTTGTTGGACATGATCATGCCTCGGATGGATGGATTTTCTGTTTTGGCTAAAATTAAAGAAGGCGGCATTAAAACCAAAGTAATCGTTACTTCAAATTTGGGTCAGCCTGAAGATTTTGAAAAAGCCAAGTCTTTGGGTGCTAGCGATTATTTTGTAAAATCAGATACTTCTTTATCTGAGATTGTAGAAAACATCAAAAGGATGTAAATAAAGTAGTTGTTTTAGGCTGTTTTTAAAATAAAATTAAAAATAAAAATATATGAGGCTGGATAGCAAGAAAATTATTGATATCTTGGCTAGTGAAAATTATGTAGAACAGCAAGACTTGGAGGTGGCTAAAGAATATATAAAAAATAATAATGTTTTGATTACAGACTATCTTTTGTCTGCTGGCATTATTACCAAAGATCTGTTGGGGCAGGCCATTGCCGAATCTTTAGGGGTGGTTTATGCTGATTTGAACACTCATGAACCACCGAAGGAGCAGGTATTAAAAATACCAGAAAAAATTGCCAAGAAATTTAGAGTAGTTTTATTTGCTGAAGACAAAGATTCTATAACTGTCACCAGCGATGATCCTCAGCAACCAGAATTGGAGATTAGTTTGCAGGCTATTTTCCCCAATAAAAAAATAAAAATTAATTTTTCTATTGCTGATGATATAGATAAGGCTCTGGGCTATTATCGTAAACCTTTGGCTACTCGTTTTGCCAGAATTATAGAAGAAAAGGGTCGAGTTGCTCCAGAAATTATTAATGAGATTATAGAGGATGCTTTGGGTTATAAGGCATCGGATATTCATTTTGAACCAGAGGAAGACTCTGTCAATATTCGTTTTCGAGTAGACGGAGTTTTGCATGAAGCTGGCGTTATACCCAAAACGTATTATGAAAATATTTTAAATAGAGTAAAAGTTCAGGCTAGGATGCGTATCGATGAGCATTTTGCTGCTCAAGATGGGGCTATACGCTATCAGATTAGTGAGACTAATAAAATAGACTTAAGAGTATCAGTTGCTCCGACTTTAAACGGAGAAAAAATAGTTATTCGTATTTTGGCGGAGTATGTAAAAAATTTGAATTTTGGTAATTTGGGCCTATCTTTAAAAGACCAAGAGATTCTACAGACAGCGGCTAGCAAACCATTTGGTATGATCATTGTGACCGGTCCGACAGGCTCTGGTAAAACAACTACACTGTACGCTTTGTTAAAATTGTTGAATAAACCGGAAGTAAATATCACCACCATTGAAGATCCGGCTGAATATAAAATACCTGGTATTAATCAAATTCAGATTAATGAACAAACCAATCTGACTTTTTCCAAAGGTTTGAGAGCTATTGTTAGGCAAGATCCGGATATCATATTGGTAGGGGAGATAAGAGACAAAGAAACGGCAGAGATTTCTGTTAATGCCGCTTTGACCGGGCATTTACTGATATCTACTTTTCACTCTAATGATGCGGCCACAGCTATACCTAGGATTTTAAATATGGGTATAGAGCCGTTTTTATTAGCCTCTACTTTAGAATTAATAATAGCTCAAAGATTGGTACGGCGTATTTGTGAAAAATGTCGAGTTAGCGTAGATAAAAATGATGAAGTCATTCAAAAATTGATGAAAAATTTAGATCAACCATCAATTGACAAACTTCGTACTATTTATCGAGGGAAGGGTTGTAGTGTCTGTGGCTATACTGGTTATACTGGTCGGACAGCTATTTATGAAATTATTAAAATCACCCCCGAGCTACAAGATTTGATATTAGAAAATCCTTCCAAACAAAAAATATGGGCTTTGGCCAAAAAACAAGGCAGTCAATCTTTATTTGAAGATGGCTTGGATAAGATAAAAAATGGCGTTACCACTTTGGAAGAATTGATGCGAGTTTCTCCATTTAATAATTATTAGAAGATGATTAGTTCAAACTCCATAAAAAAAAGTAACCAGCAGCTTAGCTATAAACGAGTCAGCTGGTTATATCGTTTTGGTTTAAAAGAAGAAAAACAGTATTTGGTGGAAAATTTATCCATGCTTTTATCATCTGGTATAAGTGTTTTAGATGCTCTCAAATCTATCAAAGTAGAACTAAAATCTTTGGTTATGAAGCGTTTGGTCGATGGTATAGCAGAGGATATAAACAACGGAGCTAATTTATCCAAAGCTTTGGCTAGTACAAAATTATTTTCACCTTATATTATTTCTTTGGTTGATATTGGCGAAAAATCTGGTCGTTTAGCGGAAAATCTAAAGATTATCAATTCTCAACAAAAAAAAGAAGATGCACTTCGTTCCAAAGTTCGTTCGGCTATGCTTTATCCGGTTTTTGTTTTATTTTTTACTTTTATAGTCGGAATTTTTATATCTTGGTTTGTCCTGCCAAGATTATCTTCAGTTTTTTCTAGTCTTAATGTAGAATTGCCCTTTATGACTAGGCTGATTATTAAAGCTGGAAATTTTGTTAGTGCCAATAGTTTTAATGTTATTCCCTTAATTATATTATTATTTTTTGTTTTAATTTATTTTATATTTTTCTTTCGTAAAACTAGATTTATCGGTGAAGTTTTATTATTCAACCTGCCAGTAATAAGGGATTTTATAAAACAAGCACAATTGTCTCGTTTTGGTTTTATCTTAGGTACTCTTTTGGAGGCTGGTTTGTCCATCAATGATTCCTTGGACTCATTGATTTCTTCTACCACCTCTAATAAATATAAAAAGTTTTATAATTATTTACACAAGAGCATTGATGACGGCAACTCATTTCAAAAAAGTTTTAAAGAGTATCCAAAGATGAGAAAAATAATGCCAGCACCTATTCAGCAAATTATTGTGACCGGAGAACAATCTGGACGGCTGTCAGATACACTTATTAGGCTGGGAGAAAATTATGAATCCAAGATGGATGGTACTACCAAGAATGTCGCTGTAATGATAGAACCGATTCTTTTGATATTGGTCGGTCTGGGAGTAGCGGCTATAGCTATTGGAATAATATTGCCCGTTTATACATTGATGGACAATATTAATAATGCTGAAAGTGTTTCTAGACAGGAGTCACACCAATCTAATAGTAGTCAGAATTTAGTAATTTATTATGCCGATAAAAATGGTTTTTAGATATTTTTGATTTAATATGTCAGGATTAAAAAATATAAAAACCGTTGGATTCACATTACTAGAAATGATTTTGGTTATAGCCGTTATTGGTATTTTGTCTGGCATTACTTTACCGTCTTATAATAAATTTCAGAATTCTAATAATTTGGAGCTGGCTACCATGGAATTAGTCCAAGCTTTAAGAAGAGCCAATCTCTTATCATTGGCCAGTAGCCGTGATAGTAGTTGGGGAGTTTTTTTATCTTCTGGACAAATCACTCTTTTTAAAGGTAGTAGTTATTTGTCTCGAGACATTAATTATGATGAGAACTATAATATCAGTGATATTATACAAATCTCTGGTTTATCGGAAGTAGTTTTTGCTAAATTTTCAGCCAGTCCTCAAAGTACGGGCACAATTAATTTTAGTATCAATGCCAATACCAATAAAACAATCACCATCAATAGCCGAGGGATTATCAGTTACTGATAATCGAGGTATTTCTTTGGTTGAAGTAATTCTATCCAGCGCTTTATTTGTTTTGTTAGTAACAGCTTTAGGCGGTAGCTTAGTTTACGGTCGAGAAGCGGCTCGTTTGTCTGGTGATAGGAGTAGGGCTATATTTTTGGCTGCCGAGGGTCTAGAAGCTACTAGAAATATTCGGGATAATAATTTTTCCAATTTAGTAGATGGTACTTATGGTTTGGCTACTTCTAGTAATGAGTGGATCTTTAGTGGCAGCTCTGACAATGTTGGCATTTTTACTAGGGAACTTACTATTAGCACTATATCTATTGATAGCAAGCAAGTAATAGCCGAAGTAAGTTGGCAGCAAACACCACAGCGTGTTGGTACAATAGCTTTAACCACTTATTTAAATAATTGGGCAGAGTCAATACCACTAGTATTTGTAGATTGTGCTGAGTATTGTGTCTCCATTAATTATATTTCCGGAACCTGTCGTCAGAATCCTCAGCAGTGTTTAAATAACAATGAAATTTATGAAACGGGGGGTGATATATATTGCCCAATAAACCCAAACACGGACACCTGTTGTTGTTTGTAATATCATTATATGAGTATTTTAAATAAAAAGGGTTTTACATTGGTAGAGTTGATAATATATATTAGCTTGGCTTCTTTAATATTATTGGCGATAACTGGTTTTTTTCAGCTTCATATAGCTTCTCGGGTAAAAAATAAAACTATCACTGAAGTGGAACAGCAGGGTGTACAAATTTTAAATTTGATTAGTCAATATGTCGTTAACGCTTCGGCTATTGATTCTCCAGCCACGGGGGTGAGTAGCTCCAATCTTTCTTTACAGATGCCGACAGTAGCTAGTAATCCGACAATTTTTAGTTTTAGTGGGGGTAATTTATATATTACAGAAGGGGCCTCTTCGCCAGTAGTTTTAAATTCTTCTTCGGTGGAGATTACAAACATTAATTTTACTAATCTTTCAAAAAGCAACACGCCAGGGATTATTAGAGTAGAATTTACCTTGGATTATGTAAGTAATTCTAGTCGACCAGAATTTAAATGGTCTAAGACTTTTTATACGTCTGTTAGCTTGAGATAATTTTATGTTCAGAGTAGTTGATAAAATATGTTATAATAAAGATCAAGGATATTCTATCTTGCTAGTTTTGGTAATAGTGGGTGCTATAGCGGTAGCCATTGCTACATCTTTGCTTTTAGTGGGGGCCAATTTATCAAAAAACAGTTTGCTTTTACAGCAATCTTATCAGGCTAGGCACTTGACCAATGCTTGTGCCGAAGAGGCTTTGCAGCAGATGAAAGGTTCTCTTCCTTTTGTTGGCTATGGTAGTTTAAATTTTAGTCTGGGGACTTGCGGGTATTTTGTTACCAATACCGGTGGACAAACCAGAAATATTCAAGCATCTTCTACAGTGGGAGTAGTGGTGCGTAAGCTGGAAATTGATGTAACCAAAATAAAACCACAGATTATTTTGAGTTCTTGGCAAGAAGTAGCCGATTTTTAAATAAAAATTAATATTTTTTATATGCTATTTAAAAAAGAAAATAAAAATAGATATAAGTTGATTTTTGAGTTATCGCCAGAAGCTATTGTTATTTTAGATAAAAAGGGAACCTTGATTGATGTTAACAATCGTTTATACGATTGGCTGGGGTATAAAAAAGAAGAGGTTTTAGGTAAAAATTTACTGCAGCTTCCCTACTTAACAAAAATTGGCAAAGCAAAAGCTCTTAAAAATTTTACTTACCGTATGGCTGGTAAAGATGTCGCTCCCTATGAGCTAGATTTTATTTCCAAATCAGGAGAGAAAAAAGTTGGTTTGATCATGGCTAGACCGATTAAAGATGAGGCTGGTAATAATACAGAAGATTTGATTATGATTTTGGATGTCACAACTAACAAAAAGATTAATGAAGATTTAAAGAATAAAGTCAAGGAATTAGAAAGGATCAATAAACTGATGATTAATCGTGAACTCAAAATGATCGAGCTGAAAAATAAATTAAAGAGTAAGATATGATATTTTTTATATACTCGATTCTTTATTTATTATCTTTTGTAGCTACTATTTGGTTTTTTGTAGCTTTATTTAGGTACAGAAAAAGAACTAGACTGGATCAGGCGGTTTTGTTTACTTTTGCAACTTCTGCTTTTTGGTTTGCAGCTGATTTTTTTACTCTAGAAGGTTTTTTTAATAATAATTTAAATTTATTTTTTTGGCGATTGAGCGTCTTTGCTTCATTTTTATTAGCTACTTTATTATTTAGGACAATTGTTATAAAAGTAGATTTAAAGTTATCAAAATTTTTAATTTACATTTCATACCCATTATTCTTTTTAGTAGCTTATTTAATATTATTTACCAGCTATATAATTAGTGATCTAAGGCCACTTAGATTTACCGGCGATTCCAATTTTATAGTTGGTGGGGGATTTGTCTATTGGGGAGCTTTAATGGGTGTGATATTATTATTTTCAATATTTCTTGTTATTAAAAAAATTATGACCTCAAGAGATTTGGATGAAAAAATAGCTTTAAAATATTTTGTTTCTGGTCTGATTTTTGTTTTTATATTAGTGGCTATATCTAATATTTTATTTCCAATTTTAAATATAGATTTCCCTCGATTGGCCTTTTTAGGAATTTTATCTTTATTAATAATTACTCTTTATATAATTTATAAATGGGGTATTTTTGACTTCGAAGTGAAAAGTTTTAATATCAGATATAAAATCACCATTACTATGATTTTGGTAGCCCTAATCCCAATTTTGGCTATTTCAGCTTATTTTTACAGTAATACAGCGCGGGTTTTAGAAGCAGAATATTTGCAAGAAGAATTAAGGGATCTGGAAATTAAAAAAGAATCTATTGAATATTTTTTGAGACTGGGGCGAGAGGACATTTTATTTTTGAGTCAATTATCTAGTTTAAATAATCTTTTGAATCGGGAGGATGGTAATAGTGATTTATACAAAAATAATTTAAAAGATAGCTTTTTAAATTTTTCTAAGCAAAGGAAAATTTATTATCAAATAAGATATATAGACGAAACTGGACAAGAAATTGTTCGAGTTGATAATAGTGGCACAGAGATTTTTGCTGTCTCAGAAGATAAGTTGCAAAATAAAAAAGGTAGATATTATTTTGAAGATGCCATTATTACTCAACGCGGTACGGTCTTTGTTTCGCCACTAGATTTGAATATAGAGCAAGAGACAGTAGAAGTCCCTTATAAGCCAGTGATAAGATATAGCACGCCGGTTTTTGATGTTGATGGAAAAATCAGGGGTATTATCATTACGAATATAGATGCTAGACAATTATTGGATATAATAGATTCTAATCCAAATAATTTTCGGCAGAATTATCTGATCAATAAAGAAGGTTATTTTTTGAGTCACCCCGACGATAATATGGAGTGGGGTTTTATGTTTGATAAAACTGAAAATAATTTAAGTAATGTTTATCCGAGTATTTATGAGAAAATAAAAAATCCCAATGACCAGATTGATCAGTTTTTTTGTCCAATTGAGGATTGTTATATTAGCTATCAATTTATATATCCGAGTGGGAAAGAAGACATAAGTAGTGTTGGCTCAAATCAGGTTTATACTAGTAAAACCACAAAAGTCCAGGGTCAGGATTATTATTGGGTTTTGTTTTCTAAGGTGGATAAACATATTTTAGATGATATCACGCAAGCTGGTTTGTTTTATATATACTTGATAATTTTAGTAATTTTAATTATAACCATAATTTTTAGTCTTTTACTTAGCAAATTTATATCCAAACCAATCGATAAGCTAAAAGAAAGTATTAATATAGTAACTGGAGGTAATTTGGATAATAAAGTATATATTGAAACCAAAGATGAGTTAAGAGATTTGGCTGAAAGTTTTAATATAATGATTTCCACCATTAAACAATCTAGATCAGAGGTAGATAAAAAAGTTGCCCTGCAGACCAAAGAAATTAGGATAAAAAATCAGGAGTTAAATAAAAAGCAATCGGCGGTTTTAAATATCTTAGAAGATGTGGAAGCAGAAAAAATAAAAGTTGATAATCTGGCCAAAGATTTAGAAAAATTTAAATTAGCTGTAGACAATGCTTCAGATCATATTGTCATAACTGATGAAAATGGTAATTGTCTTTATGCTAATAAGGCCGTAGAGAAAATAACTGGTTTTTCTCTAAAAGAAGTTTTGGGCAAAAAAGTAGGTACCAAAAAGAATTGGGGTGGTCTTATGTCTATAGATATTTATGATAAGCTGTGGGACACTATTAAAAAAGATAAAAATGTTTTTATTGGTTATTTAAAAAATAAACGTAAAGATGGCACGGCTTATGACTCTTTGAGCAGTATTTCCCCAATTTTAGATGAGCATGGGCATGTGAAATTTTTTGTGGGTATTGAAAGGGACATGACCGAAGAAAAAAATATAGACAGAGCCAAATCAGAGTTTGTGTCTCTGGCTTCTCATCAGTTGAGAACACCACTGGCCACTATCAATTGGTATGCGGAAATGCTTTTATCTGGAGAAATGGGTAAATTAAATAAAGAGCAGAAGGAATTTGTGTCTGAAGTGTATAATGGTAATCAAAGGATGATTGATTTAGTGAACGCTCTTTTAAATGTCAGTAGAATTGAGCTAGGCAAACTGGCTATTGACCCCAAACCAACTAATTTGATTGATCAAGTAGAAAGTGTTTTAAATGAAATCAAGCCATTGCTCAATAAAAAACAATTAAAGGTTAATAAAAAAAATTGGTAAAAATATACCCAAGATAAATTTGGATGATAAGTTGATGCGTATAGTTTGGCAAAATTTACTTTCCAATGCTTTAAAATATACTCCGGTCAAAGGACAGATCAGTATTAGTATTGAAAAAAATAAAAATAACATAAAGATAGAGGTAGCTGATAGTGGCATTGGTATTCCCAAAGCTCAGCAAAATAAGATATTTACCAAATTATTTAGAGCCGACAATGCTAAAGAACGAGAAACCGATGGCACTGGTTTGGGGCTTTATATAGTAAAATCAATTATAGATCAATTTGATGGTAAAATATGGTTTAAATCGGTAGAACACAAGGGCAGTACTTTTTTTGTGACCATACCGCTTAAGGGCATAAAATCCAAAGAAGGTAGCAGGGGGTTGGAGTATACAAAATAATTTTAATAGTATATTATATAAGTAGAATATATAAAAACATATGAACAAAACAATTTATTGGGTATCTAGAGGCTTTGCAATTTTATTTATACTGCTGACTGTTTTATTTGTTTTTGATTTAGGCAAATTTTCTTGGCTTGGTTTATTGATGCATCTTTTACCAACTTTGGTATTAGTAATAATTTTGGGTATTTCTTGGGTACAGGAAAAAATCGGTGGTATTTTGTGGATATTGGCCGGGTTGGCTTATGTAGTAATGGCTTGGGGCGATGTGGATTGGCTTGCTTATTTAATAATTGCTGGACCAGCTATATTGATAGGTATATTATTTTTATGGCCTCAGCCAGTTTCAATATATACACCAAAACCAGTGATGCCAAATAAAAATAATCTTCAATAATATTTAAAAATACTTAAAATAAAACCTATTTGATACTAAATAGGTTTTTTGATTATGAAAAAAGGTCTTGATTTTTTTCTAATGTTAGTGTATACTGTTCCTGATTTTTGTTATTTACTTAATTAATTTAAATGTGGAGAACAATATGAACAAAAGAATCAAGGGATTGATTTTTTTCACCCTAGAAGTAGCTGTGATGGCAGTCTTTTTGTATTTTGTGAGGGGGGCTTTAGTTGAAAGTCACCATCATGATGTCAGTCACTATATGCCTATTTTAATCGACATCGCTTTTTTAGCACTTTTTGCTACCTATGGCGATCGGATGGCCAAGGCTTTGGGTATAGCTCCAATGGCTGGTACCATTATCATGGGTATTATTGCTGGACCAGCTATTTTGTCAGTATTACAACCTGACGCTGAAGGTGTTGAGTTGGCTAGATTGCTAGGAGTATTGTTTATTCTGTTTGAGGCTGGACTTCATTTTGATATGGAGTTGCTCAAAAAGAATATTGTCATTGCTACAGCTGTGGCCTTTTTGGGTGTATTGATTCCGCTTGTGTCTTTTGCGGCCTTAGGTCACTATTGGATAGGCCTAGAATGGATGCCAGCTATTTTCTTGGGAGGTATATTTACCGCTACTTCAGTGGGTCTTTCGGTAGAGGCTCTAAAGAAAGTTGGTAAGCTGGAAACCAATCTGGGTAATCAGATCGTAGGTGCAGCTGTCATTGACGACATCCTCGGCGTTATTATTTTGACCATATTGGCCAAGATGTCTGCTTCTGGAGCTAGTCATGGTGCTGAAGAAAGTATGCTCAATCCTTATGTCATGTTGGGGATTGGTGTATTGGTATTTTTGATAGGCACTTATGTGTTATGGAATATGGGTGTGGCTGATAAGATAGCAACTTATCTCAACAAAAACTACAACCAACACAGTACGGGTGTTTTTACCAGATTTTTCTTTGGCATGCTTATGATTGGGGCATCATTGGCTGCTCTTTTGGGATTGGAGCCGGTTCTCGGTGCCTTCGGCATTGGTGTAGTATTGTCCAAAGTTGACAATGCAATCAAGCATGATGCTTGGAACAAAATCGAAGGCTATATCCACATTTTTGTAGGAGGATTTTTGGTCAGCATTGGTACTATGTTGCCAAGAGCTGCTTTGATAGATATCAAGGTTTGGTTGTGGGCAATATTGTTCACTATTCTGGCCTTTTTCGGTAAATATGCCGTTAAATATCTTTTTAAAGACAAACAAGAAGGAAAACTTGTGGGTCTAGCCATGTCTATTCGTGGCGAAGTTGGCCTAGTCTTTGTGGCTGTCGCTTTGGCCAATCGTGCTTTAGATGAAACCATGGCCTCAGCGTCTCTTTTAGCAGTGATATTGGTGACGGTAATAGGAGCAATCTTATTTGAAAAGGCTGTCACAAAACAAGCTAACGCAGAAATTTCCACTAAAGTGGAACCGATAGAAGCGTAACCACTTATATATATCATCCAGTCTCTCACAAGAGGCTGGATGTTTTTTATTTTGTCTAATTTATGCTAAAATATATTCATAATAAAAATATTTATGCTTACTTATACATTATTTATTGCTGGATTTTATTTTCTGATCAAAGGTGCTGATTGGCTAGTAGATGGTGCATCTTCAATAGCCAAAAGATTTAAGATGTCCAATCTGATGATTGGTCTGACTATTGTGGCTTTTGGTACTTCTGCTCCAGAACTGGTGGTAAATTTGTTTGCTTCTTTTAAAGGTAGTGGAGATTTGGCTATTGGTAATATCGTTGGTTCAAATATTGCCAATGTTTTGCTTATTTTGGGAGTAGCTACGATTATTTTCCCATTGGCAGTAAAAAAAGGCACAGTTAGCAAAGAAATCCCATTAAATCTTTTGGCTAGTTTTGTTTTGTGGTTTTTGGTCAATGATATGATGATAGACGGTTTTGATTTTTCTGCCTTGACCAGAATAGACGGTAGCATTCTTTTGGCCTTTTTTATTATATTTTTGTATTATACTTTTGGCCTTACCAAAGTAGAAGGTGAATCAGATGATATACAAGAATATAGCACTTGGAAATCTATACTTATGGTCTTAGCTGGCATAGTAGCTTTGACTTTGGGTGGCCAATGGATAGTTGATGGAGCTATTAAAATAGCTTATAAATTTGGTATGAGTGAATCACTTATTGGTTTGACTATTGTAGCTGTTGGTACATCTTTGCCTGAGTTGGCAGCTAGTGCTATGGCTGCTTACAAACACAAGGCTGATATTGCTATTGGTAATGTGGTGGGTTCCAACATTTTTAATATTTTTTATATTTTGGGAGTTAGCGCTATTATTCGTCCGATTGATTTTTCGCCAGTCTTAAATTTTGACATTTATTTTATGATTATTGCCATGATGTTATTATTTATTTTTATGTTTATTGGTAAAAAAAATGTTTTGCAGAAATGGCAAGGCATGACCATGGTGGGAACTTATATTATTTATATAATTTATCTAATTAATAGAGGATAATTTTATGGAAAATTTGGAAAATAATAATCAAATTAATAAAACTTATGTACCAGTCAATCCGACTTTTAATGTAGTGTCTCCAGCTGGTTTACAGGATAGGATGACTAGTCAAAATCCCAAAGCTGGACGTTCTAATAAGCGTATATTTTTTATTGTCTTGGCAGTTGTATTGCTTATTATTATTGGTGTTGGTGGTTGGTGGTATTATGCCAAAGGACAAGCTTTGATGCTACTCAAACAAGCCAAGTGGGATTGGGGTTTAGAAAATATAGAAAATTATCAAAATGACGCTAGTGTATTTTTGGATATAAATTTTATAGATAACAAACAAGAAGGTCTCTATGCCATGTTTTTTGGTGGTCAGAAATTTAATTTAAATATAACTAGTCAGCAAAAAAATATAGGCTCAAATTTTGAATCAGATATAAACTTGGCATCAAAGACAGAAAGTTTTGATTTAAACATTGGAACAAAAATAAAAAAAGTTGATGATAAGTTATATTTTTTGATTGATTCTGGCACATTGTCGGAATTATTAGGAGGATTTGTACCAATACCAGATTTTGGTGATACTTGGTTGGAGATGAATATAGATAATATTTATAAAGATGCAGATATTAATTATAATGTAACTATAAATAAAGATAATTTGGCTAAAATAAATATACAAGTTAATAATTTTTTAGATAAATTGAAAGAAGAAAAGGTTTTTATTGTTACAGATTTAAAAAAGGATGCCAATGGTTTTAGAAAAATTCAATTAAACGTTAAAGAGGAAAAAATAGATACGCTAGTAAAATTATTTATTGATCATATTGCCAATACTTACGAAACAATACTAGAAGTAGATAAAAATTCTCCTGTTTATGTAGATTATAGAAAAGAATATATGGAGGGCTTTGAAAAAATGAAGACAGAAAAACCAGAAGATTTTGTCAAATTTAAAAAAATGTTTGAAAGTTTAGATTTTATAGTTTTGATAAATTCTAAAACCAAAAATATTCAAGGTTTTGAAATTCATATTAATGATTTGATATTGGGTGATGATTCAAGCTCTGTTGTTATAAACGGCAATATAAAGCAGCTTATTAAAGCTATTGATTATTATGATATAAATAAACCAGATAAGGTACAAAATATTGAAAATATTAGTGATATTTTAATGAATGCTGAGCAAATGAACAATGATACTTTATTAGATGCTAATATGGATACGGAATTAGACACAGATCAAGATGGTTTATCCGATATGTATGAGAGTTTTTATGGTACTGATATTAATAATCCCGATAGCGATGGGGATACTTACTTAGATGGGCAGGAAGTATTAAGTGGTTATAATCCAATTGGCGAGGGTCAATTAAACTTAGATACTCTTTATAAGCCATCTGATTGGGAGGTTAATCCACAAGAAATTTGTGAGTTTACTGGAGGTACTTGGTCAAATAATAATTGTCAGTGCCCAGATAGTTTAGTGTTTAATGAAGCTAGTGGTTGTTGGTAGTGATTTATTAGTTATAAAATTAAAACCGCCGCTCTTCGCGTAAGCTATGGGCGGCGGTTTTATCTTAATCAAATTATTTAATGTAGTTTATAGGATTTTGTCTAACACCATTGACTTTGACCTCCAAGTGTAAGTGTGGGCCAGTTGAACGGCCAGTTGATCCCACCAAGGCTATAGTTTCGCCTCTAGATACCGAGTCGCCAGCTGATACTAGCACTTTGCTGGCATGGCCATAAAGAGTTTGTAGCCCATTACCATGATTTATGATTACATAATTTCCATAACCACCGCTATTCCAACCAGCCTTTTCTACTTTACCAGCTTCTGCAGCATAAATAGGGTTGCCAGTTTTATCACCAATATCCAAACCAGAATGACGCCAAGTATAATATTGAGTAATACGATGACTGAGTACTGGCCATAGTAATTTACTGCCACTGTCTACACTAGCTGATGATGGCACATCATCAAAGTTGCTGGCAGATGGAGGAGTATATGAGGATACTACTCTAGTAGGGCGCACACCATCGGGGATAAATAACAATTCACCAATGCTAATATCAGAGGAATCAGCTAGTTTGTTGGCAGCCACAATATTTTCGGCATCGGCTTGATATTTTTTGGCAATGGCTAGTATTGTATCACCCGATACCACCTTGTGACTTATACCAGAGTCTTGTAAGATATTTATTTTTTGTCCTGGTCTGATAGTACTATTCCAAGTTAAGTTATTTTCCCAAAGAATTGTATTGGCCGAAACACCAAATTTTTCAGCAATAGCACCTATGACATCACCTGGTTGAATAGTGTATTCTACTAGCTTGGTTCTGGATATTTCTACTGGTGTATCAGAACCTGTGTCTTCAGGACTTAACAATACTAAGCTAGATGAGTCTGGCGATGTATCAGCATAGATATTTTCTGTTTCTGCAAAAGGAGTATTTACTACCAATTGTTGTAAAGTGCCTTGATCGTCTAGATAATTGGCCATAGGAGCCTGATTGGTAGCTGGGCCAGTTTCTTCTATCAATTCACTCCAACCAACCTCATCTTCACTTTTTGGTATTATATTTGACAGAAGAGTACGAGTAGCATATTCATCGGCACTATAGTTTTGGGCAAATATATTATTGGTAGTAACGACTATAATAATAATTATTATAATAGCACTTGGTAAATATTTTTTAATAAGTATTATATAATTCATATCAGATAATCTGATATTTTTTAGTTTTATTTTAGATTTTAGTATATTTTTATAGACAAATAATATACTTGGTAAAACTGTATATTTACCTACCCAAAGTAGTGCAATACCAAAAAAATGTGCTAATATTAGAGATTTTTTGTATAAATAAATAAGTCCGTCTATGGAACGGATAGCTAATTTATTCAGTATTTTTTTAATAAAAAGTGAAATATAGTTGTACTTAATATTTAAGTATTTTTTATAATAGAAATAATAACATATCAGAACATATTTTAACAGTCAAGATCAATATTTGCCAATATTGTTTGTTTGATTTTTTGGCTAGTAAATGATAAAATTTCATTACAAATTGTAAAATAAATATGAAATATCAGGCAAATAAAATAGAAAAAAAGTGGCAAAAGTATTGGGAAGATAAGCATAGTTTTGCTGCTCAGGATGATACTAAGAACAAAAAATTTTATGGGCTAGTAGAATTTCCTTATCCATCTGGAGAAGGTTTGCACACGGGTCATTTGCGGTCTTATACGGCCATGGATATTATTTGTCGTAAGAAAAGAATGGAAGGTTTTAATACTTTATTTCCAATGGGTATGGATGCCTTTGGTCTTCCAGCAGAAAATTATGCTATCAAAACAAATACTCATCCACAAATTACTACTCGTAAAAATATAGACAACTTTGTCAGACAACTCAAAGGTACTGGTTTTTCTTTTGATTGGTCTAGGTTTGTAGAAACCACAGATACAAAATATTATAAATGGACACAATGGATATTTATTCAAATGTTTAAAAAAGGTCTGGCTTACAAAGCTAGTGAAAATATCAACTGGTGTATTTCATGTAAAATTGGTTTGGCCAATGAAGAAGTGATAAATGGTTTTTGTGAAAGGTGTGGAGGAGAAATAATCAAAAAACAAAAAGAACAATGGATATTGAAGATTACGGACTATGCTGATCGCTTGATTGCTGGGCTGGACAAAATAAATTTTTTAGACACTATCAAAAAACAACAAAGCGATTGGATAGGAAAAAGTCAGGGAGCTGAGCTTGATTTTGTCATCAAAAATAGTACGCAGACATTAAAAGTATTTACCACTAGACCAGACACTTTGTTTGGAGTCACTTTTATGGTTGTTGCTCCAGAACATCCAATTTTGAATGAATTGGCAAAAAATATTTTTAATATTACAGAAGTCAAAGAGTATATAGAGGCTACAGCCAAAAAAACTGATATAGAAAGATCTGGTGAAAACAAAGTCAAAACTGGTATAGAACTCAAAGGTATCAAAGCTGTCAATCCAGTAAACAATGAAGAGATACCAGTGTTTATAGCTGACTATGTTATGATGAATTATGGTACTGGTTCTATTATGGCTGTACCGGCTCATGATACGCGTGATTTTGCTTTTGCCAAAAAATATAATATAGAGATACGGGCAGTAATCAGTGGAGGCGATATTAGTCAAGAGGCATATACAGATACCAAAACAGGTCAGATGATAAACTCAGGAGAATATAATGGTTTGTTGGTTAGTGATTTTCAAAAAAAGATAGTCAAATGGCTGGAAGGTAATAAACTGGGCAGGGCCACTGTAAATTATAAATTACACGATTGGATATTTTCTCGTCAACGTTATTGGGGAGAGCCAATACCAATGATAAATTGTAAAGAGTGTGGCTGGTTGCCAGTTGCAGAAGATGAATTGCCAGTCACTTTACCAAATATTGATGATTTTCAACCCGGTGACAATGGTGAGTCACCACTAGCCAAAGTAACGGCATGGGTCAATACTACTTGTCCAAAATGCGGACAAGCAGCCAAAAGAGAAACAGACGTCATGCCTAACTGGGCAGGATCAAATTGGTATTTTTTGCGCTATATTGATCCACATAATGATAAAGAACTCATAGCTATAAAAAAAGCAGATTACTGGTTACCAGTTGATTGGTACAACGGTGGTATGGAGCATACTACCTTGCATTTACTTTATTCTAGATTTGTATACAAATTTTTGGCTGATATAAATGTAGTACCTAGTCACAAAGATATTGGTGATGAGCCATATTATAAACGCACAGCTCAAGGTATGATACTGGGTGAGGGTGGTATCAAGATGTCTAAGTCAAAAGGCAATGTCATAAATCCTGATAGTTATTTGGAAAAATATGGAGCAGATACAGTCAGAACCTATGAAATGTTTATGGGACCATTTGATCAGTCTATTGCTTGGGATGATAAAGGGGTTAGTGGTGTGTATAGATTTTTAAATAAAGTTTGGGATTTACAAGACAAAGTATCTGAAGTAGCAGCTGATAAAGACAGTCAGAGCTTGCTTCATAAAAGTATTAAAAAAGTAGGAGAGGATATTGATAATATGCGTTTTAATACGGCTGTTGCTCAGATGATGATTTTGATAAATCATTTAGATAAACAAAAAAATATTGCCAAAGATGTTTTTGAAAAGTTTGTATTAATATTATCTCCTTTTGCTCCACATATAGCTGAAGAGATGTGGCAAATTTTGGGTAATCCAGAAAGTTTGACCAGACAAGCTTGGCCAGAGTATGACTCAGACTTGGCTAGAGATGAAAAAATAGTGATTGGTATTCAAATAAATGGTAAAGTTCGTGATGAGATAGAACTGGATTTTGATGTTGAGCCATCAGATGATTTGAAAAAAGAAATATTAGCTAGAAGTAAAGTAGCCAAGCACCTTGCAGGCAAAGAGCTTGTAAAATTTATACATATTAAAAATAAAATAATTTCTATAGTGTTAAAATAAAATTAGAGCTATATAATATTATGAAAGAAATAAAATTAAATAAAAATAATAAAATAAAGGTTTTGCAAGAAGCGATGGAAGTTTTAAATAGAGGAGGAATAATTATTTATCCTACGGAAACTTCTTATGGTATGGGTTGTGATTTTTATGACAAGAAAGCGTGTAATAAAATTTATAAAATAAAAAAACGCAATAAAAAAAATCCTTTATCAGTACTCATACCAGATATGATAACAGCTAATTCTTTGGTCAGGTTTTCAGAAAAAGCAAAACGCCTAGCTTCACATTATTGGCCAGGACCACTTACTTTGGTTTTGCCATACAAATATTATAAAATACAAGAGCATGGTGATGATTATCTAGCGCTTAGAGTTTCAGATCATGTATTTGCTATGGATTTGGTGACAAATTTTGCCAAGCCAATAGTGGCTACTTCAGCCAATATATCAAACAATCCTAGTTGTTATACAGCAGCAGAAATTTATAAACAATTAAAAGATTCAAAAATACAACCAGATTTGTTTATCAATGCTGGTAGATTGCCCAGAAGAAATGCTTCGACCATTATAAAATTTGTGGATGATAAAGGTGAGATTCTTCGTCAAGGTGATATAAAAATATCTTTAGATTAAATTAAAGATTAAAAAATAATATTTATGTTACATTTTGTCAAAAGCTTTTTACCTCAACATATGAGGCGTCAAGTCAAAGAATTGTTTATCTCTACTACTTTGATAAATTTAGCTTTAGCACTAGTAACAATTTTTGAACCGATTTATCTTTATCAGATTGGCTACAAACTACATGAGCTGATGTTGTTTTATTTTATTGTTTATGGCTTATATTTTTTTATTGTACCTTTAGGTGCCAAGTTTGCTCGCTATTTTGGCTATGAGCTGGGCATATTTGTTGGCTCTGTATTTTTTATATTTTTTTATATCGCTTTATTTTTTATTGTTGATTATCCAATTTTATTTTATATTACTCCACTTATTTTTGCTGTTCAAAAAATGTTTTACTGGCCAGCCTATCATGCCAATTTTGCTAGATTTACTGATCAAAAAGAGGATGGCAGAGAGATCTCCACTATGAATGTAGCAACCTCTTTGGTTTTTATTATGGGGCCAGTTTTGGCTGGTTTTATTATTTTGGAATGGGGTTATGGAGCATTATTTACAATTGCCTCTATTATATTTTTGGCTTCAAATATACCAACTCTTATGACCAGAGAAAAATTTACACCCAGTGGTTTTTCTTATAAAGAGGCTTATCAAGATCTTTTTAACAAAGAAAATCGTCAAAGCCTTTTGGGTTATATTGGTTTTGGTGAAGAGTTGATAGTGATGATAATCTGGCCGGTATTTATTTCTATTGTTATATCAAACATTTTTGATTTGGGATTAGTTGTTACTTTGGCTACATTTATTACCACTTTGGTAATTTTTTATATTGGCAAATTGACGGATTCAAAAAATAAAAGAAAAATTTTGTCTTTAGGGGCATACATTTATGCGTTGGCTTGGTTTTTTAGAATTTTTATTGTCAATATCGCTGGTGTATTTTTTGTTGATACTCTTTCTAGATTGGGTAAAAATGTAATATCAGTACCATTAGTTGCCTTGGCTTATGAAAAAGCCAAAGAACAAGAAGCTAGTCATAAAAGAGTGGTGATGAGCAGGGTTTTATTTTTTGAAATGTCTTTGGTGGTGGGTAAAATATTGGCTATAATAGCTGTTTATGCTCTGACTTTATTTATTGCTGATGAAGCCTTGGCTTTTAAGATAACTTTTATACTAGGTGGAGCTATGACTTTGCTCTATATGTTGCTGTAGATTATGAAAATAGATGAATTAAAATTTTTGTTGAAAAAATATAATTTAAGCCCCAATAAAATACGAGGACAAAATTTTTTGATTTCAGACGAAGTATTGGATGATATTATTGCGACAGCAAAAATTGATAAGCACGATTTGATTTTAGAAGTTGGTCCAGGTCTAGGAGCTTTGACACAAAGATTGGTAGCTACTAGCAAACAGGTAGTAGCTTTGGAGATTGATAAAAATTTACAAGAAATATTGAATACATTAGTAAAGTTAAATAAAAATTTAAAAATTATTTGGCAAGATATCTTGTCTTTGACTGGCGTACAATGGCGAGAAATTTTAAATAGCTATGGTGTTGATGATTATAAAATAGTGGCCAATATTCCGTATTATTTGACTGGCAAATTTGTGCAAAAATTTGTAGTGGCTGACAAAAAGCCATTGAGCATGACTTTAATGATACAAAAGGAAGTAGCTCAAAGAGTAGTGGACAATAAAAAACAAAGTCTATTATCTTTGTCGGTAGCTTTTTATGCTAAAAGTAAATTGGCTAGTTTGGTCAGCAAAGAAAATTTTTATCCTCAGCCAAAAGTAGATTCAGCAATATTATATATTTATGATATACACGCTTGGGATTATGATGAGGATGAAAAAAAGACTTGGCAGATTGTCAAAAGAGGTTTTGCCTATAAGCGCAAAAAACTTTTTAATAATTTACTTAGTGATCAGACTATAAATAAAGAAAAGTTGAAAATAGTTTTTGATAAAATAGGTTTAGATACCAATATTAGGGCTGAAAAGTTGAAAATAGACGATTGGTTGGCTATAGCAAAGTATTTATAAAAATTATTGAATATAAGCTGATCAGGATTTTTTATCCTTTGGGTATTTTATAATTTTGTGTTATAATATATACACATTAATAAACTCAATGATTGAAAAATTTGATAAAAATAATGATTTGGAAACACTAGAGCAAGATGCTCTAGTTAGTCATAATTATATAGCTAATGATGATTATAAAAATTCACAAAGCCATCGCTACATAAAATTTTGGTCTTTTTTAATTTTGGGGATGTTTATATTGGTTTTAGCTGGATTTAGATTTTATAGTAATATATTTGATCCCTTAAAATATGAAGTGCCTGAGTTTTTACAAAATCAATTGGATACAGAAGAACAAGTGGCTAGGACTATTGCTCAACTAAAAGAGAGTGACACAGATCAAGATGGTCTTACAGATTATCAAGAAATTTATCAATATTATACTAGTATATTTTTGCCAGATACAGATAGTGATGGTTTTACAGATGCTGAAGAAGTGGGCCTAGGCGAAGATCCTATTTGTCCCATTGGTGAGTCATGTAATTTATTAAGGCTTATCACTCCCAATACAAAATTATCTAGTATTATTGAAGATATTACTCTTGATCCTAACCTCACTATTCAACAAGCAGCCGTGGTAGAATTTAGGAAGTTTTTGGAAGCCAATGGTATGGCAAAAGAAGACTTAGATGCTTTAAGTGATCAAGATCTTTTGACTATTTTTAGAATAGTAGATGAGAGTGCTATTTTGGATAATACTCAGCTAAATGCTAGCACTACTCCAGATCAAATTAGAGAGTTTTTATTATTATTACCAGGCATTGATACGGCAGAAATAAATGCTATGTCAGATGAAGAATTGATGATGGTTGCTGAAGACTTAACAAAACAATAAAAAGCTAATATATCATATGACTAATTACAAAAAAGTTATTTTTACCCTTTGCCTAGCCGTTTTTGTTTTTGGAGCAATATTTGTTCCACGGCCAGCCAATGCTTTTTCTGATATTATTGGAGGTCCAACAACAGTAGTAAAATTTATCTGGGAAAGAATTAAGGATGTTTATGAAGTTACTAAAGAATCAATCTCAGACCAACTTTCCAAAAAAGCTATTGATCAATATTTAGATAATTTGGCTTATGATGTAGCTAGTGAATTGGCTGCTGGTGCCACTGGTGGCAAACATATGTTTAGAACAGTGTCTTTAAAAAAGACTTTGGAGAATGCTGGCGACAAAGCTTTGGGTGAATTTGTTGGTGATTTAACCAGTAAGGGTTTTGATCAACTAGGCATTGATCTTTGTGATCCTTCAGTAGAATTGAAACTTTCTTTGACTTTAAATTTACTTGATGAAGATGCTCCACCAAAAAAGACAGCTGCATCAAAATGTACTTGGAGTACTTTGAGAAAAAACTGGGTAGACTTTGGAGATACTATGCAAGCCAATATTGTAAAATTTCAACTGGATACCAGAAGAAGTGGTGTTACTAGTACATCTGATTTTTTTGATGGTATAGTCTCCAAAAAAGGCTCAGATGTGGGTATAGCTATGGAATTGGCCGCTGAAATAAATCGTAGAAAACAAGTAGCTTTGCAAATTGAACAAATTTCGGCTGCAGAATGTCAAGGTTTTAAAGATAAAAAAACTACTGTTTCAGAAGAAGTCATTACTCATTGTGTAGTCACTTATGGTTTGGCTAGAGATTTATTTACCAATGCTACCAAAGCAGAAGAAGACAAAAAAATAGCAGCCAGAGAAGCGGCTACGCAAAAAAATTTATCTCAAATTTTAAAAGACGCTGGTAATAGATTTGTCAATACTTTTACTTCCAAGCTGATGAGTGGTTGGATCAAGAAAGGTATGTGGTCTTTATTTGGCAATGGCGAGGATGATGATCTTTATCAAAATACTAGAGCTACTTTACTGGATAAATTAAGAGGTGGTTCTGATACTCGACAACCAAGAGGCAAAGACATTTTTAAAGGTTTTAAAACAGTTAGTGTTGAATCAATAGAAGATTTTGATTATATCAATGATTTTGCTATTTGTACAAATGAGTTTAGAGGTCCAGAAAATTGTGTGATGAGTCCAGCTTTTTTACAAGCCGTAAATAGTAAAATAACTATTCAGCAAGCCATTGATAAAGGCATGATCAAGGGTGATACAAAATTTGTAAATGCCAATGATGCCATTAATCATACAGTTGATAAATGTTATCGAGATGGGCTTTGCTATTCTAATTTGGTCAAATTAAGAAAAGCCAATATTATTCCAGTTGGCTGGGAGTTGGCGGCACTCAGAGCACCAGTGAGTTTGCAACAAGCTATTGATTGTTTTGAGGAAAGTGAATCAAATTGTGATTTTGATCGTTCAGCCTCTTTTGCTGTAGATGGTAATGATCATAATCCATTTTATCATTTGGTGGATCCAAATTGGGTCTTAAAAGCACCAGATGTACGCTGTGAAGCCTATGCTTTTTCTTCGTTGTTGGAATCACCAGATAGCAGTACTCGTCAAAAATATTGTGCTGATCCAAAAATATGTTTAATTGAAGATGCTGAGGGTAATTGTTTGGATGATCAGTTTAATTATTGTACTCGTAGTGAAAATACTTGGAATTTTTCAGATCAAGCTTGTGCAGCTGGTGAGATATATGCTGGTTGTCTTACTTTTGTCAATAAAGATTTTGGCAACAATTCTTATATTCAAGATACTTTAGAATATTGTAGTGCCAATCAAGCTGGTTGTAGTCGTTATTCTCGAGATAAGGATGGAACTGGAGATTGGATTTTGGGAGAGATAGCCAACGATGTCAATGATTTATTTTTAAACAATCAAGCCGTAGATTGTAAAGCTGATGCTGCTGGTTGCTCGGAATATATTGTTTTAGCACCCAATACAGGAGCCAATCTAATACCCAATGGTAGTTTTGATGATTTAAATGGAGACAATTTTCCCGATGGTTGGAAGGGAGATGGTATTGATGATCCGACGGGAGCTAATAATATAAATAATGTGCCTTTGGATTATGATGGTAATAGGCTACCCAATGGTTATTCTTTTGGTACTGCTGCCCAGGGTTATCCAACTAGAGAGGCAGTGGATATACAGGTGACTTTACGACCAAATACTATGTATAGGTTGTCTGGTGAGGCGGCTCAATATGACGATACTAGAAATGATGAGGCTCGTATAGCCTTACAAATGTGTGATGATAATGGCAACTGTGCCAATACCACTTCCCAGGCAGCTGCTACTGCCGGTACTTGTGATTTAACTTCAGGCGGAAATCCCAATATGGTAGCTATAGCCAATTTCTTTCCAGCTAGCATTGATATGGAAAGAAGGTCTTGTACATTTATGACCAATGGTAGAGCTGCTTTTGGCAAAGTAGCGGTTCTTAGCAATAATTCTCTTACAGCGGCAAACTGGTTTGATAATCTCAAGTTAGAGGTGATAGCTTCTTTAGATGATACGACTCTTAGTGATTATTCTGATTATGGTCAAGGAGCAAAAATATATATGGATAGTGGCAAAGTGATGTGCTCAGCTGATGAAGTCGGCTGTCAGGGATATCTTCCAGACAATGGCGACCCAATGATTCCAGCAGTCATCACCCAAGGTGACTTATGTCCAGCTGAATGCGTGGGCTATGATACTTTTGCCGAACAGCTAAATATTTTTGATATTATAGAAGGCAACAATTCAGCTAAATATTATAATTTTATAAATGATACTGCTACACAATGTCCTGTTCAAGAAGTGGGCTGTGAAGAATTTACCAATCTTGATGTGGTGGCTCAGGGCGGAGAAGGTAAAGAATATTTTACTTATCTCAGACAATGCGTAGAGGAATCTTTGGGCACGGTTTACTATACTTGGGAAGGTACAGAAGTAGCTGGCTATCAAATCAAAACTTGGTATTCACTCAGTAGTAATTTAAGTGATGCGCCATGTACCAATATGAATACGGCTGGTAGTACTTGTTTGGATGTAGCTTTTACAGACAATGGTATTAGTGAAGAGCATGAAGTAGCGGCTTGTGGAGCAGATACAGCAGATATTAGTGATGATCCTGAAAATGATCCAAATTGTAGAGAATTTTTTGATGTGGATGGTGATGCTCATTATAGATTCCAAGATAGAGTGATTTTTGCTACAGACAATTGTCATGATTATCGTCGGACAGCTACTGATCAAATATATAAAGCAGTACCAGAAGAAAGTATACATTGTGCCGAAGCCAACAATGGTTGCAGTGCCTATAATGGCAATAATGCCAATAATGTGCGCTTGGTCTTAAGTGATAATTTTGAAAATGGCACTTACTCTCCTTGGCGTCCAGCGGGGGCTGGTAGCCTAGATTTGTCCAACGAGTCTTTAAATAACAACGGACATTCTTTGCGAGCCGAAACAGGACGTTTGTTTGTCAGAGATGTGTTGGATGTGTTATTACAAAATAATAAAGAATATACCATAAGTTGGTGGATGAAGAGTGATGCGGTGGTTGATACTTTTTCTTTAAACTTATGGGGTAGTGATACAGAGGGACACACACTCATAAAAGCTTTTGTTGATCCAGCTATAGATAGTACTTTTCAAAATATTGAGCCAGGTCGTTGGCATTATTATAAAACTTCTACTTATTTAGATAATCTAGATTCATTAGTTATAGGCAAGATTAATCAATTAGAATTTCAACTTGATACCAGTTCTCCTTTGCCTGATCAGGGATTGTATATAGACAATTTTATAATCAAGGAAGTAGCCAATAATTTCTCTGTTATTAGAAATTCTTGGAATACACCATTGTCTTGTGATACTCCTTATACTGGTTATCACTTGGGTTGTCAGTCATATCGAGATTTGAATGGTCAAGACTTTGATTTGAAATCTTTTGATCATTTGTGTCGAGAAGAAGTGATTGGTTGTATGCCAGCTATAGATACACACAATTCTAGCAATCCTTTTGCCGAAACATTTAATGCTGGTGACTATGCAGAGACTATTGTAGCTGCTGATAGCCTTACTTATCTAGTACCAGATCCAAACAATTATTGTTCCAAAGATCTCAAGGGTTGTACAGAGCTTGGTTTACCAGATAGATTGGATAATACAAAATTTGATACAGTTTATAAAATAAATGACCCAGATAAATATAGTGCTATATTGTGTAGTTCAGAGGGTCTGGGTTGTTCTGAATACAACACAGCCAAAGGTATTTTTTATCTCAAAGATCCAGGATTAAATACGTGTACTTATCAACAAAATGTTTTGGTAGATGGCAATAGTCTATTATCAGGCTGGTTCAAAACCACTTCTTTGGGTGACGAGATACCGCTTGGTTGTATAGATACAGACAATAATCCTGATAGCAATGGTGACGGTTTGTATGATGTAGAAGAATTGATATTGCCTAGAGATTATTGTAGTGTTTCAGCTACAAATCCTATACAACTACCTTTGTTTACCAAAGATGATTGCGAATCAACCAATATATGTATAGAAAATGTAAGTCAAAATCAAGTATTTGAAAACCAAGCGGATTGTGAGGCCAATGCCGCTTATACTTGGACCACTCCTTATTGGAACAATTATTTAAAAGCAGCTCAATGTCCAGCTAGTGAAGATTTGTGTACTTCATTTAAAGATCCAGTTGATCCAATAGGCTGTGATCCAAAGGGAAGAAATATAGATTTTATAGATTATGATGGTTTTTGTATTGATAATATATCCAAAAATAAAATTTCCGTAAATCAAGTAAATTGTCAGGCCAATCCAGGACAGACTTGGGTTTTCCCTAGTCGTGATGGTTATTGTGCGTCAGATATATTTAACAATGAACGAGATTGTACTAATGCTGGTTGGTCATGGACAGCATATTGTAAAGATTATTACTATTATGACAAAGATAATATTGACGAAACATCTTGTAATGGTCTAGTAGATAGGCAAAATGGTTGTGTGTTGTTTTATGATGCCAACAATTGGAACGGAGAGCATAGTCAAGTTGGCACTGTGTATGATGCAGATGAAACTTATGAAAATGTAGAAGTAGACAACAAAGCCAATAGTCCAGTGACTTGTGATCCTAGTTTTGATCCTACTTGCAATTTAAATGCCAACAGACTGATAAAAGTAAACAAAGACAGACAATGTTCTGAGTGGTTGGCTTGTAAATCTTCAACGGCCGTTAAAGATGCTGACGGTAATTACAAAATAATTTGTGATGATTTGGATACTTGTTTAGAATTTCAGTATAATCCAGACAGCAATACTACCAAATGTAAAAAATGGGGATCTTATGACGAAGACATAGAAGCTCTTACTATTGAAAAATATCAATCTCGTGATACAGGTTTAAAAAATCATATTTCTTGGAGCGACAAAGAGTATACTGGTTATTCAATCCCAAACACTTTACCAGTTAGTGATCTGTTGGTTTATGATTTTGGAGAAGCTGGTAAAGAAGGCAAGCGCTTGGTTTATGATGTTACTGATAGTGCCGACAACGAGGGTAGTTATTATGAAGCTTGTGTTGACGAGTTTGGAAATTCTTTAGATGGTCAATCTTGTACAGCTGTTATCAATACAGAAGGAGCCTATACTTTCAGGGGGGAATGTCAACAGCGAGTTTGTTGGGTTAGCCCAAAAGTCAATGAAAATACTACCAGTACTTTTGCTTTAGAGACCAGAGCTTATTCTGTAGCTGACGCACCTTTTCCAGCTGCTATAGAGCCAGATGGCATACAAAGATTATCCAAATATGATCAAGGTAATATTTGTAATAGTGACCTAGATAATCCAAATTCTTGTGAAGACTCCTTTAAAAAAGTCACTTATGGGGCTGGTCAAAAAACTTTCTATTATCCAGCCAATATAGATAGTGATGCTATACCAAAAGGTATTTGTACTTCAGGAAAACTTATTGGAGTTGATCCTAATACTCAGGAAAAATTGGATCCAAATTTTTGTGAAGAAAATTCAGATTGTGATTCTAGAAATCCAGATAATACCTCTAGAAATGATGGTTTTTGTGCCCTTAAAACTGAAGAAATAACCTATCAAAATTGGCCAGGTATTTGTTTGGAACATGATCTTAGCCGGTCAGTAGTAAAAGATATAGAAAGTTCATATTATTGTAACCAATGGTATCCAGCTCAAAAAATTCAAGGAACAGCTAGTCTTTATGACAATTATAGAGCCGCTGGTTATTTTGAACCATCTGGATATGATGCTTTGTTTTGTGCAGTATCCGAACCATATGTAACTACTAAAGATAGATACTATTGTGGTCGTTTTGACCGAGCTAGCGAAGAAGGACAGTGTAATCTTTTGATGAGAGTCCCGGCTGGCTCTAAAATAAATCTTGAAGTAGCAGCTAATTATAGTGATTTATTAGATGAAGGAACTTGGATAGAAAAAGACAAAGATTTTTCAATCTGGGCAGCCGCTGATAATAATGTTGGTAGAGATCTTATTTTGACTCCCTACGAAGGTTATGGTTCAAAATTTGATAGATTTTCATATTTTAATAATGTTTATCCAACAACATTGGATTTTGTAGGTATAATTGACACTATGTTTGATACTACGCATTTGGCTAGTCCAGGTATCCATCGTTTTTATTTTGATGATGGTGTTGCACCAAGTGGAGCTAGCGGTGGTTCGGCTTTTGTCAATATCCCAGATGCAACAGTGCGACTTACAAGTAGTGACTGTGGTAATTGTCCGGCACCAATAGCTTATGATGACGGTCATCTTGTTTATCAATATTGTAAAAAGGGAGGTTGGTGTGGTACGCATAAGTGGAGACACACAGTAGCATATTATAACCCGTACCGTCAAAATTATTATGTTGATTTAAATAGTGGTCCACAAACATTTGAGCCAGTAGAGCCAAGTTATGTAGGTAGTTGTGCTGATGATTGCAAATTTATAAATGTTTCTGTCTTTGATTACAATCATGGTCGTGGTTGTTTGCAGGATGATAATTTATCACCTACTTACTCTGGCATTTTAGCTTCCTATCCAAGTGCTACAGCAGCCAATGGTTTTGCTTTAGCCACATGTCAGGCAAGCGAAAATGTTAACGATTGTTTATTTGTAGATTGTATAGAAAGTTTGACTATTAGCAATCAAAATGAATCACATTTTTGTAGTCTTTACGATAATTGTTTTCAGTATATAGACGATCCAATTAATCTATATGGTTATATATCTAGTCAAGCAATGTATGCTGAATCAATAGCTTGTTTTAGTAACAAAGATCATGATGATGATCCAGCTACAGCTAGGATAGTTGCTGGTGATATCAATGATACATTTGGACCAGCGGGGATATATGATGCCAGTGTCTATGATAAGTGCCTTACTGATAATGAAGATAATTTTACAAGACGATCATTTGGAGGGGGTACGGAGGTTGATGAAGCTGGTTTAGAAAAATTTTGTAAATCTTGTAGTTTAGTAGATTCTCCAATAACACATGCTAGTATAAGCATAGGGATTAATTGTGATGTTATTAATTCTCTAGATTGTTATCAACAGTGTCGTGTAGTTACTCAGCTAGACAGTGAAGGATTGAAATCAGCTTTACGTACTGATATTTGGTGGAGAAACAAAGAAGATGGCAAAAGAGTTGTAGTGCCACCTTGGTCTTCTTGGTATTGGAATTCAACAAATGGTTATATCGCTTCCAACCCAAATGCTATAGATGATGAAGTGTTGTATAATCAGATATCTGGTTTGACTGGTTATCCAAGTGATTCCGGTTATCCAGCCAATTTTTCACATTTTGGTGCTGGTTTAGATACTTTTATTAAAAATAGAGTGGTGGCTACTAGGGTACCTTACTATAAAGTAAGTAATGATAATATTACTGCTGGTACTTTTTTTGGAAATTACGATCCATTGGTAAATACTTTGGACGAGGCTTTAAATGCTGCTCAATTGGAAATGAAAGGTATATTTTTTAGAGTTTACAATTTTGAATGGATAGCCGCTTCTAGTACTTATCAATATCTTGATGCCCCTGAGTTAAATGCTGGTAATCATTCCAATCCTTATGCTGGTCCAGATTATAGACCACGTATTTTGGCTACCTGTGGTGATTCATTATGTGAAACAGTAGATGCCGCTGGTAATGTAGTAGGCGTAAAAGAAGGTATCACGGTAAATGATGTCAATACTGTAGGTGCTACTTTGACTGGTCTTGATGGCTCATTGTTTGTAAATGTTAAATTCTTTTATCATGCCCATCCAGATCATATGCCAGTTTACAGTATTACGGCCAATTGGGGGGATGATATTGACAACAATCTTCCAAATCCAGGTAAATATCAAAATTCTTTACCAGCTGAATATTGTAATCCTGAAAAAGATGCTCCAGGAGATGCCAATCCAACAACCATTGGCAAAGAAATTCAGAAAATGGGTTTTGCTGGCACAGAAGATGCTTGTCGTCCAGGTTATAAAATATTTTATCATGACTATACCTATGATGCTAGCAGACAACATGATTGCAATGGTGCTGCTGGAGGAGCTCCTGGTACACCACTCAAACCAAATATACCAAATGCTTCATGTTATCAACCTAGTATTACAGTGATGGACAATTGGTATTGGTATCGAGTCATGCCATTCAATGGCTGGATAGTTGTCTATGATGAATAAATTTAAAAAATAGTTTTTAAATAACTTATATAAATATGAAGTTTAAAAAACATAAACTAGCTATCAGATGGCAATATTTTGTACTTGCCTTGAGTTTGTTTTCTTTGGCTCCCATGAAATCTTTGGCACTTGTAGAGGCTGTTATACAGCTAGTAGGTGGTGTAATCTGGACATTTTTTATGCAACCTTTTGTTTGGATTCTTGAATTGGAATTGGAACTTTTGAAACTTGTGGCTAGTTACAATGGTTTTACTCATGAAGCAGGCGTGACATTGGGTTGGATAGCACTTCGTGATTTGTCCAATATGTTTTTTATTTTAATATTATTGGTTATTTCTTTTGCGACTATACTGAGAATTTCCAGTTATGGTTACCAACAACTTTTAAAACGTACAATACTTGTGGCTATTTTGATAAATTTTTCCAAGACCATTGTGGGATTTTTTATTGATGTGGTACAAGTAATAATGCTTACTTTTATTTCAGCTATCAATGAAATAATGTCAGGAGGAGTGGTGGTCGCCATTGGTTTGCATAAATTTACCACTATTAATCCCGATGCTCCTGTTACTGGTTTTGGGGATTATGTAGTATCTATGGTTTTAGGAGCAGCTCTAGTAGCAATACTTGTGGTAATTGTGGGCGTAATGGTTATGATGTTGATGATGAGAATTGTAGCTTTGTGGATAGCTATTATTATGGCTCCTTTGGCTTTTATGGCTAGTATTTTTCCAGCTACCAATAGTTTTTATAATACTTGGACAAAACAGCTAGGTACCAATCTGGTAACTGGTCCGATGTTGGCTTTTTTCTTGTGGCTTACTTTTAGTATTGTTGGCAATGGAAATGCCTATAGTACTTTTATGACCGGAGGAGGGGCACAAGGAGCAACTGAATTTTTGGATAGCAGTAATATGATGAATTATATCATTGCTATTGCCTTACTTATGATGGGTATTAAGATGGCAGCTGCTTCTGGTGCGGCTGGAGCTAGTGTGGCAGCCAAGGGTATGGCCAAAATTCAGAGCACAGCTGGACATATTGCTAGACGTTATCCAAAAGCTTTGGCTATGAGAGCCGGCACTGCTATTGCTGAGCGTATGGTAGATGATAAAGGAAAACCAAAGAAGGATACACTTTTGGGTAAATTTACAGGAGTTGCTACCAAAGTACCTTTTTATGGAGGTAAACTGCAAAGAGGAGCTATGGAAATGCAAGGTAGAAACACAGCTAGGATTCTTGCTGAACACGCGGAAGATACCAAATATATTAATCCTAAACAAAAAGAAGAATTTTATAGAACTCAATCATCTACACCTGATAAATTAAAAGATATTCCGTTAATTGGTAAATTTTTACCTAAGGCTATTGGAGAGAGTTCTAAAGTAGCGAGGGCGACACAGCTTATTACTTCTTGGGGAGGTGGACATGATGAAGCAAAAACAAAAGCAGCCATCATAAGAACCGATAGAAAAGAACAACACGATGCAAAACAAGCAGCTGAGGATATTGAAGCTTTAGAGAGAATAAATGATCAACCTAGGATTGATGCCTTACATGCTCGATATGCAAATACCAATACAGATTTAGCGGCTGTTAAAAAAGATCTAAATGATGTTGGCTCTAGAAAATTGCTTGATAAGGAAGCTGATGGTGTTTTAGACGAAGATGGTAAAACAACAGCAGGTATGCGTAATATTATCAGGGCTCTTTTGGAAGATCCAAATTATGAAGGTGGAGGTATTGGTAGGGATGTATTAAATCAATTTAAAAAGACAAGGCAAGCTGAATCAGAAGCATTTCGTCAAGAAGGAGAGGAGGTTTTGGTAGATATAAATAATGATACAGAGAAGGGAGCAGATATTAAATATGGTAAAAAAGATAAAGATGGTATCAGAGGAACCGCTAAAGACAAAAAAGATCTTGGTATGTTGGCTACTGAAGTAAATTTAGAAACCAAGCGTCAAGAGACTAAACATAACAACAAAGGAGTTCTTTCTACAAATGATCAAAATGAAGCTATAAAATTATTTGAAGCTCTTCTTCAAGTTTATCCAGAACAAGCCGAAGCTTTGCACGAAGCTATAGTAGGGGCCTTAGAACAAGGATTTAATAGTGGAGAAGTCAATTTTGATAATGATTCAATAAATCATCTTGCTAAAAATTCTTTTGAGTCTGAAAAAGATTTTGAAATAAGAAAAGCCAAAACAAAAGAAGCATGGGACAAAAATAACGAAGAATGGCAAAACAGTGACAAAGGTAAAGAAGCGACTGACAAATTGTATAAGACCAGAAGAAATCTCATGGGGCATTATACCAATGATGAAATAAAAGAAGAGGAAGTTAAATTAGAAGAACAGGCAACAGAATTAAAAGTAAAATTAACTAATACTGGTTTAAGTAAAGAGGAAAGAAAAGGGTTAGAAGAAGAATTGGCTTATGTAGAAAAATCCAAATTAGGTTTGCGTGAATCACCTGTATTTAAGGTCATGGAAGAAGATATAATAGCTGATATGGAAGCTGCTATTTTGGCCAATTTAGGGCCAAGACCAGAGCGGGCAAAAACAGTACAAAGACAAGAAATAGATGAAGATGAATTAGATGAAAAGGTTGAAGAAGCGATGAAAGCTTGGTCTCCAAAGACACAAGCTGGTTTTGATGGCACTCCACCAGAGTCAAGAGAAAAGGCAGAAGAAAGAGTCAGAAACGAGATTAGAGAAAGAATGGAAAAACAGGCAGAAAAAGACCATAAGAGAGATCAGAAGAAAGAAAACGATAGATTTGTTTTTGATCAGGCAAATTATGATAAAGAAGCTGAAGCTTTACGAAAAGCTATTACTAGTAAATTAAAAGACTTGAATGATCCAAATAATAAAAATAATCTTAGAATAGAAGAATTGAAGCAAGATATAGCTACAGAAAAAGCTAAACCAGACCCTGATAAAAAGCTTGTTTCAAAATTATTATCAGAGCAAAATAGTTTAATACGTTTACAAAATACTTTGAAGAGAAGAGAGCTTGGATTAACCAATCCTAATAATAAGAATCTTTATTCTAGGGCTATATTAAAAAATGGTACAGATGGATCAGATTATTCAAGGCTAGAAGAAATGGATATTAAGCATCCAAATACTCGTCATTTGTTTGAAGAATTGGCTAAAGTAGCTACAGTTGATCAACAAAGACAAATTCTTCAAGCTGGTAATTCAGACCAAATAAAACTTCTAGCTCAATCTATCGTGGGTGGAGGAGGTAAACTAGGTAAAGTCGTTACAGATAATTTGGCAGATACCATCAGAAATGAATTGTATGTACAGATGCATGTACAAAAGTTTATGCAAGAAATACCTGGTATAACTATAAGGGAAGCAAAGAAAAAAGCAGCCGCAGTAGATAAAGGTAGCCTAAGTAAGATTAAATAATATATTGTAAATGAATATAAATGATTTAAATATTTTACCAGAGGAAGTACAAGATTTTATTTGGACTGAGGTAGCAGATGTCAATTATGCTATAGATGATAAATTTTCTTTTAATTTTGAGCAATTTGATTTTGTAAATAAATTGGAAGATGATATTATTCTCAAAAAAAGAAATATCCTTGATCTGCCCAAAGATTTGGAAAAAATACCGGGAGAATTTAAAGGAGATCTTAGAGAATTGGCTCTGCAAATGGCAATGGAAATATTTTGGCCACTCCAAGAATATATCGGAGGAGTGGATAGATTAATTTTGCGTTTGGGAGGCAAAGTGCCCAGGCCAGTTTTTTTAAAGAAAAAACAAGTGGTAGAACCTGATGTTTTACCAGAAATTTTTCAAGGAAAAGTAAAAGAACTCTTAAAAAAATATGAAGAATTCAAAGATTTTCGTTTAACACCCAATAAGATATTAGATGAAAGAGGAAGGATAACAAACCCTAGTGTACAAAATTGGATTAAGGATTATGTACATTTTTTGGGTGCCGGCCAACATAGCTCTTTGGAGAGGACAAGATATATTGCCAAAAATAAAAATGCTTTACAACTAGAGGATAAATATAAGGATAGTTTACGTTTTTTATTGTTATCTTATGATGAAGATATAGAGCTTTATTTTGATAGATCAGATGGGCTTTTGATAGTCAAAGAGCAAGTAGAAAAAAAATCCAGAGAAGAAGATAATGATGACTATGAGTTGTCTTTTGAAAAAGTTTTGACAAATTTTAAAAATACTTTAGATCTATTTCAAGAAAATTTGCCTTCTAGTGATATGATACTTTCTGAAGCTAATAATGATATAAATAAAGTCAGGGATATACTCTGGCAAGCTATTGGCGTAGAAGACAAATATAAGGCAATTTCTTGTCTCAAAATTTTGCTAGAAAAAAAATCCTTTGATTTTATGATCAAAGAAGATTCTAGGTATAAAAGCATACTCAAGAGATTTATTGGTATAAAGTTTGGTCAGAGTATGGAGAGATCTTTGGATGAAAATATAGAAAAACTTATAGTTTTGCGTCTTTTTTTGGAGATGCTTTTGGTAGAAAAATTAAAATTTTCGGCTGATGAATTATACGCCGCTATTTATTATCTGACCAATACAGGAGCAGATTCTGGGCAAGTGATGTATTTGGATAAGCAAGATCAAAAATTTAAATGGTGTACTATACAAGTATTAGCCAATAAATTTGCTTGGGTAGATAAAATATAAATTATTTTTTTAGTTTCCAGACAGTGATTTGTCTGGCTACTTTTTGATTGGCGCGACTATAGATTATATCTTTGTCTAGTTGATATTTAAAGCCAAGTTGGGAAATAATTTGTTTATCTAGAGTATAGATGTCTTGATTGGAAATATGAAAAATAGGAAATATAAATATTATGAGACTGTCAGAAGATATTATTTTTTTGAATTTGGTAAAAGCAGATTTATATAGCATTTGCAGTTCGTCTTTTATTTTGATTATATCCTGACTATTATTTTGACGAATGATGATGCGTGCATCACCCATAAATGGCTCAGTGACTATCAGGTCTATAGAATTTTTAGCAAAATTATTGGCTAAATTTTCTATACTTGATTCCAATATTTTGATATTAGCTTTTAGATGAAAATTTTTACTAAGCCAGTCAAGATTTTCACTTGTTTCTTTGACGGCTTTGGGACTAATATCAGAACCATATATTTTTTTGTAACCCAAGAGCATAGCTTCTTGTAGTATTGTACCAGAGCCACAAAAAGGATCCAAAATGTTTTTGTTTTTATCATTTCCAGCCAAGTTGACCATCATTTGAGCTACTTTGGGAGCCAACATGCCGCTCCGGTCATCACGATGAGGACGCTTCATATCTCTAAAACCATAGGCCACAAAATCTTGCACAGCCTCTGTCAGAGCCAAAATATATTTTTCTTGGTATTTTATAATCAATAGTTCACTGCCGATCAATTTATTTTTTGCTACTATGACCGAGGAGAGTACAGGGTCTTGGCCAGTGACTAAGCGACATTTATAATTATTGTTTTTTAATGTTCTTTTTAATTTAAAAGCTATTTTTAGTATTGTATTATAATTGGCATTAGTATCATTATACAAGCTAAAACCAAAGCAATTTTTAAGGTTTGGGTTAAGGTTTTTGGCTAAAAAACTATACCAAAGATCAGCGTTCAAATCATGGAGATTATCAATAGCTTGAAGATAACGAGCAATTTTGATAGTACCACCCAAAACATTGATCAAGTCACTAGCTGCTTGGTCAGTATTGGCCAGTACAAAATCAGAGTTATACAGCTCTATTTGGTCGTTTTTGGAGCTTAAAATAGCTTTTAATTCTTCTTGAGCCAAGTCAGGAGACTGACCAAGCATAAATAAATATTTATTCATAGCTATATGATAGTGTAAATAGTGTTTTTGTGCAATATAATAAGTATTGACTTATGCTCATGATTATGGTAAATTGCGTGCAGTTAATATATCTTAATTAACCGTGCCCCAGTATTAACCATCGGGGGCCCTTGATTGTAAGATCAAGGTAATTAGATAGAAAAATGAAATACGAACTATCTTTTATTATTAGTCCAGCTATTGCCGAAACAGAGCATCTAGCTGTTAATCAGCAAGTTTTGGGCTACTTAAAGGGCATTGAGGCCAAGATTACTCGCGAGCCATATTTTATGGGTCGTAGAAAATTGGCTTATCCAATAGCCAAACAAAAACAAGGTTTTTATGTTTCTCTAGAATTTGAAACAGAAGACAGCAAATCTCTAAAAGAAGTGGATACCAAATTGAAGCACAATAATTCTTTGCTTCGTTATTTAGTTATTAGATTAGAAAATCGTTCCAAGAGTGTGGATGTTGATTTTTCTAAAATGGTAGAAAGAGATATGAACAAAGATAATGCCAAGACATCTCGCAAAACAAAAACAACATCTGCCAAGCCTTTTTTCAAAAAAGCTGCAGATGTCAGACGAGAACCAAGTAAGGATATTGATAAAAATAAAGATAAGGGAACAATAAAATTGGAAGATATTGATAAGAAATTAGATGCAATTTTAGAAGAACCAAAACTTGATTAATTTTATTAATACAATTATATGAATCTAAACAAAGTAATGCTAATTGGCAATATGGTGCGTGATCCAGAAATGCGCACTACTCCTAGTGGTCAAAATGTTACTTCTTTTTCAATAGCCACCAATAGAGTATGGAATGATAACAATGGTCAAAAACAAGAAAAAGTAGAATTTCACAATATAGTAGCTTGGCGCAGATTGGCTGAAATAGCCAATCAATATCTCAAAAAGGGAGCTAAAGTATATATTGAAGGTAGACTTCAAACTAGATCATGGGATGATCCAAATGGCGTCAAAAAGTATCGTACAGAAATCATTGTTGAAAATATGATTATGCTTGATCGAGCAGGCAATGCTCCAAGTGGTGGAGATTTTAGTACAGCACAGCCATCAATGGACAAAACACCAACAGTGGATATAAATCAAAGTTCTTCAAACAATGTAAGTGACAGCGAAGAAGAAATTAGTATTGAGGATATACCATTTTAAAGATTAATTTAAATTTAATATGCATACAAAACAAACTAGTAAATATTGTCATTTTTGTGTAAATAATATCTCAGATATTGATTATAAAAATTGGCAACAATTAAAACGTTTTACATCCTCTTATGGTAAGATTGTGCCAAAGAGAAGAAGTGGCGTTTGTTCAAAACACCAAAGAATATTGGCTCAAGCTATCAAACGAGCTCGTTTTATGGCCTTACTTCCTTACGCATCAAAATAATATTATGTTAGGATTAAATGATTTAAAATTAGGCAGAGTAATCTCTGTCAATGATGAGCCTTATCAAGTAGTTTGGAACCAACATATCAAAGTTGCTAGAGGTGGAGCAGTGATGAAAACCAAGCTCAAAAATTTGATCTCTGGCAATACTTTGGAAAAGACATTTTCCGGTGCAGATAGTATAGCTGAAGCAGATATTACTCGTCGCAAAGCCAATTTTCTTTATAAGCAAGACAATGATTTTCATTTTATGGATAATGAAAGTTTTGAGCAGTTTCAATTTTCTGAAGATAGTTTGGGCGATTTGGTAAAATATCTTATAGATGGTCAAGAAGTGGATGTTTTGGTTTTCAACAATAATCCAGTGTCCATTGCTTTGCCGACCAAAATTACTCTAGAAGTCAAATCAGCCCCCGAGGGAGTAAAGGGCAATAGTGCTGGATCAATTACCAAAACAGTAATATTGGAAAATGATTTAGAAATAAGGACTCCTTTATTTATAAAATCAGGAGAAAAAATTATTATCAATACTGAGACTGGTGAATATGTAGAAAGAGCTTAATTTATTATTTAAAATACCCCCTCTGTCCTTTACGGACATCTCCCCCTAAATTAGGAGGAGAAAAAAGAGAGGGTATTTTTTGTTGGGTATTTTTTGTTGGCTATAAAGAGATAAATATGTTATAATATAGTCAAATAAAATAAATATACACATAATAATTCATGGATTTTTCAAATAATAAAGTAGCAAATGTTTTGAGTACTAATAATTGGTCTGATGCTCTTTTGATTAAAGATGAAAAAGGCAATTTTGGGCATTTAAATTCCAATAAAAAGACTGATTCTGTTGATATTGGTTCTCAAATTAATCATGTTTCTGAAGGAAATTTAGCACCAAAGGACGATAGTTTTTTATCTATACCAAATATTAATGCTGGCTCTCAAGATAAAGCAGAACTTGTTTTTCATCCTGAAGACAAAGAAGAACTTGATTTTTTTGCCAAAAATATACCACAAGACGATAGCAAAAAATATAGTGTAGAAAAGATAGTTGATCGTATTATTGAAAAACAAAATTTAGTATTTGATGAAAAAAATAAAAAGATTTTTTCTAATATTTTATATAATTTTTTTAGAAGCAGAAAAAGTGCAGTGATTATTCGGGAGCTTTTGGTAAATAGTGTTTTATCAAATAATAAAAAATTATCAGCCAATGTAATTGATAATATTTTATCTATCATCAAAGGTATTAAAAATAAAATTGATTTAGCCGGAGGACTAGTGGTCAATCAAGCTGATTTGAAAGAACTAAAAATTGAAAAACCAAAATCAGAAAAAACAGCGGTTATGTTGGAGTCTTCAGCTAGCCAACAACTGTCAGCTCAAGATGAGATAAAAGCAGCCTTAGGAGAATTACCTATTTTGGAAACAAAGACTGATCCAGTTTTGCAAGCGGCTATCAAAAATACTGCCAATTTAAAATCAAGTTTAGGAAAAACATCCAAGCCAGCTGAAGGATTTTCTATTCCAGCTATTTCTGAAGATATCCATCAAGAAATACCCATCAAAAAAGCCTCAATCCATGAGTTATCTGCAGAAACTTTGATGAAAAAGCAAGCGGCTATAAAAGAAGCGGCAGCTAAAATTGAAGACACAGATAATCAAAAAAATACAGAAACATTTTTACCAAAAGTATCTAGAGCAACAGTCGCTCAAAGTTTTAAAAAGCCGATTAGTGATGTAGTAATACCAAAAAAAGAAATACAAAAGCAAGCAGATGAGTCTTTTGCTTTAAAAGATGCTTTGACTGGCCCAATACAAGAATTAAAATCTTTTGATTTGGTTGGGTTTCGTCGTTTGGGCAATACACCCAAAGAAAGAATTCAAAAGATTTTTGATAAAATTAATTTATTGGAACAAGAGTCATATACCAAAAAAGCCCAAGGCATTGCTGCTTGGAGAAGTAGTCAAGCTTATAAGCTGTATTTACAATTGGGCGCTGATAGTATGATAGCTGGTAAAGAAGTTGCTGAATTTATACAAGAAAGTGAAAGAAATAACAAAGCTACTTTTACTATAGAAGAATTTTCGGCTATATCTGACTTGAACAAGCAATTAAGATTTTAATTTATGCCAGAAAGATTTATAGTACCACAATTTATAGACATAGAAGATAGGATTTGGGGACCGATTACAGTCCGTCAGTTTATCATTATTTTAGCTGGTTTACTTTTTGGTTTTATTGCCTATAAACTTTCAGATTTTTCATTATTTATTTTTTGGGCAGTAATTATTGTGATTTTAGTGAGTATATTTGCTTTTTATAAAGTAAACGGAGCTCCTTTTCATACCTTTGCTCTTAATTTTATTGAAACAACTTTCAAAAAACCAGCCCTTCGTATTTGGCGCAAAGAACATATAAAAGTAGAAGAATACAAATCAAAAGAAGACAAAGAAACAAAAGAAGAAATTTTTGTTCCCAAAAGACTCAGTTCCAGTAGAAAGTTATCAGAGCTTTCTTTGATCATTGATACTGGTGGTATGTATAAAGGAGAAAAACAAGTAAATAGGGAAAACAATGTTAGTTTTTCAGAGGATAATATTTAATATATTATAAAGTAGTATGAAAAATAAAAAATTGGCTGGAAAAAAAGTATTGACTTCGACACAAAAATATTTGGATATTGCTGAGATCAGGGATGATCTAGTAGTTTTAAATGATGGAACAGTGAGAGGAGTACTATTGGTATCTTCTGTAAACTTTGATTTAAAATCAGAAGATGAACAACGGGCTATAATTGGCAATTATGTAAATTTTTTAAATACCCTAGATTATCCATTACAAGTAGTTATACATTCTAGACCACTAAATATTGATGATTATATGGATAGATTAAAAAAAGTGGAGCGAGAGCAGACCAATGAATTGTTACGTATTCAAACAGCTGATTATAGAGGCTTTGTAAATGAGCTACTTACATTAGAAAAGATAATGAGCAAGAAATTTTATGTCATAGTTCCTTATAGTTCGCTCACTGACAAACGAAAGGGCTTTAAGAGTAGATTTGCTTCCGTATTTTCTTCAGCCAAGGTAGTTACTTTGGGACGTAAGCGTTTTGAAGAATTTAGTGCTCAATTGGAAAAAAGATGCAATTTTATTGCCTCAGGACTTGGTAGTTTAGGACTCAGGAGTCAACGTTTGAGTACACAGGCTCTGATTGAATTGTATTATAATAGTTATAATCCAGATTTGTTTCAAAGACAACCAATGGAAAATATAAATAAATTAACCATCGAAACATAATGTTTGGTTTTAATAAAATAAAACAAGCTCAAAAAGAAACTAAGGTAGATAAAGATCTAGAAAGATTGTCGGCTAGTGATAGAGCCAAAGTATCTCCAGAAGAGCAAATATCCAGAGATAAACAATTGATTGAAGCTGAAAAGGTCTTTCGAGAAGGCATTGTTTCGGTCAGAGATATTATAGCGCCAGCTTCCTTAAAAGTAGATCCAAAATTTTTGCAATTAAACAATCTTTTTGTACGTACTTTATTTGTGATGACTTATCCTCGTTATGTTACCATTGGTTGGTTTGCTCCTATCATCAATGAAAGTTTGACTTTGGATATTTCGATGTTTTTTTATCCATTGGATATTCAAATAGTACTGAAACAATTGAAAAATAAAGTAGGTACTATGCAGGCTCAGATTATAGCTGATCATGAAAAAGGCGCTCCCCGTGATCCAATTACCGAAACAGCTTTACAAGATATAGAAGCTCTTCGTGATGGTCTCAGTCAGGGCACGGAAAAGTTTTTTCAATTTGCACTTTATGTAACTATCTATGCCAAAGACAAAGATGAACTTGATTTGGCTACGGATAGGATAGAAAATTTATTGGGTATGCAACTCATCTATTCTCGTCGGGCATTATTTCAATCTGAACAAGGATTCAATTCTACACTTCCCTTGGGCAATGACGAACTCACCATTTCTACCAACATGAACTCTTCACCAATTGCTTCATCATTTCCTTTTGTATCATCAGAGCTGACTTCTGATGAGGGTATTTTGTATGGCATCAATAGACACAACAATAGTTTGATATTGTTTGATAGATTTTCTTTGCAAAATGCCAATATGGTAGTTTTTGCTACTTCTGGTGCTGGTAAGTCTTATGCTATCAAGTTGGAGATACTTCGTTCTATGATGTTGGGAGCAGATGTTATCATTATTGATCCAGAAAATGAATATCAACATTTATCTGAATCTGTTGGTGGAGCTTATATCAATGTATCTCTCAATTCTGAGAGCAAGCTCAATCCTTTTGATTTGCCAAGAGGAGTAGGAGGAGAGAGTAAGCCAGAAGATATACTTCGTAGTGCTATCATTACTCTCAAGGGTTTGATTCGTTTGATGATTGGCGATATTACCAATTCAGAAGATTCTTTGTTGGATAGGGCAATACTTGAAACTTATGCCAAAAAAGATATTACAGCGGCTAGTGACTTGTCCAATATTGAAGCTCCTGTTATGTCAGATTTGGAAGAGGTATTGCTCAGTATGGAGGGTGGTGAAGACATGGCTTTACGTATCAAAAAATATACCGAAGGTACTTTTGCGGGTTTGTTTAATAGTCCGACTAATATAAAAGTAGATAATCAATTGGTAGTATTTTGTATTAGAGATGTAGAAGATGAGCTCCGTCCAATTGCTATGTATATGATCATGAACTATATCTGGAATATTATCAGAAGTGAGCTCAAACGTAGAATGCTAGTAGTTGATGAAGCTTGGATTATGATGCGACATGAAGATAGTGCCAAGTTTATGTATGCCTTGGTCAAGCGTTGTCGTAAATATTATTTGGGTATTACTACCATTACTCAAGATGTCAATGACTTTTTGACCTCTACTTATGGCAATGCTATTGTGACCAATTGTGCTCTACAATTACTTTTAAAACAAACACCAGCAGCAGTCAATCTAGTACAAAAAACATTTATGTTGACTGAAGGAGAAAAATATCTTTTACTTGAAGCAGGTTTGGGAGAGGGGATATTTTTTGCTGGAGCCAAACACGCAGCTATAAAGATTCAAGCATCTTATGCAGAACATCAAATCATTACTTCTGATCCAAGACAATTGATTGAGATAGAAGAAGCCAAAAAAGAATTTGAAGAACAAATGATGGCCGAAGCAGAAAAAGCATAGACAAATATTTAATTCAATATTTAATAAATCAAAAATATGGAAGAAGACAAAAGGAAAAAAATATTATTGGCCATAGTCATTGTTATACTGCTTTTGGCTTTTTTACTTTGGGTGCTTAGAACTTCAGATCAGTCTCCAATTGTCAATGAAAATACCAATACACCACCACCAGTTTTTACACCACCTAGCACAGTATTACAATATGATCCAACTAAAGTAGTTGGAGAGGATCCTACGGAGTTTTCCGCTATCAATTTGGCCAAGTCTTATGTCGCTAGATTTGGATCTTGGTCTACTGACAATCAAGGAGCAAATCTAAGTGAGCTCTTGTCTCTTAGCACTGTTAAAATGCAAAATTATTTAAAAAATATAAAACTCAATTTTGGTGCTGAAGAATTTAGAGGTGTGACGACCAAGAGTATTAGCGCCCAGATTATAGTGATAGATGATACTAGTGCTCAGATATTAGTAAATACCCAAAAAATAGAAACCAATGCCAAACTGGAAGAAAATGTTTATTATCAAGAAACGCAAGTAGATTTATTAAAAGTAGATGATAAATGGTTGGTTGACCAAGTAATTTGGAAATAATTTTATTTTATGCCAGCACTAGATACAACATTAGATCAGGATGATTTTCAGGAAACACCAGAAGAGCAAGACTTTGGTAGTTTACAAGGGGCGTCTAACAAAGCTGTTGCTAGAGATTTGGAGCAAATAAAACGACAGGCCAGAGAAAAAATCAGTAAAGAATGGAGAGATAAGATAGTCAAAGAAGTGGCCAAAAAAGTAAGTGTTAGAGCAGCTTCTTGGGGAGCTGGAGCTACTGGTGTAGGATTATTGGTTACTTTTGGTATTTGGACTGTACAGGCTATTGGTGGCAATCTTATGGGATCAAAGTGGATACCAAAGCTAGAATTGTATGAGTTGATTCTTTGGTTGATACTGGGTGTTTTGTTGGCAGCAATTGTATTATTAGCCTTGACTTTATTGACCATTTTAGTTGATCCAATTGGTTTTGGGCTAGATCTTGCTTGGGATACTATCACCAGTTTGTTTGATTAGTAAGCTAAAAATGAATTTATATATTATATAATATGGATAAAAAAAAGATTTTTACAGTCATAGCTTTTATTATCTTGGTGTTTGGACTAGGCTATGCTTTATACTATGTATTTTTTAAACCTAGCGCACCGATTGTACCACCGGCCAATTTTAATGCCGGTGATTTACCAGGGATTGGTAATGGCAATGTATCTATTGTTGATGTTGATAATACCAATACCAATGACACATCCTTGCCTTGGCAAGATTATATCCAAGACAAAGTTTCAGATGTAGCTAGTGGAGGTCTGACCAGAGTCAATGAATTGGTAAACAATGAAATAAAGGGGCTGACAGCTAGTCAAAGTGGCTTGCAATATTATGATACCAATAGCCAAAAATTTTATCGTATCAATGAAAATGGAGAGCTTGAAGAATTGAGTGATAAATTATTTTATCAAGTTGAAAATGTTACTTGGGCCAATAATGCTGAAAAAGCTATTTTAGAATATCCTGATGGTTCAAATATTTTATACAATTTTAAAACAGGTAGACAGGTAACTTTACCTCAAGAGTTGGAAGATTTTTCTTTTGATACTTCCAATAGTAAGATAGCTGCCAAATGGATCGGTCAAAATGACGAAGACAATTGGTTGATAACTTCCAATGATGATGGTTCGGGTATGTCTTTGATAGAACCACTAGGCGATCAATCACACAATACTTTTGTTGGTTTTTCTCCGGACAATCAAGTAGCAATTATCAATAGAAAGTATGCTGATGCTCAAAGACAAGAGATTTATCCTATTGGTTTACACGGTGAATCTTTCAAATCTTTTGTAGTCAATGGAGCTGGTTTTGAGTATGATTGGTCTCCAGAAGGTAATAGTATGGTTTATAGTGTGTATAGTGAAAGTACAAATTATAATCCAAATATTTGGGTGACCAATGGGCGTACTAGTGAACTAGGGGATATAAAAGTATCATTAAATATTGCTACTTGGCCAGATAAATGTACTTTTGCTGGGGAAGATGCTATGTATTGTGCGGTGCCACAAGGTCTGCCTCGTGGTGCTGGTCTTTATCCAGAGATAGCTGAGCGTTATCCAGATAATTTTTATTATGTAAATTTAAATTCAGGAACCAAGACTTTGATTGCTAGTCCAGTCGGTGATAGTGGTACCTATACGGCTTATAATCTTTTTACCTCTCCTGATGGATCATTGTTATATTTTACAGATGGTTATGGAAATTTACAAAGCATTAGATTAAAATAAACAAATTTTATGAAGAATAAAAAATCAATCATTCTGGGGTTATTAGTGACTTTATTTGTGATACTACCTATTGTAGCAAATGCACAGGTCGGAGATGCTTTGGGATTACCAGATTTTGTTGATATAACATATAAGCCAAATGTTCCAATACCAATTACAATAAATGGCTACAATTTTGCTGGAGAAAATACTATCCATGGTGGTGATTTTTTGGCTTCTTATATTGTGGCTATTTATACTTATGGTGCTGGCTTTGCCGGTATTGTAGCTATGTTTATGTTGGTGATTGCTGCTTGGCGCTGGCTTATGGCCGCTGGCAACGCTCAAAAAATAAATGAATCCAAAGATATGGTTACTAGTGTTTTGATTGGTTTAGCATTGTTGTTTGGTGGACAATTGTTACTCAGGCAGATTAGTTCTGATTTTGATTCAATACAAAGCTTGACAATTAAGTTACCCGAAGCAGCTTTAAGAGCTGTTGAACTCAGTAAGGCAGAAGAAGCATTTTGTAAAGGTATTGATGAAAATGGTGTGGTAGACGAGGACAAAATAGTTGAAAATTGCGAAGATTATAAAGACGAGACTAGTTGCAGATTTGATGTTTGTAAGTTGGTAGGAGTTGGTGATTTTGATGATACTTGCACGCCAGTATTTAAGGGGTCAGTAGTTAATAATAATCTTGAATTTGATGAATGTATTGATTGCCCTTGGTCTCCAGTTGGGAGAAATTGTTCTTGTAGTTTTTATTCTACAGCAGAATATAAGAGATTAGATCCTTGTGATTGTGACAATGATGATTTGGGTGGTGCAACTGAGGATCCAGATGGGTGTACGGAGCCAGTTTATGGAGGTGGTGTTTATGGAGGTGGCGGAGGGGGTACTCCACAACCAGCAATTTAATAAACTAGTTTTAAATTTTATTCTAAATGAGTTTCAGTTTTTAGAGCTTTGATAGTGGCTTGCAAGTCATGTCTAGCCAAATACTTTTTATCCGACAATATATCCTGAGCCCAGTTTTGGGCTTTTTTGATTAGCTTTGTTTCTGACAATTTGGCTATTTTTAGTTTTATAAGGCCTGTTTGACGGTTACCAAACATTTCACCAGCTCCCCGTAATTCTAAATCCAAATCAGCCAATTCAAAGCCATTGTTTGTTTTGCTGAGAGCTTGTAGGCGGGTAGTATTGATTTGAGAATTATCACTAGTAAAGAGTAGACAAAAACTAGCCAATTTGTTGCGTCCAATTCGACCACGAAATTGATGGAGCTGGCTAAGACCAAATCTTTCAGCACTTTCTATAATCATCATAGTAGCCTTTGGTATGTCCACACCAACCTCAATGACCGAGGTAGCTACCAAAATAGGAAATTTATTGGCTTTAAAATCAGTCATTATTTTTGATTTTTCTTCTGATTTTAATTTGCCGTGTAGCATGCGTATTTCCAAATCAGGAAATATTTCTTTATTCAATTTTTTGTATTCAGCTGTGACGGATTTGACACCCAGTTTATCACTGTCATCAATCAAAGGACAAATCACAAAAACTTGTTCTTTGTTTTTTATTTTTTCAAGCACAAATTTGTAAGCAGCTTGTCTTTTTTGATCAGGCACCAAAAAAGTTTTTATAGCTTGACGACCAGCTGGCTTTTCTTTGATGAGTGATATATCTAGATCACCATACAAAGTGAGAGCTAGAGTGCGAGGGATAGGAGTGGCAGTCATAGATAATAGATGAGGGACTTTATTTCCGCCAGCTGGCGGATTATTTTTGTGGCCCAGGCCACCTTCTCTGGCTTCGCCATTCACCTTGTCTTTTAAAGCTTTTCTTTGTTTGACTCCAAAACGATGTTGCTCGTCTATAATGACCAAAGCCAACTTTTTAAAATATATTTTATCTTGAATTAGACTATGAGTACCAATCACAAATTTTATAGAGTTATTGGCTATTTTTTGACTCAATATTTTTTTGCTGATTTTTGCTTCATTGCCTAGTTCTTGTTTGCTTCTAGTCAGCAAGGCTATGCTTGATAGATATTTGGAGGGTAGTATAGTTTTGATATTGGCAAAATGTTGACTAGCTAGTATTTCGGTTGGAGCCATCAGAGCCACTTGTAAGTCACTAGCCATGGTGTTTAGAGCAGCCAAAATAGCTACTATTGTTTTACCAGAGCCCACATCTCCTTCTATTAGTCTATTCATAGGTATATCTTTGTTTAGATCAGCCAAGACATCATAGAGGGCTTTTTGTTGGTCTAAGGTTAGCTTAAAAGGCAGGCTTTTTAGTAGTTGGTTTATCAGTTTATTATCTAGGGCTATTTTGTAAGTAGCTTGAGTTTGGTAGTCTTGTTTGGCTAGCTGATATTTTATTTGTAGATAAAACAATTCTTGAAATTTCAGTCTTTGACTAGCTGCTTTTAGAGTAGTTTTATCTGTGGGAAAATGAATTTGTTCTAGAGAATTTTGGAGCCATGGATATTTTTCTTTATTTAATATTTCTACTGGCAGAGGATCATTGATAGAGACTACTTCTTTGAGCGCCTTATTTATCAAAAAACGCAATTGTTTTTGAGTGAGCTTACCACTGAGATGATAAATAGGCACTAGACGACCACTATGGATAGGATCTATTTTTTCTTTTTCATAGCTAGGACTGACAAATTGCCAAATATCTTTTTTCCTTTTTACTTTACCACTGAGATATATTTCATCACCAATTTTTAGTATTTGCGCTACAAATTTTTGTCTAAACCAGATAGCTTCTACTTGACCACTGGCATCTTCTCCTGTGAGTTCAGTGATAGTCATCTTGGCTCGCCAAGCACGATAGGTTTTTAGATTTGTAATCTTGACTCTCACTGTATTTATTTCATTTTCAGCAATATCTTTGATTTGTTTTATTTCACTCAAATCATCATAGCGATGAGGAAAGTACCAGAGCAGGTCACCGACAGTATTTATATTTATTTTTTTTAAATCAGAAGCCAGCTTATTGGCAATATTATGCAATTTTTTAATATCCAAATCCAAGTTTAAAGTTTTTATAGACATTTGCTATGTTTTAATAAGCTGGACTTATAGGGTCCAGCTTAAAGGTATTTGCTTATTTTTTGGTTTATAATTTTAGTATTCTTGATATGCCTTCGTTGGCTGGAATTTCTTCTTTTTCTAAGTCTTCATCCAGGTAAGTTAAAAGTATTTCTCGTAAATGTATTGGATTTTGATCTTCTAGAGGAATGACTATTGTATGTTTGATAATACTTTTTGGTTCAAGGTAAAGATTTTTTATTTCAGGAGGATAATAGATAATATAGAAGTTAGCAAAATCTTCATAAGGTATAAATTTGTTATTAATAAATATACCACCTTCTGTAATAGCCGTTTCTACAGTAAGAGGATCGTTTTTGGCAGAAGTGAGATAGAGGACAGCAAAAATTACCAAGATAATAGCAAACAATAGATTGTCAGAAAAATAAGCATAAATCAACAGGGCCAAAAAGACTATTGTAAAACTGGCATACCATATTTTGCCTCTTTCATGCTTTATAAATTCGGGAAATTCCCAAGCAGCAAAAACTTTACCATAATCACTATCATCAATATTTTCTGCCTTTTCGGACTCCAAATTTTCATTTTTGTTAGCTTCTTTTTTTGTATTTTTTGGCATATTTTTATATTTCTAAGCATTTTTATTATAGCATATTTTTGATAAACAAAAAATCCCTGAAATAAAGGGTTTATTATCTGGCGGAGAGGGAGGGATTCGAACCCTCGATCCGGTTTCCCGAATAACACCTTAGCAGGGTGCCCCTTTCAACCACTCAGGCACCTCTCCATATAAATACAAAATAAGTCTTTAATGGTGTCCCCGGCAGGAATCGGACCTGCGGCCTTTTGGTCCGCAACCAAACGCTCTATCCACTGAGCTACGAGGACTGGCGGAGAGTGAAGGATTCGAACCCTCGGAGCCTTTCAGCTCAACGGTTTTCAAGACCGCCGCATTCGACCGCTCTGCCAACTCTCCACAATATTAAGACTGCTATATAATAATATATTATGTGATTTTTGTAAAGACTAACTGTAGGCTATATTTATATAGTTAATTTGTGTTTATTAGTAATAAAGTTGATAAAATTCTGTCTTTTAAGCTATTTTTTTGATATAATACAGATAGGCTTATAATTATTTAATTAAAAATATGTCAAAAAATACTTGTGGAGCTGGTGGAGCTATTTATGGTTTGGGATTTATCGGGGCAGTTGTTTATTATATTCAGCACGCCGATTCTTTTGTCGTTGGACTCATTGGATTTTTAAAAGCTATAGTCTGGCCAGCTTTTCTTATTTACAAATTATTGGAATTTTTTCAAATGTAAATATTAGTCCAAGTTATTTTAATTATTTTTGGCTAAAACTAGGCAAATTATATTTGTAAAATTATTTTCTGTCAGTACTTTGGCAGCTTGATTTAAAGTAGAACCAGTAGTTGTCACATCATCTATGAGCAATATATTGATATTATCTGGTACACTAGATAATATTTTTTTGTTTATAGCAAAAATATCGGTTACGTTTTTTTGACGAGCTGTTTTATTGAGTTGAGCCTGAGCTTTATTATTTTTGGTTCTTATTAGCAGAGGAGAGTAGTTTAGAGATAAACGCTTGGCTAGTTTTTTGGCTAGTATTTCTGTTTGATCAAAGCCTCTTTGTTTCTTTTTGTTTTTGTGCAGAGGAATATTTATGATTATGGTATTTTTATCTAGACTTAGGCGTCTAGCTTGTTTTTCTAATATATCAGTTAATAAATTGCCCAAGTTTTCTAGATAATTATATTTATAATTTTTAATTAGTTTTTGGACTAATTTATTTTGATAATCACAGCAAGTATAGCAAGCCTTAAAATAGCTTTGTCGATTATCGGGCCAGCTAATATTTTTTATATCATCCAGTATTATATCATTTAGACAAAAACCACAGCACAGAGATCCTTCTCGTTGGCAACCTAGGCAAAATTGTGGCCAAACAAAATCTAAAAATAAATTAAAAACTTTTTTGATGTAAAGCAAAAAAGTTTTTACATCGCTTTTCTTCATATTTAGTTGTTTAAAAAATTATCTAATAGCTATTTTGTTTTTTTCTAGAGAGATTTTTATTTTTTTACTATTTTTATTTAATATATTATTGGCCAAAACATTGGATATATGTTGATCTACTAGCCTTTTGAGGCTACGAGCTCCTTCTTTGATAGCATCGGGTTGTTTTAGAAGATGCTTGATTATTTTATTATCAATTTCTATAGCTATAGCCTGTTCATTGAGACGCTCAGCAATAGTAATCAATTCTTTTTTGATAATTTTTTTGGCTGTATCAATGCTCAATGGTTCAAATACTATGATATTGTCCAAACGATTGGAAAATTCTGGAGGAAAATATTTGTTAAGAGAGCTTAGTATTTCTTCGCTTTTTTTATTGAAGCTAGTTTTATTTTCTAGTGTGTCAAAACCCATAATAGCTTCTTGATTGAAGATATTTAAACCAACGTTGGAAGTCATAACAATCACACAATTTCTAAAATTGACAGTTTTGCCAGTAGCATCAGTGAGCTCTCCTTCTTCCAAAACAGGCAATAGCAGATTGAAAACATCAGGATGCGCTTTTTCTATTTCATCAAACAATATCAGACTATAGGGTTTATTTTTTACCAAATCAGTCAGTTTATTACCTTCTCGGTAGCCAACATAGCCAGCCGGAGAACCAATCAGTTTGGAAATATTGAATTTTTCTGAAAATTCGCTCATATCAATACGCAGCATATTTTTTTCTCCACCAAAAATTTCTTTGGCCAATTGTTTGGCAGTTTCTGTCTTGCCGACACCACTTGGTCCTAGAAACATAAAAGAGGCTAGGGGTTTATTTTTGTTGTTTAAGCCAGTTTTGGCTTTGCGTATGGTATGGGCAATATTGGTTAGAGCTTTGTCTTGGCCAAAAATGCTTTGTGCAATTTTATTTTCTAAGTTTAACAATTTTTTGTTTTCGCTAGTGCTGATAGAAGTTAGGGGAATGCCAGTTATTTTGGCGAGCACTGTTTTGATATCCTCTTCGCTTATGTTTCCTAGAAGTTTGTTTTTTATTTTATCTTGTTTGGCTTGCAAGAGTGACAATTGTTCCATAGTTTGTTCTTCCTTTTCTTTGTATTCCAAAGCCTCTAGATATTTTTCTTCCAAAATAGCTTGTTTTTTATTGTTTTGATGATTGTTCAATTCATCTTGCCAGATTTTTATTTTTTTGAGTAATCCATGTCTAGTTTTTTGGACTCTCAAGCGCGCGGCTGCTTCATCTATCAGATCAATAGCTTTGTCAGGTAATTTTTTGTCAGGTAAAAATCTTTTACTGAGTTCTACAGCTGCTTTAATAGCTCCATCATCTATAGAGACATTATGAAATTTTTCGTAGTTTTCTCTTAAACCTTGTAATATTTGATAAGCTTCGTCATCTGATGATTCTTCTATTACTATAGTTTGAAATCTTCGCTCAAGTGCCTTGTCACTTTCAATATGTTTTTTGTATTCTTCAAAAGTAGTTGCCCCAATACATCTTAGTTGTCCACGGGAAAGAGCTGGTTTTAGGATATTGGCCGCATCTAGTGATCCAGTGGTAGCTCCAGCACCCATGATAGTGTGTAGTTCATCAATAAACAGTATAGTATTTGGGCTATTTTTGATGCTTGATATTACTTGTTTTAGTCTATTTTCAAATTCACCTCTATACATAGTACCAGCTATGAGGCTAGATATATCGAGATTAAGTATGGTTTTGTTTAATAGTACATCTGGCACTTTGTTTTCAGTAATTCGTTTGGCTAGACCTTCAATGATGGCTGTTTTGCCCACGCCGGCGTCTCCTAGGAGCACAGGATTATTTTTGGTACGACGAGACAATATTTCTATCAATCTGTCTATTTCTTTGCTACGGCCTATTACTGGGTCTATGTTTTTTTGTACTTCATCGCTAGTTAGATTGATAGTAAAACTTTCTAGATTGTTGTTTTCTATACGTTCATCATCTAGCAAATCTTCAATTTCTTTTAGTTCTTCATCTTCGGTCAAGTCACCAAACTTGGAAGTGCTTTTTAAGATCAAATTTAGATGTTGTTTTAGGCTTTGAGAATTTATTTTGGCCTTATGTAATATTTGTGCAGTTTTTTCATCAGCACTTTGACTAATACCCCATAACAAATGCTCGGTACCAATATATTTGTGTTTGTGTTTGTAGGCAGTCACTACGGCTTTTTCTATTATTTTTTGAGTCTCCAAAGATGGTTGGGGTAAATGTTCGGGATTGATAGCTACACTTTGATAAGAAGTATAATCACTGGTTTGTAAAAAACTAATATCTATATTTTGTTTTATCAAAATATCAGACCCCAAAGAACCTTTGGTTTTTATCAAAGCTATCAACAGATCTTCTGGTTCTATAGATTCACGTTTTTTACTAAAAGCTATATTTTGAGCACCAATGAGCACTTGTTTAAAGTGCTGAGTAAATTTATTTAATATATTTTGAGCACTATTATTTATCATATTTTTACATAGTTCTTAGAGCTTTTATTCTCTCTTCTACAGGAGGATGAGTAGAAAATAATTTGGATATACTTTGGCCTTTGAAAGGGCTAGAGATATAGAGGTGAGCAGTAGCTTTGTTGGCTTTTTTAAGGGGTATATTTTGTGCCGATATTTTTTCCAAGGCTCTAGCTAGCCCTTCTGGATAGCGAGTAAGTAAAGAGGCAGAGTCATCGGCCAAAAATTCTCTTTTTCTAGATACGGCCATTTGAATTAGTTTGGCAAAGAGAGGAGATAGTATGGCTAGTACAATGCCAATTATTATTAGTGGACCTCCTTTATTATTGTCATTACTACCTCGTCCACGGAAAATAAAGCTACGCATCATCCAATCAGCTAAAAGTGTGATGATACCCACACAAACAATTACTACCATCATTAGTCTGATGTCATAGTTTTTGACATGAGAGAGTTCGTGAGCAATGACACCTTCTAGTTCTTCGTTTTCTAGATTGGCCAGTAGGCCAGTAGTCACAGCGATAGAGGCATGCTCTGGATCACGACCAGTTGCAAAAGCGTTCATAGCTTGATCATCTATGATGTGTATTTTGGGCATTGATAAGCCAGCAGTAATACTCAAGTTTTCTACTATACGCCACAAGTAAGGATTGTCTTCTTTTTTTATTTTTTTGGCTCCTGAAGCAGCTAGGGCTATTTTGTCTCCAGCAAAAAAGCTAATCAAGCTCATACCAGTAGCAAACAAAGTAGCTGGAATCAGCATATAGTAGCCTGCTTCAGAATATTGCGCCCAAGCAAATACTAGAGCAACAATAACCAAAACAAACAGTATCATTAAGGCTAGACTTTTGCGTTTATTACTATCAATTTGATTGTACATTTAATTTTATTTTATTAGTTTTTGTAAGCTTAATATAACAATATAGTGACTTATTTGTCAATCTATTATTAACCCCTTACCTGTTTGTCGGTAGGCAATAATTTTTCTTGACAGGGGGGACTATTAAATAAAAAAATCCTCCCCTTAACAGGGGAGGATAGGAGGGGTTAGTTTAAAATTTGACTTGCACATTTTCTTTTTCTTTGTCATTTTCTATAGCAAAGAAATCCCAAGCTTTAAATTTTAACATACCAGCAATTAAGTTGTTTGGAAAGACTTCTATCTTGGTATTAAAGTCTCTAACTTGTCCGTTATAAAATCTACGTGATGCTTGAATTTTGTTTTCGGTGTCAGAAATTTCATCTTGTAATTGTAAGAAATTTTGACTGGCCTTTAAATCTGGATAGTTTTCAGCTACTGCAAACAAGCTTTTGAGAGTTTCAGACAGCATATTTTCAGCCTTGCCTTTTTCTTCAATGCCTTTGGCATTCATAGCACTGGTTCTAGCTTCAGTGACTTTTACTAGCACACCTTCTTCGTGTTTCATATAGCCTTTGACAGTTTCCATAAGATTTGGAATCAAATCATAGCGACGTTTTAGCTGTACATCTATATCAGACCAAGCTTCTTTGACACGATTTTTGAGTTTTATTAGGCTGTTATAGACGTTTATTAGCCATAAAATTAGCAATACTATTACTACTAGTATGACAATAAGAATATTGTTCATAGTTTTTAAATTTAATTATTAAATTTTGATACTATAAGTTTACCTTGCAGTATCGGGTTAGTCAACAGATTGTTATAAGAATATTTGGCTTATATTTTTTGGTAACTAAATAGTGTATTACTATTTTTTATAAAATGTGTTATAATATATTTAGTTTAAAATTATAAATTATGCATCCTAGAATTAAAAATTGGTATTTATTATTTTTTGTTGGAGCTGTTTCAGTTGTGAGCATTGCTTTGATACAGCAATATGCCATGGCTCAGTGGACAGACCCAAATGCTTTGCCAGGAGAGACTGCCAACAATAGATTTGTGGTCAATCCCTTAAAAGAAAATTTGCAATTGGGTATCAAGAGTATCACTGGTACCGATCTTACCATTGATGGTTCTAGTGCTAGCAGAGCTATTATTATAGATGGTGACAGAGAATTGTGCTTTGGTGATGGTACTGGTGTATATTCATGCAAGACAGATTGGCCTAGCGTTACCGGAGGTTTGACCGGAGCAGGAGATGTGGGCTACATACCTCAATATATTGGTGCCAATGAATTGGGTAATTCTAAAATAAAAGAAGTTTCTTCTGGTAGATACAAATTGGATGATGGATCTTTTTGGATTAGAGACTTTGGTCAGCCTTACAATGCTTTGAGTCTTGATTTTGCCAATCCCAATATTAGCTACAGCGCCTTAAATATAAACAATAGCAGTGATGGTGATGGAGGAGCTATTAGGATCATTGATAGTGACAATGGTTCATCTACTAGCAATCGTAGTTCTATTTTTATTAGAAACGGTACCAATGGGAATTCTCTTTATATCAATGACACTGGTCAAAATTATGACGACAGTCCTTTTGTACTTACTGCTAGAGGTAGGATGGGGCTAGGCACTAGCACACCCAATCCCACAGCTGCTTCAGACGGTATTTTACATATCCAAACGCAATATGCCAACGCTGAGCTAGATATTCAAAGTGGTTGGAATAGTAAGCATTGGGGCATTTATCAAGATATAAATGATCAATCTTTGCGATTTTGGCATGATAGCAACAAACTGACTTTGACCAACAATGGCTATGTAGGTATCGGTACAATCAATCCACAGGCTCAATTGGATGTGCTGGGTACGGGTAGATTTGATAATCTATTAGTCAACTCTTCAATATCAGCCAATACTTTATTGGCCAACCAAGGATTTATGACCGAATTGACTGCTTCTACTTTAACTGCTGAAGATGGACTGGTTTTAAATACTCCTAGTATTACTATGAATTCTACTTCTGGAGATTCTTGCACTGTGGAGCTTGTATCGGACAGAATAAACCCCAATACTTCTGGTGCTGGACATTTCAATATTGTCTGTTATGCCCCTACCAATGTTTGTGGTAACAGTATTGTAGAACCAACCAATGGAGAAGAATGTGATCCAGTTGGCAGTGTTAGATATAGCTATGATATTTCAGAAGCTGGATTGTACAACTGTTCAGCCTATTCCACCTTTAATCGCGCAAAAGTTGCTTGTGAAACAGCCTGTTTAGAAAATAGTGCTGTATGTCAATGTAGATTTAGATGTATATCTGAAGAGCCGCCTCATGAAGAATATTATGTCATTGACAATTGTACTACTCCAGGGCCAACTGCTTGTGCTAACGGTTGGGGGTCTTAAATATTTTAAAATTTATAAAATAAATTAATATAAGTGTATGTTCAAAAAAATAAATAATCGGCATTTATCAGTTTTGGTGGCTATTGTATCCATAGTGAGTATTACTTTGATACAGCAATATGCCACAGCTCAGTGGGTATCACCAGATGCTTTACCGGGGCAGACAGCCAACAATAGATTTGTGGTCAATCCCTTAAAAGAAAATTTAAGTTTGAATGGTTTTGATATTACAGGCGATAATATAACCATTGATAGTAATGGCGCTAATGTAATAAATGTAACTGCACCTGGAACCGCTACATTTTCTAAAATTTGTCTTAATAGCGATGAATCTGGTTCTGGTTCACAATATGGCTGTATATCTGGCTGGCCAACAGTAACAGGAGGTGTGCTTGGTAGTGGAACAGAATATTTTATACCAAGATTTAAGAATGATGGAGACGCAACATCTAATGAGACTACTAATGAGATAGAAAATTCTATAATAAAGCAAGTTGGTGGTTTGGTGAGTATGGGAAGTACTGATCAAAATGCTGGACTGAAGATTTTTCATACTTCTGCTGCTAGTGACTTTATAGGATTAGATATTTCTTTTGCAACTAATAATTTAGCTTATCCTGCTTTTAATCTTATTAATTCTGGTGAATCGGGTGCTATGAAAATCCAAGATACCAATCTAAATGTATTAGATGGCAAGGCTTCATTGTGGCTTTCTAATGGTGGTCCCAATCCTACAGTTTATATTAAGACAACTAATAATAATTATGAACCAACACCATTTGTAATTGATGCTAATGGTAGAGTGGGTGTGGGTACTTCTACTCCAAACACTGCTTCAGATGGTCTTGTGCACATTAATACAAATACTGGTAATGCAGAACTAGACATTCAAACTGGTTGGACACAAAACGGTCATTGGGGAATTTATCATGAGCCTGTATCTGACGATCTTTTCTTTTGGAAAGACGCAGTCAATCGAGTAATTTTTACAGATGATGGGAATATAAATGTTTTTGGGAATATTTGTGATATTAATGGTAATAATTGTTTTAATGGGGCCACTGGAGTAAGTCATTGGACAGAAGATGCTAGTAAGAATTTATCCAGAGTAGAAAGTAATGCATTTTTATCGGCTACTAGTAGTACTAGTTTGCCAGCCGGTGCTGTTGTTACTGGCATTGATCCCAATGGTATAACTACTAGTAGATTTCTTTGGTTGCCAGATAAGGCAGGAGCTATCAGAGCTGGTACATTGCCCAATTTGGCAACTCGTTGGAGTTATGCAAATATTGGCCCCGGTTCAGTAGCTTTTGGTGTTGATACTATGGCTAGTGGTTTAGCATCTGTAGTAGGTGGTGGTAATGGTAATATAGCTACTGGTTATTATTCTACCGTATCTGGAGGTGGTAGTGTAACTGCTGAAAGTGGTAATCAAGCTACTGGAAATATGACTACTGTTGGTGGTGGTTTAAAAAATAAAGCAGCTGGAGATGGTTCTACTGTTGCTGGTGGTGATACCAACGTTGCCTCTAGTACTAGAGCTTTTATCGGTGGTGGTTGGCTCAATAAAGCCAATGTCACTGCCAACGAAGCTTTTATCGGCGGTGGTTTAAGTAATTTGGTTATTGGTCCATATGCTGTTATCGGTGGTGGTGCTACTTCTACTGCTTCTGGGTCTTATTCAGCTGTTTTGGGAGGCACTTTAAATACAGCCTCTGGGCCATATTCAATTGTTGGTGGTGGTGATTCAAATACTGCCTCTGGGTCTTATTCAGCAGTGGGAGGAGGTAGATCTAATCTTGCCTCTGGACTATATGCTACGGTTGCCGGTGGTAAAAATAATGTGGCAGCTGGTGATTATTCATTTGCTGGTGGTCACAATATGCAACTCTCAGCTCTTGCTGATAAAACTTTTGCTTGGGGCTATTCAGATGCAGCGGTTTCTATTACTAGAGATAATTCATTTATAGTATTTCCAACTGATCCAACTGGTAGTGTTCCTAGAGTAGGTATTGGTACAGCTGCTCCAAACAGCACCTTACATGTCAAATCAAATAGTGGTAATGCCGAAATAGATATTCAGAGTGGTGCCAGTCCTTATTGGGGTATTTATCAAGATGATACTACTGATGAGCTTCGATTTTGGAATGGTGCTAATAAGGTAATTTTAAAGAGTAATAGTTTGGGTGTAGTAAGTTCTAATGATGCTACATATAATTATGTTCAGTTGGATTATAATACTGCCGAGCCTCCATTTACTGATTGTGATGAAATATCAGAAATTGGCAGAATGTTTTGGAAAGATGGAGTTAGTAGATTAATGATTTGTGGTACTGGTGGTTGGCGATCATTTCAAGCTTTATAATTTTTTGAAAAACCACCTCCTTTTAGGGAGGTGGTTTTCTTGTTGGTAAATTATATTTTATGGTATAATAAACATACTAATAATTTATTTTATTAATTTTAAATTGATTGTATATTAGATGAAATCTGATTTTCACTTTCATTTTTATAGCCGCCTAATAATCATGGCTGTTTTGGCTATTTCGCTGGTTTTGATACAAAAATCTGTCACTAGTACAGCTCAAATAACTTCCTATCCATACAGAATCAGTGGCTGGGCTTGGAATCCTCAACACGACAATGATCCTACTACTCCCAATCCTATTGGAGCTGGTTGGCTTAGTTTAAATTGTTATAATGATTTTGATACACCAGGTGAATACAGTCAATGTTTAGGTATAGATTATGGACTAGAAGTACAAGCCAATACCGGAAATATTACTGGTTGTGCTTGGTCTGGTAGCAATTTGAGTGCTAGTGGTAGTCCTTTGGGTTGGGTATGTTTTGATGATCCTTTTGGTATTCAAAGAGGTGGTAATTTGTATTCCGTAGCTACTTCTACTGACTATCTCAATGCTTTAAATCCCAATACTTTTGCTAGTATCCTCAATCAAGAAGATTGGCGTTGTACTGGTACAGTAGATAGAGATGGTTTAAGCTGTGCTCCTAATGGAATATTTTGTGTAGAAAATGGCGGTGATTGTACTTTTACAGACACAGACAATGAAGCTTGGAAATTGGGTTTTCCTATTGAAAAATCAGCATCAGCCGATCCTGATTTTCCAACCAGCGCTAAGCCAATAGAAGGATGTTTTAATTGTTATGAGCAATATAATTATGGTTGTAGTATCACCAACAATGATTGTACCGTGGCCACTGCTGCTACTGATTGTCCAGATCGTTTTGTTGGAGATCCTCCAGTACTTGTGTCACAAACTTGTTCGGTTGTAAAATCTATTGATAAAAAATGTGACAATTGTTTAGAATATTTTTATTATCCTGGTAGGTGTGAAGATGGAGGTGGTAATGTTAATGCTGCTATGGACTGTGAGGATTTTACCCTTAGTCAAGATGATTGTTGTATAAATAATGATGATTGCAATACGGGTGAGACTTGTCAAAATATTAGTAGCTGTGTAATTCCAGTAGGACAGAATATAGAAGAATATGATTGTACAAATGTAGGATCGCTAGGTTGGAACACTTGTAATACTTTTGGTACCTGTTTTGAACATGAGGTTGGCAGTTTTCGTAAAGTTTTAGGGGCTTATGAATGTTCTGATTGTAGTTTTGAAGACAAGAATAATCGTTGTATTTTAAATGTTGATAATAAAAATCTAAATAGTTGTGAGGCTTGTGCTAGTACTTGGTATTATCCTGGTGTGATGCTAGATCACAATAATTATAATCAGGCCAATGTTCCAGATGCTGAATTTAAAGCCTATATGTGTGGTTGGGGATGGAATGCTTGGGATGATGGTAATACTCGTTGTAGTATTAGCTTGACCACACCGTGTGTAAATCCGGTTACAGATTGTGCTTTGGGAATTTCTGAAGTTTGTGAACCAGATATTTTGGGTCTTGGTTGGTTTCAATTTTCTTCTAGAATAGTGACCACTACTCAGCCTTATCTGTCAGTAGATAGTGGCAATATTTATTCTCAAAAGAGTATTTCTGGTAGATATTTGCCACCCTTTGGTCACTACAATGCTTCATATTTGATTGAATCAGGTGGTAGTATTACCAATTTTATCAGCTCTAGTACTTTGGCTGGGGATTATCAGGGCGAGTTTTCTTATAGACCTATTATAGATTTTCCGTCACTCAGTACTGGTAGATATAGCAATGCCTTGGGGACTATAGACTATCAAGGTTTAATTGAAGATTTTAGTGGAAATGGCTCAAACATTAATAAGTATGGTTCAACTATTGTTAGTGGTGCTCCTGCTAATTATGATGCATTATTTATGGATCCTTTAGGAGGTGCAGTTGTGAAAGGCGCTCAAGCGATATTAAATTCCTATATAATTGAAATCGGCACAGCACTCAGGCCAAAAGCTTCGGGAGTTATAGTAGTAGAGGGAGATTTAATTATAAATAACAATATCACTTATCAAACAGGTGTTCCTTATGCAAATCTAGTCAATATTCCTTCAGTAGTGTGGATTATAAAAGGAGATTTGCTTATTGATGCAGCTGTTACTGATTTGGCCGGTACTTTTATAGTACTTGGCAATGGTCTTTCTCCTTCTTGTGCTTTTACACCACCAGAATTACCGCCAGCCGGTTGTGGACAAATAAATACTTGCGCAGGTGGCAATTGTGCAGCAAATTCTTTGACTATTACGGGCAATGTTATAGCTAAATATTTTGCTTTGAATAGGACTTATGCCAATTCTACTACCAAATTACCAGCTGAGACATTTATCAATGATGGACGACTACAGGTCAATCCACCACCTGGATTTGAAGATTTTTCTAGACTTATGCCTAGATTTACTGACAATTAAACAAATTTTTGGATTAAATACCTAAAATATGTTATAATTATATAAATATTTTAGAAAATTTAAATAATTTTTAAATAAAAATATGGGTTTATTTTCTAGTTCTACTAGTTATCTAGGCATTGACATTGGCACATCTAGCATCAAGATGGTTGAGCTTGAGAATTTTAAAAATCAAGCCAAATTAAAAACTTATGGTTATGCCGATGTTTCAATAAATGTCCTTAGCAGCTCAATAGACAAAAACAATCAAATTATTGCTGATTATATAGTAGAAATTGCTCAAAAATCCAATGTTCAAACTAGACAAGTAGTGGCGGCACTGCCTACTTTTTCGGTGTTTAATTTTATTATCAATTTACCACCGATGCCCAAAAAAGATTTGAGCTCAGCTATCAAATGGGAGGCAAAAAAGTTTATACCAGTGCCATTAGAAGAGATGATTTTGGATTGGAAAGTATTGAATAAAAAAATAACAGACAAAGATGATGATGAAAAAGTCAAAATCACAGATGATAAAAAAGATGCTACTACTGAGACTGAAAATACTTCTTTAAACAAAGAAAAAACCACCTCAAAAACAGCCTTAAAAAATGAAGACAAATTATTTAGCAATACAGGCAATACAAATAATTATCGGATACTGTTGACAGCTGCTCCAAAAAATTTGGTAGCTCGCTATATTGATATTTTTAAAAAAGCCAATCTCAATTTACTTAGTTTGGAAACAGAGGCCTTTGCTCTTTCTAGATCATTGATAGGCAATGATACTTCTACAGTTATGATTGTAGATATTGGAGCAACTACAGCTGATATTTGTATCATTGAGCAAGGGGTGCCAATACTCAATAGAGGTATAGATACTGGTGGTGAATTTATCACCAAAAATATTATGAACAGTCTAAATGTAAATCAAGAAAGAGCCGAACAGTTTAAACGAGATTTTGGTTTGGCTGGTGGGGGTTTTAAAAATGTGCCAGATGTTATTCAGAAATCTCTCAATTCTATTATCAATGAAATCAAATATGTTTTTGAGCTTTATCAAAGACAAGACAATAGTCGTATTGAAAAAATAGTGCTCACTGGGGGCAGTGCTTTTTTACCAAGCTTACCAGAGTATTTGTCAGAGCTTTTGAATTTGCAAGTTATCATTGGTGATCCTTGGGACAGGGTTATTTATCCATTGGATCTTAAGCCAGTTTTGCAAGAAGTCGGTCCTAGAATGGCTACTTCTGTAGGTTTGGCTATGCGTGATATTTAATTATGAGTAAAGAAAGAGAAGAAAATAAAAAAGCAATCAATTTGATGCCAGAGGATCAAAGATCCAAAGAATCTGGTTTTTTGGCAAAATCAAAGTCAAACAATGCTTTTGATTTTGACTTGGTATCTCCCAAAGATTCTTCTTTAAAAAAAATAGACACCCAGCAAAAAAAATCTATTTTGAATAAACTCAAAAGTATTTTTAACAAGCCTCTTGGTTTTGGCCAGTCAACTGTCAAGAGCAAAAAAGCAAGTGATGATGGTGAAAGACCAAAGATAATTTATAATCCACAAAATATAAAAAAAGAAGATATAGAGCCAGTCACAGTGACTATGCATATTCCAGACAAATCAATTCAAAACAATAAAGACAGTCTCAAGATTGATTACAGTGAAAATATTTTGGAAGATTTACACAAAAAAGAAGCTACACATCACAAGGGATTCAATAAGGGTTTTGGTAATACAGAAAAAGAAGTAGTTAAAGCAGAAAACAAACCAAAAGGACCATCTCTTTGGGAAAGGCTCAAAAAATTATTTGCCAAAAAACCCAAGCTTCCCAAAGCTCCCAAGATGGAAAGGGTTCCGGAGAGACCTATAGTGGCTAGAGAATTAAATACAGTAAATAATGAAGTAAATCAAGTCATCAAAAAAGAAAACGAGCCAATAGATATATTGGAGGAAACAAATATTCCAGCTATCCCAGAATTGAAAGTGGAAAAGCCTACATTGCCAGAGCAAACTCCAGTAGAACAAACACAATCAAGTGAAGTGGATTTTTCTATTCCTAGTATTCCAGAAATTGCCAATGAAAAATCTAGATTTAACGCTACTATAAATAAAATTGAAGATAAAGATGAAAGCAAAGACAAACAAGATAAGCAATTTGCTCAAGAATTTCATCAACCACAATCTAGGATTAGAGCCAAGCTTTTAGAAAATGGTGGGGGAGTAGATTTGATACCAGCTGCTGCCAAAACTAGATCTTGGAAACAGATTATTAATTTGTTGTTGATATCTAGTATTAGCTCTATAGTGGTTGTGGCATTGTTTTATGGATTTTTATTTTACCAAGGTAGAAACATAGAAGAACAACGAAGTAACAAATATACACAAATTACTACTTTGGAAGAGCAAATCATAGATTATAAAAACTTAAATGATAATATTACATTACTAGGAGATCAAATAAAATCAATTCACAAATTACTTAGTTTTCATATTTATTGGACCAATTTTTTTCAACTTTTGGAAAAATATACTATTGAGGATGTTTATTATGCCAATATCACAGCTGGCAATGGTGGTGCACTGACCTTGGAAGCTACAGCTGCCAATTTTGAAGCCTTGGCTCGTCAGATAAAAATATTAGAGCAAGAAAGCGCTCAAGAATTTGTGACTTCAGTTGATGTGGCATCTGCAGAATACAATGAAATTACTGGTGTGACATTTAGTATGACACTGGTACTAAATAAATCATTGTTTGTTTACAATGAAAATTATATTTATGAGATGATTGACAATTATTCAAATCAAGGAGCAGGTCAAGAATAATAAAATATTATGAGTAAAAAAATTAAAAAAGATATACAATTTGAACAACCGTCTGATATTTTATTATTGTTTGATCATTATCTGATGTTTATTTTGGGATTTATGGTTTTGGCTATTTTAGTATCAGGATATCTGTTTGTCCTTAAGCCAAAAATTGATGATATGAGTTCTATAAAAATAGAAACCACAGAAACTGAAGACAGGAGAATAGGCAACGAAAAGCTACTCAGTAGAATCAAAGAATTGGAATCAGAATATCAGGATATTATGAATAATCGTCAAGCAGATTTGGAATTTTTGAAAAAAATGGTTCCTTATGGTTTACAAGAACCCGAATTTCTTTTGCTCGCTGATCGTTTGGCCAAAAAACATGATTTTCAATTAAGTAACATAGACATTAGTCCCAATGATAATAAAAATATCCAAAAACAGGCTAGTGAAACAACAGGTGCAACCAGCACACCAGCAAAAATAGAAACACTGGATGATTTGTTGACTGCTAGTGGTATCAAATCAGCTACAATCAAGCTGAGTGTTTCCAAGACCATTGTTGAAGGTTCTGATATTTTGGGAAAAGATATTTATAATGATTTTAAAAATTATTTATCTGAATTGGAAAATAGTTTAAGGCTTTTGGATGTTCAGTCTATAGATTTTTTGTCTATTGCTGCAGAAAGTCAAACAGCGGCCACCTATAATTTTAATTTAGATTTAATCACTTATTATCAATAATTTTTATGGCGCAAAAAAATGACAAAAAAACAATCATAATTTTGTTGATAGTATTGATAGTATCTATTATTAGTGGTGGTCTTTGGACTTACAACAATCTCAAACCACCAGATGAGCCAGCTACTTATCTCACAGATAGTGATTTGAGTATCAACGAAGTTTTTGCTATCAAAGAAGACATTATACAAAATATAGGAGATTTTTTGGAAACCAATAATAATTCTGATAATATTTGGGATAATTTTTATAATAATAAACAATTTAATAAATTACAAGATATTGATCTTAGTATTGATATAGATAGATACTCCAATAATCCTCATCCTTTTGTAATACCTAGCTCTACTATTATGGGTACAGGAAATTAATTCTAGTAACCTAAAAACATATACTGAGTATAAGATTTACTTTGATCTCAGTTGAAAGCTTGAAATATGACACAACAAGAAACCAAAAAACTTTTAGACTTTTTAAAGAAAAACAATTTATTAAACGACGATCAATATAAAGAATTAAGTTCTAAAGAATATTCCACCTTTGAAGACCTTGAAAGACAAGTTCGTCGTATTGTTTTGGTAGCTGACGAAGACTGGACACAGGCCAAAGGTGTTTTTTATGAATTAGAATATATCAGTCTTATTGGCAAAAAGATTGACGAAGAGGTGTTAAATGTTTTGCCTAAAGAATTGTCAGAAAACTACCAGATGGTGGTTTTTAGTAAAGAAGGTTTTAAGATAGAAGTTGGGCTAGTTGATCCTACCAATTTTAAGGCTACAGAAGCGTTGAATTATCTGGCTCGTAAAAAAAACTTTCAGGTTAAGTATTATATTATTTCAGAAGACAGCTATCGCTCCGCTTCCAAGCAATATGAAACTTTGGGTGAAGAAGTTGGTGAAGCTTTGGATACGGCCGAAGCTATCTTTGCTCCCAAGGAAAAAGATTTTGATTTAGAAGGGGATATCGGAGAAGTGGTAAAAAGTGCTCCGGTTTCTAAAATAGTTTCCGTAATTCTTCGTCATGCCATAGAAGGCCGTGCTTCTGATATTCATATTGAGCCAGTAAACAATCAATCAAAAGTCAGATACAGGATTGACGGTGTACTTCATACCACCATAGTCTTACCTTTATATGTACATGCCGCTCTTATTTCTAGAATCAAAGTAATGGCCAATTTAAAAATTGATGAAACTAGGATTCCTCAAGACGGTCGTATTCGTATCAAAGTACACAACAAAGATATTGATTTTCGTATTTCTACCATACCTTTGATGGGACAAGAAAAAGTAGTAATGCGTATTTTGGAAACACCAGACAAAGCGCCTACTTTTTCAGACCTTGGTTTTTTGGGTTTACAGCTCAAAGTTATAGAAAGAAACGTACACAAGCCAAATGGTATGTTTTTGTTGACTGGACCAACTGGTTCTGGTAAATCCACTACCTTGTTTGCTTTTTTGTCATTTTTGAACAAAGAAGACATAAACATTTCTACTTTAGAAGATCCGGTAGAGTATTATATTCCAGGAGTAAATCAATCACAGATTAGACCAGAAGTAAATTTTACATTTGCCACTGGACTTAGAGCTTTGCTTCGTCAGGATCCAGATATTATCATGGTGGGTGAGATTCGTGACAATGAAACTGCTGAGCTAGCTATTCACGCTGGTTTGACTGGTCACTCAGTCTTGACCACACTCCATACCAATAGTGCTGTAGGAGCTATCCCTAGACTTTTTGATATGAAAGTAGAGCCATTTTTGTTGGCTAGTACTCTCAATGCCGTAGTAGCTCAAAGACTAGTTAGAAAAATATGTGAAAAATGCAAAGCAGAGGATAAGTTGCCTCATGAGGTAGAAGTATTGTTGAAACAACACTTAAATTCTATCCCCAAAGAAGCTTTTTATGGGGACATAAATGTAGATTCATTCAAGTTTTATAAAGGCAAAGGTTGTGCCAATTGTGGGCAGACTGGTTATAAAGGAAGACTTTCTATAGCTGAAGCCATTCATGTTACTAGAAGTCTCAAAGATATTATAGCCAAAGGTTTTGATAGAGCTGAGGTAGATGCAGAACTAGCCAAACAAAAATTTATCACTATGGAACAAGATGGTATTATAAAAGCCTTGCTGGGTATGACCACAGTAGAAGAAATAATGAGAGTTTCAAAAATGTAATAATAAAAATATTAATATATAAAATATATGGAGGACAAAAAAATACTAATTGTTGAGGATGATGATTTTTTGCTACAAATGTATTCTACCAAGTTGGAATTAGAAGGTTTTAAGGTCTTTGAGGCAATCAATGGTTTACAAGGTTTGAAAATTGCTCAAAAAGAAAAACCAGATCTTATATTATTGGATCTCAATTTACCGGAGCTCAGTGGTTTTGAAGTGCTCAGTCAATTGAAAAGAGAAGATGATACCAAAGGTATAAAAGTTTTGATTCTTACCAATTATTCTCAAAAGGAGGATATAGATCGTTGTCTGGATTTGGGAGCTGATGATTATTTAATCAAGGCACATTTTGTACCATCGGAGGTTATTGCCAAAATAAAAGTAATATTAGAAGGAAAACAAGCATAAAGCTATGTCAGATACATTAATTATAAATGATATATTAAACGCTGCTGCTGAGCGCAAGGCTACCGATATACATCTGGTAGCTGGTAGCAACCCAGTTATTCGGGTTGATGGACGACTAGTGACTTTGGTTGATCAAGCTATTTTGACTGGCGATATATTGGCAGCTTTGGCTGAGTCGTTTTTGAATAAAGAAAATTTTGATAAATTGAGCAAAGAAAAAGAAGTGGTAGCTATATATAATTGGGCTGATCGCAATCGTTATCGAGCCAAAATATTTTATCAAAAAGGTTTTTTGGCTATTTCTCTTCGTCTGATAGCACCATTTATTAGAGCTCCAAAAGATTTGGGAATACCCTCATCTATATTGCAACTTCTCAACCGAGAAAAAGGTTTGATTATTATCACTGGTCCTTTTGGTAGTGGGCGTACATCTACAGCAGCCTCTTTGATAGAAGCACTCAATCAAAACAAAGGCTTGCATATCCAAACTTTAGAAAAACCACTTGAATATTTATTTTCCAACAATCAATCAGTGATTGAACAGAGAAATGTAGGCACGGATGTAAATACCTTTGTTACTGGTCTTAAAAATATGTTGGACGAAGATATAGATGTAGTGTTTGTAGATTCTGCTCACGAAGAAGGTGTGGAAGATATTATTTTGGAGCTAGCTGAAAGTGGTAAACTGGTAATATTTATTATGGATGCTGACTCAGTAGAATCAGCGCTAGACAGATTTATTTCAAATCTTTCATTGGACAAAAAAAACTGGGGAATAGAAGTATTGGCCGATGTATTACTGGGAGCCATGGCTCAGCGTCTGATGTCTAGAGTCGGAGGAGGTCTGACGATGGCTTCAGAAGTATTGATCAATAATCCAGCTGTGCGTAGCTCCATAAAAAGTAACAAGCTATCACAGCTCAATAGTATTATGCAGACTTCCAAAGATGAAGGTATGTCATCTTTGGACAAAGCTTTATTAGAGCTAGTCAGGATAGGCGACATAAGTATGACTGATGCTAGAAATCAAGCCGTTGATTCAAATATTTTTAAATAATACCCCTTTATGGCAATATATAAATATAAAGCAAGAACCAGTGAAGGCCGGGCTACAGATGGTGCTGTAGAGGCCATCACTGAAGATGATGCAGCAGAATTATTGGCTGAAAAAGGCTTGATTCTTTTGTCACTTACAGAAATTGCCAAAAAAGAAAGTAAAGGTTGGAATATAAATATTGGTAAAATCAAGCACAAAGATATAGTAATATTTTCACGTCAGCTATCAGTGATGATATCGGCTACTGTACCGATAGTACAGTCACTGAGGATATTGGCTCAGCAAACAGTCAATCCAATGTTTATCGACAAGATAATAGAAATGGCCAATGATGTAGATGGTGGTATGAGATTTTCTAGTGCTTTGGCCAAGCACAATAAGGTTTTTAGTAATTTTTATGTAGCTATGACCAAGAGTGGTGAGACCTCTGGTAAATTGGATGAAATATTACAATATTTGGCTGATCAGATGGAAAAGGATTATGACTTGGTCTCTCGTATTAAGGGCGCTATGATTTATCCGGTTTTTATCATTTCTTCTATGTTGGTGGTTGGTTTTTTGATGATGACTTTTGTGGTGCCACAAATGGTCAAGATGTTGGAAGAAACTGGCGCAGAGTTGCCATTGGTTACTAGGGTTTTGGTGAGTGTTTCTAGTTTTATGAATTCTTATTGGTATATTATTATTATACTTTTTGGATTATTGGTTTTTATGCTCAAGCTTTGGTTAAAATCTACAGTTGGTAAGCTGGCTTGGGACAATCTTAAAATACAAATTCCAATTTTTGGTAATCTTTTCAAAAAAGTTTATATCGTACGCTTTACTCGTTCTCTTACTACCCTTATCAAGGGTGGTGTGCCTATTTCTTCAGCTTTGAATATCACAGCCGAAGTAGTGGACAACAGTGTGTATGAGAAATTGATATTGGATACCGTCGCTGAGGTAGAGGGTGGAAATTCTATTTCTACTTTATTTGTCAATTCCAAAGCTATGCCCAAAATGCTTTCACAGATGATGGTCATTGGTGAAAAAACCGGTAAGCTGGATACAGTGTTAGAAAAATTGAGTGATTTTTATAGTCGCGAAATTGATAATTTAGTAGAAGGATTGACGGCACTTATTGAGCCTTTGATTCTTATCGTTATGGGTGTGGGAGTAGGTGGTATGGTGGCCGCTATTATGTTGCCGATGTTTAAAGTTGCTCAAAGTATTAGTTAAAAGATTGTTGAAAATCAAAAAAAATGATATAATGAAGATGTTCTTTTTTTAAAATAAAAATATTAAATATCCTAGCAGATTTCTATTTGAAGATTAAAACCTCAGGGATCTCAGGCTTTAATTAGCCAATAGAATTTGCTAAAGTGGAAGGAGGTGAAAATAGAAAATGAAAAATAATAAAGGTTTTACTTTAGTTGAGCTATTGGTAGTTATTGCCATCATTGGTATTTTATCTACTGTAGCTGTAGTAAACTTAAATTCAGCTCGTGATAAGGCTAGAACAGCCGCTGCGCAAGCTTGGGGTTCTGGTTTAGCCCCATTAGTAGTGCTTTGTGGTGATGAGGTTTCAGGTGTATTGACTGATCCTATGGTACTTGGTGTTTATACACCAGGTGAGTTTTGTAATCCAGCTATAAGTGCTACTTGGCCAGGTGCATTACCTTCAGGCTATACAACTATAGGTCTTGATTCCAATAGTCCTACTACTGGAGCTTGGGAAATAGATATAAGTGGTGCATCAGTAAATTGTGTTGAATGTGATCAAAATAGTTGTGTTGATGCTGGAGCAGTTGCTTGTGCTGATTAAATAGAAATTTATTTAAATTCAATTTTAAAAAACCTTCTTAATAGAGGGTTTTTTAATTTTGTGCTATAATATTTATATGAAATTATTTGATTATTCTATCAAAATAAAAGTTGCTTTGATTGCTATATTTATTATTTTAGTTGTAGTTTTGATTTTTTTGATAAATTACAATTATAGTCGTGGTCGTGATTTAAAGAGAGTTTCTCAAGTCAGAGAAATAGCTACAGCTATGGAGCGTTATTTTGACAAAACTCGTACTTATCCAGAAACAGCTAAAATCAATTTATCAACTATCAATTTTATAAGCGAAAATGGTATCAACCAAACTGGTGAATATTTGTATTTTAAAGCAAGCAACAGAGAAATAGACGGCACCTTGGTATCTTCTCTTGATCGTTATGTGATAGAATTTCCTTTGGATAATTCTTGGGATTTATGGGGAGTGACTAGTAGTGATGGAGGCACTTGTCGTCTTTCCAATTATTTGGAGATGCTTTGTAAATCTAAATAAAATTTGACAATTTGAATATTAGAGAGTAATTTTTAGTTAGAAGAAGAAAAGCGAAAGCGAGAGTTTTAAGATTATGGTTAGTTTTTTTGTGTTTAGAAAATTAAATTTTATTTTTATGAAAGAGAGATTTGGTATGCTAGTTTAGGAGAAAATATTGGTTTTGAACAAAACGGTAAAAATACATGTTTTGAAAGACCAGTGCTTGTTTTAAAAAAATTTAATAAAAATTTACTTTGGGTTTTGCCACTTACTAGTCAGTCGAAAACAGGAAATTATTATCACCAATTTGAATTTAATGGAAAATTTAGTTTTATTATTTTAGTGCAGTTGAGGGTTATTAGTAGCAAAAGATTGATAAGAAAAATAGGGACATTGTCTGTAGATAATTTTAATGAGGTAAGAAAAAAAGTAAAAACTTTGTTATAAAAAACGACCTCCATCAAATGATGGAGGTCTCGGAGGCCGAAGCCCATTTGATTACAATATAACACAATGTTATTCACAAGTCAAATTAAATTATTTTTTTAATTATTTAATATAATTTTTAACCTTAATATAGCCAAATTACCACAAAATATGCTATAATAAAGCTACTATGATTGTAGCTTTTGTGTTTATTTTGGGGCTTTTTATTGGTAGCTTCTTAAATGTAGTTATTTTGCGTTTGCATCGGCAAGAATCTTTTATCAAAGGAGCTTCCAAATGTCTTTTTTGCAAACATAGACTATATCCCAAGGATTTAGTTCCTTTGTTTAGTTTTTTGTTTTTACAAGGGCGTTGTCGTTATTGTAAAAAAAGATTTTCTCAGCAATATCCTTTGGTGGAGTTAGCTACTGGCTTGGCTTTTGTTTTGGTTTTTTTGAAGGTGATTCCTAGTTTGGATTTGACCTCAATCTCAGCTTTACAATTTTTGCATTTATTGGATTGGTGGATGATTGTCGGGTTTTTGATTATTATTTTTGTTTATGATCTCAAATATTATTTAATATTGGACAAAGTGGTTTGGCCAGCAATTGTTTTGGCTTTTTTTGCCAATTTATTTTTGGGATTTTCTATACTCAATTTAGTCTTGGCAGCGGTGATTGGTGGGGGATTTTTCTTATTGCAATTTGTCATGTCCAAAGGACGGTGGATAGGCGGAGGAGATATACGCTTGGGAGTATTTATGGGTGTTATTTTGGGTTGGCCACATATTTTGACAGCCTTGTTTATTTCTTATATTTTAGGCAGTTTTATTAGTATATTTTTGCTTTTGGGCAAGCGTAAAGAATGGGGTGATAAGGTGCCTTTTGGTACTTTTTTGGCTTTGGGTACTTTTGTGACTATGCTATGGGGGTCAGCTCTAATGAAAGGCTATTTAGCTTTGTTTTATTAACTATATAATTAATATAATTATTAATATAAAAATATGTTTAAAAAAATATTTTTTGTTAAACAACTTGACTCAAGTATAAAGAGTAAAGTTGGATTTACAATAATAGAGCTACTGTTGGTAGTGGCAGTTACGGCCATTATCACAGTGGTATCAGTAGCCTATATCAAAGGTGATGATACTGACGATGTAGATTTGGCAGCTGGTCAATTGTTGTCAGATGTTCGTGAGCTTAGAAGCCTAGCTGCCTCTCATCAAGCTTTTGATTTTGATGGTCCTATTGGCATACAGCCAGCTGTTTATCCAGCCGGTGGCTATGGTATAACCTTTAGTGGTGGAAACAGTTATAGACTTTTTGCTGATTCAGGAGCAACAGCTGGTTATGATGCTGCAGATGGTACTATCAGAGTAGTCACTTTAGACAACACTTCATTACATGTAGAAGGTTTACAGAGTAGTGGTACTAGTGGCGGAGAGACTAAATATTTTACTTTTAAATCAGAAAATGACGCAAGTACAAATTTGGTAGCCAATGCAGCTGGTAGATATGAAATGGCTATTATTTATTCAGATATAACGCCTGCTTATGTAGGTAAACTTTCTTTGGGAGAAAATTCAACTGATGGGAGCATAATTGTAAGTTTGGGAGTTGGTTTTGCTTCTGTTGAAATTGCTTGTGCTGAGCTTGGTGCTTCTTGTGGTGGATCAATAGAATGTTGCGGCGTTTTAGATACTTGTAATCCGGTAACGCACAAATGTACAGCTCCTACTCCTCCTCCTGGTGGCGGTACAATACTTAGTTGTTTTCCAGCTGGAACAAAAATTTTGATGGCTGATAATTCATCAAAAAACATTGAAGATGTTCAAATAGGTGATTTTGTTTTGAGCTATGATGAAAAATTGGGAGTGGAAGTTGTAGCTGAAGTCTTGGAATTGGCTGCTCCAGTCAGAGAACATATGTGTGAGATTACTTTTGCTGATGATGATTCTCTTAAACTGACAAATGAACACCCTGTCTACACTACAGATGGTTGGAAATCTATCAATCCAGAAGAAACTTACAAAGAAAATGATGATTTTGTGGTTGAAAGATTGCTACTCGGCGATGAAGTCTTTTTTGTCAACGAGCTATACAAAGTAGTCAAAGGCATAAACTGTTGGCAAGAAGAAGGAATACAAACATACAATCTAAAGAGTGTTAAAGACTCTAGTACATTTTTTGCTGATGATATTTTGGTTCATAATGTAGCAAATCCTGATTGTGGTACACCGGCTACCAGAGATCCAGCTGCAGCCGCTGGAGCGCTTAATTAAAAATAATAAATAGCTTATTGATTGTGTTAGACAATAATAACCAACAAAAAAATTTCCAGCATCATTTGAGAAGAAAAAATGATGCTGGATTTACTTTGATAGAATTGCTTATAGCTATTGCAGTTTTTACGATTGGGCTTTTAGGGTCTATTGGTTTGGCTACTTCAAATTATAGTAATTCTCAAGACAATTTAGATAAGACATTGGCTGTCAATTTGGCTCAAGAGGGTCTAGAGCTTATCCGAAATGTTCGTGATGGCAATTGGCTGAAAATAGAAGCCAATCAAGAAGTAATTGTTGGAGGAGTCTTTGATCCATATACTTGGGATAGTGCTTTGTCAGGCAATAATTATGTATATATAGATTATGATGATGTTGCGCCATCGGCTTTCCCTCTCGCTTGTGGTGGAACTCTTAAATCATGTGTAGAAAATTGTCCAAATTGTCAGTTGTATACATATTTAGCTAATGGTTATTATAGTCATGATAATACAGACAGCGTGCCAACCAAATATTCTAGAGGTTTTAGACTACATAAAATATGTTTGAGTGCAGATGGGCTTACTGAGTCTTTGGTAGATGCTAGTGGTGTTTGTCCTGGTACGCATATCGGTTTTCAAGTGACTTCTCATGTTCAATGGCCAGACAATGGTCAAACAAAATTTATAGAAGTAAGCGATTATATATATAATTGGAGAAGGTAATGAATAAACAAATTATCAAAAATGAAAATGGCTTTACCTTGATAGAAATGTTGGTTTCTATGGCAGTTTTTAGTTTGATGGTTTTTGCTGTAGGGGCTATATATATTGCTTTCAATAGTAGTCAGGTTCGCACTACTGCTTCTCAACAAGTCCTCAACGACAGTCAATATGCTATGGATTTTATGGCCAAAGAAATCAGAAACAATGCCATAGTCAAATATTCTCTAAATTGCGATGATTTTATAAATACCGTAGGCGCTAATGCCGATGTTTTTAGTAAATGTATTATTTTAAAAAGACCAAATGGTCAGGTTTTTGCTTTTACCAGTCATAATAATGGTGCTGATGCTAAAGTAAATCTTTTGTATGTTTTATTGACCTGTACGGACAACACTTGTAATACCTATGAGGATATATACTTTAATTCTGGTTCAGTAGCTACATTATTGGGACCAGATTTAAATAATATCCAGCTAGATAATCTAGATTTCCTTATAAATCCCACTACTGATCCTTTTGTAATCAACGGTCCAAACGCTCAACCAAAAGTCACTATTAATATGAAAGTGGTTTATAATAGTACCAACCAAACAAAAAGAGTAAATTATGTTTTTCAAACAACAGTTTCTTCTAGAATATATAAACGATAATATATAATAATCATGGTCCAGAGAGAATCAAAAAAAGAAAGTGGTGCAGCATTGGTGATGTCTCTTTTGATTTTGTTACTTACTATGGTCTCAGCAGTAGCGCTTAGTCGTATTATTTTGGGAGAAATACGCGTTACCATCAACTCAAGCAATTCTTTGCAAGCTTTTTATGCTGCTGATAGTGGTATTGAAAAGGGACTCTATTATACTACTTATAATAGAAAAAATAAAAATGCTGTGCCATTAAATAAATTAAAAGAGCAAATATTCCTTGTGGGCGTTTCACAGCAATCAGTTTATTTTGCAGGCGTAGTGACTACTACTTCTGGTTTTGCTTTTGATAATGTTGGTGTATATAGTCCAGCTCATGTAGATATAGTAGATCCTACTGGCAATTTACCAACTCCTATAGATTGGGATTCAAATTCAACCAATTCCCATTATTATAAATTGGCATGGAGTATTGATAATTGTTTTCCGGAGCATGCTTCAGATCGATTGGAGTCTACCATCTATTCTTTTACTGGGGCTTTTAATACAGCTATAGATAAGGATATTGATATTTGCAATTGTACATTCAAAGCTCCTAGCGATATTGATTATAATAAATGTACACCAATTACTAAATCAATCTTGGACAATAGATTTTATCGTTTTTCTTTTAAACCACTTGATGGCACAGTCAAAACAATGTCTTTTGATGTTTTTGATGATGTTGGAAATGATGGCAACATAAGTAACGATATCATAACAAATATATCTTCTGACACTTTATTAACCGTAGATGGTATTTATAAAAATGCCATTTATAGATTAAAAGCAGAAGTGCCTTCTTTATTCTCAGCCTCAAATTTGTTTTCTTATGTTATTTTTTCTGAAGAAGGTTTGCAAAAAGCCCCTTAAAAATGAGAGAAAATGAAGCCAAAAACAGAATAGACAAATTGACAAAAGAGATAAATCATCATCGTTATCTTTATCATGTTTTGGATACCCAAGAAATTTCTGATGGTGCCTTGGATTCTCTCAAAAGAGAATTGGAACAACTAGAAAAACAATTTCCAAAATTGCAAAGAGTAGATTCACCTAGTCAGAGAGTAAGTGGTAAACCTTTGGATAAATTTGTCAAAATAAAGCACTCTCATAAAGTGCTTTCTTTGGCCGATGCTTTTTCTCGTGATGATATAGAAGATTGGCGAGTGAGAAATGAAAAAATATTGGGGGATAAAATAATCAATTATTATGCAGAGTTGAAGCTAGATGGTTTGACAGTAGTCCTTACTTACAAAGACGGTATTTTTTGGCGTGGTGCTACTCGTGGTGATGGTAGTATTGGTGAAGATGTGACCAATAATCTCAAAACTATAGAGAGTATTCCTTTGACTCTTAGACCTATCAAAGATAAAAAAATACCACAGATAGTAGAAGTCAGAGGAGAAGTAGTGATGACCAAGACGGCTTTTGCCAAACTAAATAAACAACAAGTCAAATCAGGACAAGTATTGTTTGCCAATCCTAGAAATGTAGCCGCTGGGTCTATCAGACAACTGGATCCGCAGATAGTCAGATCTAGAGCTTTGGATTGTCTAGCTTTTGAGTTGATTTCTGATTTGGGTCAAAAGACTCATGAAGAAGTCCACAGGCTATTGAATCAGCTTGGTTTTAAAACAAATATGGATAGTAGACTTTGTAAAAATTTGGATCAAGTAGAAGATTTTTTGAAGTATTGGGTAGAAAGACGCAAAAAATTGCCCTATGAAACTGATGGATCAGTGATAGTGGTCAATGATTTAGCTCAAGCCAAGCAACTCGGCCATGTGGGAAAAGCTGAGCGTTGGATGCTGGCTTACAAATTTCCAGCTGAACAAGTGACTACTAGAGTTTTGGATATTTTAGTTCAGATTGGTCGTACGGGAGCACTTACACCAGTAGCAATACTTGAGCCAGTTTCAGTTGCTGGCTCTACAGTGTCTCGGGCTACTTTGCACAATCAAGACGAGATAGATAGATTAGATGTCCGAATAGGCGATACAGTGATTATTCAAAAAGCCGGAGATATTATTCCCGATATTGTTGAAGTATTAAAAAAATTACGCACAGGCAAAGAAAAAAAATTTGTTTTTCCTCAAAAATGTCCAAGTTGTGGTACTGATGTTTCCAAAAAATCTGGAGAAGTAGCCTATTATTGTACTAATAAAAAATGTTATGGTCAAAATGTAGAAGCCATTGTTCATCTTGTTTCCAAAAAAGGTTTTAATATTGACGGTCTAGGTGATTCTATAGTCAGACAATTGGTAGATCAAGGTCTAGTAGTGTCGCCTGTAGACATATTTCGGCTCAAAATAGGTGATTTGGAGCCTCTAGAGGGCTTTGCCAATAAGAAGAGTCAAAAGCTACTAGTAGCCATAGAAAAGGCCAAAAATATAAATTTAAACAATTTTATTTATGCTTTGGGTATTCGGCATGTCGGAGAAGAGACTGCTATTGTTTTGGCCAATTATTATGCTAATTTAGAAAAATTTAGACAAGCGGATAGAGAAGCTTTACAAAATATAAATGATATTGGACCAGAGGTAGCTCAATCTATTGTCAACTGGCTAAAAGACAATCAAGAATTATTGGCTGATTTTTTGGCTCAAGGCATTATTATAAAAAATTTAAAAATAAAAAATAGTAAATTAGCTGGCCAGACATTTTTATTTACTGGCTCACTAGACATTGATCGAGACAGAGCCAAAGATATGGTGCGTGATTTGGGAGCCAAAGTAGTATCCACAGTCAGTAGCCAATTGGATTATTTGGTTGTGGGAGATAATCCTGGGTCCAAATTTGTCAAAGCCAAAAATTTTTCCAGTATAAAGATTATAGATGAACAAGAATTTTTAAAACTTATTAAATAATATGCAAGAAATAATTATTAGTAATATTTATTTGTTTATCTTAGCTACTGTTTTGGCTATTTTGGAGATTCAAATAGAAGGTAAAAATGGTTGGGCTATGGATCTTCCGACTTGGAGACCAAAAAAAATAAATTTGTTTATCAAAATTTATAAGAAATTGATGAGTGATAGAGAAGTGACTGGCTATCACATTACGATGTTTATTTTTGTGCTTTTAATATTGCATTTACCTTATGCTTTTGGTCAAGATTTAAACTTGATCAATTGGTTAATGACCATTTCTTTATTTTTTATTTTTATTATTTTGTGGGATTTTTTGTGGTTTGTTCTCAATCCTTATCATTCTTTGAAAAAATTTAATAAAGAACATATTTGGTGGCATAAAAAATGGTGGATAGGAGCACCTTTGGATTATTATTGGAGTGTTTTATTATCTTTTGTTATTTTATTACCAGCTATTTTTTATTATGATTTTTGGTTTTTGATATTTTGGTGGGTAATAAATATATGGCTATTTATAATGCAAACAGCTATGGTTATTTGGTTTAGTTTGGTAGTTTTAAAAATTGATAATTGGAAAAAATAATCAATTTGCGAGATAAGCATAGATTAGTGTAAAATACATATAATGGAACTAAATAAAGAACAATTGAGCCATTTGGCAGATTTGGCCAAATTGGAGCTCAAAGATGAGGAATTAGAATCTTACAAGAGAGAATTGCAAGATGTTTTGTCTTATGTAGCCAAAATCAATACTTTGGATCTTCAAAATGTCAAAGAAAGCCTGAGTGGTATAGATGATGCTGGTACTGCACCAAGGCCTGATAATGTAGAAAAATCTAATCCAAAAATAATAAATCAAGCTTGTCAAAAAGATGGTCAGTATGTAGCAGTTCCCAATGTTTTTAATAATAAATAATGTCTATTGATTTAAAACAATTAAATATTGATGTCATACAAGAGGCTTTTAGGAGTAGCAAATTCACTAGTGAGGAACTCACTACAGCATATTTGGCTAATATAAAAAAAGATGACACCAATGCATTTATTAGTGTCAATAAAAATGCTTTGCTTGAAGCCAGAGCTGCCGATAAAAAAATAAAAGCTGGACAGGCTGGACCACTGACTGGAGTCCCTATTGCTATTAAAGATATTATTTTGGTAGAAGGACAGCTTGCTACGGGGGGATCCAAAATTTTGGAAAACTATCAAGCTTCATATACTGCTACGGCGGTAGCTAGACTCAAAGAGGCTGGTATGGTGATACTTGGTAAAACAAATTGTGATGAATTTGCCATGGGTTCTTCCAATGAAAATTCATATTTTGGACCAGTACGCAATCCCTATGATAAAAGCAGAGTATCTGGTGGTTCATCAGGGGGTAGTGCAGCCGCTGTAGCTGCCAATTTGGCTCCATTGGCTTTGGGGACAGATACAGGTGGGTCTATTAGGCAACCAGCTTCATTTTGTGGCATAGTAGGTCTCAAGCCAAGTTATGGGCGAGTGTCTCGTTATGGATCTATAGCCATGACTTCATCATTAGACCAAATTGGTCCAATGACCAATACCGTCAAAGACGCTGCTTATTTGCTTACTCAGATGGCTGGTTTTGATAAATATGATGCTACTAGTTCGCAAACAAAAGTATTGGATTATATAAAAAATATAGATAAAGATGTCAAGAAAATAAGGATTGGTGTACCAGAGGAGTATTTTGCTAGGGGTATTGATGAAGAAGTAAAACAAGCTGTTGAAGATAAAATAGCCATTTTGAAAAAACAAGGTTTTGCAATCAAGTCAGTAAAATTGCCTTACACAGAATATGCTTTAGCAGTTTATTATTTACTCATGCCAGCTGAAGTAAGCTCCAATCTAGCTCGTTATGATGGTCTTTTATATGGTATGGGTGTTGATAAAAATTTGAGTCTAGATGATTGGTACAAGACAGTGCGTAGTCAAGGTTTTGGAGCAGAGAGTAAGCGTCGGATAATACTTGGTACTTATATTTTATCAGCTGGTTATTATGATGCTTATTATAAACAAGCTCAAAAATTACGCACCCTTATAAAAAATGATTTTTCTACAGTGTTCAAAGAAGTTGATGCTTTGATTACACCGGTTACACCAAGTACAGCTTTTAAGATAGGTGAAAAATCAAAAGATCCTTTGGCAATGTATCTGTCTGATATTTTTACCGTGGGGGCCAATATTGCTGGTATATGTGCCTTGTCTTTACCAATAGCCAAAGATAACCATAATATGCCAATTGCTATGCAAATTTTGGCTAAGCCTTTTGCCGAAGATATTTTATTTAAATTGGGAAATTATATAGAAAAAACTAAAAAATAAATATATGGGAGCAGAAAATAAAATCAAAGAAAGAGTCTCTGATGCTGTAGCCAAGAGTTATTATAAGCCTTGGTATAAAAGAGTTTATGGACGAATATTATTGAGTATTTTAGCTCTGATAGTATTGTTATCTATTTATTTTGTTATTAGAGTGGCTATTGGTTATTATCATGCTCAAAAAGGAGAAGTATACAATTCAGAGCTTGATATTTGGTTGACCGAAGAACAGTATATAGAAAATCAAAAAATAGCTTCTAATATCATAACAGACGATGATCCATGGCTAGGGTCTGAGAATCCAATAATTAATGTAGTGATTTACGAATCTTTTGCTTGTCCATTTTGTAAAGACGATCAGGAGACTCTTAAAAGAGTATTAGAAAAATTTGGTCCAGTACTTCGTTTTACAGTTAGAGATTATCCAACAGAAGGGCTTCACCCAGGCGTATTTGATGCTCATTTAGCAGCTGGCTGTGCCAACGAACAGGATGCATATTGGCCATATCATGATATTTTATTTGCCAATCAAGGTGATTTTAGTAAAAAAAATCTAAAATTATTAGCCAAAACTTTGGGTGTAGATATTACTCAGTTTGATAAGTGTTTAGATGATGAAATATATAGATTTGAAGTTCGACAGGATTATGCTAGTGGGATTGAATCTGGCGTAGAAGGTACTCCTACTTATATAGTAAATGGAAATTTGCTACCAGGTAGTATGTCTTATGAAATGTGGGAAGAAATCATAGGATTTATTTTGAAAGGGGAATTATAACCTATGTTTTGGCAGGATTATTTGCCAAACCCAATATTTTTTTCTATCGGACCATTTATAGTGCATTGGTACGGATTGATTTTGGTTTTAGCTATTATAATGGCCACTTGGCAAGCTAAAAAATATTTTATAAAAAAAAATATTTTGACAAGTTCTCAATTTGAAGACTTGTCTTTTTATATTATTATTTTTGGATTACTGGGAGCTAGATTTGGACATATAGTATTTTTTAATTTTTTTTATTATTTACATAATCCAGTTGATATTTTTAAGGTTTGGCAAGGAGGTATGTCTATTCACGGGGCATTATTTTTTGGTATTTTAACAGTATTTTTCTGGTCTCGTCGTCATAAAATAAATTTTTGGAAAATGGCCGATGGATTAGCTCTAGCAGTGCCACTGGGACAGGCGATTGGTCGCTGGGGTAACTATTTCAATCAAGAATTATTTGGCAAGCCGACTAGTGCTTGGTGGGGCATTCCTATAGCGCCCATAAACAGAGTAAGTGGCTATGAAGATTTCAATTATTTTCAGCCGATCTTTTTTTATGAATCTTTAGCTTGTTTGATATTATTTATTATTTTGTATAAATTAATTTATAATAATACTTTTAAAAAAGGTACTTTGACACTGTTTTATTTTATTGGCTATGCTTTTATTCGTTTGATGATAGAGTTTGTTCGTATTGATGAGACAGCTATACTATTTGGTATGCGTATGGGTCAAATTATTAGTATAGTTATTATTTTATTGGCTTTAGCTTTTGTTTATCAGCTATACATGAAACCCTTGTCAAAACAGCAAAAATAGGGTATTATATTTCTGTTTTAAATAATATGTAATTATGTCGTTCGAATAATCTTGATGGGGTCGTAGTTCAGCTGGTTAGAACGTCTGCCTGTCACGCAGAAGGTCGAGGGTTCGAGTCCCTTCGATCCCGCCATGATTATTCGAATTTTTTGTTGATCAAATTTTGAGCTTATTATTCAATTTAGCCTATTTTTATTGACAATTTTAAGCTATTGGGGTATGATTAATTGGCTTCTTAAGGAGTTTAGATGAGTTATTGTCAATTATGCTAAGTACTATAAAAAAAATAAAAAAAAGCAAATTTGTTGCTGGAGAATCTAGATATTGTCAAAGCTGTGGAATAGAGTCCCATAAGTTATTTGAAGTTACTCATAATATTCAAAAAATAAATCAACTGTACTATTGCTTGAAATGCAAAGAGACTTATAAAGCAAAAGATAAAGTTGTTTACAATAATAAAATAAATTAATTTTAAAAAATAGCCTTTTTGTTTGAGCTATTTTTTTGGTATAATACTTAAAAATAAATAATAATTAAATTTTAATATGAAAAAAATAAATATTTTGGTTTTTAATATATTATTGCTATTTCTAGCCGTAATACTAATTAAAACGGTTCAAGCCGAACCAATTGGCTATGTTCATTCAGCCTTGATGTTTAATAGTGTTGCCAATAAAACAGTTGATGAAGGCAAACCACTTATTTTTACTATATCAGCTACAGCTGGGGCTAGCGAAGATATATATTTATCTTATTCGGCTACCAATCTACCAACTGGAGCTAATTTTTCTGACTCCACATTTTCTTGGATTCCAGGATATGATCAGGCTGGTACTTATAATGTCAATTTCTCAGTCAACGATGGAGTTGAAACCAAACAAAAAGTGCTTACTATAACGGTAAACAATGTAGATAGATCCAATCCTTGTGCTGGCAAAACAAATTGTATTGAAGTTGATAGTTGTAGAATCTTAGATCAAACTGGAGCCTACTATGTTTTAACACAGGATGTTAGTGCGGATAATAGCTGTTTTTATATAGACGCTGATAATATCGTTTTGGATCTCAATGGCTATACCATCACTTATGCCAATAACGGCAGTAATGTTGATTGTTATTATGAACCAGATGGTTGGGTATATGGAGCCAACGCTTGTCATTATGGTGTGTTTGTCAGTGATTATCCAAGTGAAAATCCTGATAGTCTTTCCAGTGATTGGAACAAGCACAGTGATAATACCGAGATTAAAAACGGTACAATCAGACAAGGTAATAGTAATACTCGATGGGGAGACGCTATTCATATCTATGGTAATCATAATAGCTATCATGACCTTAATATAGAAGTCAAAGGACCTGATAGTCGAGCTATATGGTCAAGAATGGCTCAAAACAATAATCAAGATGTGGATGTAGATGTATACAATAATATTGTTTATATGAACCTCATAGATATTACCAATAGATATACTGTACCAAGTGTTTTTTGGATTGGTAATGGTTCTAGGATTTATAACAATCATATTACCGGTAGAGGACAAGCTGGCATTAAAGTGGGAGATAATAGTCAGGTTCATGATAATTATATAAGTATGTGGGGTATTGCTCCCAATGCTTATGCTATTATTATGGGGTCATATTCAGAAATATATAATAATTATGTCAATCAATTAAATGGCCGAGCTACTGGTATGGGTTCTGATAATAATACAGAAGGGGGTCATCATATACAATTTTATAACAATCACTTTGAAGGACGAGAAGGTTGTGATGCCAATGCCACTGATATAACTCACGTATTTAGAGTAAGATATGGTTCTCATGACAATGAGATACATGACAATGACATCATAGCTTATGGAGCTAAAGATTGTTATAAAAACGCAATTGCTTTGAGGGTTTCAGAAGATCCTGTATATTATGGAGGGAAAAATCATATTTATAATAATACTATTGCCGCTTTTACTAATTCAGACAATGACTCATATGTTGTGGCTTTTATGTTGGAAGGTGATGATGACAATAGAGAATATCCAAACGACTCAATTCATGATAATCGGATAATCAGTAATTCACAAAACATGGTATATGGCGGTTCCAATGGTGGTCTTAGTGGCACTGTTTTGACATCAAATACATTTGTTAAGGCTGACAATACTGCTGATTATACCAATAGTGGTGCTTATTATACTTTGAATGTGGGTTTTTATGGTTATCCATCATATGATCAGGTTTTGTTAGATTCAAAATTTGAAAATGGAGCGTCTTATAGTCAAGTTATTTTTAATGGTTCGGATCCAGAGATGGTAGTCAAATGGTATTTAGATATTAAAGCATTGGGTGCCAATGCTTTGGCACTTCCAGGAGCAAATATTACTATTAAAGATGTATTTGGTAATACTGTGAGTCAAGGTGGAGTGACAGATTCAAGTGGGCATTTTAAAAAAGATTTAACAGAATTTGTACAGGTATCTGGTACCAATAAAACCTATTATTCCCCATATACTGTTATTGTGAGTTATGCTGGAGAAACCAAAACAAGACAAGTTACTTTGAATGCGAGCAAAGAAGAATCTTTTTCTTTTGGATCAGGAGTAATAGACAATCCACCAGCTGATAATAATCCACCAGCCGATGACTCATCAAATACTCCTTCATCTGGATCATCTACTACACCGACACCTGATACAAATACTCCTTCATCTGGATCATCTACTACACCGACACCTGATACAAATACTCCTTCATCTGGAAATTCTACTACACCGACACCTGATACAAATACTCCTTCATCTGGAAATTCTACTACACCTATTTCCGAGACAAACAATAATAGTAACATAGGCAATGTTGCCATTGATACTCAGCTTACTAATAGATTAAAAGGTAGAATTCTTTTGCAAGTAGAATCGCTAGGAGAGGCTTGGTATGTCAAACCAAGTGATGGTCAGAGAGTTTATATGAAAGACGGTGATGCTGCTTACCAGATAATGAGATTTTTAAGTTTGGGTATTACCAATGCCAACTTAAACAAAATACCAATTGGTATAGAAGATAGATTTGAAGAGTTTGATGCTGATGGTGATGGCTTATCAGATAAAATAGAAGAAGCGATTGGTTCAAATTTATTTAATAAAGATTCAGATGGTGACGGTTTTGATGACAAGTCTGAAGTGTTGAATAATTTTTCTCCAATTTCAAGCTCACGAGTAGCTTTATTAAGAGATAATTCTTTAATCAATAGATTAAAAGGTCAAATTCTTTTGCAAGTAGAATCCAGAGGAGAGGCTTGGTATGTAAATCCAGTTGACGGTAAAAGATATTATATGAAAGACGGTGACGCTGCTTACCAGATAATGAGATTTTTAAGTTTGGGTATTACCAATGCTGATTTGGCCAAAATTGCTCAAGATTAAATATTATTGATATCATATAGCTAATAATAAGACTATTATTAATAGTCTTATTATTTTAATTCTTTTTTAGAGTTATATATTGTGTTATAATGTGTATATGAATATAAATTGGAAAAAAAATGGCCCATATTTGATTATTTTAGCGGCTATATTATGGGCTTTGGATGGAGTACTGCGTAGGTCTCTTTTTTCTTTACCACCAATAATCATAGTTTTTTATGAGCATTTAATTGGTTTAATTATTATATCGCCATGGTTGTTCAAAAATATAAAGAACTTAAGTTTTAGCAAAAAAGAATGGGGGGCTTTATTTTTGGTTAGTTTGTTAAGTGGAGTATTAGGAACTCTTTGGTTTACTACAGCGCTGGTTAAAGTAAATTTTATTTCTTTTTCAGTTGTGTTTTTATTGCAAAAATTACAGCCACTCTTTGCCATGATTTTTGCTATTATTTTTCTCAAAGAAAAAATAAATAAGCAGTATATTGCTTGGGCTATTTTGGCTTTGGGCGCGGCTTACTTTGTGACTTTCAAAAATGGTTTAGTGAGTTTTGCTACAGGAGATAAGACTTTGATAGCTGCTTTATTTGCTTTGGGAGCGGCTTTTGCTTGGGGTTCATCCACTGCTTTTTCTCGTTTTGCATTACTTAGAAAATCCAATACAATTGTCACTGGTATGAGATTTTTTATTACTTCCATACTAGCTTTAATAGCTGTATTTATTTTTGGACAAAGCTCAAGTTTGGGAGCTCCTACCGGAGATCAGTGGCTTCGTTTTTTGGTCATTGCTTTCAGTACTGGTTTGGTAGCTTTGTGGATTTATTATCGTGGCCTTAAAAATACTCAAGTCAAAGTGGCTACTATTTTAGAATTGACCTTTCCATTTTTAGCAGTTTTTATTGATATTGTTTTGTATAAAAATGTATTAGCTCCTAGCCAATATATAGCTGCTTTAGTTTTACTTTTTGCTATGTATCGTGTATCTAGATTAAATACTGCTTTTGATAAACTATATACTACCAATATAATTGGAGGAGCTGGTCGAGGGCAGAGGATTGGTTTCCCGACTCTCAATTTTATTATTCCAGATAATTTTGAACATGCTTATGGTATTTATTGTGGTTTTGTTATTATAGGTGACCATAAACATAAAACAGCTTTTCACTACGGACCAATTCCAACTTTTAAAGATAAAAGAAAATCTTTGGAAGCTTATATTATTTCTGGGGAATATTTAAAAGATATCCCAGATAAAATTTCTTTTCGTTTTGTAGCCAAGCTTCGTGATATAGAAAATTTTTCAGTCAAAGATAAATTAGTAGAAAATATTAAGCAAGATATAATTCAAGCAAAAGAAATATTAAAATAAAATAATTATGCTTTCTACAAAACAAAAAAGACAATTGCTATTTTTATTATTGGCTGCTTTGTGGGGTTATCTTATTTTTTATTTATCCAATACTCCTGATTTAGCTACTGACTTACCACATCAATATGATTTTATTTTACGTAAATTGGCTCATGTTTTTGTTTTTTTAATTTTGACCTATCTGGTAGCCTCTAGTTTAGATAGTCAGCAAAGACATTATTTACTTTTTGTGATTATTGCCGCTATTGTTTATGCTTTTACTGATGAGCTTCACCAGACATTTGTACATGGCAGAGTGGGTAGTGGACGTGATATATTGGTAGATTCTATTGGGGTTTATTTTGGCATATGGTTATATAAAGTTTATCCACCCACTAAATTATTTAAATATCTAAAATAAATTTTTTTTAATCTCTTCTAAGCTTCTATTAATATGTGAAGCTTTTTTTGTAATAAAAAATCCCCCTGTTAAGGGGGATTTAGGGGGTTGAATTTATTTTTTCATTTCGGCAACAATTTTTGCAAAAGCCTTTGGATCAGTTTCAGCAATTTGTGATAGCACTTTTCGATCTAATTCACATTTTTTAAGCGTCATGGCGTGAATAAAAGAAGAATATTTCCAGTCTAGTTGATGAAGAGCAGCATTGAGTTTGGTTTGCCACAATCTGCGGTTTACTCCTTTTTTGTCGCGTCTATCACGCATAGCATGTGTACCGGCGTGTAGTATAGCTTCTTTAGCTTGTTTTATATTGTTTTTACGACCCCATCTGTATCCTTTGGTTTTAGCAAGGATATTTTTTCTTCTTTTGACATGGGTAGTGCCTCTTTTTACTCTTGGCATAATGTTATTGTAGGTTCTTTAGAAATTTATAAATAAGGTAATAGTGTTTTAATTGTTTTGACATTGACAGATGATATTTCTTTATCACGTTTTTTGTTTTTAGTAACCTTTGAAGATTCTCTAGAATTAAAATGATCTTGTCCACCTCTACGGATAAGCACTTTTTTCTTGGCAGTTATTTTTACTCTCTTTTTTACTAATTTTTTTGTCTTCAATTTCATAGTATTGTTAAATGGAATTATTTTTTAGCGATTACTACACTTAGTACAGCACCCATTTGTTGTATACCTTTATCATCAAATGTATACTCGCCTTCTAAGTCTTCTACAAATTGTTTGATTACTTCTTTGGCTTTGTCTTTAAAGGCATAAGCTTTTTCTCTACCTTTTAGTCTTAATTCTATCTTGACATTATGACCTTTGGCCAAAAATTTTTCTACTTGTTTTTGTTTTACCAACATATCATGTTGGCCGATTTTTAGTGACAATCTTACACCTTTGGTTTCAATTTGTTTTATTTTTTTTTCGCTTCTACTTTGTTGAAATTTAAATTTGCCATGATCAATAATTTTGCATACGGGGGGATTGGCCAGAGGAGAGACCTCTACCAAATCCAAGCCTTTTTCAATTGCCAAAGCCAAGGCTTGTTGAGTTGGCATTACACCGAGTTGTTCATTTTCTTCTCCAATCACTCGGACTTCTGCGGCACGTATTTGCCTATTCATCCAATATTTTTTGGTCATGATTTTTGCTTTGTTTCTTCTATTTGTTCTAATAACTTTATTTTAAGTTATAAAATGGTGGAGATGAGGGGTATTACACCCCTGTCTGACAAATGTCCTAATACACTTCTACAAGTTTAGTCAATCTTGTTGTTTAAATTGTTGGCTCTAAAACTGACAAAAAACCAACAACCGAGTTAGATTGGGGGATTCAAAATATTTGTACTAACACCAAATATTTTTAGCCTGAAAAAATATGACGCTTCTAGTTAATCTCAGGCAGATTAGCCTAGAAACGGTCGAGGCACTTTTAAGCCAAGACTGGCGCAAAGCTAGGAACTTTGAAAAGCTCTTTTACTTTGGCAAAAGTGTTTTCTGCACTTAATTTTTTGTAATTTTGGCGAGATTACGAACTCAACTTGCTATATATCACTTCATCTGACATCAAATAAAAAACATCCCCTAAATTAAAAACTCTTTAGTTTTCGTAAAATGCTCCTATTGATATCTTTTCTTTTGATATCTTCTCGTTTGTCAAATTTCTTTTTTCCTTTAACTAAGGCTATTTTTACCTTAATTAACCTTCGCGTAGTATACACTGAAATAGGTACTATTGTCAAGCCTTTTTCATTGGTTTTATTCGATAAATAAGCTATTTCTTTTTTAGTCAAAAGTAATCTTCTATCGGCATCTGTATGGTAATTTTGTTTACTTTGCAAAGAAGCCTTAGAATATATTGGAATATGCATTTTTTTGATGTATGCTTGGCCATTTTTGAGAGAAACAAAAGCTCCTTTGAGACTAATATGCCCAGTTTTAATGGATTTTACTTCAGCTCCATTCAAAGCTAAACCAGCTTCAAACTCTTCTAAAATTTTGAAGTTATGACCGATTTGTTTGTTATGGGCAACTGTAGGCATATATTTAGTATTTTGTGCGTTAACTATAAGATATTTTAGCTTATTTGACAAGAATAAGCATTTAGGTTTAAAAATGCTATTTTTTGTTTATTTTAAAATTTGCTATACTATATATATGGAAAGTAGACAAAGGAATATATTGATATCACTAGGTATCATTGTTGTAGTTGTTTTTATATTTACCTTGATAGTTAGATACGGCATGCATATGTTTTTTGATGATTTTGATTATTTTAAAGCTTTTTAAATATTATTAATAATAAAAAATATGTTTGGATTAATTTTGGTAATTTTGGGTATCCTTTTCTTGTTTGAAGAAATGGGGATTATCCGTGGTGATTTTTGGGGTTATTTTTGGCCAATTATCTTGATTGTTATTGGACTAAATTTGATGAAGAAAGATAAATTTAGTATGGATTGTTGTAATTTTTGGGGACAGTCTAAGAAAAAAGATAATAATACTCATAAAGTGGTAGACGAACAATAATGAATCAGATTGTTGGAGAAAAAGAATCGCAGGTCACTATAAAGCGGTCCAAGTTTTTGGGCTTTGCTTTTTATGTAGCTAGTGTCAAACAAGTAGCTGATATTTTGGAAAGTTTTGAAGGTAAATACAAAGGCTCAGTACATACAGTCTATGCTTATCGTTTACAAGAAGAGGGAGTTCCATATGAAAAATTTGACAATGACAAAGAGCCAGTTGGTTCAGCTGGCCAACCAATTCTTTATTTGCTACAAAAAAAAGACATTATGAATTGTTTGATAGTAGTGGTGAGATATTTTGGTGGTGTACTTCTAGGGACAGGAGGATTGGTCAGGGCTTATACTCAAGCAGCACAGGAGACTTTGGAGGATAATTTATGTTTAAAAAAATAGAAACTAGAAATATAAATATAGCTGGTCAAGAATATGAATATACTCTTCGGCGTAGAGCTCGAGTCCGGTATTTAAGGTTGTCTATTGAGCACGATGGAGCGCTTGTTTTAACAGCTCCGTTTACTTATCCAATATTTTTGATAAAACAATTTTTGACTAGTCGCATAAATTGGATAGTAGAAGGAGTAAATAAAAAAAAATCTAATCCAACATTATTTGGTATTAGACACAGTGTTATAGAAATAAAGCAATATAAAAAACAAAGCAGATTATTAGTTGAGGAAAGACTCAAATTTTTTAATCAGCATTATAATTTTAAATATAATAAAATAGCAATTCGTAATCAAAAAAGCCGTTGGGGGTCATGTTCATCATCAAAAAATTTGAATTTTAATTACCGTTTGGCTATATTAGCACCTGAATTAGCTGATTATATTATTGTTCATGAACTTTGTCATTTACAAGAAATGAACCATTCTGTCAAGTTTTGGTCCTTAGTTGAAAAGACTATTCCAGATTATAAAAAAAGACAGAAACAATTAAAGAAAATTTAGCTAACTTTAGCTAAATTTTTTGATTATTAATAATTTGAAAAAAGCAGCTACTTCTGTTAAAATTATTAATACTAAGTATAATAAATAATAAATATTATGAATGGCAAGACAAAAGCAAGAGAAGATTTTTTATCTTTGGATGATACTTTTATGCTTATGGCTGATCTTATAGCCAAAAGGTCAAAGGACCCCTCTACACAAACTGGTTCAGTTATAGTTGATCAAAATAATGTTGTTCTTGGGTTGGGGTATAATGGTTTTCCTCGTGGCACAAAAGAAGGTGATTTTCCTTGGGATAGAGAGGGTGGTTATGAAAAAGACGAATTTTTAAAAACCAAATATCCTTATGTAGTGCACGCTGAAGTAAATGCCATATTTAATTCTAATAACAAAATTGAAGGAGCTAAAATGTATTGTCATCTTTTTCCTTGTAATGAGTGTGCTAAAGCCATAATTCAAAATGGTGTTAAAGAATTAATATATCAAGAAGATAAATATAATGACGTTGATATTTTTCAAGCATCTCGAAAACTTTTTGATGCAGCCGGAATAAAAGTTCGTCAATATATACCAACTAAAAAATTAGAAATAAAGTAATGGCAAAGATAATTTTGGGATTTACAGGGCTTATAGCAAGTGGTAAAGGGACTGCTGCTGAATACTTAAAAGAAAAATATGGAGCAGATACTTTTCGTTTTTCTACAATGTTAAGAGATGTAATGGATCGTTTATATATACCCCAATCAAGAGAAAATTTTCAAATCATCTCACCTGTCTTAAGAAAAGCTTTTGGGCAGGACTTGATGGCTAAAGTAATGGCGGAAGATGTTAAAAATTCTAAAGCAGAGATAATAGTTGTAGAGGGAATGCGTCGACCAGCAGATATAGAATATTTAAAAGATGTTCCTGGTTTTAGAATGGTAGCTATAGATGTGGACATTAAAACACGTTATGAGAGACTTATAAAACGGAGTGAGAATACAGATGATATAACAAAAACTTTTGAACAGTTTAAAAAAGAGCATGAAGCAGAAACAGAAATTTATATTCCAGAATTAATGAAACAAGCAGATTTTACAATTGATAATAATGGGACATTAGAAGAATTATACAAACAATTAGACAAATTATTAAAATGAAACAATATTTAGATTTACTGCAAAAAATAATGGATGAGGGTGTAGATAAAGGTGACCGCACTGGCGTGGGTACACGCAGTGTTTTTGGTGCTCAAGCTAGATTTGATTTGTCCGAAGGTTTCCCGCTACTGACCACCAAAAAAATGTTTTTAAAAGCCATTATTCATGAGCTGATTTGGTTTGTGAGAGGTGATACCAATATCAAATATTTAGTTGACAATGGTGTCAGGATTTGGAATGAATGGCCTTACCAAAAATACTTAGAGGCTAATAATCTGGCTGATAAATACAAAAAATATACTCCCGAGTGGGAAGAGAAAATGGCCGAATTTGTGGAGAATGTTAAGAGTGATGCTGAGTTTGCTAGCAAGTGGGGAGATTTGGGACCAGTGTATGGCAAACAATGGCGAGATTTCGGAGGAGTAGATCAGTTGATGGATATAATAGAAAGAATAAAGAAAAATCCCAATGACAGACGCATGATAGTTTCAGCTTGGAATCCACCAGAGATTCCTCAGATGGCTTTGCCACCTTGTCATTTACTTTTTCAATTTTATGTGGCTGACGGAAAATTGTCACTACAAATGTATCAGCGTAGTTGTGATACATTTCTAGGTGTACCATTTAATATTGCTTCTTATTCACTGCTACTTATGATGGTTGCTCAAGTAACAGGACTTAAACCTGGAACATTTGTGCATGTCTATGGTGATTTACATATTTATACTAATCATTTTGATCAAGTTAAAGAACAATTATCTAGGCAGCCCAAGCCACTACCAATTATGAAAATCAATCCAGCTGTCAAAAAGATTGAAGATTTTGTTTATGAAGATTTTACTTTAGAGGGTTACGATCCTTATCCAACTATTAAAGCACCGATTGCTGTATAATTATGTCAAAACCAATTATCAGTTTAATAGCAGCCATTGCCAAAGATAGAGGCATAGGATACCAAAATAAATTACTGGTGCATTTGTCACCAGATTTACAGCATTTTAAATCTGTTACTTCTGGACATATGGTTATCATGGGTCAGAATACCTATGAATCAATGGGTAAGGCATTGCCCAAGCGAGAAAATATAGTATTAACCCGTGATCCAAATTTTAAAGTTGGCGATGCTAAAGTAATGTATTCTATTGAAGAAGCGTTAGAGTATGCTAAAAACTCTAGTGAAGAAGAAATTTTTTTTATTGGTGGAGCATCTATTTATGCTCAGTCAATTAAATTTGCCGATAAACTGTATTTGACTTTGATTGATAAGATTTGGCCAGCTGATACTTTTTTTCCGGAGTATGAAGAATTTAAATTAGTATCAGAATCTGACATGCAAGATTATAATGGTATTAAATTTAAATATATAGAATTAACCAAATAAATATCATGTGGGATTTAATATCACAGTGGTTTATTGCTATATTAGGAGTGTTGGCTATTGTCATGGTGGCTAAGAAAAATAAGTGGGGTTTTGTAATCGGTTTAATTTCTCAACCATTTTGGTTTATTACTTCTTTTTCAAATCACCAATGGGGAGTGTTTATTATGAGTTTTGCCGCCACGGCTAGTTGGATGTTGGGTGTTTATGAATGGTTTTATAAAAAAGAAAATGAAAATAAAAGCTAAAAAAATATATCCAGATGCAATATTGCCTCAAGCTATGCGAAAAGGTGATGCTGCTTTTGATATTTATTCATACAAAGATTATGCATTACAGCCTGGACAGAGTATTTTGGCTCAAACAGGCGTAGCGCTGGCCATACCATTTGGATATTGGGGGAACATTAGAGATAGGAGTGGTTTGGCCGCTAAACACAATATTCATACTATGGCCGGTGTGATAGATTCAAATTATAGGGGAGAAATAAAAATATCCTTAATTAATTTAGGACAGGAAATATATAATATAAAAAAGGGAGACAGAATTTGTCAAATGATAATAGAACGTCATGAGCAAGTAGAATTAGACGAAGTGGAAAAATTGGATGAGACTAATAGAGGCGAAGATGGTTTTGCCTCTAGTGGATATTAATATGGATAAAGGAAAATTTATAGTAATAGAAGGAGGAGATAAATCTGGTAAAAGTACCCAGATTGCTTTGTTAAAAGATTATTTAGAATCAAAAAATATTGATTTTGTTTTAACTAGAGAACCAGGTGGCAAAGGATCAGTGATAGCTGAAAAGATTAGAGCCATAATTTTGGACAAAAATCACAAAGAAATGGATTCACGAACAGAGCTATTATTATTTTTAGCTTCTCGGGCTCAACATGTAGCAGAAATAGTAAAACCGGCCTTGGAAGAAGGTAAGGTAGTAGTATGTGATCGTTTTGATTCTTCTACTTTTGCTTATCAAGGAGCAGCTCGCAAGCTTGATGTAGAAACAATAAAAGCCATAAATAATTGGGCTAAGTATGGATTAGAAGCGGATTTGGTTATTTATTTGGATATTTCTCCAGAAGAAGCCGAAAATAGACGTCGTGGTGATAAACATGATAGACTAGATAGAGAGACACAAGAATTTCATCAGGCTGTTAGACAAGGATATTTAGCTCAAGCCAAAAACAATAATAAGTGGTTTGTAATATCAGCTGTGGGAGAAATAAATGATATTGCTAGTAAGATTTCTGATAAAATAATGATTTTGCTTAAATAGATATAATAGTTGATTATTATTGCGACAAATCCTACACTAGATGCGACTTTGCGTAGCAACGGAGCAATCTGTGTAGGAGAGGAGCAATATGAATATAGATTTATGAGTAAATACGAAACAATTATTGGATTAGAAATTCACTTGCAGCTCAAGACGAAGAGCAAGATGTTTTGCGCTTGTTCAAATGATGCCGAAGGCAAAGAGCCGAATACTTTGGTTTGTTCGATTTGTTTGGGTCATCCAGGTACACTGCCAACTGTCAATAAAGAAGCTATCAAGATGGCTATGATGATGTCTTTGGCTATAAATTGCAAGATAAACAAACAATCAAAATTTGATCGCAAAAATTATTTTTATCCAGATTTGCCCAAAGGATATCAGATATCTCAATTTGACGAACCATTGGCTCATAATGGACATTTGATTATTGAAGTAGAAGGTCAGACTTGGAGTATTGGTATTGAAAGACTTCACCTTGAAGAAGATGCTGCCAAAAATATTCATAAAGGCAATAAGACTTTGGTGGATTATAATAGAGGAGGCACACCGCTAGCCGAGATTGTTACCAAACCAGATTTTAAAAGTCCCAAAGAAACCAAAGAATTTTTACAACAACTAAGGCTCATTGCTCGTTATTTGGGAGTATCTGATGCTGACATGGAAAAAGGACACCTGAGGTGTGATGCCAATATATCTCTAAGACCAATAGGTGACCATGACCTCTATGCCAAAACTGAAGTCAAAAATCTCAATTCATTTAAGGCAGTTGAGAAAGCTTTGATGTTTGAGGAAAAAAGACAAGCTAAACTTTGGGATGAAGGTAAGGCTCCTCAAAAGACAGAAACTCGTGGTTGGGATGAAGACAAAGGTGAAACAGTTGCTCAGCGTAGCAAAGAAGGATCTTCTGATTATCGGTATTTTCCAGAGCCTGATTTACCACCTCTGATTATTTCTGACAATTTGATGCAAGAGGTATTGTCTTTGATGCCAGAGCTACCATATGATAAAAAGGCTAGATTTGTAAAAGAATATGAACTCAAAGGAGATGATGCTTGGATTTTGGTCAATCAAAAAGTGTGGGCCAATTATTTTGAGGAAGTAATGTCTGATTTGAGAGCTTGGCTTTTTAAAGCCAATGGTTTGTCTGAAGATAGTGAAGCAGCTGCTAATTTGTGGGGTAAAGAAAAAATCAAGCTATCAAAACTTACTTTCAATTGGATAAGCTCGGAATTATTTGGACTTTTACCTAGCAATTTTGATATTAAAGATTTAAAGATTAGTGCTGAAAATATGGCAGAATTTATTAGTTTAATTTATAGAAAAATCATCAATAGTTCTGCAGGACAAATTATACTTAAAGAAATGTTTGCTGGTGCTGATGATGATCCAAGTCATATTGCTGATCGTTTGAATTTAATACAAATTGATGATGACATAGCAATTGAAACAACCGTATTAGCTGTTATGGAGGCAAATCCAGATCAAGTTGCTAAATATAGAGCTGGCAAGGATACTTTATTTAAATTTTTTGTAGGAAAAGTTATGGCTATGAGTAAGGGTAGAGCCAATCCACAAAAAGCTGAAGAGATACTGAAGAAAAAATTAAAATAAAAAATCTTTAATCAATTTTTTAATTTCAGTTTTACTTTTATTCCAGTATATTTTGATGCCTTGTTTTTCCATCCGTCTGAACCAAGTCATTTGTCGTTTGGCATAATGTCTAGTATCTTGTTTTATTTTTTCTATAGCTTTTTCTAGGCTAGTTTTATTGTCCAGATACTCTATTATTTGTCTGTAGCCAATGCCACTCAAAGATACTAGTTTTTTATTGGGATATTTTTTGTATATCTTTTTTACTTCAGCTATAGAGCCATCACGAAGCATTTTATCAACACGCTTATTGATTTTATTATATAATTTTTCTCTATCTGGATTAATGCCTAGTACTATAAATTCATAAGGACATTCTCTTAAAGATGGTCTTTGGGGATGCATATCATAATTTTGGATAACAGAACAAATGTATAAGCCAGTGCCACCACAAATAATAGGTATTTTATTATTTTTTAGTATTTTTTTTATTTTAGCAAAAGCAGCTTGTTGCCAATTGTATAGGGAATAGTCTTGATCAGGATTCACTACATCCAATAGATGGTGTTTTATACCAGCCATTTCGCTTTTAGTAATTTTGTTGCTAGCAATATCCATACCTTTGTATATTTGACGAGAGTCAGCAGAAATTATTTCACCATTAAAATTTTTAGCAACATAAACTGCCAAAGCTGATTTTCCAGAAGCCGTTGGACCTAAAATTATTATTATTTTTTGTTTATTTTTCATTATCTATTTATTGTTCTTTCTTTGTGTCTACAACGCCTAGCTGCTAGCGCAGAAGCCGTTGGTCCTAAAACTACTATTATTTTTTGTTTGTCTTTTTTTGGCGTATTTATTTCATTACGAGTAACCTGTGCCAGATGCGACTTTGCGTAGCAACGGAGCAGTCGGCGCAGGTACGAGTAATAATTTTTATATTACCTTTGCTTTTACACCCCAGTCTAGAGCTTGAGTTATTTCTACTTTATAAAATTGACCAACTTTTAATTTTTGTTTAGTTTCTATGTGTACTGGTAAATAATTTGATAATTTGCCGATATTTATGTAGATATTTTTTTCTTTTTTAACTACATCAATCAATGCTTCGCGTTCTTGTCCAATGAGCTTTTTATTAAAAGCAAAAGATTGGACAGTTAATTGATCATTCATAGCTTGCCAGCGAGCTTTCTTGATTGTTTTTGATACATCATCTTTTATCATTTTGGCAGCAATAGTACCAACTCTAGATGAATATTGAGATATATACATTAGATTATAGTCCATTTCTTTGACTAGCTTTTTTGTATCCGCAAAATCTTTGTCTGTCTCACCACAAAAGCCCACAATAATATCACTAGATAGAGTAATATTAGGCATTAATTTGCGTATTTTTTTTATTAATTTTTTGTACTGGGCTATTGTATAATGTCTATTCATTTTTTTGAGTATTTCATCAGAACCACATTGGACTGGCAAGTGCAAATAATCATTTAGATTTTTACATTTGGCCATAGTAGAAATAAGCTCATCACTCATATCATAGGGGTGGCTAGTCAAAAACTTTAACCAAAAATGATCTGATAAATCATCTACTTTTTTGAGTAGCTCTGGAAAAGAAATTTCTTCGCCATTTACCTTGTCCAAGCCATAGCTATTTACATTTTGACCAAGTAACACTATTTCTTTGTAGCCTTTATCTAAAAGTTCTTTAATTTCTTTTATTATATTTTCTGAAGGACGGGAAGTTTCACGGCCTCTGGTATAGGGCACTGCACAATAAGAGCAAAATTTGTTGCAACCAGTCATGATAGGCACATAGGCACGATAAGTTGATCCGTAGCTAGGCGATATATCAAAAAAATCTGGTAAAGCCAATTTTTCTTCAGGATGGATACTAGCTATATCCTGAGCTAAATTTTCTAGTTTTTTTATATCAATAAATAAATCAAATTTGTGAGCTAGCTTTTTTTTATCAGAATCTAAAACACAACCAGAAAGTATGGTAATCAGTGGTCTGGTTTCTTTGGTGAGTTGCCAGTGGTGTACTTTGCTGTAGATTCTATCTACTGCTGCCTGCTTGACGGAGCAAGCTACTATGACTATCAGATCAGCTTCTGCTTCATTTTTTGTTTCGCTATAGCCTATTTTTTTTAGCACAGTAGCTAGTCTCTCACCGTCAGATGAATTCATTTGACAACCAAATATAATAAGATGAAATTTTTTATTTTTTATCATAGCTGATATTGTAGACTTTTTTTTAAAGCTAGTCAAAAACAGCCCAATTATTAGGGCTGTTAGGTATCGTATTAATTATTTTTTATTTCAATTTGTCTTTGTTGGATTTGTCTTTTTAATACAGGGTTGTCTTCTATATTTTGTTCCAAAATTCTTAGTTTAGCTGGATCTGTAGTAGCTTGAATTCTAGCCTTGATTCCTTGAGTTTGAATTTCTAAAAGATTTTTTATTTCATCTTTATTTTCAGGAGTGTCTAGAGTTTTTAGAAATTCAAGATTTATGGGGTGGCTATTTAGTTTGTCTTCAAATTGATTTAAAAATCTTTTTTGTTCTTCTTCGTTTAAGCTTTGAAATCTATTGCGCAGGGCATTAGAATAGGTATTTAGTATATTGTTGGCTTTTTCTCTAATAGAAGCTGGTAATTTTTCGCTATCTTTTAAATTACTAATAAATCTTTGTTTGGTGAGCTCAGGAATTTTTATATTATTTATATATTTTTCCAATTTTTCTCTATCAGTATTATCAATATTTTCCAATTTTTCGGCCAGTCTTTCCTCAGCTCGGAGTCTAGCAGCTTCTATTTTGCCTCTAGCTTCTTCTGGAAGAGTATTACTCAATTCTTCTAAAGTAGCTATATTTTTAAGTTGCCTAAATTTACTACCAACATTATTGTCATCAACAGCTTCTTCTAACCTTTTCTGTAAATTTTCTTTATTAGTATTATACCAGCGTAGAGCAGTGGCATGTTTAATATTTTCTAATTTTTCTAAGTCCGTTTGAGAAATTTTGTTTCGTAATTTTTCAGTTACAGTAGATAATACTTGTTGATGTTTTAATTGGTTAGCGTCAAATTTTTCTAATAACCTTTCTTTTAACTCTGGATTTTCTTCTAAGCGAATAGCTATTTTTTCTCTCGCCTGCTCATATCTTTTTAATGCTTCTTCTACTCTGCTAGCAGCATTAGCCGTTCCTATTTCTGATAGCTTCTGAGCTTCTATTAATCTACGATTAGATATCTCTTCTAGCTTGGCTATTTTTTCTTCTGATTTAAAAGTAAAAAACAGGTTAATATTTTCCTTAAATAATTGCCAATTGTATTTGAATTCTCCTGGTAGAGCACTAGGATTTTCTATGCCAAAACTTTTAGCGTTTATTTCATCTGTTTCAAATTCTAGTAAAGCATTGGCAAGTTCTTCGGAGTTTGTAGTTTGAGCTTTTACATTTGTAAATACAAAACTAGCAAAGATTAGGATGATAATCAAGCTAAATGTTTTTAATAATTTCATGATAATTTTATTAAGTATTAGCTATAATTATTATAGCATTTTATAGCTTTTTATAACAATTATAAACTACGATTTTTAATATCGTTTTTTATTTTGGTTATAAATTCTGTTTGAGAAATATTTAATAAATTTTCTTGTCCACGTACTCTGACTGCTAAATCTTTGGAATTTACTTCTTTGTCACCAATTACTAGAGTGTAGGGTATTTTTTCTTGAGAGCTTTTTCTTATTTTATTACCTACTGTTTCATCAGAAATATCTAGCTCTACGCGTATATTTTCTTTGGCAAATTCTTCAGCTAGATTTTGACAATATTTAATATGTCCCTCACCAACAGATATTATTTTTATTTGTACTGGAGAAAGCCAGAGAGGAAAAACGCCACCATAATGCTCAATCAATATTCCCAAAAATCTTTCAGGAGAACCAATAATAGCGCGATGGATCATCACTGGATTTTTTTCATGACCATCTTTATCAGTATAAGTCAATTCAAAACGTTTGGGCATATTAAAATCAAGCTGGATAGTAGATATTTGCCATTCTCTTTTTAAAGCATCTTTGGCAATAATATCCATTTTGGGACCATAAAAAGCGGCTTCACCGATAGCTGTTTCGTAGTTTATAGCATTATTTTGGAGGAGTTTTTCCAGTAGCTGCTGAGATTTTTCCCAGATTGTCGCGTCACCGAGATATTTTTCTTTGTGTTCAGGATCCCACAGAGATAATCTGACAAAATAGTTTAGGTCGTATATTTTTAAAGCTTTGTGTATAATACCCAAGATATTTTTAAATTCAGATTCTATTTGATCTTCTCTACAAAAACTATGACCGTCATCCTGAGAAAAACATCTCAGTCTGGTCAAGCCTGATAATTCTCCAGGTTTTTCATCTCGAAATAAATTGGCAAAATCAGCATAGCGTATCGGCAGATCGCGATAGCTTCTTTTGCGAGATGCATATATTTGAGTATGTTGAGGACAGTTCATTGGCTTGAGAAAAAATTCTTCTTTACTGTAATGAGAAGTAGCCGATATCATATCATCTTTGAATTTATCATAATGTCCAGAAATTTTGAAAAGTTCAGCTTTATTTATTTGTGGAGAGTGTACTTCAGAAAAACCAATGGTTTTTTGTAGTTCATTTGAGAAGTTAATAATTTCTTTTCTCATAGTAGTGCCTTTAGGAGTATAGAGTGGCATACCTTGTCCTACTAATTCCGAAAAAGTAAAAAGGTCTAGTTCTTTGCCTAGTTTTCTATGATCACGTTTTTTGGCTTCTTCGAGCATAGCTAGATATTCATCTAGTTCTTCTTTTGTTTCAAAGGCTACACCATAGATACGAGTGAGCATTTGATTTTTTTCATCACCACGCCAATAAGCTCCAGCAGTAGCAGTCAGTTTAAAAGCTTTGGCATTTATTTCAGTGCTATATTCTACATGAGGGCCAGCACAAAGATCAGTAAAATTACCAGAAGTGTAATAGCTTATTTCTTCTGATTTTGGTAAATCATTAATTAACTCAATTTTAAATAATTGATTTTTTGATTTTTGCAAAGCTTCTTCACGAGACACAATATTTTTCTCAAATTTTATTTTTTGAGATATTATTTTCTTCATTTGTTTTTCTAGCTTTGGTAATTCAGTATCAGATAAATTATCTGGTAATAAAAAATCATAATAAAAACCATTATCAATAGTTGGTCCAATGGCTAGTTTGGCATCAGGAAATTTTTGCAAGACAGCCATAGCTAGTATGTGAGACAGTGAGTGACGTTTGGCGTCGATGTTTGATTTGTTCATATTTAGACTTATTATTTGGGATAAAAAAACCCAAGACTTATTAAGCCTCGGGACCCTTCTTTGCTAAAGCTACGAAGGGCGGTTCCACCCAAGTTCTACCCAAAGCTTTAGTTTTGGGTAACACTTTTTAATAATATAGAGATTTAGGCCCTTATTAGGGATTCTGTATATTTACAGAAGAATAGTTGGTAGCTATTCCAATCATCTTAGATTATTATTTATTATAGTCTTTTTAGAAAAAAAGTCAAAATATTTTTATAGCTATAAAATATATTATATAACTTTTCGTATTAAAGACAGGCGACGAATAGTACTAATAAATATCCAACTGAGTAAGAAGCTTATAATAAATACAATCAATGATTTATAAATTGCATGAAGATTGAATTCTAATAAATAATATTGTAGCCCAGTTACAAATATATAATGAACAATATATATGCCATAGGCATTAGTATTTAAATTGTCTAGTTTATCGGTATGTTTTGTCACAAAGCGTAGAAAAGTTGCGCTGACCCCTAGAGTCATAAGAGCTGAAAAAAGAATATTGGTCACAATCATCATTGTTCCCAAGAAATTAAAAAGATTATAGCCAATAATAAATGTCACTATAGCCAAACTTAAGTATAGCCACCAATTTTTTGTAAGCTTGCTTTGGGAATTAAATATAGTATTTTCAATTCCATATGCTCCAACTCCAAGGCCAGCAAAAAAATATATTAAATGAAGAATCAAAATCCACTGAGGACCAAATTTAATTATTATTGGTAAATATATAAAGATGGAAATTATAAATAAAATAGCAAAAAATATTAGATGATTTTTAAAAATACCAGACGCTTTTATTTTTAATTTGTCATCCAAATGAGGTACTAGTTTATATAATATAGCGCTTAATATATCAAAAGTTAATAAGACCCACAAAAACCATAGATGTCCAGCTATACCAATCATACCAAAGCTAGCAGCTATAGAAGTTAGTAATAAATATGGGATGCCAAGTTTTATAAATCTGCTATATAAAAATTTTTTTGCTCCTTTACGTTTTAGACTTTGCCAAACAAAAAATCCCGAAATTAAAAATAACAGGGACATTGAAAAATTATAATTAAATAATACTATAAATTTAAATCCAAGCCATTGATATTTATCAGTAACTTGGCTCAGCTTTGATAAAGGAGTGTAAGCAACGATTGAGTGATGGATTAGAGTAAGAAGGATGATAAAACTACGAAGATAATCAAAGGTAATTATTTTGTCTGTTTTAGCTATGATTTTTTGTATACTTTTAAATAAAGACTTATTCTATTATGATATGGTCTTTTAATCTTGGAGTTGTCTTGACCCAGAAAGGAGAAAATTTTATTTCTATTTTTTCGGGATTAAATTTTTGAAAATAGTCTCTTAGTCCTTGTTCGTTTAGTCCGACTAGTTCAGATTTATCTATATCCCAATTATTTTCACTAGAAGATATAGTAGTATTTGTTTTTACTTCTATGATCGCTTCATTTTTTTCTAGATTTATTTCCAAGATATTATAGCTTATTTGATTATTTTCAAAATTTACCAATACTTGTCCACTTTCCAATTCTTTGGCTAGTTTCTCTTGGGCAACTTTTAGTAAAGATTCTTGATCAAAAATCAAGGCATGAACAGTTATTTTTTGAGTTACTGTAGTTGTTTCGCTAATATCTCCCACCTGATTACTATCTATATCCTCAAATTCAAGTTTTAATCTATTTTCATCTATAGCCAATTTGTCACCCACCATTTCATTGATAGTGGCTATACTTTTGGCTATTGCCTCTAGTCTTATTTTTTCTTTGGCTACTGCTATATTTTCTTCTGTGACAGCAAAACCAGGAATACTTTGCAAACTCATACCTTCTGTTGTTTCAGCATAAATTTTGTCTTGTAAACCTTCCCAAAGACCAGGAATAATAAAAGTAATAGCACCAGTTACAAATTCTTCACCTTCTTTGTCAGCTTCTGCCCAAACTTTTACTTGTTCGCCAGCAGCTACAGTCACGCCTTCACTAAGTCTAAATAATTTATTGTCAGGCGTTAGTAGGCGAGTAGTTTTTACTAGGGCTTGATTCTTAGAATAATTATTGTAGATAGTGACATAACCACCAGCTTTGTCGCTACTAGTTGTTTCTTTGCTACTATCTACAGTGGCACTAAGTTCCAATTCAGTAGTGATTATTTTTCCTAAAATTGTTTCTGTTGATATATCTTCACTATCTTCAGCTTGCATTTCTACCAAAACAGAGGATTCTTTTGTTTCTAAATTGCTATATATTTTTATTTGTACTTTGGCTAGAGCAAAATGTATTACTACAAATATAGCAATAATAGTCAAAAACAGAAAAAAACTTACCAATTTGGAATAAGCGGTGTTTGATTTTCTTTTTGTAGTTTGATTGATTTCCATATTCAAATAATTAAATATTTATTATAATGAGTATATTATAGCGCATATCAATATTTTTCACCATTATACTTGATCTTTATTTATTTGCCAGCTATCAGCTCCCAAAAAAGCACTGATTTTTTCTTGTAGGTCTTTGTTGGGCAGTACTTTTATTTTGGTTTTTATTTTTCTTATTTGACCATTATTTATTTTTAAATATACTGGACTTAATCCCGGACTAGTATCTAAAATAGTTTTTAATTGTTCCATTTTTTCTTTATCAAAACCATGTGGTAAAGACAACCACAGCTTTTCTTCAGCTAAATTTTTGGCATCTAGATCATTGAGAGTTGCTGTAGTTATCAATTCGGCTCTTTCTACCAATATTTTTGTTTGACCATCTTTGTCCGATACCTTTCCTTCTACTATTACTTTGTTTTCATCTTGCCATAGCTGGAAAGTAATGTCCAATGTTTTTGGAAAGATGATTATTTCAGTGCTAGCAGTAGAGTCTTCTAGTACTACAAAGAGCATAGCTTGTCCTTTGTGAGTAGTTATTTTGTGAACATTGGTTACTATGCCAGCTACTTTTACACTTTGACCTTCTTTCTTTTTTAATTTGTCCAAAGTAGTGACATGTTTTTTTAGTATTTTGATATAGGATTTAAAAGGATGATCAGAAATATATAGACCCATTAATTCTTTTTCCCAAGATAGGCGGGTTTGAATGTCTATATCTTCAAATTCATCTAGTTTTAGAGACAGTGTTGAAGTGGCCATTGGTAAATCTGCAAAAAGATTGTTTTGACCACTTTTGTGTTCGTTTTGAATTTTTTTGCTAAATTCTAATAAAGCTTGAATATTGCCTAGAGCTTTACCACGAGAAATCAAAGAATCCAAAGCGCCAGCTTTTATCAAACTTTCTAAAGATTTTTTATTCAAATCTTTATCTTTGATACGAGTGAGCATTTCTTCTATTGATTTGTAATGGCCATTATTTTTTCTTTCTTGAATAATAGTTTTGGCAATATGATGTCCGACGTTTTTGATAGCATTTAAACCAAAGCGTATTTTGCCCAATTTATTTTTAGTAGTACTTTCTACTACCGAAAAATTTGAAAAACTTTCATTTACATCTGGGGCCAATACTTCGATGCCCATTTTTTGGCATTCTTTTATTTCAATAGTTACTCGGTCTATATTGTCTTGATCAGCTGTCAGTAGAGCTGCCATAAATGCTTCGGGAAAATTGCTTTTGAGATAGGCTGTTTGGTAAGCAATCATAGCATAGCAAGCGGCATGAGATCTATTGAAACCGTAGCGAGCAAAAGGTACAATAAATTCCCATATTTTAGTAGCAGTTTTTTTATCTATACCATTATCAATCATGCCAGAAATAATTTTTTCTTCTTGTTCATCAAGTAATTTTTTTATTTTTTTACCAACGGCTTTTCTGAGCACATCAGCTTGACCATAAGAAAAGCCAGCCAAGTCACGCACAATTCGCATGATTTGTTCTTGATAGATAGCAATGCCATAGGTATTTTTTAAAATTGGTTCTAATTTTGGATGGAGGTAGCTTACTTTTTTCTTACCATGTTTTCCAGCAATAAAATCAGGTATAAATTCCATTGGACCAGGACGATAAAGAGAAACCATGGCAATAATATCTTCTAATTCAGTTGGTTTTAATTGCTTGAGGTATCTTTTCATACCACCAGACTCTAGCTGAAATACACCAGTGGTATTACCACTTTGAAATAACTCAAAAGTTTTTTTATCTTCTAGTGGCAAATTGTCTAGATCAATTTTGATGCCTTTGGTTGCTGCTACTATGTCAATGGTTTTTTCTAGTATAGTCAAGTTTTTTAGTCCCAAAAAATCCATTTTTAATAAGCCCAGATCTTCTACTGGGTGCATAGAATATTGGGAAACGATAGTTTTATCATCACCACTAGCATATTGAAGAGGAGTATAGTTGGTCAGAGGTTCTTTGGTGATAAGTACAGCACAAGCATGAGTACTTGAGTGACGACACAAACCTTCTAGTTTTTGAGCCATATCCAACAAGCGTTGAGCTTCTAAATCTTCTTCGTATATTTTTTTGAGCTCATCTACATTGGTCAGAGCATCACCTAGAGAAGTAAACATCGGAATCATTTTGGCCAGTTGATCACAATAGCCATAGCTATAGCCTAATACACGCCCCACATCTCTGATAGCGGCGCGCGCCGCCATAGTACCAAAGGTGATGATTTGAGATACATGGTCTTTTCCATACTTATCTTCTACATAGCGGATTACTTCGTCACGTCTAGTATCAGCAAAATCAAGATCAATATCAGGCATTGATATACGCTCAGGATTGAGAAATCTCTCAAAAATCAAGTCATATTTTAGAGGATCAATATTGGTAATATTGATAAGATAAGAGACTAGTGATCCAGCGGCAGATCCACGACCTGGTCCAACAATGATACCTTGGGATTTTGACCAGTTTACAAAGTCTTGAACAATCAAAAAATAAGTAGCATAGCCAGTTTTTTTGATAATAGCTATTTCATAATCAAGCCTTTCTTGAATATGAGTAGGGATATATTTTTCTTTAAAGCCAAATCTTTTAGCAACTCCTTGAATACAGAGTCTATACAACTCAGCATCAGCATTGGTATTGGAAGGTAATTCGTATTCTGGTAATTGTATGACGCCCAATTCTATTTCTACATTACAACGATCAGCTATTTTTTTTGTATTAGCTATAGCTACTTTTGCTTCTTTACCAAATAATTCCAAAACTCTTGCTTCGGTAATCATAGAATAATCTTCACCAAGATAGTTCATACGACCTTCATCGTTTTTCTTTTGTTTGGTTTGGATACAAAGCAGTACGTCTTGAGCCTGATCATCATCAGAGTGGACATAGTGAGCATCATTGGTGATGATAAGAGGAATATTGTGTTGAGAGGACAATTTTTTATATGCTTCATTTACTGTTTTTTGAGCATCATTGTTTATATGTTGCATTTCCAAAAATAGATTATTATGGCCAAAAATATCCAATAGGATATTTATATTTTCTTCTATTTTGGTATTCTGCCCAGCTAAAATATGTCTAGCTAGTGGACCACCTAGACAAGCAGTGCTAGCAATAAGACCTTTAGAATATTTTTTTAGAGTTGCCCAATCTATGCGAGGTTTATAATAAAAGCCTTCCAAATGGGCGATAGTAGTGAGTTTTAATAGATTTTTGTAGCCTTCATTGTTTTCGGCTAGTAGTATGAGATGATATGGTTTTTCTTTATTATTTTTTTCGCTTAGCAATCCTGAAGATACATAAGCCTCTACACCAAGGATTGGTTTGATTTTTGCTTTTTTACATTTTTGATAAAATTCTATAGCTCCATACATGTTGCGATGATCTGTCAAAGCCAAAGCACTAGCTCCTTGAGCTTTGGCTTCAGCAATCAATTGATCTGGAGTACCTAAGCCATCCAGCAAACTATAATGAGAATGAGTATGGAGATGAATAAACATGTAAATATTTGTTGATAATAAAACCCGATAACATTTGTTATGATTTATATATATGTATCGGGATTGTCCCTGAACTCAGGTTTTATTTTTATTTTTTATTTTTGCTAGTCTTTTTTTTGTTGACAGTAGCTAGGATTGATTGAGCACCCTTTATCATTACAGTCAAAAAGGCAGCAACATTACCAGCTTTAGATTTGAAAGTATTGACTCCTTCATCTATATTTTTGGCTATATTTTGAGCAATCTGGATAATATCATTAAAGCCTTTGATACTTCTAGTGATTTGATATAGCATCCATGAAAATAGTATAGCTACCATTAATACCGAAGCACCCAATAATACATTTAATAAGTCTCTTGATGTTTCCAACATTTTTTTATTTTAGTTTTTAAATTCATTATTATTATAACATAGCTCATCTTATCTTGCCAAATAATTGGCATAAAGAGCCAAATATTGTATAATTATTATACTATGGATGATTATAAACCAATTAGTCAAAAAGAATTAGAAAGAGGGTATTTTATAGTTACCCACCGTTTATTGATAAATAAAATAGTTTTTGGCTTGGTTATTTTTATTTTAATTATTTTGTATGGAGCATTAATAGTTATGACCTTTAATTATTTTAGAGGGCCGAGTTTTAATGCTTCAGCACTAGCTATACAAAACAATACTTTTGATTGGTCTACTTATCATAATTCTCGGGCTCCAGAAGAAATAACTATATCAAAACCAGAGTTTACATCATTAGGTGATAGACGATACAATATTACTGCTTTGGTAGAAAATAAAAATAAAAATTGGGCTGTCAAAAGTATGGATTATCATTTTGTTTCTCAGGGAGAAAGTACACCCTCTAAGACTGCTTTTATAAATCCAGATGATAAAAGATTATTGGCTTTGACGGCTTATCAATCAGATATAGCTATTAGAAATCCAGAGCTTGTAGTTTCCAATTTAGAATGGTACCGTATAGATGATACTTTTCCAGTTATCAATATAGATATTTCAAATATTGTCTTTCATGCTGCTGCTAGAGAAACCGTTGATGGTGTGACTAGTGATTTGCCAGCTAGAGTATCATGGCAGGCTTATAATGATTCGGTTTATAATTTTTGGGAAATAGATTGGCAAGTAGCTCTATACAATGGTGATAAATTGGTAGCTATCAATGAATTAAAATCTAAAGATTTTTTGGCTTTAGAAAATAGGGAATTAGAAACAGTTTGGTTGAATAGTTTACCAAGGGTTACTAGAAGCAATATATTTCCACTGCTTAATAAGTTGGACAAAAGTATCTTCAAAGATATTTATGTAACTCCAAAAGTTGAAAATAGATAAGTAGTATGACAAATTTTTTTGCCAAGTGGCAAAAAATAGATTGGCTTTTATTTTTTGCAATAGTTATTTTACTGGTGCTTGGCACCAGTATTTTGTATAGCCTTAGTCTCAATACCGATACTAGCAATTTTTTGATTTTTAGAAAGCAAATATTTTTTGCCTTATCTGGAATTGGCCTTTTCTTTTTTGTAGCTAGTATTAATTATAATGTTTGGTTGACTTATGCCAAGCTTATTTTTATTATTTTTGTTTTGGTTTTAGTAGCAGTATTACTTTTTGGTACAGAGGTAAAAGGTACTACTGGCTGGATCAATTTGGGTATTTTTAATATTCAACCAGTTGAGTTTGCCAAAATTGCTTTGATCATTGCTTTAGCTCGGTATTTTTCACGCTATGCTGGTGAATTTTTTATGTTTAGGCACATTGTAAAATCTGGTCTTATAGCTTTTGCTTTTGTTGTTTTGGTCATGTTGCAACCAGATTTGGGTTCAGCCCTAGTACTTTTGGGTACTTGGCTGATAATTTTACTTTTTACCGGTATCTCAAAAAAGCATTTTTGGTGGTTGACAATAACATTTTTGATGACAGTGATTGTAGCTTGGTTTTTTATTTTACAACCTTATCAACAATCTAGAATACTGACTTTTGTAGATCCGGGTCGTGATCCACAAGGGGATGGATACAATGTTATACAATCTATGGTAGCGGTTGGTTCGGGACAGTTTTTTGGTAGAGGTCTAGCTCTTGGTCCGCAAAGTAGTCTTCGTTTTTTACCAGAACCAGGTACTGATTTTATATTTGCAGTTATTGCGGAAGACCTTGGACTTATTGGAGTGGCCTTGGTTTTGGGTTTGTTTACTTTTATATTTCATCGTTTATTTATGACTATGCGCAAAAGTCAGGATGATTTTGGCACTTATCTGGTACTGGGCATTGCATCGATGTTGCTAGTTCAATTATTTATAAATGTGGGTATGAATATGGGTATTTCACCAGTTACGGGTATTCCTTTGCCACTGGTATCAGCTGGTGGTAGCTCAATGTGGGCCATTATGATTGCCTTGGGCATAGCGCAAAGCGTACATATGAGAAGTACTTAGTATTCTTGACTTTATGGATATTTTGTGATTAAATATACGCATTGAATTTTTAATTTAAGTCTAAAATTATGGCAGAATTTATATTAGAAGCAAATGAACGTAAAGCTGACAAACAAAGCCAGCTTACAGATATCAGAACAAGCAGCCGAGTACCTGGTATTATTTATGGTTTTTCTCAAAAACCAGTATCTATAGATGTAGATTATAGAGAGTTACTCAAGGTATTAAAAGAAGCCGGTACTAGTAATATTATAAGTATTAAAGTAGGTACCAAAGAAATAAAAACTATTGTTCGTGAATATCAACAAAATCCAGTTAGTGATAAGATTACTCATGTTGATTTTATGGCTGTAGATGCCAAGAAAAAAGTTAATACTAAAGTTCCTTTGGAATTTATTGGTGAGTCAACAGTCGTTCGTGAACAAGGTGGACAATTAAATAAAAAAGCGCTCACTGTCAATGTTACATGTCTACCAGCTGACCTACCAGCCAAGATTGAAATTGATATTTCTGTTTTAAAAGAACTTGGTCAAAAGTTGTTAATTAGAGATTTAAAAGTTGATGCCAAAGTAACTATTACCAACGATCCAAATGATCCAGTGGTTAATGTAACTATGCCAAAGAAGATGCAGTTGAAAAGTTTGGCTGAAGAAGCTGCTGATACTGCTGCTGCCGAAGCTGCTACTGCCGCTGCCGAAGCTGCTACTACTACTGCTGAAGGTGAAGTAAAAACTGAAGAGAAAAAATAATAAATATATTAAATTTTTGATGATGAGTCATCGTTCAAAAATATATCTTGCAATAACTGTCATTTTTGTGGCAGTTATTTTGCTTGGGATAGGGATTTTTAATTTTTTATCTCAAAACAAAAAGATTATAAAACCAGTTATAAATAATGATATAAAATCACCTATTGTATATCGACATATTTTAAATGGTTCTATTTTAGAAAATCCAGATCAAGAATTTTTTGCTATTGCTATAATGTTTGACAATGCTTATGATGCTAGACCTCAGTATGGATTGGATAAGGCAGATATTGTTTATGAAGCACTGGCCGAAGGAAATATTACTAGACTTTTGGGTATTTTTGATAGCCGACAAAATATAGATAAGATTGGGTCAGTTCGTTCAGCTCGTCCGTATTTTATGGACTGGGCAGATGAGTATGCTGGTATTTATATGCATGTTGGAGGATCTCCTGATGCTTTGGCCAATATCAATAATTATAGTTTTTATAATATTGATCAAATAGGAGTCGGTGAAATATATTTTTGGCGTGACAACAATTTGGATGCTCCTCACAATGTATTTACCTCATCTTCAAATTGGCTCAGAGTAGGGGAAATAAAAGAGATTTCTAAGATCAATACAAATATAAATTGGAATTTTGTAGAAAGCGAAGACAATTTGGGCATTGATTTTTCATTGGATTACAATGAACCTTATAAAGTGGATTGGAAGTACAGTGATCAGTTACAAGCTTATTTACGCTGGCAAGGAGATAATAAATTTATTTACAATACTGGTGAGCAAGTTAGAGCTGCTAATGTCATTGTCCAAATAGTTGATTCTAAAATTATTGATGAAAAAGTAAGAAGAAAAATGAATACCCAAGAAGGTGGTCAAGCTTTTGTATTTAATAAAATTGGTAGACAAGACGGAACTTGGGAAGTGGTAGATGGTCGTACTAGATTTTTTGACGCAGAAAAAAACGAGCTAAAGCTCGTGGCTGGTCAAACTTGGGTCCAGGTCATACCGACAGAGGAGTATTTAATTACTGAGTAATTTTAACTACGCGAATATTATTGGCCAAGTCTTTTACAAAATTTATTCTAGCTTTAGGGAGATTTTTTAAAGTCTCTTTTTTTATTTGTTCAACTTGCTGGGGATCAATTTCCAATAATATTAAATATTGCTTGTTTAAATATTTTGGTATTTGTTTTAAAAGTTTTTTATAATGGTCCAAGCCATCTTTACTAGAAAATAAAGCAGTCTTAGGTTCTTTTTTAATAGAAGGCTCTTTCATTTGACTAGCAGTAAGATATGGAAGATTGGCTATTACTATATCAAATTTAGTTTCAACATTATTTAATAAATTTGATTTTATAAATTTAACTTTATTTTTTAAGTGTAATTTACGAGCATTACTCTTGGCAACTTTTAAAGCTTTAGTAGAAATATCACAAGCAGTATAATGAGCTTGGCATTTATTATTTTTGGCTATAGATAATATCAAAGCACCAGAACCAGTACCAATGTCTATTATATTTTGATTTTTGCCAGCTGGCGAATTTATAAATTTTAAAGCCTCTTCTAACAATATTTCGCTGTCAGGACGAGGAATCAAAGTGTGTTTGTTTACCAAAAAATTTAGATTAAAAAATTCTTTAGAGCCCTTGAGATAAGCTAGTGAATAATTGGCCAATCTTTTATTTAATAGTTTTTTAAAAGCAAGTATATTAGAGCGGTTTAGTTTTTTATCAGGATTTTTGTATATATAGGCTATATTTTTGTGCAAAGCCAAAGCCATTAGCTGATCTATTTCAGCAATTTCTAATTTATCTTTATATTTTAAGATTAAATTTTTTAGGCTTGTTTTTGTGCTTTGGCCACTTCCCATAGAGGTTTTATTATTGGCATTAGATCACCATCAAGTATTTTATCCAAATTGTGCAAAGATAATTTGATGCGATGATCGGTCATTCTGTCTTGGGGAAAGTTGTAGGTACGTATTTTTTCTGATCTATCACCACTGCCAATTTGGCTTTTTCTTTCAGCTGCATTTTTGGCATTATTATCTGCTTCTATTTTGGCCAGTATTCTAGAACGCAAAATAGTCATAGCTTTTTCTTTGTTTTGTCCTTGTGATTTTTCATCTTGGCAAGAAACCACAGTATTGGTGGGTAAGTGAGTAATACGCACGGCAGAGTAAGTAGTATTTACTGATTGGCCACCATTGCCAGAAGAACAAAAAGTATCAATACGAAGATCTTTGGGCTCTATTTTGAGATCAACTTCTACTGCTTCTGGCATCACAGCCACTGATGCAGCACTAGTGTGAACTCTGCCAGCTTTTTCGGTTTCTGGTACACGTTGGACACGATGGACACCACTTTCGTATTTAAAATATTTATAAACATTATCACCGTCAACTTTTGCAATGATTTCTTTGAAGCCTCCAATCTCAGTACGGTGAGAAGACATTATTTTTATTTTAAAATTCATTTCTTCAGCAAAACGTGAATACATACGGAAAAGCTCAGCAGCAAAAAGAGCAGATTCGTCACCACCTGTACCAGCTCGGATTTCCAAGATTATATTTTTTTTGTCATTGGGGTCATCTGGATTTATCAATTCTTCAAATTTTTCTTCGTTTTCATTTATTCTTTGTTCCAAAATATTTATTTCTTCTTGAGTCATAGCTATCATCTCATCATCAGTTTCTGTTGCTATGGATTCTTCAAGACTGGCCAGATCATGAGAGTCTTTGTTGATGATTTCAGCCAAAGCTAAAATTATCTTGATTTCATTGTATTCTTTACCAAGACGAGACATCTGGCTAGCATCAGAGACTATGTCTGATTTTTGCATTTGAGCTTCTAGCTGATCTGATTTTTGTTTGTATTCGGTTATGTTTATTTTCATATCACTATTATTATAATCTATTATCGCCCAGAGGGCGACCCCGCTTTGCGGGTTAACAAAAAAGCTCCTATAAATCTAAAGAGAGCTTTTTTGTAAAAGTTTGCTTATGTTATTTTTTTGTAGCTTTGGTTTTTGCCTTTACAGTACTTGGTTTGGAATTTTCTTTGATTTCAGCTTTAATTTTGGCTTTTTCTTTGGCTAGTTTTCTTTCACCGGCCTTGGCTTTTTTGACTGCCTTACCTTTTCTTACTTTAGAAACTTTGGCTTTTTGTTCAGTCAGTTTCTTGAATCTATCTACACGACCAGCTGTATCAACCAATCTTTCTTTTCCACTATAAAAAGGATGGCAGTTTGAGCAAATTTCAACGTGGATTTCTTTAACTGTAGAACCTACAGAAAATTTATTACCACAAGCACAAACTACTTTGGCGTCAGCATAATAAGTTGGATGAATGTCTTTTTTCATAATATTTTATAATTTTTAGGTCTGGGATTTAATCCACCGACTAAATTAATACCCCAACAGAATAACAGCTTAAGCGTAAAATGTCAATAGTAGGCATGAAAAATAAATATTATATTATCCCTAGCTAAGGATTTTTATTATTTTTTGTTGGGTTTCTTGTATAGTTTGTTGATTATTAAGCCATTGTTTAGACAAGGCATTGTCTTTATTGTTTTGTGGGGGAATAAAATTTTTATATATTTTTAGTTCTTTATTTTTTATAATCTTATTTACTATGTTGATTTTTTCTAAGGGCTCAGCATTTTTAAGTTTGCTTATAAATTTTTTATCCACTTTTGATTGCCAATTTTTTATGTCAATTTTTGGCAAAGTTTTTAATAGCACCTTTATTTTACAAGACGCTTAAATGTGTTACAATTTTACTATGAAAAAAAAGTTGAAAAAATTTTTAGCCAAAGTTCTAAAGCTGGTTTATTATTGATTGATGCAGATAACAAAAACATAAAAGATATAAAGAAAGAAATACGCGATGCTATTTCTGTAAAAATGCAAAACTATTTTTTTGATAATATTATACATTTTATGGATAATAGAGAGTTTGGTAGAGAATTTTTAAAAAAGTATAGTTCTAAGTAGTTAAAATATATATATTATGGAAAATGTAAAATTAAATATTGCAGTGCATGTGTTTTTGAATAAAGATAATAAATTGTTACTTTTGAAAAGAAAAAACACTAAAGTATTTGACAATATGTGGTCTGTACCATCTGGTAGATTGAATTCAGGAGAGGGTATTTTGAAAGCAATTATTAGAGAAATAAAGGAAGAAGTTGGAGTTGATATCAAAGTAGAAGATTTGTCAGAGCCTTTATTTATGCATCACAAAGACGAAAGAGGAGAGCGTGTTTATGTATTTTTTATTTGTCACAATTGGCAAGGCGAGCCAGAAAATTTGGAAAAAGATAAATGTGAGAAAATTGAATGGTTTAATATTGAACATTTTCCAAAAGACTTGTTACCACACATTAAGGAGGCTTGGTTACAAATGCAAAATAAAAAAATATATATTGAATATGGTTTTTAAAATATGAAAGTTTTTTTTGATTAGATATGTTGAGACTAAATAGAATTTGAAAAACTATATTACAGATGATAATAAAGATTTTTCTTTATCAGAGCTTGGTATCAATACAGCCAATAAATTAAAAATTTTTTTTGGATAAGTATAAAATAGATAGTATATATAGCGCTCCTCGCCGTTGTTTTTCAAATGACTGTTCGGCCCCAGATGCGCACAAAATGCGTGTCTGGGGTCTTCTTAATATATAAAACCCTTGATTTATTTCAAATTTTGTGTTAGAGTATTGCTACTTAATTAATCACAACTATTTTCTATATTATTTAGTTTACCTTCCATCCGAAGCCTTGGCGAAGGATGGCTGCTAAATAGGGAAATAGGGGTAAACTCATTTAAAAATGAGTTAAAGAAAGGAAAAATATGAATTTACCAACACTTGAAGAGTTGTTGAAAAAAGGTGTCCATTTTGGTCATAAGACCTCAAAAAGATACCCAAAAGCCAACTCTTACATTCACACTCAACGCAACGGTGTTCACATTATTGATTTACAAAAGACAGTTAAAGCTTTGGAAATTGCTTTGGCCTTTGTAGACAAGACTGTAAAAGCTGGTGGCGTTATTTTATTTGTCGGTTCAAAAAAACAAGCCAAAGACATTGTAAAAGAAGCTGCATTAAGTTGTGGCATGCCGTATATAGTAGGTCGTTGGTTGGGTGGTACTTTTACCAATTTTGAAAATATTGTTAAATTGACAAAAAAATTGGAAAGACTAGAAAGAGAAGAAGAGGATGGTACCTGGGAAATGTATACCAAAAAAGAGCAAGTTACTTTCAAAAAAGAACTTAACAAACTCTTGGATAATGTAGGTGGTATAAAAAATATGAAAAATTTGCCAAAGGCGATTTTTGTAGTAGATCTTAAAAAAGAAGGTACAGCTGTAGCTGAGGCCAATAAGATGGGTATTCCAGTCATTGCTTTGGCTGATACCAATGTCAACCCAGAATTAGCTACTTATCCAATCCCAGCCAATGATGACGCTATTAAATCAATTGAGGTCATCACTGATTTGATTGCTGAGGCAGTCAGAAACGCACGTAGTTAATTATATTTTAAATATTAGAGAGTAAACAAATAAAAAAATGTCATTAGAATTGATCAAAGAAATTAGACAAATCACCGGTGCTGGTATAAGTGATGTAAAAAAAGCATTGGATGAAGCTGGTGATAGAGAAAAAGCAATTGAAATACTTCGCAAAAGAGGTCAAAAAATTGCTGCTAAAAAAGCAGACAGAGAAGTAAAAGAAGGCGTGATTGCTTTTAGCAAGCAAGGCAATAAAGTAGCTGTAGTAGCACTAGCCTGCGAAACAGATTTTGTGGCCAAAAACGAAGATTTTCAAACCGCTGTTGGTGAATTGGCCAACAAATTGATGGAAATGGGTAAAACTGATTTTGAGTCTTGGGCTACCAAATTTATACAAGATGAACTTATAGTAAAAATTGGTGAAAATTTAGTTTTAACAAATTTTGATATTTTTGTAGGTGAAGTAGTGGGTACTTATTTGCATTCAAATAATAAAGTAGCTTCTGTTGTAGTATTAAAGGGTGGTAGTGAAAGTCTAGCCAAAGACATTGCCATGCATGCTACGGCTATGGCTCCTAAGTATTTAAAGCCAGAAGATGTCCCAGCTGAAATAGTGGCCAAAGAAAAAGAAATCTATACCGAACAACTTCAAAAAGAAGGTAAGCCAAAAGAGGTGCTTGCTAAAATATTAGAAGGTAAAGTAAATAAGTTTTATACTGATGTATGTCTTCTAAAACAAGCCTATATCAAAGATGATAAAAAATCTATTGAGAAATTATTGGAAGAAAATAAAGCCACTATAGAAAAATTTCAGTATTATTCATTATAATCAAAACCCCCTAAGTTAAGGGGGTTTTTATTTTACTTAAAATAAGAAGAGGCATGCAAATCGTGCTTGAATACCTCTTCGAAGATGTAAAGATGTTAGGATATATATACATTGCCATCTTTTTTGAAAAGAAACCCCGTGTCACAGAGTCTAGTTATCTCATTGTAGACATGTCCAAATCCCATGTCTGTTTCTGACGCTATTTTCCAAGCCAATTCATAAGGACACACGAGATTATTTCCTAAACGTTTTTTGAATTCTTCCTTGAATTCATTATCGTTCATTTTACATCCTTTCATTGAAGGAATTATTATAAGAACGTTATTTAAAATTACTATTATAGTATTACTAAATGATGTTGGTTTGTCAATTTTAAGTATCTTGCTAATTTAACAACAATTTGACATAATTAGGATAAGATTTTTAAAACAAAACAATGAATAAAAAGCGTATAGTTATAAAACTATCTGGAGAAGTATTTGAAGTTGGCAATCAAGAGGCTAATCTTGATTTTCCCAGTATTAAAAAAGTAGCTATTAGTTTAAAAAAACTGGTTAAAGCAGGTTATCAAGTAGGTGTAGTAGTGGGAGCTGGCAATATATTTCGAGCTCGGATGATCAAAGGTTCTGAGATTGATAGAGTGGCTGCTGATCATATGGGTATGATGGCTACTTCTATCAATGCTTTGGCCTTACAAGCCACTCTGGAAAAAGAGGGTCAAGATGCTAGAGTATTATCTTCTTTTTCTATTCCAGCCATTATGGAGGATTATATTTATAAACGAGCCATTAATCATTTGAAAAACAAGCGTATAGTCATTTTTGCTGGGGGAACTGGTAATCCATATTTTACTACTGACACTACTTTAGTTCTTCGCGCACTGGAAATAGGGGCCAATAATATCTATAAAGCCAGCAATGTTAATGGTGTTTATGATATGGATCCTGATAAAAACAAATCAGCCAAATTATACAAAAAATTAAGCTATAGTGAAGCTTTGAAACAAGATCTTAAAATAATGGATGGTACAGCTTTTGCTCTAGCCAGAGAAAATAATTTACACTTAAGTGTTTTTAAATATAGTCCAGCCAATATTATAAAAGCAGTTGTTGGCAATAGCATTGGTACCAAAATTTCTAATGAAAGTCGTTAAAGTACAATTTCATAAATTAGATAAAGAATATTTTTTTCTACCAGAATTTACTGAAACACCAGGTCTTGATATCAAGATTGGCGATAGCGTTGTAGTTGAGACATCTTTGGGTCAAGATGTGGGAAGGATTACTGCTTGGACAGAATGGGAATCTCCAAAAGCCATTGAAAAAAATAATTCAGAAAAAAACAATACTGAGTTTATTCAAGAAAATATTTCTGATGTCAAAGCAATGCTTAGACCACTCCAAGAAGAAGATCTAGATATATTAAGAGTGCAAAAAAAAGAAGGAGTAAAAAAATTTTTGGAGTGTAAAAAATTGATAGACAAATATGAACTCAAATCCATGAAGCTGATTGATATGGCTGAGTCATATGATAACAAACGGATTACTTTTTATTTTATAGCAGATTCTAGAGTTGATTTTAGGGATTTGATAAAAGAATTGGTACAAAAATATCACAAAAAAATTCGTTTACAACAAGTAGGTGTGCGTGATGCAGTAAAAGTCAGTGGTGATATTGGTTCTTGTGGTATGCCTTTGTGTTGTAAAGCATGGCTTAGTACCATTGGCAGTGTTACACCTGATAGTATCAAAAATCAAGAACTTAGTCATCGAGGACCAGATAGACTGAGTGGACCTTGTGGACGACTCAAATGTTGTTTACGTTTTGAAGAAGAGGCTTATAAGTACAGTAGAGAAAATATGCCCAAAGAAGGTGATTTTATAAAAACAGCTGCTGGATTGGCCAAGGTTGTGGCAGTCCATCCTATAAAACAAACAGTTAATTTGGATATAGATGGTAATATAGTAGAATATCCGTATTTGGAAGGTAAGCTGTGTGAAAAAAATGAAGAATGTAAATAAAAACAGCTCTTCGCAGGGGGCTGTTTTTTTGGTATAATGTTAATGTAATAAATCAAAAAATAAAATAATATGAAAAAAGCAAATCCCGCAAAACGGGACTCCGCTACGCGGAGGAAAAAAATAAGAGTAGCGATCAATGGTTTTGGACGTATTGGCCGAGCTGCTTTCAAAATAATAGGTGATAGCAAAAAGTATGAAGTAGTAGCCATTAATGATTTGGCTCCAGTAGAAACTTTGGCTTACCTATTAAAATACGATACAGTCTATGGTCGGTATAATAAAAAAGTAAGCTACAGTGCCAACAATATAATAGTCAACGCCAAAAAATATCATGTCACTAGTCAAAAAGAACCTCAAAAACTTCCTTGGAAAAAATTGAACATTGATGTAGTACTAGAATGTACTGGATTTTTTGTAAAAGATGGAGCAGCTTCAGCTCATATTCAGGCTGGCGCTAAAAAAGTCATTATATCTGCTCCAACCAAAGGAGAAGGAAATGTAGCTACTTTTTTGTTGGGAGTAAATGAAAATAAATATGGCAAACAAAAAGTAATTTCCAATGCTTCTTGTACTACTAATTGTATTGCTCCAGTTGCTCAAGTGCTAGTATCTAAGTTTGGAGTAGCCAAAGCTATGATGACTACTATCCATTCATATACTGGTGATCAAGCACTAGTTGATGGTCCACACAAAGATTTTCGTCGTGGCCGTAGTGCTGCTGCCAATATGGTACCCACTACTTCTGGAGCGGCTATTGCTACAGCCAAAGTAATTCCTGAATTAGAAGGATTATTTGATGGGCTAGCAATACGTGTACCAACTCCAGTTGTATCTTTATCTGATTTTACTTTTGTTCTCAAAAAAGATGTAACAGTCAAACAAATAAATGATGCTTTGATCGCAGCTTCCAAAAGTAAAAGATACCAAGGAATATTAGGCGTAACTGACGAGCCAGTAGTTTCATCTGATTTTATTGGTGATTCTCGTTCATCTATTGTTGATTTGTCACTTACCAAAGTAGTAGGAGGCAACATGGTCAAGATCATTGCTTGGTATGATAATGAATGGGGATATTCTGCTAGGTTGGTAGATATGATAGGTCAAATTTCTTAGATTTTTAATAAAACCCTCTAGATATAGGGGGTTTTTATATTGCCAAAACTTAGCTTTGTGTTACAATAAAATAACCAAGATTAAATAATATGAATATTAGATTATATAATAGTTTAAGCAAACAAAAAGAAGAATTTAAGCCCATCAAGAAAAAAGAGGTGGGTCTTTATACTTGTGGACCCACTGTTTATGATTATCCACATATTGGCAATTTGATGGCCTATACTATTTGGGATGTATTAAAACGAATACTCAAAGTCAAAGGATACAAGGTCAAACATATCATGAATATTACCGATGTGGGACATCTGACTTCAGACGCTGATGAGGGAGAGGATAAATTAGCCAAAGCTAGTCGTAATTCTGATCAAAATGCTTGGCAGATAGCCGAGTTTTTTATCAAAGTATTTAGAAATAATTTAGCAGCTTTAAATATTGATGAACCAACTAAATTTTTAAGAGCGACAGATACTATTGAAGAGCAAATTGACTTTGCTAGAATTTTGGACAAAAAAGGATATTTGTATAAGATAGAAGATGGCATGTATTTTGATACTTCAAAAATAAAAGATTATGGCAAGATAGCCAATCTAGCCAATGTTGATCTAAAAGAAGGAGCGCGGGTAGAAAAAATAAAAGGAAAAAAGCATCCAACGGACTTTGCAGTTTGGAAATTTACTCCAGAAGATATCACCAGAGATATGGATTGGGAGTCACCTTGGGGACTTGGTTTTCCAGGTTGGCATTTGGAATGTTCAGTTATGAGTCGTATGGAGCTGGGCGATACTTTTGATATTCATACTGGTGGTATGGATCATTTGACTGTTCATCATCCCAATGAAATGGCTCAATCAGAAGCAGTGACTGAAAAATTACAAGCCAATTATTGGTTGCACAATGCTTTTGTAAAAGTGGATGGTGGGAAAATGTCCAAATCTAATGGTACTTTTATCACTTTGGAAAATATTCGAAACAAAGGTTTTTCTCCAATCGCTTTTCGTTTTTTGATTTTACAAAATCATTATCGTAGTCCACTCAATTTTACTTTTGAATCTTTGCAAGCTGCTCAACATGGTTTGATTGCCATAATTCGTGAAATTGCTTTTTATGGCAAACCAAAAGGATCTTGCAAGGAACTAGAAGAAGAATTTTATGAAGCCATCAGCAATGATCTCAATACTTCCAAAGCTGTATCAATATTACAAAAAGTTATTGATTCTGATCACAAAAATAATGCCAAGATGGCTACTATACTCAAGATGGATGAGGTACTTGGCTTGTGTTTAGAGGGCTTGGCTTATCATGCTCTGGAAATTGGTGATGAAGCCCAGATTATCTTGGAAGAAAGAGCCAAAGCTCGCGCTAGAAAAGATTGGGCAGCAGCAGATAAGCTCAGAGACAAATTGACAGTTTTGGGCGTAGAAGTTCAAGATACGCCTGAAGGACAAAAAGCTGTAGAAGTAAAATTATAATTTATGCAAGTAAATAAAAAACAAATAGAATTTTTGATCAAACTCAAAAAAAAGAAATATCGTGACGAGCATCAAAAATTTTTGTTCGAAAATCCTAAAGTAATTTGGGAAGAATTTTCCAATCCTTTACTTGATTCAGTTTATGTTACAGACAATTTTTATAAAGACAATGAAGATAGGATGGTTTTTAAGACCATCTATCGTTTATCTGAAAAAGATTTAAAAAAAATATCAAATCAAGTAAATCCTTTGGGGATGCTAGCTTTATTTGATATGCCTCATCCCAAAAAGTTTATATTCAAATCAAAGCATGTGTTGATTTTGGATAATATAGCTGATCCTGGTAATATGGGCACTATTATTCGTACGGCCGATTGGTTTGGTTTCAATCATGTATTTTTGGGTACGGGCTGTGTAGAAATCTATAATCCAAAAGTAGTAGCAGCTAGTATGGGTTCTATTTTTAATATTTCTATCAATGAAGAAGTTGATCTCAAAAATTTTATAAAAGATTTAAAAAATGAAGCTTACCAGATAATAGTAACTGATTTGATGGGAGATGAATTTAGTATCAACAAAAAAAATAATATAGCTCTCATCATTGGCAATGAAGCTAAGGGGGTAGATAAAAAATTGATTGCTATGGCTGATCAGCGTTTTAAGATAATGAAGTCAGGCAAAGCTGAATCTTTGAATGCCGCTGTAGCCGCAGGCATTGTGATGAATAAAATAAAGTTTTGACGACTTAAATTTTTTAGATTATAATACTATAACATAATAATTTAATATATAAAATTATGAAGAAGAAAAGTGAAGTAACTAATTTGGAAATTTTGGAGGCTCTCAATGAATTTTCTACATCTGTAGACAAACGTTTTGATGGCGTAGACAAACGTTTTGATGGCGTAGAGAGTAGATTGGCTCATTTAGAGTTTAATCAAGAAGAAATTTTATTAAAGCTTGATAACAAAGCTTGCAAATTAGATGTTATAAATTTAACAAAAAGAGTAGAGCTTTTAGAAGGTAAATAATAATATTAAATAAAATAACTTGTGATTAATTTTACGGGTTATTTTTTGTTTACCTAAAAAGAGGAGAGGGTGTTGACAAGATTTTTTTAGAAGTATATATTTAATATGAAAGTATAAGACGGCTATTAACTTAGCGACGGCTTATAAAAATGTCCTCTGACAATTTATCATTTATTTTCAACATCTTGAAAGGAAGTATAATCATGATTCAGGCAATAGTTTTAGCAGCCGGTATTTCTACCAGAATGCGTCCATTAACAAATAATGTGCCTAAACCGATGCTTGAATTAGCTGGTAAGCCAATTTTGCATTACGTGATAGAAAATTTACGAAATGCAGGCATCGAGCATATTATTATTACTACTCATTACTTACCATTGGTTATTAGAGATTATTTTGGGAACGGCTCTCAACTTAACGTAAAAATAACTTATAGCTATGAAGAAAATCTTCTCGATACAGCTGGTTCCCTTAAAAAATTGGAATCATTATTAGAAGATAATTTTCTAGTTTGTGGCGGACATTTTATTTTACCGACTATTGATTTTAATAGTTTAATAGAGTTCCATCATAGTATGAGTGGTATAGGCACTATTGTGTTTAAAAGACTGGATGAATTAGAAAATTTAAAGTTTTTTGGACAAGGGATATTCGATGATGAGGAAAGGTTAATATACTTTGTTGAAAAACCTAAGGAAGCTATTAGTCGCAATATACACACCACTTATCAGATTTTTAACAAGAGAGTATTGAAATATATTCCTAAAAATAGACCTGTTTCTATTCCGGATTTCCTTATTCCGCGACTATTGTCTGACGGAGAGTCATTGTATGGGCACTTTACAGACAGTGAATTAATTAATGTATCTACTATTGAGCTTTATAAGAGGGCTCAAGAAAAGATTGAAAGGATGTGAAATAATGTGTACTCAGATAGCTAATTTAGATTGGTTTATTACCAGAAAATGTGGGCAAAGAAAATATTGTAAATTTTGTTTTGCACCATGGAATGTTTTTCCACCAGATACCACACTCAGTGGAGCTATGGATATTTGTGAGCGCATTGGCGAGCTTAAAATTCCTATTGTGACATTGTGTGGTGGAGAACCGAGTGAACATCTTTATATAGCAGAAGTTGTACAAAAACTGTATAAGCTTGGTATTCAGATTACGCTATATTCTAATATAGCGTGTCAGGAAAACATGGAGATAATCAAATGTTTATTGCCAAATATTCAAATTTTATCACTCCCTATAGATGCGGTCAGTTTGGATGTGTTACCAAAAATGCGTGGCGTACATCAATTTGAGACTATGTCATCTATGCTCAAGTATTTAGTATGTATTTTACATAGGCCTAAAATTAAGGTTGGTACTGTAGTTACCAAACAGAATGTTTCAGATTTGGATAATATTTTAGAATTTTTACTAAAGGCAGAGATTATTGATGTTTGGAGAATATATCAGTATTCACCCTATGGTAAACAAGCTAATATTATTGATAATTTCTTGTTAGAAGATGAGATTTTTGAGAGGGAAATGATTCGTATCAAAAATCAAACAAGAAATTGTGGTCTAGATATATCATTTCGTAATAGACGTGATAATATCGGTTATTGTCATATTATGGACTCTCAAGGTAATTTTTATTACTACAAGGAAGAATATATAAATTTGGGAGTTACTATATATGACACGCCTAGTCAGATACTGAAACATTATGATGAGAATAGAAATTATCATCAAAAGGGTTGGCAACAATGATAGGTATATAATAAATGCACTAAGATAAGAGATTATTTTGGTGCATTTACTTAACTATTTTGATTAGTTTTTTTATAGCTGGATAAATAGTTCGATGGGTATTTGACTTTGTGATTTGTTTAAATGGTGTCCAATTCACACTACTTATTTCATTACCATCGGCTGTATTAATTATAGATTTATTCTGTTTTTTATCAAATAGGGAAGACTTAAATACCATTATTATGGAATTATAAAATTGTTTGGACATACGATTATAAAAATTTTCTTGAGAAAGATAGAATGGTATATCAGCATCAATATTTATTTTGTAACCAGTTTCTTCATAACATTCACGTTTTAATCCTTCTAATATAGTTTCATTTTTTTCTACAGCTCCGCCAGGTAATTCAAATAAAGTATTCCAAGTTGGTATTACAGTCAGTACTTTATTATCTTTAATGATCAGGGCATAGACTGATATACGCCAATTTACACTTTTTCCTTTGGGAAGTTTATATTTATTACCATTAGCATCTAAAAATTCCATAAAAGTATTATTTAATTATATAAATCATAATAGCACAGTACTATAAAAAATAAAAATTTAATTTTACTTAATATATTTTTATGCAATTCATATACGACAAAAAAATAGACAATGATTGTCATCAGAGAATTAAGGCCTGTGATGATATTTTTGGTGAGAAAATCAGAAAGGAAATTTATCCAGTTGATAATAATATTGTTGATAAATTTTCTCAAAAATGGACTGATGAGGTTGATATAACTTTTAAAGCAGGTATTAAAGAAATATTTAAAAAAGAATTACCCGAAGATTTTATTTGCTATATTATTTCTAGTCAATATTCTATGGACGTAGAAGATGGTATAGCCATATCAGTTTCTTCTTTAAACGTGATGATAAGAATGATTTGTCATGAAGCAAATCACTACATGTTTCGCAGAAGTGATTATAAAGATAAATATTTTCCAAATATGGATATAGAAGATGCTAAGGAAATATTTACTATTGTCAATAACATTTATTTTAAAGATATTATGGAAACACCAGACAATGGTTGGAAAAAATTTTGGACGCAGAGAAAAGAATTTTTAGAAATATGGCAGTCTAATAATCTATAAAACATTCTATATTAAAATGTATATAAAAGCATGATAAATAAAATTAGAAAATTTAATATATTATTTTTACCAAGTATGCTGCTATTATTTGTTTGTTCAGCTATGCTAGCTATAATATGGGCAATAGGATATTCAGGCTATTGGATATTTTCTAGATTTAAATTAAATACAGAGAAGAAAAGCAATTTTGTGAGTTAATTAGAAAAAAACAGGCAAACTAATAATTAGTTTGTTAAAAAATGAAGAAGAAAAACGTTTTTGGGAGCTAAGTTAGTCTCCCCAGTTGGTTCAATCCACTGGGGAGACAGAAAATTATTCAAAATTAATTATGATTTCAAGTAAAAAATTAGAAAATTTTAATAAAAAATTTGATGTA
>Ga0172379_10000200_pt1 | contig 160488 bp, 145 predicted proteins | sample GrowelOW334metaG_FD_119756 | JGI IMG/M metagenome (GOLD analysis project Ga0172379, IMG submission 119756) | Groundwater microbial communities from an aquifer near a municipal landfill in Southern Ontario, Canada - Groundwater well OW334 metaG | ecosystem: Environmental > Aquatic > Deep...
CCCGGCTTCCTTCGCAGAAGCAGTTGGGTCTTTTGGCTAAGGCCTACGAGGTATCGGAGGATGAATTAAGAAAGCAGTGGACCGAGTCCAAGATTCAAAAAGTTAGCCTCTCATCAAATTATAAGATCAACATCAAAGATGCTGGTGAGAAGCGTGTTGAAGAAATGACTCACAATTTGGAAGCTGGTTTGGCGGAATTAAAAAAGACAATTACCGCTGACGAAGTGGCTCATTACAAGATGCCACTATTTAGCACGATTCCAGTGGACGATCTTGATCTGCATCTAAAACATGCAGACGAATTTATTTTTATTCCTAAAAATGGAATTGTGCGTGATCATCGTATATTCGGTATCAGAGTTTCTATCACTCCATTTCCGGAGGCAGGCATAATCGCCGGCGACCTGACTATGCTTGATGCGGATATTGAAATTAACGATGGAGACATCGTGGTACTGTCTACACCAGACGGTCTGGTCATGACTTATTATAAAAAGCGTGGCAACTCTTTAGAAATTACAACAAGTCAGCCCGGCATTAAAAAGACCTACCCTGTCGAAGGGGTTAAGCCGATAGGTCGATTGATTTATCACATAAAAAAATACTAACCCCAGGGCTCGCCAAGAGCCCTGCTGTTTTTTATAACAAACACTATGAGTACAAATTATTTAATCTACGGCCGTGTTTCCACCTCTCGTCAGGCCGAACGAGAATTGAGTATTCCGGCACAGGTCAAGGCGTGTCAAAAATATGGAATGGATCACAATTGGACTCTTGCACCGGATGGCATCTACGAAGAAAAGGGCGAATCGGCAAGAACCACCGATCGTCCACAGCTTCAAAAAATGCTTCACAGGTCAAAATCCGACACAAAAATTGATGTTATTTTGATGCACAAGCTTGATCGTATGTGTCGCAATGTCGCCGATTATGCGGCGATCAAAATGATGCTTAAAAAACATGATGTTAGGTTGATCTCAGTGGTTGAGCAATTCGACGAGTCCTTCTCTGGAGAGCTAGTCGAAAACATTATGTCGTCAATTGCTCAATGGACATCTCAAAACATCAGCTGGGAGGTCAGGAAGGGTCTTAAAGAGGCCGTAGAGCGTGGTCGGTTCCCGGGATACGCACCAATTGGGTATACGAACGATAAAAAAACCAAGTCTCTCATTATCGATAACATTCGGGCCCCTTATATAAAACTGGCTTTTGAACTATATGCCACCGGCAAGTATTCGTATGATTCTCTGTCTGCCGATCTTAATAAGCGAGGTCTAAAAAGCAAATCAGGCAAACATGTTAATCGCAAATCAATTGAGCATTTTCTCTGTAATCCAATTTACTATGGTCTTATAAAAACTCGATCGGCCACCTGTCAGGCAAACTTTCCACCCTTAATCTCTAAAAAGCTTTTTGATGATGTTCAGGAGGTAGTCCAACAGCACAATCATTATGCTGATCGTACTCGCAAGCACTCATATCCTATGGCAGGGTTCATGAGATGTGCTGTGTGTGGGTCTACACTTTGCGGACAGATGCAAAAGGGTCATCTTTACTATTCTTGTACTCACTGGCAAGACAAAAACTGCACAGAACGCAAATATATGCGATGGGAGGTTGTTGAGGAACAGGTCGCTAACCAGTTATCACGGGTTCATCTACCTGATAAGTTTAAGAAGGTACTTGATTCTTACTTTCAATATTTTGCCAAAGAAAGGCTCGAACAAGAAGACAAAGAACGCAAGAGTCTCAAGCGTGAGCTTATAAGAGTTCAACAACAGATTCGCAACATTGTCGTGGATCGTTCTAAGCGTATCATTGACGCAGATGTCTTTATAAAGATTCAGGATGAGCTTTTAAAGGAGAAGGAAATGTATCAGGATCGCTTGGGGGTACTTGAGGGCAAGTCTGACAAATTCGTGCAGAAATTTAATGAGTTGCTGGACTTCACGGATCATGCCGACAAGGTGTTCAACACCAGCTCAATGCATCAAAAACGCACACTGATGAAGCTTTGTTTTGAGGGATTCACTGTCAGTAATCAAAAACTGACGCCGATATGGACGCCAGTCTTTGATGTTCTTATGGATTTGCAAGTTTCCAAACTCGAACCACCGAAACCGTCAAAGGACTTAAAAACCCTTGCAGTTTCTAAAGTTCAAAGTTGGAAATCTGGCGGAGAGTAAGGGATTCGAACCCTTGAAAGCTTTTACACTTTACCCGCTTTCCAAGCGAGCGCACTCGACCACTATGCGAACTCTCCATGATTTAACTAATTTTCTAAATATTTCTCCTCATTTATAATATTCCCCTTATCTGTTTCTTAGCCACCCCCACGTAGCGGGGTCCCGCTTCGCGGGATATGCGAACTCTCCTTATTTAAATTCTCCAATGAGCTTCTTAAATTTTATTCCTCCCTTATAAGACTTAATTTCTAACTCTCTTCTATATGCTTCTGATTTAGTATTATAAATCTCCGTGTAAATTAATTTCCATGGAGCAAACTTTTTAGAATAAACAGATCTTCCAGTATTATGCCTTAAAATTCTATCATTTAAATCCTTTGTATGCCCTGTATAATACTTACCAAACTTTAAACTTTTCAAAATATAAACTTTATACATACCATCGCTTTTCTTAGCCACCCCCGCGTAGCGGGGTCCCGCTTCGCGGGATATGCGAACTCTCCAAAACACGGTTTCTAGTATAAATTTTATTGCCCATTTAGTCAATACAGCCTATCTATGATAAAATAAATACTAATAGATTAACTATATCACTTATGTTAGAAATATTTATAGTAATAATACCTCTATTTTTAATAATCTTTGGCTCAGCTATTATTGCTCGTATCAAAAAGCTAGATGAAAATTGGGAAAAAGTGCTCAATTCTTTTGCTTTGAATGTCGGGCTACCAGCTTTGATATTTTCATCTTTAGCCAAAGTATCATTTAAGGGTCAAGTTGATATTATCATTGCCAATTCTTTGTTTTTATTGCTAAGCTTTGCTTTGATCTATATCTTAAGTAAAAATTTTAAGATAAGCCGTAAAACTATAAAAACTTTATTTATCTGTTTTGCTTTTGGTAATATTGCTTATCTTGGCATTCCGGTGTTGACTCAAATATATGGTGCCAAAATATTACCTAATGCTAGCCTGATTGTTGGTGTACATTTATTTTGGTTGTTTACCATTGGTCTAGGCTTTTTGGATTATGATTTGACTAGTCGTCAGAGCTGGATTGGTAAATTGTTTCACAAAAAAAATAAACAAGCTATTATCAAACACATTGGTTTTAATTTACTAAAAAATCCTCTATTAATTTCTATTTTTCTAGGCTTATTAGTCGCTATAGCTGATATTCGTCTACCAAGGCTCATAGCTACAACCATAGATATGCTCGCTGCGTCAGTCAGCCCTGTAGTGCTGGTAGTTATAGGTTTATTTATTGGCAACTCTCAAATCGGCAAACTCAAAGAATGGATTCCAATTTTTATTTTTAGTATTATAACTTTATTGGTATTACCGGGAGCATTTTATTTGGGACTAAAAATATTTGCGACTGACTTGTCCAAATATATTCCCTCAATGATTGAAATTGCTATGCCTCTAGCCATTACTCCTTTTGCCTTGGCTGATAAATTTGATTTAGATAAAAAATTTATTGCTCGGGCTATAGTACTGAGCACAATATTATCTATTATTACTATCCCTATTTGGGCTAGTATATTATAAAGACAAACTAAAACAACCTGCGAGGTTGACCCAAGCTCGCAGGTTGTTTTTTAAATCTATTTTTTCTTACGATGCTTTTTCTTGCTTTCAGTTTTTTTAATAGCGATCATAGTTTTGATGACTGTGTCGGGATTTAAGGAAATACTATCAATGCCTTCTTTGACCAAAAACTGCGCAAAATCCGGAAAATCAGATGGAGCCTGACCACAAATACCAATCTTGCGTTTACGACGTTTGGCTACTTCTATCACATAACCAATCAATTCTTTGACCGAATCATTGCGCTCATCATAAACATGAGATACTAGTTCACTATCACGATCTACTCCCAAAGTAAGCTGAGTCAAATCATTGGAACCAATAGAAAAGCCATCAAATATATCACAAAACTGATCAGCCAATATGACATTGGAAGGAATCTCACACATGACATAAACCTCTAAACCGTCTACACCACGCTTGAGACCGTTATCGGCCATTATCTTCAATACCTTTTTACCTTCTTCTATAGTCCGACAAAATGGTACCATAATTTTTAGATTTTTAAGTCCCATTTCTTTTCTGACTTTTACCAAAGCTTTACACTCTGGTATAAAAGCCGGTAAATACTTTGGACTATAGTAGCGGCTAGCTCCACGCCAACCAATCATTGGATTTCTTTCTTCTGGTTCAAACTGAGCGCCACCAATCATAGAGGCATATTCATTGGATTTGAAATCAGACAAGCGAATGATGACATCTTTTGGATAAAAAGCAGCTGCAATCCGAGATATTCCTTCTGCTAGCTTATCTATAAAAAACTGTGGTTTAGAACTATAGGCAGCTGTATGTTCTTCAATAATTCTTTTTACTTTTGGATCAGTAATTTTTGAAAAATTGAGCAAAGCCAAAGGATGAATACGAATATAATTGGAAATAATAAATTCTTCACGAGCCAAACCCACACCTTCATTGGGAATAAATGATTGGACCATGGCCATTTCTGGATTACCAATATTCATCATTATTTTGGTTTTGGATTTTTTAAAATTTTTGAGATTGGTACGCTTCACTTCATATTTAAGAGAACCACTATAGATAAAACCTTTTTCACCTTCGGCACAAGACACAGTGATGGTCTGACCATCTTTTAATTTTTCAGTACCATTACCAGTTCCGACTACACAAGGAATACCCAATTCACGAGAAATAATAGCGGCATGACATGTCCTGCCACCTGAATTGGTAACTATAGCACTAGCTATCTTCATGATTGGCTCCCAGTCTGGATCAGTCATCTCTGTAACCAATACTTCTCCAGCCTTAAACTTGTCTATATTTTTGGCATCTTTGATAATATGTACTTTACCTTCGCCAATTTTATTACCAACAGAAGCACCAATGGCCAATATTTTTCCTTTTTCTTTTAGATTATATTCTAACAAAACATTTGGATCGTCTTGACTTCTGACTGTTTCTGGACGAGCTTGGACAATAAACAATTTACCACTACGACCATCTTTAGCCCATTCCATATCCATAGGTTTTTTGTAATGATCTTCTATTTGAGCAGCCCAAGTAGCTAATTGTAATACTTCCTTATCGGTGATAGAAAATCTCGCCTGGTCTTTTTTAGACACCGGCATGTTTTTGACATTATTTTTAGCTTTACTATCATAAATAAGCTTCTTTCTTTTTAGACCAACACTTTTAGAAATAATTGGCTTAAAGCCTTGTTTTAAAGTTGGCTTAAATACATAAAACTCATCGGGATTAACCATGCCTTGTACTATATATTCACCCAATCCATAAATAGAGTTTATAAGTACAGCTCCCCGAAAACCAGATTCGGTATCAATAGAAAACATCACTCCTGAAGTTGCCAAGTCACTGCGCACCATCTTCTGAACTGTGATAGATAATTTGACTGAAAAATGATCAAAGCCTTTGTCAGCACGATATGATATAGCCCGGTCGGTAAATAAAGATGCCATACATCTTCGACAAGCATCAAGCAACTCCTCCTCACCTTCAATATTTAGATAAGTATCTTGTTGACCAGCAAAAGAAGCGTCGGGCAAATCTTCAGCCGTAGCAGATGAGCGTACAGCTACATCTACATTTTTCATTTTAAATTCTTTGGAAAGTTTTTTATAAGCTACAACAATTTGTTCTTTTAAATCTTTGGGAAATTCCGCTTTTAGTATTGCTTCTCTGACTAGTTTGGCTCTAGCTTGTAAATTATGAATATCATGGGTATTCAAATCTTTCAAAATATCTTTGATTTGTTTTTTAACCCCTTGAGTAGTCACAAAATAATCATAAGCTTGAGCGGTGACTGCAAAGCCATTTGGTATGGCGACACCTTTGGATGTCAACTTAGAATACATCTCTCCCAAAGATGCATTTTTACCACCTACTTTGGCTACGTCATTATTATTTATTTCGCTAAACCACAAAATATGTTTTGTCTTTTTTGGCATATTTTCTTTATTTACCAGCGCCTTTGGCGTGGTCCCGCTTGGCGGGATAAATTAAAATTTTAGTTTCTTGGCATATCTACCCAAAAATGGCATTTCCCAAAAACTACCATTAAGAGCATTGATTACTCCTAGTATTGCCAGTAGCATTACCAAAAGAGCCAAAGCCCAGCCAATAATTGGCACAGGAAAAAACCAACCAAACAATAGCTCTACAGCAAACAAGAGCAAGCCTTGCTTGGCGTGGAATTGAGCTAATTTGGATTTTCTTTTAAATAGCAATGGTATTAGACATAGTGCCCAAACATAAGACAAGGCAGCCATGGTACCATTTGCTTCTAAATCTTTTTTATCTACTTCCATATATTATATTTTTATTATTTATTTTAATTGTTTGGTATTTTTGGTTGCTTTGATAAACAAAATTCCTAAAAAAACAATAAGTAAAACTACCCAAATAGGCTCCACCAAAAAACTAAGCCAAGCCCAAACAGATTTTACATAAATGATTTTTATAATACCCAGTATTATTACTGCTGAAACAAAAGATACAATAGTAGTAATAAACATTTTGTCAGTAGCTAGTAGCCATTTGAGACGAGCCAAAGCCAACCAAACTACTATAATTATAAATCGCCAAATCCAAGTAGCCCAAAATATAAACTGCTCTGACCAATATAGCTTGATTCCAATCTGTCTAAGAAATAGCTCGGTCAGCACAATAAAAACCAACAAAACAATAGATACTAGTGTCCAAGAAAAGCTTGGTTGGGCTTTTGGTTTTAGCTTTTGTACTTCTTTGACCAGCTCTTCTTCTATGTCATGAGAACCAAAATCAGCTACCCAAATCTCTGTTGATTCTTCAAACTCCAGACCACTATTTTGATCAATTGTATGTTTAGATTTTTTAAAAATCATAGACTTTTATTAATAACTATATTATACCAAAAAATAGCTCAAAATAAAAACCCTAGCTTAAACTAGGGTTTTGATAAATATACAATATCTTTAAATCACTTCGGCCAAAACAGTAACATTTTCTATACGAGTATTGTTGGTTTCGTTTGATTCAATGAGCTGATTAGATGCATCAGCTGTCATACTTAGTTCTTTGGTACTAGTAGCTGTAAAATAGCCGGTCCACATAAAAGAAAGTAGCTCATTGGGATCAAATGGCTCGGCGACTGACACAATAGGAGGTGTTGTGGTTGCAGTAGTTGTAAAATCTTCAAAAGAAGCTAAACCATTTAAAATCCCCGCGGTATTTGTCAGTGCCAGTGTCCCACTATTTTTAATATATACTGTAATGGTAGTTGTAGCATTTACAGTAGGACTAGCCAGATTTAGTACAATATCGCTTACTGTAATATCTGGTAATACTACTTCTTCGGCTATCACTGTAAAATTTTCTGTGCGAGTATTATTTGTTTCGTTTGATTCAGCTAGAGTATTGACATAATCAGTGGTCACTGACAAAGCCTTGGTACTAGTAGCTGTAAAGTAACCTGTCCATACTATAGAAGCACTTTCGTTGGCTACTAAAGGATCAGTAGCAGAAACAGTAGAAGTGCTTACTGATGTGATATTAAAATCTTCTAAGGATTTTGAAACATCAAAAATTGGCTGATAATTTGTCAGTGAAGTGTTGCCAGAATTTTTGATATAAGCAGTAATAGTCGTTGTAGCATTGACGGTTGGAGTATTGGTGCCCAAAGCAATATCTGACAACATAATATCTATAGTGCTAGTAGTTGTATCATCATCGTCATCCTCGTCTTCGTCCTCATCATCATCACTATCATCACCAGAACACCTGCCTCTGACATCACCATGTGCCAAATGAGCCTCTAAGGCACTGCGAGAAACCTTGATGGTTCTATTGGCCAATTCTGGTTTATGACAAACAACTACTTTGTCATGACCTCTACCTATTTCAAAATCTTCCATATCATCATCTGATTCTACTAGTTCTCCGTTATCATATAAACTAGATAATCTGTGAAGTTTGATAATATTTTTTCTAATTAAATTTTGCAATCTTAAAACTTCAGCCACTATTTTTCTTCTTTGACCATTTTCTATCAAGAAATATTGTCCTGTCTCTTCCTCTTCCACTACACTTCCTTCTGGTAAATTGTCTGCTGACAATATACCATTTTTTATTTTGTAACTAACGGCAAATAAACCTGGATCAATATCTAAAACAAGTTTGTGCCAAGTATCTCCATAAAAATTACGAGCTGTAGCTTCATCTGGTATGTAGGTCAATTCACCATCTTCGCCCACAGCGTAAACCTTGACTGTGTTACGATGAGTAATTAACCTTGTTCCAGCTTGGAAGGTCACTGTACCACCATCAGCAATATTATCTAAATCGCTCAAATCAACTTCTGCTACTTTTGAAAAATCATCATACCAAGTATTAAAAGTCTTTTGATCTGGGTAAATATATTTTTTACCGTCAACACCAATTTGATAGACAGCTGCTCCCTTTACTCCTTTTATCTTGAGTAAATCGCCAGCTTTATAGTTTGAACTGGCCTTTACACTAGAAGGTGTAAAAACCATACTCAAAGCAAAGATACTTAAAAAAAGTATTTTGGTTATATTTTTTCTAATTTGCATAGTATTTTTGTTAATTATTTTAATTATTATATATATAATATAGCTTATTATTATTAAAAAGTTACAAAATATAATTTATTACATATATTATAGTAACATTTTTAAGACAAAACAAAAACCCCGAGCAAGTCGGAGTTTTTAAATTTTATATTACATCATGCCCATACCACCCATACCTGGCATACCACCACCCATAGCTGGTCCATCATTTTCTGCCTTAGGAATATCCGTAATGACTACTTCAGTGGTCAAAAACATACCAGCGGCAGAAGCTGCATTTTGAAGTGCTGATCTAGTGACCTTGGTCGGATCTACAATACCAGCTTTTACCAAATCTTCAAATTTGTCATCTTTGGCGTTGTAACCATAATTGTCTTTATTCTTCAAAACTTCAGCTATGATTACTTTGCCGTCTTTACCAGCATTGATGGCAATTTGTTCTAATGGAGAGCTCAACGCATGTTTTAATATATTGGCCCCTAGTGCTTCATCACCATCAATATCTAACTTTTCAATACTCTCTAGAGAGCGAATATAAGCTACTCCACCACCAGCTACTATACCTTCTTCTACGGCCGCTTTGGTAGCAGCCAAAGCATCCTCAATTCTATCTTTTATTTCTTTCATTTCCGTTTCGGTAGCGGCTCCTACTTTTATCACTGCTACGCCACCGGTGAGCTTGGCCAAACGCTCTTTGAGCTTATCTTTGTCAAAATCTGAATCTGCTTTTTTAATAGCGTTTTCTATTTGAGTTATTCTTTCTTTTACCAAATTTTGATCACCTCGGCCATCAACTATAGTCGTACTATCTTTGGTGGATACTACTTTATGAGCTGAACCCAACATATCAATAGTAGCTGTAGACAATTTCAAACCAACTTCTTCAGATATTACTTTGGCTCCCGTAAGAGCAGCTATATCATGGAGTATCTCTTTTTTTCTATCACCAAAACCAGGAGATTTGATGGCCAAAGTATTGAGAGCACCTCTTATCTTATTTACTACCAATGTGGCTAGTGCTTCACCTTCTATTTCATCAGCAATAATAACCAATTCTTTTTTGCCTGATTGAGCCAAAGATTCCAAAAGTGGCAATAACTCTTGTAAAGATGAGATCTTTTCATCAGTGATAAGTATAGCTGGGTCATTGTAGCTGGCTTGCATTTTTTCAGCGTCAGTTACCATATAGGGAGATACATAACCCTTATCAAATTGCATGCCCTCTACTACTTCTTTTACAATTCCAAAACTTTGAGATTCTTCAACAGTGATTACACCATTTTTACCAACTGCTTCCATGGCTGAAGCAATGATTTTGCCAATAGACTTATCATTGGCGGAGATACTAGCTACTTGTTCTATTTCTCCTTGATCAGCCACCTCTTTGGAAATACTTTTCAAATTTGCTACTACAGCTTCAGTGGCTTTATCGATACCACGCTTGAGTGATAGAGGATCAGCTCCAGCTGTGACATTTTTCAAACCTTCAGCAATAATGTTTTGTGCTAATATTGTAGCTGTAGTTGTACCGTCACCAGCTACTTCATTGGTTTTGGAAGCCACTTCTTTTACAATTTCTGCTCCTATGTTTTCAAATTTATCTTCTAACTCTATCTCTTTGGCTACAGTCACACCATCTTTGGTAATAGTAGGACTGCCATAACCACGATCAAGTACTACATTGCGTCCTTTGGGACCAAGTGTGACTTTGACTGAGTTGGCCAAAATATCTACACCCTTTTTCATTCTTGAACGGGCTTCTTCATTAAAAATAATTTGTTTTGCCATAATATATTTTCCTTTCCAATTAAAAAACTTACTCAACTACTGCTAGTAAGTCATCATGATTTAATATTTTGTATTCTTGTCCTTCTATTTTTATCTCGCTACCACCATATTCAGAAAATACTACTTTCTGACCGGTGCTTAAATTTAATTTAGAAACTTTATCACCTTGGCCAATGGCCACTATCTTACCTTCCATGCGTGATTCTTTGTTTACTGTATCTGGCAAGATAATACCAGCCTTGGTAGTTTCTTCTTTTGGGAGAGATTGGACTATAACCCTGTCTCCAAGTGGTCTTAAATTCATATCTTTGTATAGTTAATAATTAGCACTCATTACTTATGAGTGCTAATAGCTTACAAAATTTTAATTGTATTGTCAACTACTCTTGATGATGTTTATACATATTTACTAGCCCCAAAGACATGAGTATCCACCCTGTCCAAGAAGTCCAAAGATAATGATCAAAGAAACCAATAATTATTAAGCCCATTATCAAACTAGTAGACATAATATCTATTTTATTAGCCGATTTTATAATACGCCTTACTGTATAAACTATAAAAAAAGCTCCAATAAGCCCTAGCTCAGCAAACATAAGTATAAATATGTCATGGATTGGTTGGACATTGTACACTTCTTGATGAGGATATTTTTCTAAAGTAGCCAAAGTATTCATCCCCAAGCCTTGCCCAAAAAATACATTTTTATAATTGTCCCAACCCAGTTGAGCAAAAGTATCTACTCTTTCAATGACTGATTTTTGTTCTAATCGTCCATTCATCTCAATGCGAGTAGACCAAGCTCCTGGAAACCAAGTATTAAAAGACCAAAAAACCAGAAAAAATATAAATAAATATTTAACTATAATATTTACACTAAGCCAGTTTCTTTTAAAAACATTTATCACGGTCAAAGAAAATAAACTAAGCAACAATGCCAATATAGCACTACGAGAAAAACTAGCTAATATGCCATAAGTACTAATCACTAAGGCTATAATGATAAAAATTAAATTCCAAAAATTTATTTTCTTAAAAAATTTATTCCAAAAATTTGACTCATTATTTTTATAAGCTTCTATCCAAAGATAAATACCAAAAAATATTACTACAAACAAAAATCCGCCCAAGACATTGGGATGTGGCAGGGATCCATAGGCTCTCAGTATCCTATTGTCAGCAAACTCTACTACCGAAGTACCAAGCGTAGATGGTAAGTGCTCTGATATACCTAGCCATTTACTAGCTACTACTTTTTGAGTAAATAATTGATAAATAGCCAAAATACCTTGAAGGGTACCTGAAAATAAAAAAGCACGATAAACAAATATTTTTGGTATAAATCTTACTAAATAAGCAAAAATAACTGCACTATAGATCAAAAATAAATAATAAAAAGATACCAGTGGTGCTGGTGAACGAAAACTAATAACTACCGAATAAATAAATAAAATATAAAAAAAATTGGAGTGTGAAAAATGAAGTTCTTTTTTCTTATATAAGGCAAAAAATATAGTAGCCAAAAGTAAAACAATAACACTAGCATAAAGACTAAGCCTACCATATTCCCACAGCTCTATGCCTAGTGGCCAATCATAAAAAAGCCATCTGGTTTGCCACGGAATAAGTAAAACGAACAAACTCAAGAAAAAATGAAATAAGTTTTGATAATTTAGCTTAAATTTATTTTTTTTAAACATAAATATTAATTAATTCTATAGGTCTAATTTTTATTTATTAATACATGTACTCTTTCTCGCCACTGCTTAGCAAATAACTCACGATTATCATTGGAATAAAATTTGAGCATTTGCTCATTGACAATGACCCGAGTATCAATATTTATCAAAGTCTTAAGATTTTTATCAATAATTTTTATTTGAATCATACGATAAAAATTATAAACAAAACGCCTAATAAATGGCGGATTAAAAATAAACGCGATAATAATATTGGAAATTTTTGATAAAAGACTACTATACACTTCTTTGGCAAATTGATTTGGATAAGCGTTGGGCAAATAATTTTTATACCAATGATTTTCTTCTAAAAATTTTTCATACAAACCATCCGGATTATAAACTGGTATAAGATTGGTGAGCCAATAAGGATAATAAATATCATCTTTATTCATTTGGCTACTTTCAATATTTAAATATTTTTCATCTACAAAAAAACTAAGACAAAATGTATCTTTCTTACTATCCTCTCTAGGTCGCATATGCAAAAATTTTACAATCAAAATAGTAAAAAATCTAGCGAGCCAAATAGTACCACGACGAGAAATAATAAATAAATCTATATCACTTTTTTCTCCAGCATTACTATAACCCAAGGAGTTACAGACAGCTACCATTCTTACAAAGGGAATAAAACGATACACTTTGGCCAAATATATAACTTTACGAAATTTTCTTTCAGCCAGATTGTTGCGTTGCTTACGCTTTAGGTATATAGAATCCCTACCTTTTATATGATAAAAACCTTCTTTGCTATCAAGTTTATCTTTCAAAATCTGGCTAGTAGCCAAAGTTTCTCTAAGGTCAGCTAAACTGTATTTTTGTTGTGGTTTATAAAGCCACTTCCACAGCTCACTAGCTGTCAGTGGGTAAGAAAAAACATCAAAAAAAGCAATAGTTTTAAGAATGGCTTTTTCTAAATCATTCATGCCTATATAATACTCAAAAATGACATTTATTACAAGAAATAAAAATCCCCTGTTAAGGGGGATTTTATTTATTTTTATTAATCATTTTGGCTAAATAATTGCCCGTATGAGATTCTTTGACTTTAGCTACTTCAATAGGGGTGCCTTTGGCGACTATTTGTCCACCTTTGTCTCCTCCTTCTGGACCAAGATCTATTACCCAATCAGAGGATTTTATAACATCTAAATTATGTTCAATTACTAACACTGTATTACCTTTGTCTACCAAACGATGTAAAACTTCCAAGAGTCTTTTCACATCATCAAAATGAAGTCCTGTAGTAGGCTCATCCAAAATATATAAAGTCCTGCCGGAAGAACGACGAGAAAGCTCGGTAGCCAGTTTGATACGCTGAGCTTCTCCACCAGATAAGGTAGTGGCTGGTTGCCCCAGTTTTATATAGCCCAGTCCTACATCAACTAGAGTTTTCAATTTATTATAAATATTTGGTACATCATCAAAAAAATCCATAGCCTCTTCAGCTGTCATAGACAAAATTTCTGAAATATCTTTACTCTTATAATGAATCTCCAAGGCTTCTTCATTATATCTTTTGCCATGACACTCTTTACACTCTACATATACATTTGGCAAAAAATTCATTTCTATTTTTATAGAACCATCGCCCTGACAATTTTCACAACGTCCACCTTTGACATTAAAAGAAAATCTACCAGCTTTGTATCCTCTGATTTGAGCCTCAGCCAATTCGGCAAACAAATCTCTAATATAAGTAAAGGCTCCCGTATAAGTAGCTGGGTTTGATCTTGGTGTACGGCCAATTGGAGACTGATCAATATCAATTACTTTATCAATATTTTCCAAACCTTTTATTTCTCGATGTTCGCCCGGATTGTCTTTTGATCTATAAAAATGTTTGGTCAAGGCTTTGGCCAAAATTTCAGTCATTAGAGTTGATTTGCCAGATCCAGAAACACCAGTAATTGATATAAATTTACCCAAAGGAAATTCTACATCTATATCTTTCAAATTAAATGCTTTGGCTCCCAAAATAGACAAAGTTTTGCCATTGCCTTTTCTGTATTTTTTGGGCATTGGAATAAATTTTTTACCAGCCAAATACTGCCCCGTAAGAGATTTGGCGTTCTTCTTAACAGCCTCTGGAGTACCAGCTGCTACCACCTCACCACCATGTTTGCCAGCTCCCGGACCAATATCTATCAAATAATCAGCTTCTAGCATTGTTTCTTCATCGTGCTCAACTACTATTACTGAATTACCCAAATCTCTTAACTCTTTGAGAGTTTTGATGAGTTTGGCATTGTCTATCTGATGAAGACCAATAGATGGCTCGTCCAAAATATACAAAACACCAGTAAGTGAAGAGCCAATCTGAGTAGCCAAGCGAATACGCTGAGCTTCTCCGCCTGACAAAGTAGAAGCTGTTCTATCCAAAGTAAGATAATTTAAGCCTACATTTTCCAAAAATACCAAACGATCTCTAATGGCCTTTATAATTTGTTTGGCAATAATATTTTCATTTTCCGACAATTGTTTTGATAAGCCTTTAAATTCTTTTTGCAAATCATCAATGTTTTGAGCCACAATATCGGCAATACTTTTTCCAGCTATCTTTATATTTAGTACCTCTGCTTTCAATCTTTTGCCCTGACAGTCTTTGCAAATTTCTATTCTCATATATCTCTCAATTTCACTCCGGATATATTCTGAATCTGTTTCTTTGTATCTTCTTTCTAGATTGGCTACGACTCCTTCAAAGGTATTATTGTTGTTATTAGAAAATTTTGAATTATCAATGTCTAGTTTATAAATTTCATCTCCCGTACCATTAAAAATAATATCTAGTTGTTTGCTAGTTAGTTTATCTATTGGCACTCTGGTAGAAAATTTGTATTTTTGAGCCACTGCTTCAATGATAGCCGTATACCAATTTTGATTGGCCGCTGTCCTAGACCAAGGACGAATAGCTCCTTCAGCTAAAGATAATTTTTTGTTAGGAATTACCAAGTCTTGATCAACTGTCAATTTGGTACCTAGTCCTGTACAAGCAGGACAAGCTCCATGAGGGCTATTGAAAGAAAAGTTTCTAGCCTCAATAGATGAAAAAACCACTTCGGGATGTTCTAAACAAGTAAAATGTTCGCTAAAAATATTATCTTCTTTTTCTCTGGATAAATAAGCTGTCAAAAATCCATTGCCCATATCTAGGGCAATATCTACCACCTGAGTAAGTCTTTCTTTGGTTTTTTTGGTACCATCACATCTAAGATGATCAATAGCTACTTCTATACTGTGTCTTTTGTGTTTGTCTAGGTCTAGTTCTAAAGCTTCTTTTATATTATAAAATTCTCCATCAATTCTTAATTTTTTATAACCAGAAACCTTAAATCTTTCAATAACCTGACGATGCTCGCCTTTTTTGTTTTTTATAATCGGAGCCAAAATTATAAATTCAGATTCTTTTGGTAATTGCCAAATTTTATTTACAATTTCTTTTTGAGTCAATTGAATCAAAACTTTGGAACATTTATGACAATGCGGTGTACCAGCTTTGGCAAATAAAAGCCTAAGATAATCATATATTTCAGTCACTGTGCCAACAGTAGAGCGAGGATTTCTAGAAGAAGATCTTTGATCAATAGATATAGCTGGAGAAAGCCCATCAATTTGCTCAACATCTGGTTTGTCCATCAAATCCAAAAACTGTCTGGCATATGAAGAAAGTGATTCTACATAACGACGTTGCCCTTCGGCATAAATGGTATCAAACGCTAAAGAAGACTTTCCTGATCCAGAAAGTCCCGTAATTACCACAAATTTATTGCGTGGAATTTTTACATCTATATTTTTGAGATTGTGCACTTTGGCACCCTTGATGGTAATAAATTGAGGCATAAAATTATAAAATTTTAAAACAATAATCCTGACCATGGTAACATGGATTTATTACTAAGTCAATGACTAAAGAGTTTACAGCAAAATAAAAAGAACTTTATAGCATGGTTGACAAAAAGACCTTTATTTGCTAGTATAAAGTAGTTATTTATTACTTCTTACAACCGATGAAAAACTTAATCTATATTATCCAAATTGTGGTTTCCATTCTTTTGATGATCACTATTTTGCTACAACAAAAAGGATCTGGGCTAGGTGCTGGTTTTGGTGGCGAAAGTACTGTTTATCGTACCAAAAGAGGTGCAGAAAAATTTATTTTCAAACTTACAATTATTTTAGCTGTCTTATTTTTGGCCACCTCTTTGGCTAATATATTTATAGATTAGCTAATAGTTAATAATTAAAATAAAAATATACTAGGCTTCTCCAAAATTAAAAGTTTTTTGATTTTTGTAAAAAATAAAAGTCAAAGTATCTTTGATAGTTTTTTTTCTTTATTAAAAAAAGGTAAAGACAAAATAGCCCCGGCTGAAAATGAAGATATCAATCAACAACTCATAATCCAACTCAACAAAAAAAAGATTCCTAGCCCCAGTCAATTAAAGCACCTACCAAAATTCCTTAACAAACGAGAAAAACTCCAATTGTTACTAGCTCTGGCTATACTCATAGTATCCAGCGTTGGTATTACTTGGCGTTTCTATATAAAAAATTCAATCCCTGCTCCAAAATACGGTGGTGTTTACTCCGAAGGAATGATAGGCGTCCCTAGTTTGGTAAATCCAATACTAGCTACTTCTGATGTAGATAGAGATTTGACCAAGTTGATATTTTCTGGCCTGATGAAACAAGATGAAAATAATCAACTGATTCCTGATCTCGCTGGTGGCTATACTATAGACGCAGAGCAGACTACCTATACTTTTGAATTGCGCGATGATATTCGTTGGCATGATGATACTCCAATCACAGCCAATGATGTAATATTTACTATAAACAACATCAAAAATCCCGAGTATAAAAGTCCTTTTAAAAATAGTTTTAACGGTGTAACTGTCCAAGCTATAAATGACAAAACCATTCAGTTCAAATTGGAAAAACCATTTACTCCTTTCTTATCAATTTTGACTCTTGGTATTATACCCGAACACCTTTGGTATTCTATCCCCGCCTTTGGAGCCAATCTAGCTGATTTAAATATTAGACCAATAGGTAGTGGTCCTTATAAATTTAAATCATTGACCAGAGAAAGTAGTGGTAATATAAAATCCTATGTCTTAGAAGCTTATGAAGACTACTATTTAGATAAAGCCTACATAAAAGAACTAAACTTCAAGTTTTATCCTGATTTTTCAACAGCTGTCACAGCCCTACAAAATAAAAATGTAGATGGACTCATATATTTACCAAAAGAATATAAAGAGGTATTAAAAAATACAAATATTATTTTACATAATTTGCAATTTCCTCAATACACTGCTATTTTCTTTAATCCTAGCAAAAACGATCTATTGAATAACAACAGTTTTCGTGAAGCCTTGGCACTTTCAGTAGACAAAGAAAGAATATTAAATGAAGTATTGTATGGTGATGGACAAATAATCAGCACTCCTATATTACCAGGACTTTTGGGTTATGATAGTACTATAAAAGCCCCCGAGTACAATCCAGAAAAATCCAAAGAAATCTTGGATAATCTAAAATTTACCATACCTGAAGACGGAAAATTTCGTACGCAAAGCAAAGATGACGAAAGTATAGAAATAAGTATAAAGCTTACCACTATAGATCAAACTGAAAATGTAAAAATCGCGTCTATTATTCAAGAAAACTGGCAAAACATTGGTATCAAAACTGAGCTAAATATTATAGCTAAAGATAAAATAAAAAAAGATATTATTGAAACCAGAGATTATGAAGCCCTAATTTTTGGTCAAGTCATAAATACCAATTCTGGGCCTTATCCTTTCTGGCACTCTAGTCAAAACAAAAACCCTGGCTTAAATCTCAGTGTCCTGGCCAACAAAGATATTGATGATTATCTAGATATAATACGTAGTGCAAAAAATGAAGAAAGTGAAATAGAACCATTGAAAAAATTTCAAACCAAGCTATTGGAATTAAACTTTGCTATATTTTTATATAATCCTACTTATACTTACCCTACGGCTGACAAATTAAAAGGTATGGAAAACCTAAAATTTATAAATTTGCCAGCTGATAGATTTAACAATATTACGTCTTGGTATATAAAAACCAAACGTATATTTTCTAGTGATAAAGATTAAATTATTACTAACTAACAATTAAACATAAAAAACAACCGCTATGAATGCAATGAAAGATTCAACCGATAATTTATTATCCGGTACTAATAGTACTAACCAACGTAAAGCAAACACTCCTCCACAAGGGAAAAAAACATATCCTCCAAAAAGAGGTGGTGTTAATAATGCTAATATTAAACAGACTACTAGACCTCAAAAAACAAAAAAAAGATGGGGCAAAAAAACAACTATAAACCCTATTCAAAATGAGACAAAACAAACAACCAACACTCTCCATAAAAAACAAAATCAAAAACTTCATAAATATAGCAAAAGACCAGACACTGCAAAAACCAAAACTACTACTCGCCCACTAGCCGCCAACAAATTAAGAGTTATCCCTATTGGTGGTTGTGAAGAAGTTGGTCGTAATATGACTGTCTTTGAATATGGCAACGATATCATAATTGTTGACATGGGCTTACAATGGCCAGAAGAAGACATGCCAGGCATTGATTATATTATTCCGAATATTGAATATCTGAAAGGTAAAGAAAAAAATATCCGTGGTGTAATCATCACCCATGGTCACTATGACCATATTGGAGCCATACCTCATCTAATACCAAAGCTTGGCCACCCTGATATTTATGGTACTCCTTTGACTCTAGGTATTATAGCCAAACGCCAAGAAGACTTTAGAGGAGAAAAATCTTTAAATCTAAAATCTATTACCCCTAGTACCAAACTAGCTCTAGGAAAATTTAGACTTAGTTTTTTTGGTGTTAGTCACAATATCCCAGGATCTGTAGGTGTGATAATTGATACTCCGATTGGAAAAATAGTGCACACTGGTGACTTTAAACTAGACATCAAAGCTTCAGGGGATGCTCCAACTGAAATAGCCAAAATAAAAGCTCTAGGAAATCAAAATGTCGTAGCTCTGATGGCTGACTCTACCAATGCTCCTCAAACTGGACATCAATTGACTGAAGGCGATATCCAAACCAATATAGATGATATATTGACACAGGCCACTGGTAGAACAATAGTTGGTACCTTTGCTTCCCTTTTGGGTAGAATCCAGCAAATCATTTGGGCAGCTGAAAAAATAAATAAAAAAGTAGTTATTGAAGGATTTTCAATGAAAAGAAATGTTGAATTGGCCCAACAACTTGGCTATATGAAAGTCAAAAAAGGGACTATTATACAACTCAAAGACATGAAAAGCTACCCTGATAATAAGATTATTATCATGTGTACTGGCGCTCAAGGTGAAGACAATGCTGTACTTATGCGTATCGCGACCAATGAACATCGAGTGCTCAAAGTAGAACGCGGTGACACAATAGTCTTTTCTTCTTCCGTGATTCCTGGTAATGAAAGATCTGTGCAAAGATTAAAAGATTATCTCTATAGAAAAGGTGCTGAAGTAATCAACTATCAAATGATGGATGTCCATGCTGGTGGTCATGCTAAACAAGAAGATTTATTTGATATGATCCAAATGGTCAAACCAAAATATCATATCCCAGTCTATGGAAATCACTCTTTCTTAAAAATGCATGGCAAAGTAGCTCAGAGAGCTGGCATACCAGAAAATAGAATTTTTATACCAGACAATGGACAATTTATAGAATTTGGACCAAATGGTGTGGGCTTACTCACCAATGATAAAACCAACTCTGAATATGTATTTGTGGATGGTTTGGGAGTAGGTGATGTATCTCATGTCGTGTTACGCGATCGTAAAATGATGGCCGAAGATGGTATGATAGTAGTCATCACTACTATTGGTAAAAATGGTAAATTGATTCATTCTCCAGATATAATCTCACGTGGATTTATATATATGAGAGAAAACAAAGAAATTGTAGAAACCATCAGAACCAAAATAAAAAATATTGTAAATGAACACAATAAAACAAGTGGTAAAATAAATGATACTTACATAAAAGAAGCTATCAGAAACGATCTAGGACAATTTATATTCCAAAAAACCAAAAGAAGACCAATGGTCTTACCAGTGGTTATCGAAGTTTAACCCTTGCCTGTATTTATCCCCTAACACCCTAAATCCCCCTTAACAGGGGGATTTTTTCATTATCTATTATTTATCTCCTCCCCTGTTAAGGGGAGGTCGGGAGGGGTTAAGACGGAGGGGTGTTTTTATTTGACCCAAAGCGTTTATTTAGATAAAATATGATTATAGATTATTATAAAAAATAAATGAAAAAATTATTTTCCGGTATCAAGCCAACAGGCAAAATTCATCTAGGCAACTATCTAGGAGCTTTAAAAAATTGGATAGATTTACAAGATAAATATACCTGCCTTTACTCTGTTGTAGATATGCACGCTTTGACTATAAACATTGGCCCTGATGAACTACGTGCCAATAGTATGCAAGTCGCTATAGACCTTTTGGCCTTGGGCATTGATCCCAAAAAATCTATCTTTTTCCGTCAATCTGATGTCATTGGACATACTGAACTAGCTTGGATATTTAATTGTCTTACCCCTATTTCTGAGCTAGAAAGAATGACTCAGTTTAAAGATGAATCAAAAAGTCACTCTGACAATGTCAATGCTGGTCTACTTACTTATCCTACTCTGATGGCGGCTGATATTTTACTCTATCAAGCTGAAAATGTACCAGTGGGAGAAGACCAATTACAACATTTGGAACTAGCACGTATTATTGCTAGAAAATTTAACAATCGTTATCAAAGATACTTTCCTGAAACCAAAGCCATCATATCTCCAGCTAGACGAGTAATGTCTCTCAAATATCCTAATAAAAAAATGAGCAAATCTCATGGTGAGGCAAGTTACATTGCTATCCGAGATGATGAAGGCACTGTAAATAAAAAAATAAAAAAAGCAGTCACTGACAATCAAGGTATTTTAAATTTACTAGAGCTATATTCATATTTTGGTGATCAAGATAAATATGAAAAAATGATGACCTTACACAAAACTAATAAACTAATGAGTCTACAACTAAAAGAAGAGTTGACCAAAGTTATATTAGAATTTCTAAGGCCTGTTCAGGAAAAAATAGCCTATTATGAAAATAATAAATCTAAAGTAGAGCTTATACTCCATGAAGGTGCCAAAAAAGCTCAAAGAATAGCTGATCAAACCATGACTCAAGTCAAACAACTAATTGGTTTAAAATAGTTAAATAAAAATCCAGCCCCTCGCGAGGGGCTGGATAAAAAAATATTATTTTGTCTTGACCTCGTTGATTATTGTTTTTTTCTGACAACAAGCCATTACATTTTCTATCGTCGTATCCAAAATTCTCTCTAGCGCTTCTTGACTATTAAAAGCATTGTGCGGAGTGACAATCACTTTATCAGAAATAAGCAGCATATGACCCTCAACAATGGTTTGTAAATAATTATTAATATTTTCTTTGCTCTTGCTAGCAAAATGGGGTGATAAAAGCTCAGCTTCTTCTTTTAAAATATATTTTTCCTCTTCCAAAACATCCAGACCAATGCCAGCCAATTTACCACTACGCAAGCCATCTACTAAGGCTGTAGTATCTATCAAGCCACCTCTAGCTGTATTGATAATCATAGCTTCTGACTTGATGAGTTTGATATTTTTTCTATTTATCAAATGGTGAGTCGCTTTATTATATGGCGCATGCAAAGATATAATATCAGATTTTTTTAACAAAACATCTAAAGTAGCATATTTAAAACCCAATCTCTTGGCTAGCTTGGCGTCTCTTTTTACATCATAGGCCAAAACATGCATACCAAACCCTTTAGCAATGCGGATAACATGCTGACCAATATGACCAGTACCCACGATACCAATCGTCTTATCACGAAGATCAAAACCACGCAGACCATCTAAAGAAAAATTACCCCTAGATGTCCGCTCGTATGATTGATGAATTTTACGAGACAAAGATAATATCAAGGCAAAGGTATGTTCAGCAACTGTGTTGGCGCCATAGCTAGGTACATTGGCTACTTTGACACCAGCTTGTTTGGCCGCTTTGAGATCAATATGATCAAAACCTGTAGATCTGGTACTAATCAATTTTAAGTTTGGTAATTCCTCCATCACGGCCTTGCTTACTTTGGAATATATAAAAGGAGATAGCACATCAACATCTTCAATATACTTCAAGTTTTTTTTATCAATTACATTATCAAAAAAATAAAGCTTAAAACCTTTTAAAGCTTTTTGTAAATATTCTTTCTCCCACTGCTCTACTTCAAAAAAGGCGACTTTTGTTTTTTGCTTTATTTTTGTCATATATATTATATATTATTTTAATTTAATATTTTGTGATTTAATTTTTTTACCCAAAAATTTTTGAGCAGCTTTATCAAATTTTGCGCTATTACCAGTTGTTAAAAATAGCTTACTTGGTTTTTTGGATGGCTGATTATATTCTGGATGCCTACTTATATAATCTACCAATTTATCAGCTATAATCTGTCCACTGGTTAATACTACCACTTCTTTACCAAAACTTTTGGCTATCATTTCTTGAAGCCAACCATAGTGAGTACAACCCAAAACCACTGCATCCAAATTGGCTCTCTTAAGTGTTTTGATATACTCTGTCAAAATTATTTGAGTCTCTGGCATATTTTCACGCGACTCTTCAATCAAAGGAACAAGTAGTGGGCAAGCCTGTTGAATAACGTGAATATTTCTATTTATACTTGAAAACTCATTGATATAAGCCTGAGAATCAACGGTGCTAGTTGTAGCCATTACTCCTATTTTGGCATTTTTATCCAAGTCTGCATAGGCTTCTACCAAAGGTCTGATGACTCCCAAAACATTTCTACCTGGATATTTATTTGGCAAATATTCTTGTTGCAATTTTCGAAGAGCCATAGCCGAGGCCGTATTACAGGCAAATATTATCAATTTACAATTTCGGGAAAACAAATAATCCACTGCTTCCTGACTATATTTGTATATCAATTTTTGGCTCTTGTCTCCATAGGGAGATCTGGCATTGTCTCCTAAATAAATATAATCGTATTGCGGTAATGTTTTCTCAATATCCTTAAAAATACTAAGTCCTCCATAACCAGAATCAAATATTCCAATCATTATTGTTTTCTTTCTTTGAAATCTATTAAACTTTCTAATTCTTTTATTTTATCATCTAAAGTTTTTTTGGACTTGGCTTCAACTGTCAGTCTAAGTAATGGTTCGGTACCAGATGGACGAACATTAAACCACCAATCTGAAAATTCTACAGTAATACCATCTATCTCATCTAAAATATTTTCCCCGTATTCATTTCTAAATTTTGCCATTTCCAAATCTCTGTCTTCTACTACAAAATTTAATTCCTCACTCTTGTGATAAAGAGTATATTCTTTAATAATTTCTGAAACTGGACGACCATCTTGAGAAATAGCCTCTAGACTCAAAACCATAGCAATAAAAGCACTGTCAGCATAGTAATTGTCTTTGAAAGCAAAATGAGCTGAAACTTCACCACTCATGATACCACCTTCTTCTCTCATATGACGAGCCAAATTCATATAGCCAACTTCACTGCGTATAGCTTTGCCTCCCCATTTGTTTATAAGATCTTTTACTGAATGACTAGCAATCAAATTGTAGACAATGCCAGCGCCGGGATTTTTATCAAGTATAGCTTTGACCATTGGCAACATGGTCATATCTCCTTTGTAAAAAGTCCCTTGCTCATCTAGCAAATTTATCCTGTCGCCATCTACATCACAAATAAAGCCCAAATCAGCACCTAGTTCTTTTATTTTGATAGCTAGTTTATCTGATGCTCCTTTGGTCAAAGGATTTGGAGGTCGATTTGGAAAATTGCCATCTGGATCAGTAAATATAAAAGTGGCCTGACAAGAAAGTTTGTTTAAAATTTCCTTCATCATTTTACCATTCATACCATTGCCAATATCAATGACCACTTTGAGTGGTTTTACTTTTTTTGTATCTACAAAACTCAACACATGTGCTACATGATCTTCTATAATATCTTTTTTGATTATTTTGCCGTCTGTCTGCTCATCACTAATAGGAAAATCCAAATCTTTCATATATTGCAAAAGCTCCTTGCCTGACACAAAATCAATACTGTCAGCATATTGCAAGTTGCTATAAGCTAGCTTGCAACCACCATATTCTGGTGGATTGTGAGAAGCAGTAGCCATAAAACCACCATTATACTTGTACTTACCAACCGCAAAATAATAATCGTTTATTGATAGCAAGCCTAGATCATAAATAGTAACTCCATATCTTAAAAAAATTTTAATTGCCTCATCAAGCAATGGTTTAGAAGAAATTCTTGCATCACTACAAATCGCGATGCTCAATTCTTTGATGGGCTTGCCAATTTTCTCAGATAAAAATTTGAGATAAGCTTGGGCTATCAAATTCATAGCTTGCTCATTGATCTGAGTAGGGTAAATACCCCTAAAATCATAGGACTTAAAAATACTAAGATCCAAATCTTTAGAATATTCCATTATTTTATTTCTTTACTGTTTTTAAATAAACTATAAATACTACCCCAAGCCATCAAATATAAAATAGCTATGACCAAAGGTCCCAAATAAGGCAACTTGGCTATCAAAATATAAAGTAAAATACCAAAAGCCAAAACAAATAAATTGGACCATTTGTATTTAGCCAAAAATTTATGCTTGACAAAGCTACCCAAAATCCAAGCTGCAAAAATACAAGCAAAATACATAGCTAGTCCCCACAAAACCATGAGTACGATAGCTATTGGTATACCAATAAAAGTAATGGCCAATAAAATACAAAATATAGGTGTAAGTAGTAAAAGTCCAAAACCTTGAAAAAAACTAGCTAGTGGTTTTTTATAAACCCTCTGATAAGCCGTGGCAAAAACACTAGGCCACATATATAAAATCACCATACCTAATGTCAACATACCAAAAAACTTTATCAGCAATCCAAATGCCCGAGCACTACTTTTATCTTCTTTGGTTTTTTTAATTATTTCATTAAAAGAAACATTGCCAATAGCCGCCTTAGAATTTATTTCTACTTTTTTGAGCGCCTGATAATACAAAGTACCATTGATGACAGCATCATCTGAAATATTGATAGCGTCTTTTACTGGCTGGGTTAAATAAATATCAGCATCGTTGTTTACTGTGCCACTAAGTCGCAAACTAGAAAAGGCTCCTTCCAAACTACCTACTTGACCAGCGACATTTAAAGCTTGCCCCCAAAAAGTTAAGTGTCCAGCCAATTTGGAATCAGCATCTACCCTAAAATTTTGACCAGCCACCATAGCATTTTTAGTGACTTCTCCTATAAAATCAATGTTTGTACCAGCTAGTCGCAAAGAACCATTTATTTTGCCCTTGATAGTAATATTGCTACCAGCGGCAAAAATGTCTCCATTGATATTTTCTGAATCAATTACTATGGTATTGCCAGCCACAAAAACATCACCATTGACTGTACCATTTATTTCGACTGTATTACCAGCCGCATAATAATTACGATTTATTACTTGGTCTTTTTCCAAAACAACAAAATTATCATTGTGAGCTGTAAGAGCCAAAGCAGAGCTTGGTAAAACTACAAAAATAGCCAATAAAACCCATTTAAATTTTTTGAACATAAACTTAAACTTAATAATTATGTGTACATTTTAACATAATAATTAGTAAAAATACAATAATTTGTTATAATATAAGCATGAAGAAATTACTACAAATAATCAGCTATTATCTAATACCTTTGGTATTACTATTACTTACTTTTGGCATCCCTAGTAGATCTTTATTTGGGCTATTTGGTAATACAGCTCTATATCTCCTAATTTTTACTTTGTTCTTAAAACCCATTGCCAAAATATCAGATATCAAGTTTTTGAAACATCTATTGATATATAGAAGACAATTTGGGATTGCTAGTTTTTGGTTTTTTGCTTTTCATGCGATAGGCATGTGGCAAATATATCAACTAATCAATATAGAGTTTTATCTAGACCCAAAAACAAATTTATTCTATGGAGCTCTAGCAGCGATTTGTATGATTGTTTTGGGGATGACTTCCAATACATTGGCTGTCAAAAAACTGAAAAAAAATTGGAAACGTATTCAATATATTGCTTACCCAACTTTATTTTTGGCTCTTTATCATAGAGCATTGTTTGAGGGTGACACTACTAATTTTTATATCCTATCTGGACTTTTTATATTACTAAAAATACTAGAATGGAATAAAATAAATATTAATGCTTTTAAAAAAAATAAAATGCCAGATTTAAACGAAGAAGAAAAAAGAGTAATTATAGATAAAAAATAAACTTATTTTGATTTTCTGACAAAAGCATTGATGTTCCACTCTGTGTGATATACTCCCTCTGGTTCTAAATCAAAATGAGTTTTTTTAAGTAGCGCTACTAGCTCTCCCGTACTAAAACTATGATAATATCTCCAAACTGTATGTCCATTGTCAGTTGTCCAAGGAATAAAAAAATCATTCCAAGATTTCTTTGACCAAAATTTTTCTATAGCATAACGCCAGTATTTTTTTTGCCGCAAATTCCAATTGGTCATAAAAAGCAGACCACCTGGCTTGAGCCAACGATTGGCCTTAAACAGTAAATCCAATCTTTCTTCTTTACTTGGTAAATGATGAAATGAAGCAACCATAAATATCATATCAAAAGTATTGGCTGCAAAAGATAAATCAGACATATCAGCTACTACAAATTTTGACCGAGGATGATCTTGTCTAGCTTGAGCTATGAGCTTTTCAGAAAAATCTACTCCCAAATAATTGAGCTTTTTGTCAGCTTGTTCTAAAGATTTAAGAAGTCTACCATTGCCACAACCAAGGTCCAGTATCTTGAAATTATCCTTTATGTGTGGTATAAAGACTTGTAACTCTTTCCAAGGATAAGCGCGCGTTGCTGAAAACTCAAGCGCTATATCATTGTAGAGTAAACGTAAATCATTTTTTATTTTTTCACCTTTCATGAATACAAAAGAAACTAATATTTTAGATAAAATTGTACTAGAATTATATACCTATAAAAATTCTAGCGAACTTGAATTTGTCAAAGCTCTACGTCAAGTATTTTCTCGTCATAAGATGACTCCCTCTAGTAAAGCTAAACTTATTGTAGCATATAAAAATTTGATTAAAAAGGGTAAATTAAAGAAAGATCAAAACTTTGAAAAACTACTGGTCAAAAGAGCAGTACGTACTATGAGTGGTGTATCAGTGATTACTGTGCTGTCCAAACCCTTTGTTTGTCCAGGAAAATGTGTCTATTGTCCTACTGAGCCAGATATGCCAAAAAGCTACTTGTCCAATGAGCCAGCTGCAGCTCGTGCCAAAATGAATCTTTTTGATCCAATACGACAAGTCAATATGCGTATCAAAGCTCTAGAAAACAATGGTCACCAAGTAGATAAACTGGAGCTACTTATACTAGGTGGAACTTGGTCCGTTTATCCTGAAAAATATCAGAGAGATTTTGTTCGTGATCTTTTTTATGCGGCCAATGTATTTGGCAAAAGAGGTCGAAAAAGAAAACCTCTATCTCTGGCCGAAGAGCAACTTATAAATGAAGCTACAAAATATAAGATAATTGGTCTGACTCCTGAAACTAGACCTGACTATATAAACGAGCATGAAATAAAAAGAATGAGAGAGCTGGGTGCTACTCGTGTCCAAATTGGCGTACAGCATACAGACAATAAAATATTAGATTTGATAGTCCGGGGGCATAGTATTGAACAATCTATCAAAGCTACCAAAATGCTAAAAGAAGTGGGTCTTAAAGTAGATCATCACTATATGCCTGATTTACCAGGCTCAACACCTAAAAAAGACTTAGAAATGATGAAATATGTCTATAGCTCTCCTGACTTGCAACCAGATCAAATAAAAATCTATCCTTGTATCGTCAATGAATATGCCGAATTAAACAAATGGTATCAAGAGGGTAAGTACAAACCCTATTCAGCCAAACAATTATTGAATCTATTATTAAAAATAAAGGCCCTTACTCCTCCTTGGATTAGAATAAATAGATTGATAAGAGACATACCAGAAGAAAGTATTATTGCTGGAAATAGTATTACCAACTTGCGTCAATATTTACAAAGTGAATTAAAAAAACAAGGCAAGTCCTGTCAGTGCCTACGCTGTCGTGAAGTCCGAGATGATAATATAGAAGGAGAAGAAGTGATATTAGTAAAAAGAGAATACCGTGCTTCTGATGGTGATGAAATATTTATTTCTTTTGAAGCAAAAGATAATTCTAAACTTTATGCTTTTTTAAGATTGCGTTTCAATGATAACCCAACAACCAATATATTTGCTGAGCTCAAAAAGGCATCATTGGTCAGAGAATTGCATGTCTATGGTAAAATGATTCCTACTTATAGTGAAGAGCAAGATGATGAAATATCCCAAACCCAACATATGGGTTTTGGAAAAAAATTAATGGCTGAAGCAGAAAAAATCACTCAAGAGCGAGGTCTCAATAAAATAGCTGTTATCTCTGGTATTGGCGTTAGAAACTACTATAAAAAACTTGGCTATAAACTAGAAGGTACATATATGACCAAAAAGTTATAAACTTTGACAAAAACTATAAAATATAATTAAATAGCCTAGCTATATAAGTACAATACAATAATTTAAAACTCATGGAGGAGAATTTTGCTAATATTTTATCGCTGGTCTCAACTGAGCTTTGATCACAAACAGGACTTTCTCAACTACCTGAGAATCCTGTGTGAGCGAAAGCTCATAGCTGGAAAAAGAATAAGGCTTTTTGAAGCCATCTGTATTCCAGCCTTGGCCAATGCTGATGGCGAAATCAGCGACACCATGGACACCTACAACCAGGTAGCTCAATACGGCGTTCGGCTGTACCAGCTAAACGACCTACTGGCCATGTACTATCAAGAACTCCACTGGCCGGTCAGCGTCAAAAAGGCTGCCCAGTACTTGGGCCTCTCGGACAGATATGTCCGAGAACTGGCCAAACGAGGCATCCCCCATTTGGATGCCACTCTCAAAAAAGGTCGCTGGTGCATCAACCTGGTTTCAGCCAGTGATTGGCTGATTCGCCACCATAAGGTGCATATAGCCTAAATTAAATGGCTACCCAACCAAAAACCCGTCCCGAGCATAGTCGAGGGACGGGTTTTATATTAATTTGTAAAAAAAATACAGTATGCTAAACTAATAGCATTATTAATGCCTTAAAAAAATGTCTAAATTAAATAATCAAGACCCTCAAATTTATAAAATATTGACTCAAGAATTAGAACGCCAAAGACAAGGCGCTGAAATGATAGCTTCAGAAAATTTTGTATCTTTGGCAGTACTAGAAGCAACTGGGTCAGTCTTGACCAATAAATACGCCGAAGGCTACCCAGCTAAAAGATATTATGGTGGCAATGAATTTATTGACCAGTCTGAACAACTAGCTATAGATCGTGCCAAAAAACTTTTTAAAGCAGAGCATGTCAATGTCCAACCTCATGCTGGTTCTCAGGCCAATATGGAAGCCTATTTTGCCTTGGCCAATTTGGGTGATACTATATTGGGATTTTCTCTGGCTCATGGTGGTCACCTGACACATGGTCATCCGGTCAATTTTTCTGGCAAATTTTATAACTTTGTTAGCTATGGTGTTGATAAAAAAACTGAGCGTATAGATATGGACGAAGTACGAGCACAAGCTATCAAGCACAAGCCAAAAATAATCTTAGCTGGAGCTTCTGCCTATTCAAGAAAAATAGATTTCAAAGCTTTCCGAGCTATAGCCGATGAAATTAATGCTTATTTTATGGTGGACATGGCCCATATTGCAGGACTGGTAGCTGTTGGACTTCACCCTGATCCAATACCCTATGCTGATGTAGTGACTACTACTACTCACAAAACACTGCGTGGTCCTCGTGGTGCAATGATTCTTTCTAAAATTAAAGACCGATTAGATCCTGCTGGCAAAAAAAATCTAGCGCAAAAAATAGACAGCGCTATTTTTCCTGGTATGCAAGGTGGCCCACTAGAACACATCATAGCTGCTAAAGCGGTCGCTTTTGGAGAAGCCTTAAAACCAGAATTTAAAAACTATCAACAACAAGTTATAGCTAATTGCAAAACTCTAGAAAATAAATTTAGAGCAGCTGGCATACGTATGATTTCAGATGGTACAGACAATCATTTACTCATGATCGATGTAACTACGCTGGGTTTGTCGGGTAAAGAGGCTGAAAATTTACTAGATAATGTACATATTTTTACCAATAAAAATATGATTCCCTATGACCAGCGTTCTCCTATGGATCCATCTGGTATCAGACTAGGGACTGCTGCTCTCACTACTAGAGGATTAAAAGAAGAAGCTATTAATACTGTAGCTGATATATTGATTGACACTTTAAAAACTAAAAAAGCAACCGATAAAAATAAACAGCAGATAGTAAATTTAATGAAACAATTTAAACTATACCCTGAACTATAATGGACAAAATATTAGACGGTAAGGCTCTGGCTCTACAAATACAACAAAAAATTAAAGAAGAAATTGCCAAAAAACATATTAAACCAAGCTTGGCTATTATTTTGGTAGGCGAAGATCCAGCTAGCCAGCTTTATGTATCAAAAAAGAAAATAGCTTGCCAAGAAGTGGGTATTGATTTTCATGAATATTTTATGTCTGCTGATACAACCGAAAAAACTCTTTTAGAAACTATAGACTTTTTAAATAAAGACCAAGATACTGATGCCATACTTGTCCAGCTTCCCTTACCAAAAAAATTTGATACTAATAAAATAATAAAAGCTATTGATCCAAAAAAAGATGTAGATGGTTTTCATCCACAAAATATCCAATATTTTTTAAAAAACAAAGCTTATATTACACCGGGATTGCCTTTGGGAATACTAAAACTACTAGAAGAAAGCCAAGAAGACTTGGCCAATAAATATGCTGTCATAGTATCTCGCTCAAAAGTCTTTTCCCAACCAATGATAAAAATACTAGAGGATAGAAAAATGAAAGTATCTTTGATAAACCCTCAAGCTGACAATCTAAAAGAAGCCACTTTAAAAGCTGATGTTTTGATAGTGTCTTGTGGTCAACCATTTTTAATAAAAGAAGACATGATAAAAGCTGATTCCATCATCATAGATGTTGGTACAAATAAAATAGACAACAATTATGTTGTCGGCGATGTTGATTATTCAACTGTTTTTCCTAAGGTTAAATTCATCACGCCTGTGCCAGGCGGAGTAGGACCCATGACCGTAGCGATGTTGCTTTATAACACCGTTAAACTAGCTAAGCTAAAATAATAATAATTTTAAAAGCCGGTCATCACTGATGTGACGACCGGCCTCTTTGTCGCATTAGAGAGAAGACGCGACGAATTTTTCGAAAGCTTCACAGCGTTCAGGATGACTTTTGTCATATATCCTTATCACCCTCTCGGAGAGTGCTTCGTGGCTCACTCTACTACGATTCGTCCCCATATATTCCAGCATCAGCCCAGTATTAATGTTGTCAGACACCAGAGCGATACTGCCGTCCGACATTTCCAAGAGATCACCTCGTTCTGCCTGACGCAATTCCTTACACATCTGAGCAATTCTCTCTTTTTCTACTTTTGTCCGACCACTGCCGCAGCCAGACAAAATTACCAATACCAAGCAGCAAAATAATGCCGCAACTGTAAAAACGACTAGCTTCTTCAAAGTCCTCCACTAGAGCCTCTGGGCTCTCTGTTAAATTGTGTAATTGTACTAAGTTATAATCAATTATTATACAATAAATAAGCTTTTTGTCAATCCTATCCCCAACTTTCAACAATAAAGCAATCAATAAAAAAACATCCCGTTCAAGACGGGATATTGATTATTTTTATAACAAAGTATTTTGCCAAGAATTCATCTTGCCCACTACTCGCATAGCTTTGATCCTGTCCAAATCAAACATTCGTAAAGCATCTCGCAAATGACAAAAGGCTTTAATCTTCTGACCATTTATATTTTGAATATCAATCTTCCTGGTGGTTACTTCACCTTTTTCATCAATATAGTCTATCTCTATTTGATCACCATTTTTTAAAGCATTTTTTATTTTTTCTTCAATGGTAATATTGCCATTTTGTCTGCCCCAACGAGCTACAATATTTTCTTTGCGTCCAGCATTGTGATACCAAATATTTCCATGAACCAAACCATAGTCATAAACCTCTTTGGTAACTTTGACATCATCTAAACAATATTTGATAAGGCTATCCCAATTATTACTTCTATAATAAGCAATAGCATCTAGTCCTGAGCCAGACTTTCCATAGCCCAGTGTAGACTGAGCTACACTTTCCAATTTTAATCGATGACCCAAAGCATGAACTACTTCTTCTAAAATATCTAAATGGGGTATAGAAAATAAATCAAAATCTTTGTAGTAAGGTTGAAGTACTGTGAGGTCAAAACTTTTACTATTGAAACCAATGAGTAATTTAGTGTTTTTTAAGAGCTCTAGCAGCTCGCCAAATTCCTCTTCTCTAAAGCCACGATATTTATCTTTGTTGTATGAATATACTCCAACCAAAGACACTCCCAATTTATGTAAATTGTGATGTCCACCCACCTCATCAAAGGTTTTTTTGGTTTCTAAATCCAAAACTATTATGTCTTTTTCTTCTTCCATTTATATTATTATATCAAAACTTATTTATGCTTACCAATCACTTTGTAAATAGTCATTACTCATATTTTGTCCCACGGCTCCGTTGCTGCGCAAAGTCGCCGCTGTTACAAAATATTCGTAATTATATAATTTTAAAATATTACCAATCACTTACATCGGGTAAAAATCCATCCGGATCAGCCACATATTCTAAACCATCTTCTTGACTATAGCTAGCACTACGCGCCATATTATTGTGATTGAATAAATTACTATCAATATCAGCCAAAAATGGAGAAGGCTTGAGTGAGTGGAAACCATCATATCTAACCATAGACATTGGATAAGTCAAATATAGATAACGCGCTGCACGAGTGGCCGCTACATAAAACAAACGTCTTTCTTCTTCTCTTTCTTCCTCTTTAACACATAGCGGATGAGGAAAAGATTGATCAGTCATATTTATAACAAAAACAGCTTCCCACTCTAGGCCTTTGGCTTGATGAACAGTAGATAGTATTATATTATCTTGTTTTTTGTCTGACTCTCTGCCAGAAAAACTTTCTTGTAAGCTTATTTCCGATAAAAATAAATCCAGAGAGTCGTAGCCAGTCGCAAAGATAGCTAGCTGCTCAAGATCATCTTGACGCTGACGATAATCTGTAAATTTTTCTTTAAGATATGAATGATAAAATTCAATAATTATATTTATAAGTTTGCTAACATTGGCAGTTTTGTTTTTGAGTAAATCATCTATAACCATCAGTATCTGAGACCAAGATTCTCCTGCTTTATCAGTCATGTTGAATCCAGATTCTCTGAGCTTGGACAAATCGCTTGTCTCTACTATCTGCTGATATATTCTAAAAGCAGTCACTGGACCAATGCCTTCTTCCATTTGCAATATTCTACGCCAAGCTACTTCATCTCTATAATTACCCAATACTTTTATATAAGCTAATACATCTTTAATATGAGCTCTTTCAAAAAATCTCAGTCCCCCACGCATTTCATAATTGATGCCTCGACGATTGAGCTCCATTTCCAAGTTTTGACTATATGAGGCTGCTCGAAAAAGTATAGCAATTTGATCTGCTCTAAGCCCTTTGTCAAAATATTGTTCTATCCTATCAACTATAAAAGTCGCTTCCTGAGTGGGAGTCATGAGAGCTGCCAGCTCTGGCCTGACATGAGATTCTCTGACTGCTTTTAAATTTTTGGGAAATTGATGAATATTGGCGGCGATGATTTGATTGGCTACATCTAGTATCTCTGGAGTAGAGCGATAATTTGTTTCCAGCTTATGAACTTTTGTTTTCTTAAACTTATCTGGAAATTCCAAAATATTTCGTATATCAGCTGCCCTGAAAGAATAAATACTTTGTGCATCATCGCCAACAGCTAAAATATTGTTGTGCAATTTGCAAATATTAAAAATAATCTCCGCTTGAATATTATTGGTATCTTGATATTCATCAACCAAAACATATTCCCATTTGTTTTGTAATATTTTTCCGGCCTCGGGATGCTCACTAAGAACTTTCCAAAAAACCAATAAGTCATCAAAATCCAAAACATTTGATTCTTTTTTTCGTCTTTTATATTCACTAGCTATTTTCTCAATATTTTCTAGCAAGATTATCCATTCGGGAAATTTTGTTTCCAAACTACTTGCAATGTTAATACCAGAATTGGTAGCAAAACTAATAGTCTCTCTAATAATTGCTGGCGAAGGACGATGTTTGGCTGGTAAAGAAGATAAATAATCTTTGGAAATCAATTTTAGTAAATTGTCACTATCATCACTATCAATAATAGTAAAGTCAGATTTGATATCAATGTACTTGCCATAAAATCTAAGCAATCTATTGGCCAGAGAATGAAAAGTTCCTCCCCATAGTGGCAACTTGGCTTCCAATTTAAAACCCAATAAAGATTTTACTCGCCCCAACATCTCGCTAGCTGCTTTGTTGGTAAAAGTTAAGAGCAGTATCTTCTCTGGTTTTACTCCTTGATTTAAGAGCCATGCAGCCCGATAAACCAAAGTGCGAGTTTTGCCACTGCCAGCTCCAGCCAAAACCAAATGAGGTCCTTTACCAGCGGTTACGACCTCATATTGCTCCTGATTTAGTTCATTTTTAAAATCAATACTCTTCATAAGTAAAAGTATTATAGCCCAAATAAAAAAATAAATCCAATGCTAAAATATTGCCTTTTTATTGGCTTTATGATTTAATTTGTCTTGTATTTATCAATTTAAAAAGCTAAAAAATTTATGTCATTTTCTCTGGGAATTGTCGGTCTACCAAATGTTGGTAAATCAACTCTATTTCAAGCATTAACCAAAAATAAGGTAGAAGCATCCAACTACCCTTTTTGTACTATTTCCCCAAATGTTGGTGTAGTAGCCGTACCAGATAATAGACTAGACCAGCTGGCTCTGATATCAAAATCTGCCAAAATAATTCCCACTACTATAGAATTTGTAGATATTGCCGGACTGGTCAAAGGTGCTTCAGAAGGAGAAGGTTTGGGTAACAAATTTTTATCAAACATCAGAGAAGTAGATGCTATAGTCCAAGTCATTAGAAAATTTACTGACAAAAATGTCACGCATGTTCATGGTAATATTGATCCTGAATATGATAAAGAGATTATAAATCTAGAACTCATCATGGCAGACCTTGATGTGGTCTCCAAATATTTGACCAAAATAATTTCTAAAATGAAAGGTCCTTATGATAAAATTTTGGACCAAGAAAAAGCTATAATGACTAAAGCCAAAGCCCAGCTAGAAGAAAATAAACTGCTCAATACTTTGGAATTAAATGAAGAAGAAGCAAAATTAATAAAACAACTCAATTTACTGAGCATCAAGCCAATAATATATTTATACAATATTGATGAGGCTGATCTTGGAAAAAATTTGTCTTTACCAGAGGGTTCCATTGCTATTTGTGCCAAGACCGAGTCTGAATTAGCTGAATTGTCTGAAGCTGAAGCCAAAGAATATATGCAAGAGCTGGGTATTTCTGTTAGTGGCTTAGATAATTTAATTACTACTAGTTACAAATTATTAAAACTAATTACTTTTATTACTACTGGCCCAGAAGAAACTAAGGCTTGGACTGTAACAGAAGGTACCAAAGCTCCTCAGGCTGCCGGAGTTATTCATACTGACTTTGAGCAAGGTTTTATTCGAGCTGAAGTTATAAATTGGCAACAACTTTTAGATGATGGCGGTTGGAATGCTGGAAAAGAAGCTGGTCATATGCGCATGGAGGGCAAAGAATACACTATGCAAGACGGTGATACAGTGCACTTTCATTTTAATTAAAGCATTTTTTAATTTCAGATTATTGTGAATGTTTTATGCTAGATGCGACTTTGCGCAGCAACGGAGCAGTCTGCATAAAACATAAACAAAAAAATATCTTTAAAAAACTAATTATATAAATTTGCTCTTAGTCTAAGCTATCGTTAACGGCCTTCGCCTAATCACTCTTAGCTTAGACTATTCGCAAAAAATATACTTTTTGTAATAAAAATATGCTATAATATACTTATCGTAGTTCTTTGTTATAAATTCTTTGTAACAAATACTAACACAAGTAAAACGTGCTCAATGAAAAAGCACCTAAAAATAAATATAAAATACTTGGCTAATATTTAAAACAAAGATAACAATTAATACAATTGAATATGGACATGGAAGTCTTCTAGAATTCCACCTACATTGGGGCAGGTGGAATTCTTTTTTTATTGACAAAAATACTTCTTATGAAATAATATACATATATAATATATGAACAAAGAAGAAGTTAGAAAACAACGAGATCATATAATTTCTCAACTTAAACAATATTCTCCACTGTTTAAGCCTTTTTTTGAAATGGATAAAAGTTTGGAAGAATACTCAAAAAATATCTATGATTTTGATAGAAATTATAGATATATAGAAAGGCAGAAACAAATCAAAAAACTAATTGAGAATAAATTTAAAAAATTATTTCCTAAAGAATATGATAGCTTAAACATAGATTATAATGATCAGTGGGCTTGTAATATAGTAGACCATCACCAAATTCTAAACAATCCTCTTATAATATCTAGCAATATTATAACTAGCATTGATAAATTTCTAAAAGATGAAAAACAAAAAGCAATAATAACCATATCTAGTGGTGATGTACCACCTAATAATTACTTTAGTCGTAACGGTTTTGAAGTAGCTGGTAAAAGAGTGCCTATATTTACTAATAAAGAAAAAGAATACAATTCTAATCTACTACCTAAGCGTGATTTTGATTTCCTAAAAAATCTGAAACTAGCTAAACGCCTAAATGAATTTAACAAAGAAGAATTAAAATTCTTAGAAGAAGAAGTGAAGTGGATCCAAGGCCTAGACTATTCTGGTTGTGATAACTACAACGATCAAATATCAGTACTTGTAAAAAATCAATGGCCAAGAATGTACGAAGAGAAAATAAGATCTACTTTACCTGATTTACTATACATAACCCAAGAAAATATAACTACCCTATCACTTCTAGAAATATTAGATCAAGATAATCTAGTAACTTATACCTTATTTAACAAAGCTTTCAGAGAAAAAGTTATTAAAACATTTAGAGGTATTGTCGTTACTTGGGATGAAAGCTTACCTAAAGGGACACACTTCTTCTGGAGGAAACATCCAGATGGCTTTAAATCTTTAAGGCTTTATTTAGAAGGTGATAAATTAGTACCAGAAGATAGTCGTTACAAGAATTTAACCTTTACACTAGATCAAAAAACTGTAAGGGAACTCTTGGAAAAAGGAGAAATATACCCAAGTCTATTTACAATATTTATGGTAGTTAATTTCTATTATGGTATCAAACCTTTAGTTGGACAAGGATCACTTACTTATTTAAATTTAATAAGACAAAAATGGCTCAACGTCTTAGAAGAGTCTGATTACGCTAGTGAATTAGATAATATAAAATCATATAAGATAGATAAACTAATAACTGGTATTATAATATTTTTTGAAAAGCATAACAGTGGTGTAAAAACACTCTGGGCTTATGATATTATAAAACAAGGTGGGATAAAAGAAGAATACCTAAAAAAATTATTTGATATGCCTTTTAAAAATTTGCTAACAACAGCTGTAGTTGGTATCTATGATTATATTGGCCCTAAATACGTACCAGAGAAAGAAAGAATTATACCTACTGTTACATCGGATGAATTAGCTAATTTAATATTTAACTGGTTATGATAAATAAAATAAAAAAAATAACTTGGCTAGCTGTTTTTTCCAGAGCAGGCTTTCCTTATTTTATAGTAGACTTAGCTATCAATGCTTACGTTTTAGATATGAAAAAACGTCTATCTTGGGGATATAGAGACCAATTAATGCTTATACGAAAAAATTTAATTACTTCCTACTATTCTAAAAGAGATGAGGATAGTTTTAAAGAGTGGTTAAAGAAACAGAATGAAAAAAAGCTAGAAAAAATAAATAATATAATCTTAAAACAATTAAAAGAATCTAAAAATTATATTGCTAAGACCAATAAATTATTAAAAAATGAGAATAGTTTAATAACATCTTTAGATTATATATACAAAGCCTACTATAATCTTTATGCAATCTATCGTTTCCCTACTATCTTAGATACAAATAATAAAAATCTAGTATCAAATGAACTAATAAAAAAATTTGCTTCTACTAAAGATAAGTGTGGATTCTTTTTTGGAGAAAGTGATTCTAGTACCCTAAAAGAATTTAATAAGCTAGCTTCAAAAAAACTAAAATTAGCCTCCTACTCTGCTTTGGATATGAGCTATAAAGAATTACGTGAATCTTTATTAAAAAACAAAGTAAGCGTTTCCAAAAAAATATTAGAGCAGAGACTAAATAAATTTATTTTTGCTGTTAGCGATAAAAAAAGTAAGGTATATTACGGTAAACAGGTAGATAGTTTAATTAAAACTTTAGAGAAGCAAGACAATATTAAAAGTACTTCCTTAAAAGGTCAAATAGCCTACCCAGGAAAAATAAAAGCTAAGGTATTAATTGCTAAATCAGTAGATGATTTAAAAAATTATAAATTTAAAACAAAAATAATCTTAGTAGCTCCTATGACTACTACTTATTTTATACCTTATATAAAAAATGTATCTGCTATTATAACCGATGAAGGGGGAATTACTTGTCATGCTGCTATACTAGCCAGAGAATTTAAAAAACCATGCCTAATAGGTACAAGATATGCTACTAAAATATTTAAAAACGGCGATCTGGTAGAAGTAGATACCGACAAAGGAATAGTAAAAATATTAGAAAAATTATAATCTATCTTTGCGCCACATATTAATGTAACGCATCCCGCCTTTGGCGGGATCAAGAATTCGTAACTACTTAGACTTCGTCTTCGTAGACGAATTCTTGATAAACATGGCGTCACCAAAAGAAAAAAATCTATATTTTAACTTGATAGCTTTTTTATAAGCCTTTAAAATAAATTCTCTGCCAGCCAGAGCTGAGACCATAAAGAGCAGGGAGCTTTTTGGTAAGTGAAAATTGGTAATCAAATCATCGACAAACTTGTATTTATAACCTGGATAAATATAAATATCCACCCATTTAGAACCTGCCTTTAATTTACCAGATTTATCACTAAAAGCTTCTAGTGTTCTAGCACTGGTAGTGCCAATTGCTATTATATTTTTACCCTGCTTTTTTAGTTTATTTAAATTATTAGCCGTACGCTTACTGATACTAGCCCACTCATGATGAATCTGATGTTTTGAAATGTCTTCTACTTCTACTGGCGCAAAAGTGCCCAGTCCAACATGAAGTGTCACTTTAAATACTTTGATTTTTTTCTTTGCTAATTTATCTAAAATAGTTTTTGTAAAATGAAGGCCGGCTGTTGGCGCCGCTGCAGATCCAGATGACTTGGCATAAACTGTTTGGTAATCTTTCTTAATACTTTTACTATCTTTAGTTTTAATATATGGAGGCAGTGGCGTATGACCAATGGCTTCTATAATATTTTCTAATTTCTTATTAGCTAAATTAAATTTTATTTGCTTGATTTTACCATCTATATTATCAATTATTTTGGCCTCTAATTTTTTACCAAAATATATTGTATCGCCTATTTTAATATTTCTTCCTCCGATCATAGCCAAGTAATATCCTCTGGCTTGCTGCTCAATTAATAATAGCTCTACTTTGCCTCCAGTTTTTTTGTGTCCATAGAGCCTAGCTGGAAAAACTTTGCTTTCATTGACTACCAAAACATCATTGGCCGTAAGATAGTCTGGTAAATCATAAAAATGTTTATGAGTTATTTTTTGTTTACTGCTATCCAATAGCAAAAGCAGCGAATGGTCTCGCGGTTTTATTTGCTTTTGAGCTATCAGCTCATGAGGTAAATGATAATCAAAAAGATTAATTTTCATGTTGTCTAATTTTTTTTCTATCGCTAGCTATTTTAGAATAAATACAACCACAATAATCTTGTCTATAAAACCCTTCATCTTTGCTCATCTGAGCCGCTATCTTAAAACCATCATTTTTCTTCCAATCAGCTTCTAAAAATTTGCTATCGTGCAATCTAGCTAGCTTGTTGGCTACCATATTAATTTGACTAGCATCTTTGTGTGGAGATATACTCATGACAGTTGTCCAAAAGTCATAACCTTCTGCTTTGGCCTTTTTAGCTGTTTCGTTTAAACGAATATCAAAACAGACTTCACACCTCTTGCCTTTTTCTAGTTCATTTTCTAGACCTCGGGTTTTGTCTATCCAATTGACACTATCATATTCGCCTTCCATAAAATCAACACCAATTTTTTTAGCATAAGCCTTCATTTCATCACGACGCTTTATATATTCAAGACGAGGATGAATATTTGGATCATAAAAAAATATACTTAGCTCATAATCTTTGGCTAATTTTCTCAATACATATATTGAGCAAGGTGCACAACATGAATGTAAAAGTAATCTAGGTTGCATAGATTAAAATAATTTATTTTTATTATTTTTATTTTCTATGCCTAAGTATTCATAAGTTTTATCCGTGGCAATCCTGCCAGAAGAGGTGCGAGAAAGCAAGCCTAGTTGCATAAGGTAGGGTTCAAATATCTCTTCAATAGTACCAGCTTCTTCTTGGACAGATGCGGCCATAGTACTAAGACCTACTGGACCACCACCAAAATTGGCTATCAAAACAGTCAAAAGTTTTCTATCAAGATCATCTAGCCCATATTTATCAATAGCCATCATATCCAGAGCCAGTTTCGTCAAATCATAAGAAATATTGCCATCGCCTTTAACCTGAGAATAATCTCTAACCCTCTTTAGTATACGATTGGCAATACGCGGAGTAGCTCGACTTCGACTAGCTATTTCAAGAGTCGCTTGATCATCAATCTTGATAGCCAGTATCGCTGCTGCTCGTTTTACAATTTGAGCTAGCTCTTCGTTATTATAAAAATTCAATCTAAAAGTAACACCAAATCTATCTCGAAGTGGAGAGGATATAAGATTGTACCTGGTAGTAGCTCCAATCAAAGTAAATTTTGGCAAATCCAAACGGAGTATTTGAGCTGATGGTCCTTTGCCAAGTATTATATCCAAGGCAAAATCTTCCATAGCTGGATACAGTATCTCTTCTATAGTTTTATTGAGTCTATGGATTTCATCAATAAACAAAATGTCTCCGTCTTGCAAATTGGTAATAATAGCCGCCAAATCTCCAGCTTTGGAAATAGCTGGACCAGAAGTGACTTTTACTCCCACGCCCATTTCTTTGGCTATGATATGAGCCAAAGTGGTTTTGCCCAAACCCGGTGGACCATAAAGTAGTGTATGGTCAATTGGCTCTTGTCTACTTTTGGCAGCTTGTATCACAATATTCAGATTGGCCTTTACTTGTTCTTGACCTACATAGTCTTCTAATTTTTGTGGACGCAAAGTAAGATCCCAAGTGCGATCTGTATTTTGCTCTTTGGCTGAAGTCAGTCTATCACTATCCATATTGTTTATATGTAATCCCCAAAATTTATACAAGGGTCACTGAAGAGACCTTGTCACCACTATCTCTAAATTTCATAAGTCGTACTCCTTGAGTAGCTCGACCCAAAACATTTACGGACTTTATCGGCATCCTAATGACCTGCCCTTTTTTGGAGATAATAATCATGTCTTCTTCTTCAGCTTTCCCAGATACTATATTGGCTGAAGCAATATTACCAGTTTTTTCAGTAACCTGAGCAGTCTTAATACCACTACCACCTCTACCTTGTACTTTATAAGATGCTACAGCTGTTCGCTTACCAAAACCATTGGCCATCACCACCATAAGTTGCTCATCAGAAGATGCTTGGCCATCTAGGATCAAATCCACACCCACTATGACATCATCTTTCTTGAGACGGATAGCTCTGACTCCAGAAGCACCACGGCCCATGGCTCTGACTGTTTTTTCTTTAAAGCGGATAGCCTGTCCTTTGGCTGTGACCAAAATAATATCATCTTTACCAGAAGATGTTCTGACCCAATTGAGTACATCATTTCCTTTGAGCTTCATCGCTATCAGACCACTGCGACGTACATGGAAAAATTGAGATACTTCTACTCTCTTGATTACTCCATATTTGGTCAACATAACCAAATACTTGAATACTTTAAAATCTTCACTCTGAATAATAGAAGATATCTGTTCTTCTGGAGAAAGTTGTAAAAAGTTTACAATATTTTGTCCTTTGGCCGTACGAGATTGTTGAGGGACTTCATGAGCCTTGAGCTGAAATACTCTGCCTTTGGTGGTAAAAAACATCAGGTCAGCATGAGTACTGGTAGACATAAATATTTGTACTTCATCTTGCTCTTTGGTAGTGAGTCCCATCACTCCTTTGCCTCCTCTACCTTGACTACGGAAATTTTCTGGAGAAAGTCGCTTGATATAGCCATCATGAGTCATAGTGATGACAGTGGCCTCATTGGGAATAAGATCTTTGGTTTCCATTTTACCAATAGCAGATTTGACTACCTTGGTTTTTCTTTCGTCGTTAAATTTATCTTTCAATTCTTTGAGCTCGTCTTTGATTATCTTGAGTACTTTTGTTTTACTATTTAAAATAGCTTCCAATTCTTTGATCAACTTCAATTTTTCTTTGAGCTCATCTTCTAGTTTCATTCTCTCCAAATTGGCCAAAGATTGTAATTTCATTTCTAAAATAGCTACAGCTTGTCTTTCACTGAGCCTAAACTTTTTCATCAAATTTATTTTGGCTACATCTTTATCTTTAGAGGCGCGAATTGTTTTGATGACCGCATCAATTTTATCAAGGGCTTTTTTCAAACCCTCCAAAATATGAGCTCTGTCCTTGGCTTTGTCCAAATCAAATTGAGTACGACGAGTTACTACTACCTGACGGTGCTTGATATATTCTTCCAAAATACCTTGCAAATTAAGAACTCGTGGCTGAATACCATCCACTAGAGCTAGCATATTAACATGAAATTTCTCTTGCAGCTGAGTATGCTTGTAAATATTGTTTAAAACCTTATTTGGGTAAGAATCTTTTTTGAGCTCAATAACTACTCTGACACCATCTTTATCTGATTCATCGCGAAGATCTTTGATGCCTTCTAGTTTTTTATCTTTTACTAGCTGGGCAATCTTTTCTAGCATATTGGCTTTATTGACTTGAAAAGGCACAGAAGAAATAATGATTTGATACTGTCCAGATTTTTGTTCTACAATCTCAGCTTCACCACGCATCACTATACCACCACGACCAGTGGCATAGGCAGCTCTGATATCCTCAGTATTATAAATCACGCCACCAGTTGGAAAATCTGGACCTTTGACTATATTCATCAAATCTTCAAAACTAGCTTTTGGATTTTCAATAAGTAATGTAATAGCATCTACCAATTCTCCTAAATTATGTGGTGGAATATTGGTAGCCATACCAACAGCAATGCCAGTGGTTCCATTTAAAAGTAAATTTGGCAATTTGGCTGGCAAGACTCTTGGCTCTTTGTGTGAACCATCGTAGTTTGGTATAAAATCAACTGTATTTTTTTCTATATCAAACATCAATTCTTCGGCTATGGCTCTGAGTTTGGCTTCGGTATAACGCATAGCAGCCGCACCATCACCGTCCATAGAACCAAAGTTTCCTTGTCCGTTTATCAACTGATAACGCATAGAAAAATCTTGAGCCATCCTGACCATAGAATCATAAACAGCACTATCACCATGTGGATGATATTTACCCAGCACTTCACCAACTACTGTAGCTGATTTTCTAAATTTGGCACTATGTCTTAGACCAATGCTCCACATAGCATAAAGTATCCTACGATGGACTGGTTTTAGACCATCTCTCACATCAGGAAGAGCACGAGAAACAATAACACTCATAGCATAATCAATGTATGAGTTTTCCATTTCTTCAACAATAGATAGTGGCTCTACTGTACCTCTATTATCGATCAAAATGTCTTGATTTGATTTCTTTTCTTTGTCTTTCTTGGTTGGCATATTATTTAACTTTGTCTAATATATATTAATCAATACAAACTATTTGATTTACAAAACCATCTTCAACGATAGCCAAGCAACCATAGGCAAAAATATTTTCTGAACAAGTACCATTCATGGCAATGGCTTGGCCATTTAAAATAATCTGCTCCGAAGCCTCAGCTAAATCAGCTGTGCAATATCCTTGGCACTCGTTGCTATTTTTACATTCTAGACCAGCGTCAGTAGTAGCTAACAAACATTGTAAATTTTCTGTATTCCATTGACCCAGCTGAGATTCACAGTCTATTTGCGTGCTCGGAGATTTTATATTAGTATTTTCTTTTTCTTCTAAATACTTTTTGGCCTCTTCAACTAGCTGAGCTTGTTTGGCTTGTTTAGCTACTTCTTCGCCAATATTTTTAAAAACTTCTTGTTGTTCGCTTACTGATTCTTTTATTTCAGCAAAAGCATCCATTGAATCACCTGTTTCGTTTTTTAATTGAGTTAAAAAAATATCGTTGGTTTTTACCTTAGCAAAAGGCTCACTAGCTACCCATTGCCAAATTATCACACCGGCAAACAAAGTAACTAGTATGACCAAAATCAAATTTTTTGTCCCCCCTGATTCAAATATAATCATTTTTGTAATTTAAGAACAATCAACTTAATATCTTCTTGAGGAAGATCTTTTTTCTTTATTTTATATTTATCTTCTTCTTCAGCCTTCACACCAAATTCTTTTACAAAAACGTCTATATTATCTACTTTGAGCTTACCGGAACCAGGATTATAACAACTTGGTATCACTATGCGTGGTTCTACTTGCTGAATAATTTTGGAGGCCTCTTTGGCAGTAGTTAAGTCTCCACCACCAACTGGCAAAATCAAAATATCGGCACCCTCTATCAATTCTAAATCTCCATTGGATAAATCTTCATGAGCAAACTCTCCCAAAAAAGCAATTTTGATGCCTTCAAAAACAACAAAATAAATAATATTTCCTTTGACTTCTCGCCCATAAACAAAAACATCCGATATCTCATACTCACCTGCTGAATCAACTACAAATGCTTCTTTATTAAATTTGGCTTGATCTATCTGACTAGGGTCAGAAAACAAAATAATATCGGCGCTTGTTTTGGGAAATTTTGTTACCTTATCTAATCCATAAGGATTAACTATTAGTGAATGTGTGTTGTTTTTTAATTTAAAATAATTAAATCCATGCCATGAAATTATCATATTTTTGAAGTATTTTTATATCTTTTAATACTAAGAATTTTAACATAAACAAGGTCAAAAGTAAAGATAAAAATAAGCTATTTTAGACCATTTTTTATGGCTTTTAAGACAAGAAATACTAGTAAGTATAAGGGCTTGATTTTTTTTATCATTTATGGTAATGTAAGGCAGCTTATAAATAATAAACATCTCCAAATTCGACAAGTTTGGAGGCTCGGTCCCAAGATGGGAAAGGGATAATTCATAATAATTAATATGTCAGAAGAAAAAACAACCACTCCGCATCCAATGGACCTGCTACTTCAAGATGAAAAAGCAGTGATAGTTCCAAAAGAAGGAGACTTGGTCACTGGTACAATTATCAGTCTCTCTAAAAATGAAATTTATCTAGACATTGATGGTATCACTACAGGTATTATCCTAGGTAGAGAAATCTATGATGAATCAGATGAAACATCAGCTTTAAAAATAGGCGATAAAGCAACAGCTACTGTAGTCGGCCTAGACAATGAAAATGGCTATATGGAGCTATCATTACGTGAGGCTGGCCATAAAAAAGCTTGGGACACTCTAGAAGAGCTCTATCGAGAGGGCACTATTGTTGATTCCAAAGTCATTGATGCCAACAAAGGAGGTCTGATGATAAAAATTGGTAATGTCGTAGGCTTTTTACCAGTATCTCAACTAACCATTGAACATTATCCTCGTATTGAAGGTGGTGATAAAAGTAAAATCCTTACTCACTTAAAAAGTTTTGTAAATCAAGCTTTGAAAACCAAAGTCATTGATATAAACGAAAAAGAAGAAAAACTTATTGTTTCTGAAAAAGCTGCTTGGAATGATAAACAGAAAAAAGTTATTTCAAAATTCAATGTTGGTGATAAAGTAGAAGGTAAAGTTACTGGTGTGGTAGATTTTGGTGCTTTTGTAGAGTTTGGTGATGGACTAGAAGGTCTAGTACATATTTCCGAATTGGCTTGGCAAAGAATTGACAATCCAAGAGATGTCATCAAAGTCGGTGACCATGTAAAAGCAGAAATTATCGACATTGAAAATACCAAAATTTCTCTTTCTATCAAAAAACTACAAAAAGATCCTTGGGTTGAGGTAGCTGCCAAATATCAAATCGGCCAAAAAGTAAAAGGCAAAGTTCTCAAAGTAAATCCATTTGGTGCTTTTGTAGAATTGGATACTGATATTCATGGTCTAGTGCATATTTCTGAACTTAGTAGCAAAAAAGTTGCTAATCCAGAAGATCTAGTAACTGTGGGCAAAGAATACGAATTTACAATTTTAACTATCGAGCCAAAGCATCATCGTCTAGGCCTTTCTCTAAAAGGAATAGATACAAAGAAAGATGCTAAAAACAAAGAAGAAAAACAAGACGAAAAGAAAGATAAAGCCGAAAAATCAAGCAAAGAAAAAGTAGTCAAAGAAAAAAAGAAAGAAGAGAAAACAGAAGAAAAGAAAGATAAAGAAACAAAATAAATTTAGAAATTTTGCCCCGTTAGAAATATCCCCTAATATTTGATATACTAAAGTATCAAGACTAGGCCTCTAACGGGGTTAAAATAATAAAGAAAATTATATGAAAAATATTGCCAAAAATTTCCTGATATTTTTTCTGATATTTGCAGCTATTATGACTGTTTTCAGTCTGTTTGATAATAGCAATAAAAATATTGAAGAAATATCCATAGCTAAATTGGTTCAAGAAATCAATAATGAAGAAGTAAAAAGCATTACTGTCAAAGGTAATGATCTTGATATAATACTAAAAGACGAAAGTGAACAGTCTAGTAAAAAAGAAGTCACTGAATCTCTTAGTGAGGTCCTCAAAAACTACGATGTCTCTACTGAAAAAATAGCTAGTGTAGATATCAATATTGGTGATGAAACTAGCTCGAGTTTTTTACTTACTATCTTGCCATTTATTATTCCGGCTCTATTTATTATCGGACTTATTTGGTTTATGATGCGCCAAGTCCAAGGTGTCAACTCCAAAGCTATGACCTTTGGTCAGTCTGGAGCCAAAATTGCTGATCAAAAACAAAAAGTCACCTTCAAAGATGTGGCTGGTGCCAAAGAAGCCAAAGAAGATTTGGTAGAGATAGTAGACTTTCTAAAATACCCACAAAAATATGTATCTATGGGAGCCAAGATTCCCAAAGGAGTACTACTGCTCGGCTCTCCTGGCACTGGTAAGACACTTTTAGCTAGAGCTACCTCTGGTGAAGCCAAGGTACCATTTTTTCATATATCAGGATCTGAATTTGTAGAAATGTTTGTCGGTGTCGGCGCTAGTCGCGTCCGAGATTTGTTTAAAAAAGCCAAAAAAGCTGCACCTTGTATTATCTTTATTGATGAAATAGATGCTGTTGGTCGCCAACGTGGTGCAGGACTAGGAGGATCTCATGACGAAAGAGAACAAACTCTAAACCAAATCTTGGTAGAAATGGATGGTTTTGACAATCAAACCAATATTATCATCCTAGCCGCCACCAATAGACCAGATGTCTTGGATCCTGCACTGCTTCGACCAGGACGTTTTGATAGACAAGTAGTCATAGACTTGCCAGATATAAAAGATCGCGAAGCGATACTCAAAATTCATGCCAACAAAAAACCACTAGAAAAAGAAGTAGATCTAAAACTAGTAGCTCAACGTACACCAGGCTTTTCTGGAGCTGACTTGGCCAATCTATTAAATGAAGCAGCTATAGTAGCTGCCAGAGCCAACAAAAAAACTATTAGTAGTCAAACTGTACTTGATTCTATAGAAAGAGTCTTGCTAGGACGAGAGCGCAAAAGTCATATCTTGTCTGAAAAAGAAAAGAAAATCACCGCTTATCATGAAGCCGGACACGCCTTGATAGCCCACATATTACCAAATGCTGATCCAGTGCACAAAGTGTCCATCATCTCTCGTGGACGAGCTGCAGGCTACACTATCAATCTACCAACTGAAGACAAAAAAATGCAAAGCTATTCTGATTTTATAGATTCTATGGCTGTGCTACTTGGTGGTTTTGCTGCTGAAAAAATATTTTTTGGTGAAGTGACTACTGGTGCTTCCAATGATTTACAAAGAGCTACGGCTACAGCTAGAAAAATAGTAACTCAATTTGGTATGGACGAAAAACTAGGACCTCGTACTTTTGGTCAAAAAGATGAGATGATTTTCCTAGGCAAAGAAATACACGAGCGTCGTGACTATAGTGAAAAAACTGCTCAGACTATTGATGAAGAAATATCAAATTATATACATGCCGCTTTGGCTACGGCTACTAAAACCATCAATGATAATAAAGCCAAGATGGAAAAAATAGTAGCGGTATTGGTAGAAAGAGAAACTATAGAAAAAGAAGAATTTGATAAATTATTGGCTTAAAAATCTTTTAAAAATCTCCCTTATCGGGAGGTTTTTTTATTTATTTACATATTGACTGACTTAAGCTAAACTTTCAATAAGTGCGTAAGCATACTGTTATCCGCAATTTTACTCAGTTTTCATTTTTTCTTTTACTAAATGGTAGGTGGGAAAAATAATTTACTAATTAATCAAAAAAATTATGTCCATCGAAAAACCAAATTTTAATAAACCAGAATCTCCAGACGCAAAAAATGAATCTGAAGAAAAATATGAAAATGGCAACATTACATTTTTTGCAGAGGGCGCTAAAAATAATGGTCAAATTGAAATAGCTAAAAATATTACCGAAACCATCGCACCATATATGGACAACAAAGTTCATGTTCAATACAAAAAAATAAAAGCAGAAAATCCTGGTTTTAATTCTAGATTAAATCCAAAATTTCGAGATGAAAATTATCACGATTCAATTACAATCAATTCTGATTATCAATATCAAGATGAATTACCATTTATTTTAGCACACGAGCTGGGCCATTCCTTTGAAGAAAAATTAGAGCAAATTGTAAAAAATGATGAGGTAGAAACACTACCAGTCGGAATGGACGATGAGTATGCAGATTTTTATGCTGATTTGATTGCGGTTTATATTCTTAGACCGGAATTATTAAAAAAACTTGAAGACATTCCAGCTGGTCAAAACACTTTATTGGCTATTCAAAAAATGTTTAGTGGCAATGATTTTACTGAATTAAGAACAAAATTAAATTTATTGCCCCACCCAAAGACCACTATAGAGCCAGATAGCGAAGAAGAAATGGAAAGAAAAGCAAGACTTGATAAACTTTTTGAAAGGGTTTTTGACAAAATCAATGAGTATATTAATCAAAAATATACACGCGAAAATTAGTTGGACCTATTCCTTTTCTTTCTTAATATTTAATAGCAACTATTTTATAAACTTTAATTACTAAGTTTACTACTATGCATAAAACAAAAAGATTCATTGTTTGGACAATTATTTTGACTCTTGCGCTAGCTGTTCTATTAGCAACACCCTTTACCAGCGAAGTGCAATGGAATGAAACTATTGCTTACATAGTCATATTACTGGCAGTTGGTGGAGCTTATGAATTGTGGCAATGGTTAAAAACTCGTGACAAAATATATCATATCGCTTTTGGCCTTGGATTTATGGGAATATTACTCCTCGGCTGGATCAGTGGAGCCATTGGTATTATTGGCAGTGAAAACAACTCTGTAAACTTGCTGTATTGGCTAGTGCCATCTGTCGGACTTATCGGCTCTATACTTTCTCGCTTTAAACCACGTGGTATGGACCTTACGTTGTTTGCAATGGCTATTGTTCAATTTTTGGTTCCAGTAGTTGCATTGATTGTATCGCCAGAAGTCAGCTGGGGCAACGCCGGAGTTATTGGTGTGTTTGTTGTCAACTTCATTTTCGCAGCAATATTTACTGTATCGGCATTACTGTTTCGCCATGCAAACACCAACTAAAATAACAAAAATACGCTAAATTATATAAAAAAATAATTTTATGAACTACAAACACACTCAAATTGGATATCTGATGATAATTATTACCTTGGCTATGCTGATATTTTTTGCTTGGCTTTATGCTACTAGTGCCGCTGAGCCTGAGTCAGTCGACTCTGGTACAAACTTGGCCGTTACTAGCGTTATGATATTAATTCTGTGTATTCTTGTTTCTTTTTGTTCACTAAAAGTAACTATTGATGAAAAATATTTGTATATCAAATTTGGCTATGGTATTTATAAAAAAAAGTTTTTGCTCAGTGACATACTATCTACCAAAAACGTAAAAAATCATTGGTATTATGGCTGGGGTATACGGTTGTGGTTTTGGCCCAAGATGTGGATTTATAATATTTCTGGTTTTGACGCGATTGAAATTCAGATGAAGAACGGTAAAATCTACCGAATCGGAACAGATGAGCCAGAAAAGCTTGAAACTGCAATCAAAAAGAAAAAGAGCAGTTTATAGACATGCTCTTACGGTCTGGGTTGCGTTTCAACGCAGGAACAATGACACCAACATTGGGATGGCAATCAATATGAACATAACTGTGTAAGACAGGCGTAGGAGATTTTTATTAACCTCCCTCAAAATAATTCCGTAGCCAGTTTCCTTGTTGATGCCAAGTTCATCATCAATACCAAGAAATAAACAAACGAAAAAAATGCCAAAGACAAAGACAACGACTACAGGGACATCCATGTGGCTAACAATAATGAAATATATGAAGGAAAAAACCATGACACTGTAAAAGGCAGCGGCAAAGGCAGATAAAAAACCAGAAGTAACCTCTTCTACCAGGCGATTCTTCAAAGCCAACCGACACATCTTCAAAGCCAAGAAAAAACAGCAAGGATACAGAGCTAAAAACGCTATCGCTACAGTAATGGCAATGGCATCATCCCAATTATCTGTCAAAGACAGGGCGATAAAATACACTGATAGCGTGACCACCGTGGCAATCAGTTGCCACTTCCCCAGTTTATCCCACCACAGAGGCAATTGGGGTCTAGCTGTTTTCTCCCACCACAAGAATAATGGGGACAATTGAAACGTCATCGTCAACCTCTTCACACAATATAATTAAAGTACAATTAATTTAATAAAACATATTAACACGCTGCTACACTACTGTCAATATAATACCTATAAAAAAACATTACCCCTAGTACTAATAATAAATTATGAATAACGAAAATAATTTTTCTCAAAATATTGAACAGCCAGAACAATGGCCCAAAAAAATTTCTGTCCAGTTTGATCAAAACCATTTTGACGGCCAAGAAATTGATAAAAAAGCCGTAGATTATCAAAAAGACTCTGGAAACAGCTGGTTACCAGGATCGCTAAATAACTGGTGGAAAAAAATTTGTTTAGAGAACGAGCCAGAAGTTTCTGCTGAAGAACTAGGAGAAATTATTTATTATTTGATAGAAGTAGCCAGAAATGCTATAGAAAAAGTCGGCAGTGGTGAAATCGAGGTTATTTTTGATAAAAATAAAATTACCTTTGTGGTAACTGATCAAGGAGTGGGATTTGAAAATCCACTCCAACAAATCAAACCCAAACACGGCTTATATGAAGTGCGTGGTTATGCTGATGAGTTTACAATTGAAACCAATGGAAAAAAATACACCAAAATACCCAATAGCTTAAATCTTGATCAATCGGAAGAAACCGATGTCATACAAGGTTCTCGTATAACTTTTACAAAAAATTATGATGAGAAAAAATAGCTAAATATTATTTTATCATTATGAAACATCAAAATATAGTCCGTATTGCTATCATTGTAGGGTTGATTTTACTCGTACCTCTGATAGCTATGCAATTTACAGAAGAAGTAAACTGGAGTTTAACAGACTTTGTTGTTATGGGTGCACTCCTATTTGGTACTGGTCTTGGCATTAACTTTGCCTTAAACAAACTTTCCAATCCAGAATATCGAGTTATCGTTGTTACTATTATCGTGCTAATTTTTTTGTTGATTTGGGTGGAACTGGCAGTTGGAATATTTAATACACCATTTGCCGGAAGCTAATATAATTAAATAAATTTTTTAATTTAAAATATAAACACCGTAGGCGATATTCCATTTTAGATAAAAAGAAAAAGAGCAGTTTATAGACGTGCTCTTAGGGTCTGGGTTGCGTCTCAGCGCAGGAACAATGACACCAATATTGGTATTGAGATTGACATGAACATAACTGTGTAAGACAATCTCAGAAGGTTTCTATCAATCTCACTCGCAATCATTCCATAGCTAGTGGCGTCTCCGCTAAGACCCGTAAAAATGCCCTCGCTGTAAATAACCACAATAAGAAAAATGGATAGAATGACCAAAATGACATCAATACCTTTATAAATGGCTCGCCCAATATACAAAACAATCGCGACATTGCAAAAGACAACAAAAAAGACAGAGAAAGAACTCAAAACATTGCCCCTCCAGAAGGCAAAACAAATATCCATAGAAAAACCCACTATCGCTGCCGTAATGCCAATGGCATACCACCAATTGTCTGTCAAAGACAGACTTATAAAAAATCCGAGTAGCGTGACCACTATGGCAATCAGTTGCCACTTACCCAACTTAGCCCACCACAGAGGCAATTGAGGCCTAGCTGTTTTCTCCCACCACAAGAATAATGGGGACAATTGAAATGTCATCGTCAACCTCCTCATACAATATAATTAAAGTACTATTAATTTAATAAAACATATTAACACGCTGCTACACTACTGTCAATGAGACACAAACTTAAACACCTTTATGAAACAATTGTTTATAATGCTAATCGGTTTTTCTAGATCAGGTAAAACTACTTTAGCTAAAAAAATAATAGAAAATATAAAAGATTTGGTATTAATAGATTCTGACTCTATTCATTTGTTTTTAAATAATACTTATCCTTTATTTCAAGATAATGATACTATAGAAGGCCAGTCTTACGAAATTAGACAAAAAACTACCAAAGCAATACAAGAGGCTTTGATTTCTACTCTACTTAAAGATGGACACTCTATTTTACTAGATGCAAACAATGGTAAAAAAGAAGTGCGAGAAACAATATTAAAAACTGTTAAAAATATTAATCCCGAAATACAAACTATTTTACTAAGACATAAAATTGATGAAAAAATATTATATAAAAATATTAAAAAAGCTGACCAAATAAAAGGTGGCTATACTTGGAAAGATTTATATGAAAAAATACAAAAACCCAACTTTGATGAAGCAACTAAAGATGAAACCAATTACCTTTTGATTCATACAAATAATACTGCCGATATAATTAACGAAATAAAAAATATAAGTACAAAGCATCGCGTATAAGTAAAAATAACCTAATTCTAAAACCAATGAAAAAAAATATTTTTTTAACAACCATTATAATTTTTATAGCCGTGCTATGTGTATATTATTTTTGGTTTATGCAAAAAAACGAACTAGTGACAAAAGAAGGCATCCTGCTGGGCTCTAAAGGAAACACATTAATAGTCGATGATGTTTTTGTAGAAATTAGCAATGAAGATTATAAACAATATCTAAACAAGAGGGTTAAGGTTGAAGGTTATTTGTCTGAACCAAAACCCTGTCCACCCAATTTACAATGTCAAATATCTCCAATTATGACTGTCAAATCAATTGAAATAATTGAATAGCCTATGGAAGATAACAAAAAAATCTATATAACTAAATAAATTTTTTAATTTAAATTATAAAAACCACCCCTCGACTTACACTCAGGGTGGTTTTTTAAAAACTTTCTTTGCTGTCTATACAAATCGACTAGCAAAAAATATAGCTGTAGCCAGACCGATAAACCAAAGCAGTGCCGACGCTACTGATTGGCCAAATTTTTTGCGCCGACTAGACACTTCGCTTCTACCAAGAACTCTTTTGTTCTTTGAGGCAAAACTAGTGCCTTCACCACTGTTTAGTGTGAATATATGAAGTGGTGGTTTTTTGAGTCTTTCTTGTTGGCCATTATACTTTAATGGTCTTTTGGTTTTTATGGCTACCAACACAAACAAAGCCAAAAGGCCAAAAATAATGGCTATAGCTTGAAAGTCCATACCTGCAAAAAACTTCATAAACGTTCCTTTCTTTTTTGCTGGTTAGTGGTATGAAAAAGAACTTAAGTTACAAAAAAATACCTCTCCAGGCATTTTTGTAAATCAAGCTCATAATATGAGTTTTATCTACACAACGCCGGTTACGCTACTAGCTCCAAACTGTCCAAGCGTCCAAATACAGACAGTCCTTCATCGCCTCATTGAATGATATTTAATGTAATCAATAATAACTTAACATAAATATTTTATTTTGTAAATATTATAAATTTAATGCCCAAAACCAATACTTTTGTTTTTTTATTCATTTTGTTGTATAATATACTTATCTAAAAAATAAAAATCAATTAAAATAAAATTATGTTTTATAGAAAAGTTTATCCTAAAGCTTGGCAATTGGTCAAAAAAAATCCAGCTATTTGGTTTTTTGGACTATTTGCATCACTTCTAGGATTTTATGAAATAAAAATCCTATTCAATTTCTCCGATAAATTTCCAGATTTTATCTCGGCCAACATTATATCTTGGATAGATATATTCGTGGCTTTTTCAACTATTAATTTTGGTTGGAGCAATCTACCAGATGTTTTGGCTCTGTTTGGATTATTTATTCTATTTTCTGCTCTTACTATTTTGACTGTTTCTTCACAAGCCGCTCTGACTCGTGCTGCTTATTTCAAAGATAAAAAAACTATCAATGAATCATTGGGTCTACAACTAAACAAAGGTATTGATAAATTCTGGCCTGTATTTGGTCTAAATATTATCAATTCATTAATTGGCTATTTCTTTGTTACTTTGGTGCTAGTACCAATAATATATTTTCTGTCCAGTACTAGTGATTGGCCAATTTATATAATATTGGGCTTGTTTACTTTTTTTGTACTTATGCCTTTGGTGGTGGTTATTTCTTTTGTTACTAGATATGGCATAGCTTATATAGTTATAAAAAATCAAAAATTTACCGAAGCTTTTGTCAATTCTTGGCTATTATTCAAATTAAATTGGATAATCACCATAGAAAACGCTGTTACTTTGTTGGCCATGACTTTTATAGCTTTGGTGCTTATGGTTAGCTCTATGATCTTCATATTTGTACCCTTTATTATTATTGCCAAAATTATACCAGTATTAAGTTTTATGTTTATGCTTATTGGCTTCTTCTTAATAGCTGTAATATTAATATTTGGCACATCTATATATGCTTCTTTCTACAATGTAGTTTGGGGCACTGTTTTCTTGGAATTGATAGCTCCGGGCAAAAGTCATAGCAAGATACACCGAATAGTTCATAAACATTTACCAGGTCTTCTCAAATAAAAATTAATTTATTCCAAAAAACCATTCTATTTAGAATGGTTTTTTATTTATACTATAAAATTGACTTAAAGAGTATCAATAAAGTATAATTATCATAGTTATTAATCCACTATAAGTGGAATAAATAAAAAAATATGGTTGATATATCAAAGGACAGTAAAAGTCAAAAATTGACTGATAAGTTATCTGAAATTGAACTAAAAGAAAAAGAACAACGTGTACAGGCCCAAGCTGATGCTCTTGGTATTTCTTATATCAATTTGAAAAAATTTCCAATTTCTCAAGAAGCTCTAAAAATTATTGATGCTGAACAAGCTGAAGCTTTACAAACTATTTGTTTTTTATATACTGGTGAAGAAATGCGCTTTGCATCTCTCAATCCCAATAACCCTCAAGTAGTCAACTTGGCCAAAGAGCTAGCTGAAAAATACCATGCTAGCACCAAAACCTATCTTGTTTCGGAAGAGAGCTTTGATACTGCTTTTGCGATCTATAAAAAAATACCTCAAATTATTACCGTAGAAGGTGTGTCTATTTCTATTGAAGATATAAATAAATTTGATAAAAAACTTACTACTTTCAATGATCTCAATAAGCTTATTCAAGAAACTGAGCTTACAGAAACTTTGAATATAGTCATAGCTGCTGGACTCAAATTTGCTGCTTCCGATATTCATATTGAAACTGAAGAAAGTATAGTAAAAATACGCCTACGAGTCGATGGAATATTACATGAAGTAGCTACTCTCAAAAAAGACACTTGGCCAAAAATCAGCTCTCGCATAAAACTATTGTCTGGATTAAAATTAAATATTGGCAACAAACCACAAGATGGTCGATTTACTATCCATCTTAATAAAGAAACAGTTGACGTCAGGGTTTCTTCTATCCCCTCTGTCTATGGCGAAAGTATTGTCATGAGACTTTTGGTAGCTTCAGCAGTGGGACTAGAATTTGGACATCTAGGTTTTAAGGGAAAGTCTTTTAATGTATTGGCTGAGGAAATGAAAAAACCAAATGGCATGATTATCACCACTGGTCCAACTGGTTCTGGTAAAACTACTACTCTCTATGCCATATTAAACAAGCTCAATAATGCTGACACAAAAATCATTACCCTAGAAGACCCTATAGAATATAAACTACCTGGTATAGTGCAGAGCCAAGTAGATAATACTGATTCTATAGAGCAAGAAGATGTACAAACTGGAGAAATAAAAAGAAAAGCCACCTATACCTTTGCTAGGGGTTTACGGGCTATACTACGCCAAGATCCAGACATAGTAATGGTTGGTGAAATTCGTGACCTAGAAACAGCTGAAACTGCTATAAACGCTGCTTTGACTGGTCATTTGATGCTATCTACTATCCATACCAACTCCGCTGCTGGTACAATCCCTAGACTTTTATCTATGGGTGTACAGCCTTTTTTATTGGCTCCAGCTCTCAATGCTGTGATTGGACAAAGACTGGCTAGAAAATTGTGCTCCCATTGTAAAATTGAAGACACTCAAGTCGACAATGCTACTATGACTATCATTTTAAATGCCTTAAATGAAATAAGCCCCCAATCTGGCTTTAAACCAGACTTGAATAATTTAAAATTTTATACAGCTAAAGGTTGTGATAAGTGCCAAGGTATAGGTTATAAGGGAAGAGTCGGTATTTATGAAGTCATGACCATGAGTCCGGAAATAGAAAAAGTAATACTATCAGGCCAAGCCTCTGAATATGAGTTGGAAAAAATAGCTGTAGCTGATGGTATGATGACTATGTTTCAAGATGGACTTATCAAAGCTCTAGAGGGTATCACTTCTGTAGCTGAAATATTTGATAGAGTAAAAGATTAAAATAACTAAAAACAACTCTTTTAAAGAGTTGTTTTTAGTTTTACTGCAATTTATCTTTGGCTTCTTGTAAACGTTTTTTAGTATCGGCTATTACTTTGGCCGGCGCATTGTCTACAAATTTTTTATTAGCCAATTTAATTTCTGTATTTTTTATATATTGTTCCAAATCAGATCTTTCTTTAATGGATAGTTTTTTACTAAGATTGATATATACCTGGCTACTGTTTATAGCAATCATCTCTGTGTCCAGCTTTTTATCTACCAAATTTACTCTAGCCATTTTGGCTGCCAAAAGCAAATGATCTTTAGTCAAAATTTTACTGAGTATATAACAATCTGGAAATTCACTAGGTGAAATTTTGTTGCTGGCTTTTAAATTTCTTAAACTAACTACCAGTTCTTTTAACTCCGAAAAATCAATTATAGTTTTTTCAGCAAATTTATTTGCTTTTGGCCATTTGGATACCATGAGCAAATGGTCACTTTTGAATTGTTGCCAAATAACTTCGCTAATATAAGGCGTAAAAGGATGGGTCAAAATCAACAGTCTTTCTAAAATGTAAAGTAATATTTGATCCTTATCTTTTTCTATTTTGGCAATTTCCAAATACCAATCAGCCAATTTAGCCCAAGCAAATTCATAAATTTTTTCACCAGCTGATGAAAATTTATATTCATCCAAATCTTTGGAGACTTGTACTATCAACTGATTAAATTCTGCCAAAATCCAACGATCAGCCAATGTCTTGGCTTTTGGTTCTTTGTCTATGCTTTTTATTTCACTGACAGTATTAAATATAAAACGAGAAATGTTCCAAAGCTTGTTTACAAAATTTCTATAACCAGCAATTTTTTCTTCATAGAGTCGCAAATCTGCCCCTGGAGCTGAACCAATGATAAGCGACAAGCGCAGAGCATCAGTACCAAACTTATCTATCATTTCTAGTGGATCAATACCATTGCCCAAAGATTTAGATAGTTTTCTGCCCTCTTTATCTCTAACCATGCCGTGTAAATAAACCGTTTCAAACGGTTTTTCTCCTAGTATATATTCGGTCATCAGTATCATCCGAGCTACCCAAAAAAATAAAATATCATAACCAGTCTCTAAAACAGAAGTAGGATGAAATGTTTTTAGATCTTTGGTTTTGGCTGGCCAGCCCAAAGTGGAAAAAGTCCACAAAGATGAAGAAAACCACGTGTCCAAAGTATCTTCGTCCTGCTTTATCTTTTTACCTCTAGCTTTATTTTTAGCTTCAGCTTCATCATGAGCTACTATAATCTCATCGTCAGTAGTATACCAAACTGGGATTTGATGCCCCCACCAAATTTGTCTTGAGATACACCAATCATGGAGATTGTTCATCCAGTGATAATAAATTTTATTAAATTTATCAGGCAATATTTTAATTTCTCCACTTTTAACAGCTCTGACTGCCAATTCTTTAAGACTTTTTCCTCTGCCTGGAATTTTTTTATCTACAGCCACAAACCATTGTTCGGAAGTCAAAGGCTCAATTGGGGTACCACAGCGATAACAAACTGATAAATTATGTACATAATCATTGTCAATACTGTCTATCAACCCTTTTTCTTTTAAAATTTCCACAACTTTTTGACGAGCATCTTTAACTGACATACCAACTAATTTACCAGCTGCTTTAGTTAATCGTCCATCTTTATCAATAATTGGTTCTACTTTTAAATTATATTTCTGAGCTAATTCAAAATCTGTAAAACTATGAGCTGGCGTAATAGTCATGGCACCACTACCCATTTCCATATCAGCCACTTCGTCAGCAATGACTCTAGCCTTAATTTTCCCATCAATCCATTCAAGCTCAAATTCCTTACCAATAATATCCTTATAACGTTTATCTTTAGGATGGACAATAATCACTTTATCGGAAAATTTTGTTTCTGGCCGAGCTGTGCCAATGGTCACTGGACCATATTTAAAATAATAAAAAGGTGTTTTTTTCTCTACATACTCTACTTCGTCATCTGCTAATGTAGAGCCACAGCGTGTACACCAATTAACAATTCTATTACCACGATAAATCAAACCATCATTATACATTCTGACAAAAGCAGTGCTGACTGCCTTTGACAATCCTTCATCAAGCGTATATCTTTCTCTAGACCAATCACAACTAGCTCCCATTTTCTTAGTTTGATTGCGTATAGTGTCTTGCGAATTGGCTACATATTTTTTTACTCTAGCCAAAAATTTGGCTCTGCCCAACTTTTCTCTACTACTGCCTTCTTCGGCCAAAATCTTTTCTACTTTGGTTTGAGTAGCAATGGCAGCATGATCTGTACCAGGCAACCAAAGAGTCTTTTCGCCTTTGAGTCTATGATATCTGATCATCAAATCCTCATAAGATAAATAGGAAGCATGACCAAGATGTAAAATACCAGTAGCATTTGGCGGTGGCATAGAAATAGTAAAAGCCTTTCCTTTGACATCCAGATTGTCTGGATTAAAAAATCCAGACTCTTCCCAAGCCTTATAGATATTATTTTCATATTTACTAGGCTCATAAGCCTTGGCCATTTCTTCTATTTTCTTGGACATATTTCAATTACCTTCAATATTTATAATTAATTTATTGTTATTTTTCGTTTATTATCTTTTAATAATTCTATATTTATCTTGATAGCTCTATCTGGCAAACTTCTCAATTTATCAGCCCATTCTATGGCTACTATTATATTATCATGAATTAGATAATCCTCTAAACCAATTTCCAACAAATCTTCCCGTCTGTATAAACGATAACAATCAACATGCACAAATTTATTTATTTTTGCTTTTTTCAAATCATAGACTTTCATTAATACAAAAGTCGGACTAGTAATATTTTCCTTAATCCCCAAAGCCTTGGCTAGAGCTTGGACAAAAACTGTTTTGCCAGCTCCTAGATTTCCACTCAGAGCCAAAAGCTCACCACCTTTTAGATTTTTGGCTAATTTGGTGGCTATAGCTTCTGTTTCTCTTTGATTATTAACTAAATATTCTGGCATTATTTAATTATATTTTATTTTTGCTTAATTGCCAATTAGAACGAGGTTGTAAATCAAATACTTTATCACCTTTTAAAATATCTCCTGTTTTGCTAAATATATTATAATAAGCAGCTGTAGCTATCATAGCTGCATTATCTCCAGTATATTTTAAGTCTGGATAGAAAAAAGGTAGCTTAATTTTTTTACTTTCTTTAATTAAAGCTTTTTTTAATTCTGTATTAGCTGCTACCCCTCCGGCAATCATAATAGATTTTACATTATGTTCTCTAGCCGCTTTAATAGTCTTTTTAAGTAAGACTTCTATCACGGCGTTCTGAAATGAAGCGCATAGATCATTGATATCTTGCTTGGTGATATTTTTCTTTTTTTCTAGTGTATAGAGGACTGCGGTCTTCAGCCCTGAAAAAGAAAAATTATAATTTTGTTTATCAATCATTGGACGAGGAAAATCATAAGCTTGTTTGTCACCTTGCTCGGCTAGACGACTGACAATTGGCCCACCTGGATATCCCAATCCAAGTAACTTGGCTACTTTATCATAGGCCTCTCCCACAGCATCGTCTAAGGTTTGCCCAATTAATTTATATTGTCCATAACCTTTCATTAATACTAGCTCCGTATGACCACCAGATACTACCAGCACCAAAGCTGGTAAATATTTTTTAGTATTTTTTGCTAATTTGCTATTGGACAGCCAATTAGAATAAATATGTCCTTCTATATGATTTACTGCGACCAAAGGTAAATTGTTGGTAAAGGCTAAAGTTTTGGCTGTAGCCATACCCAATATCAGAGAAGTGATGAGCCCTGGTCCACTAGTCACAGCTATATAATCCATATTTTTTAGTTTATTTTTGCCTAAAACATTATCCACAAGTGGAATAATGGTTTCGACGTGCTTGCGAGCTGCTAGCTCTGGTACTACCCCGCCATATTTTTTATGAATATCAATCTGAGAATATACTAGGTTTTTCTGCAATTTTAAAGAATGTCCACTGGCTTCTAAAATAGCAATGGCTGTCTCGTCACATGATGATTCTATGGCTAGTATTTTCATATCTTATATTATAACAGATTTGCTCATTTTATGGTTATAAAGCATTATTGTCAAACAGCTTAATTATATTAACTAGTTTTTTATTTGTTTTTATAGTAAGCTCAAAGTATGTCCAGACAAAAATTAAAAAAATTTGCTGAGCTTGATAAATTTGCTAATGTCGCTCAATTTAATCGGCCTGATATAAAAAATAAACTAAATGATTTTTTACTTGGAAAGCACCAAATTATTTTGGAATTGGGCTGTGGCAGAGGTGAATATTCATTGGCTTTGGCCAAAAAAGAAAAAACAGCAAAAATTGTCAGCATAGATATTCAAGGCGAAAGACTGTGGGCCGGAGCTAGACAAGCTCAAATAGAAAAACTAGACAATATATTATTTCTAAGAATTCAAATTGAAGATTTGCTAGAATACTTCTTCCCAAAATCTATTACTGAAATTTGGATTACTTTTCCTGATCCATATCCACGCGACAAACAAATAAAAAAAAGACTTACCTCGCCTAGATTTTTAGATGTTTATAAAAAGATATTAATAAACAATGCTGTCCTTCATCTTAAAACCGATGACTTGAATTTGTTTGATTATTCTATAGAAAGCATAATAAATCATAAAGGCAAAATAATAAAAAAAATAAAAAATATATATAAAGCTAAAAATATTCCCAAAATACTAAAAATTAAAACCGAGTTTGAAAAAAAACATTTAAAAGCTGGAAAAACTATTAACTACCTAAAATTTAGTCTGTAATACCAATATATTGACATTTTGTATAAAATATAGTATAATACTATATTAAGTTAATATATAAGCTTAATTTATGAAAAATTGGCTAAAAACAATACTAATTACCATTTTATTATTAAATTCATTTGCTTATGGATTTGAGGCCTCTGCCCAAATCTCTATTTATAATATCCAAATAGAAAATATTAAAGATTCTAATGCCATTTTAAAATGGCGTACCAATGAAGATGTTAAGAGTGAAATTCGCTATGGCTTGGATGCTAAAAATCTAGATACAAAATGGTCAAATAATGTATATAAAAAAAGCCATGAAGCAAGTCTTTATGGTTTAGAAGAGGATAAGGATTATTTTTATCAAATAACTCTATATTCTAGAAGTGGGGAAAAATTAGAACTGTATCCCCGATCTTTTTCAACGGATAATATGGAAGACACTAGAGCTCCTAATTTTATAGATACTAAAGTTGTCCAAACAGTGGGTAATACTGTTGCTATTGCTTGGGAAGCAAACGAAAAAGTATATTCTGAAATTCAGTATTATAAAGAAGGTTACGGTGATAATAGAAGTACCAAAAAAGTCAGTGGCTACAAAACTTATAATCAGTATTTTATATATGATCTAAGTCCAAATTCTCAATACTATATAAAAATAACCATAAGAGATAAAGCTGGAAATAAAAAAAGTGATACTGTCAGTGTAAATACTGCTAATAAATTTGATAAAAATATTGCACTTGAACTAAGAAATATAGAGCCATTGGCTTTTAATACTAGTCTTGTCTCTAATAATCAAGCCATTATTAAATTTCAATCCAACCTAGCAGCTAAAGCTTATATAAAATATGGTCTAGCTCCCAATAAATTAAATAAAAAAATTTATATCAATGATCAAAAATTAAGTACCAATTATCAAGTGACGATTGATGGTCTAGAAGCAAATACTATTTATTATTATAATATTTATGTAGATGGCGCTGTCTATAATAAAAAAACCAGTGTCGAAGGATTGAGTTTTGTGACCAAAGCCTCTGTCTTGGGTGTCAAAGAATCAGCCGAAAACTTGGATAGTGATTATGATCAACTTAGCAATGCTTTGGAAATGACCTTGGGTACAAATCCATATAATGCTGACAGTGACAACGATGGTTACCGTGATGGTATTGAGGTGATGAATGGTTATAATCCACTAGGTTTTGGTAAGTGGTATAAGAAAATAGATTTTTTCTATGGCAAACCTCGTCTAGATTTAGAATACGAACAAAACAAAGCCACTGAATTGAAAAAAGCTATTAGCAAAAAATTGCCTTATGTTTATATAAACGCCAATACTTGGAACATGCTAGTAAACGCCTATGTTTATGGCAATTACCCCATAGATGCTATTATAATGTATGTCAAATTAGATGGAAAAACAGTACATCCTGACATAGCTTGGAATACTTGGAAAGATAATCCTGATTATACAAAATATGCCAAATATATAAAAAATTAAAAACACCCTGAGCGAAGTCGAAGGGTGTTTTTTGGTTTAGACAAAAGTAAGCCATTCATATTTAAATAAAAGCAAAAGCCCTATAATAAACATCAAAATTCCACCAACCAGAGAAGAATAACGACTATATTTTGTACCAAAACCAGTCAATTGTAGAGTAATCATAGCTGTAAAAAACACCAATAAATCATCCAACATAAAAAAGAAAATATATAATAAAATATAACTATAATATTGCCAAGTGTTTAAATCATTTAAGGCCAAAATTTGCGTATAAACTGCTGGTAATCCAGCCGAACAGATAAGCTCTACCATATTTACAGCCAAAGCCAATAAAATAATACCGATAAAAGCCAAGAAAAAACTTTTTTGCTCGCTAATACTTTTTAGTTTATCAAAAACTCTTTTTTTCTTTGCTTGACCGTCTAGCTTGCAAGTCCCTGCCTTATTCTTAAAAAACTCTCTAATATTATAAGCTCCCCCAGCCAAAGCTATAGTAGCAATTGATAATCTAAGCCATAATACTAAACCTAAAAACAAAAATATATTGAGCCAAGCGGCCATAAATAAAAAATATACAAAAGCTGAGGTTACTATAAAAGTCGTGCCCAAAATCCACATACGCTTTTTGTTTTCCATACCCAAAAGAAGTGAAATCAAAAATATCAAAGCCCACATAGCGCAAGGATTAAAACCGTCCAAAAAACCCAAAACTATAGATAATATAGGTAGAGAAACTTGTTTGGTATTTATATCTCCTAAAATTGGAACAAACAAATTACTAGAGATTTCACTGCTATTTTTATTTTGATCAGATGTTAAATCATTAGCCGGCTCTTGAACACCTTCTAGACCGTTTAATTCTGGTGGAATGACCGGCTTAACCGGCGCTGCTATATTATTAACCTGAGCCTTTAATAAATTGTTGATACTACTTCTTATCTCTTCTCCAGTTACTTGATCATTATAATAACCAATAAAATACTGATCGCCTATTACTGTAAAAGGGACGCCAGATACAGTAGCATCCAAATCAGCAGCCATTTTAAGCATTAAACTAAGATTTTCGGCGTTACTAATCTCTAGACGATTTATTTTTAAATCATTAGCATATTCAGTTTCTAATGTATCCAAAAATATAGACTCCTTATGGCAATGAGGACACGATTCAGAATAAAAAAAATAAAGCTCGGGAATATTTTGTGCCTGAGAATATAATGGTATTAAAGCTAAGACCAAAACAAAAAATATCTTCTTAAACATTGTTTTATATTAATATATATATATTATACCTTTGTTAAGGTAATTACAATCAAAAAAATCGCCGCGTTAAACGCGGCGATTTTTAAATTTTCAAATTTAAAGAGAAATTAAACTCTTTTTACTTGAGTGGCAGCTGGGCCTTTTGGAGTATCAGATACTTCAAAACTTACAGCATCACCTTCTCTAAGTTCTTCAAAACTTGTACCAACTAACTCATTGGCGTGAAAGAATAAATCTTTATCACCTTCTTCTGGACTAATAAATCCAAAATTTTTGTCAGTTAATTTTTTTATTGTTCCTTGCATTTGCGTAGAAATAAAAAACGAATTAATACATAGTAACTTTCGAAATTCGACTTCATTTCTACTCTTACTATACTTTGAGCAATTTATAATAATTGCTCACAAACATTCTAGCATGAATCAGATAAAATGTCAATGTTATATTAGCCAAACAAAAAAACCTATTATAAAAGGTTGCTGGCTATGCCATCCGAAGCCTTGGCGAAGGATGGTGAACTGCTGTATTAAGAATTTAAACCCTATTTTTAAAGAATTAAAGCGTTGGTCTGAGTTTGAGATTATATAGTATATAAGTAATTTTTATGTGCCCATTTTCCATTTTCTTGACATTTTGTAATACCAATAATATACTAATTTGAAAATAAAAAATGTTCCTTAACAACTAGAAGGAGTTGGGAAATGACAAACAACGATTTACTTGTACAAGTTGAAGGCCTTGATGCCTCACACGCTGAAGCGGTTATCTCATTTTTTAAAAAAGATTTTCCTCAAAAACCTGTAGTAAATGAAAGCCAGAATGAGGCCATTCTAAATGAACTCATAGGTACTCGACAGACTCGCATTGGCCCTGTCCCAAATGATGATTCTCAAAAAGCATTACGAAAGGTTATATCCTATTACATATCCGTTAACCAGCCTATTCCTGTATTAGTCCCCTCCGCAACGATGAAGCCAATTATTAACCAAGGTATCGATATTGCCGAAATTTCAGCAATTAAAACCATGGCTTGTTTACACAAACGTGTATCAACCCATTATAAACCCGGGTTATTATATACAATACGCCTGGAGGATGTTACCGGTTGGTATTTAGAAGGTGACGACATTAGTATCAGACAGAGTATGCTTACCTACATGGAACAATTTGAAACATTAATCAAACTTTTTAATTATGATTCATTTATTCACACATTACGAGAAAGCACAATAACAACAAGGGATATTTTTTTCAGTACCGCCTTATCACTTGAAACTCATTTCGTCGAATTAATTAAGGCTTCGGATTACGCTGAAATATCTAATTCAAAGGCTGAAATTCCAACTGAACTACTAAACTATGGGTGGATAGGGTCACTACCTAAAGAACAACTTAATTTCTATCGTGCTAGATGCAATAAAATGTATCCAGGTGCAGATAATGAGACAATTGACCAACTTATGGCTAAATATTTTTCTAGTCTTTTGACACATGACATCCTCGAAATTTCTGGTGTAAATTCTGATTGGAATGGATATATTAAATTAGCATTTACTCCATTAGTTCCTGGTACCCCGTCAAGTCTGGTTTTGAACAAGATTTATTACCGTACTATTCCATCAAATCTTCATCGACACAATATTCCATTCTGGCGAGCACGTGGTTTTTTTATGATCAAAAATAAAATTGTCAAACCTGCTTTAGCTAATTGGACAGAAGTGTTAAATCTTCACCCTTGTCAAACCACAATCTCACGTGGTTACAAGACTATTACACTGCAAACTAACTACCTCCTTGACTAAGAAAATATGAAGGTTACTTGATTACATTAAGTAACCTTTTTTAATATATTTAAAATTACTAACTTTGCTTACTGTGTATATTTTAAAATACTAAATAAAAATTAAATCGCAAATAGACAATTCCTATATTTTTAGATAAAATTAATAAATTATATTAATAAAAAAAATATATGAAAATTTTAATTATTGGTGAAGGATATTTGGTTACACGTTGTGCTGAAACATGGGAAAAAGATAATCAGGTTATCCTTAGTGATAAAAAAATAAAAACTATTCAAGATGTAGAAAAATTAATAAACGAACACAATCCAGATGTATTACTTAGTGCAGCTGGAATAGTAGGAAGGCCAAATGTAGATTGGTGTGAAACGCATCCAATGGAGACAATAAATGGTAATACTGTTTTGCCTATTATTATTGCTGAAGCTTGTAGGAATAAAAAAACATATATGCTTCATATGTCTACCGGTTGTGCTTTTTATGGCAAATCTCCTCATGACGGTCCTTGGACAGAAGAAGACTATGGTAATCCAACGGTAGTATATACTAAATCCAAATTTGCAGCTGATTTAGCTTTATCTGCATTACCAAATGTAGGTATTGCTCGTGTTCGTATGCTTTTAGATAGTAAACCCCACCCAGCAAACTTGCTTGATAAGTTGTCAAAATATGAAAAAATTATAGATGTTGAAAATTCTATAACGATAGTTGATGATATGATTGATATCTTTTATCAATTATTAGAAAAAAAAGCGGAGGGCATATTTCATGTTACCAATCCAGGTTCTATCAAACACAAAGAAATAATTGCTTTATATAAAAAATATGTAGATCCAGACCATAAAAATGAATGGATAAAAGAAGACGAGTTAGTCAGACTTGGTTTAGTTGATAAAAAGCGTTCAAGTAATATTTTAATTTCACTAAACTTACCTAAATACAATATACAAATGCGGCCAATTAAAGAAGCCACGGAAGAAACGATTAAAAAATACGCTAAGAATAAAAAACAACCATAATATAAAGGTTGCTGGCTATGCCATCCGAAGCCTTGGCGAAGGATGGTGAGCTACTGTAGTGCTTTTTTAAAATCTATATTATCTAATAAATAGCTTAATACTTGGATCTAATCAACGATGTATCAAAAGTTATATTATTATCTACACATTTTTGTTTTTCTATTTCTATTTTTACATCAACATTTTTAGCAAGTGTAGTAAAAAAATCATACATATTCATTTTTGGACCAACAACATGCAAAATCCCTCTATATTCACCCTGAGATATTTTCCATATTTCATTTGCCAAATCATCAACTAAGGTTGGACTTCTAAACATATTAGTATAAACACTAACTTTTTTAGAATTTAATAAATTCATAGTACGTTTATCCCACTGTCCACCGCTTTTTCCATAAACATAAGAAGTACGAATTATTACATAATCATCCAAAACCTTTTCAATTTCCTCTTCTTCAATTAATTTTCCTTTGCCGTATTCAGTAATCGGATTTGGCTGGTCTTGCTCAATATAATTTCCTTTCCGACCATCAAATATTGCATCTGAAGAAAGATGTATAAGTCTTGTGTTATTTTGTTTAGCATAAGTAACTATATTTTTGACTGCTTGTGGCAAAGTTTTTGAAGTATTGATAATAATGTCTGATTTTATTTTTTCTAATACTTTTTTTGTTTTAGAACGATCTAATAAATCACATCTTTCCCAAACTACATCCGCAGCATCTTTAACTGATGTATTAAAAGTAGCAAAAAGAGAAATATCTTTTGGCTTTAATTCAATAAGTTTTGTTCCCACAAATCCGCTTCCACCAAGAATTAATACTTTGTATTTTTCCATATTTCTATTCTATCAAAAAACAACCATAATATAAAGGTTGCTGGCTATGCCATCCGAAGCCTTAGCGAAGGATGGTGACCCCACGGAGAATCGAACTCCGATTGCCAGGATGAAAACCTGGTGTCCTAACCGTTAGACGATGGGGCCAAATAATAGAACGTCCATATAATAACTAAAAATAAGTAAAAAGTCAATGTCCCAACTATTCCACCGTCACACTTTTAGCTAGATTTCTAGGCTTATCAACATCCAAATTTTTTAAATCTGCTATATGATAGGCCAATAATTGTAAAGGTATCACATTGATTACTGGAGACAACTCATCTAATGTCTCTGGTACTTCTATTATATGATTTACTATTTTACTTATTTCTTTGTCTTTTTTATTTACTATGGCAATGATATGCCCATTTCTAGCTTTGATCTCTTGAATATTAGAAATTATTTTTTGTGACAAAGTGCTTTTGGTGGCAATAAAAACTACTGGCATATCTTGGTCAATTAAAGCAATTGGTCCGTGTTTTATCTCAGCAGCCGGATAACCCTCAGCATGAATATAAGATATTTCTTTTAGTTTAAGTGCACCTTCTAGAGCAACGGGAAAATTAAAACCTCTACCTAAATAAAGAAAGTTTTTGGCATCTTTAAATTCATGGGCGAGTTTGGCTATCTGCTTGTCCTGCTTAAGAGCTTGAGCAATTTTATCTGGAATAAGCTCCAGCTCTTTTAATATTTTTTTATCTACTTTGTGACCTAGCTTTTGTTTGATATAAAAAGAAAACAATGTCAAAGCCAAGACTTGTGAGGTAAAAGCCTTGGTAGAAGCCACACCAATTTCTGGTCCAACATGAAGATAAATACCCGAGTCTACTTCTCTAGTAATAGTAGAACCAACTACATTTACAATACCCAGCGTCTTAGCTTTTTTGCTTTTAGCTTCTTTAAGCGCAGCCAAAGTGTCAGCTGTTTCTCCCGATTGAGAAATAACAATCATTAGATCATCTGAGCCTATGATTGGATTGCGATAACGAAACTCTGAAGCATAATCAACCTCAGTTTTAATGCCAGTCATTGATTCTAATAAATATTTGCCAATCAAAGCACTGTGCCAAGAAGTACCACAAGCTACAATAACTATTCTTTTTATTTCCTTGATATCAAAGTTAATAGAAAGCTTAACTTGTCCATCTTTTATACGTCCACGCAAAGTATTGAGCAATACCTCTGGTTGTTCAAATATTTCTTTGAGCATAAAATGTTTATAGCCTTGCTTGGCTATCTGATCTACCGTCCATTTGATATCATGAATTTCTTTATTTATATTTTGACCATTTATATTTTTTATTTGATAGGAATCTTTTTTGATAATTGCTAATTCACCGTCACTCAAATAAATCACTTTTTTGGTATGCTCCAAAATAGCGGGCACATCTGAAGCTACAAACATTTCTCCTTTCCCTACACCAATAATAAGTGGTGATCCTCTACGAGCTACAATTATTTTTTCTTCGTCTTTATGAAGTACGGCTATACCATAAGCACCTTCTATGAGATTGAGAGCTTGTACTACTGCTTCTTCTAAATTTCCTTGGTAAAATTTTTCAATCAAATGAGCAATAACTTCTGAATCGGTATCTGATTTTATTTTATGACCATGTTTGATGAGCAGCTTTTTAAGAGCTTGATAATTTTCGATAATACCATTATGTACTATAGCAATTTGATTGTTACAGTCTAGATGAGGATGAGCATTTTTTTCATTTGGTTCTCCATGAGTAGCCCAGCGAGTATGAGCAATACCCAAAACTGCTGATAAATTTTCAATATTTTTATCCTTGGCCAAATCAGCTATCTTACCTTTCTTTTTTATAGTCTTGAATTCTTTATTTTCCACTACACAAATACCAGCGCTATCATAACCACGATATTCAAGCTTAGCCAAACCATCCATGAGTATTGGTGCTGTTTTTTGAGAACCGATATAACCTATTATTCCACACATATAATTATTTGTTTAATATTTTTCTATAAACTCTTAATATTATTGGTGGAGTATACATTCTAATAAGCTCTTTCCAACTACTTCTAAATATACTACTTTCTCTATTTTGCCAAGTTTTAAATTTACTTAAAAATTGATTCATTAAATCATCAGAGATTTTATTTTTAAATCCTATTCCAACAACAGTGTGAGGGAAAGTTTTATCTCCTGCAAAACCTACAAATGATGAAGCAAATGGTTTAAGAAGACTTTTAAATGCTTCTGGTGTAAAACGCCAATAATCGTATGGATGATCATGTATTTGAAAATTCATAACCGAACTAATTATCAATAAACCATTGGGTTTCAAAATTCTATATGCTTCTTCTACGGCCTTACGTGGATATTCAACATGTTCTAATGTATCTACAATTATCACTGTGCCGACTGAGCTTGATGGTAAATCTATTTTATGAAGATTTAATACAATATCAACGCCCACTCCAGGACGCATATCTGCACCAATGAATTTTTTATTTTTAAAAAATGGTCTAAGATCAGCTATTTTTTCCTGCCCCAAAACCCTTAGAGAACCAAACTCATAAATTGTTTCTTGAATTGGTAGTGTTTCTGAACATATTTGTACAAATTGTTTAATTAATTTTCTCATAAATATTTTTATTACTTTTTAATATTTTGTCTAACAATTACTAAATAAGCCGGGCTTAAATCAAGGCTAATAAATAATTTTTGTAATATATAAAATGGTAGCACAAAAAGCCCATTAAAGAAAAATTTAAATTTACCCTCTATGCTTCTATCTAGCCCACTTCGAGTGGTATTGGCATTTTTTGAAAACATGACTTTATCTTTTTTAATCAATTTTTTCCTAATAAGCCATAGTATATTAGTCAAAGGAAAGCCATAATTATAAAATTTTATAATTTCAAAATTATTTTGCTCAAACAACTTTATCAAACTCTTTTTTTCATAACGACGATAATGCCCCGCCCATTCATCCAATATGCTCCACTGCTTTTGATGGGCTGGTACTGACATAATAAATATGCCCCCTTGAGTCAATAATTGATTTATTTTATTTATAGCAGCTTTATCATCTTCTATGTGTTCCAATACTTCCAAAGCAACTATCAATTGATATTTATCTTTTTCTTCACTCTGTAAAAAATCTTTCAGCTCAAATTTTATTTTTGGCTGATTGACATTGTAGCTGGCAACCTCAACAGCCTCTTGACCAATATCCATACCTATTCCAGAAATAAAATACGGACTAAGGCTAGCTATCAGATCGCCACTGCCGATGCCTATTTCCAAAAAATTATTTATCCTAATTTTATTTTTTTGTATATATTCTAAAATAATTTTTTTTCGCATAATATAAGCTGGCGTTGGTACCCAAGTAGATTTTGGTTTGTAGGTTAAAATATCTTTAAATGCTTTACCAATTTTGGCTATAGTAAAATTATTATAAAATAAATCAAAAGCTCCTTGTGATATCTTATCAGCCAATAAAGTGTTATTTTTTAACATGAGAATTTTTTCGGCTAAAACTTGAGGATTTTCTGCTGGGCAAAATAAACAATTTTCCTGATCTACAAAACCAGCCGTCACAGAAGTCTGACAATCTACAATTATTACTGGCCGTTTCATCGCTATCATTTAAAATACTTTGTTGGCTACTACTCTTTTCCCTTTTTGACTAGCTCCAAAATGACCACCAATACAGACGTCTGCCTGAGCTATCTTGTCTGATAACTTGTCAAAGGCTACCCAATCTACAAACTTAATATTTTCTATATTTAGCTTTTTGGCTAATGCAAGCATTTGACTATGCAATTGTCCTATACCAATTATCTCAAATTCTATAGATTTATCTTGAGCTAAAATTTTAGCTGCTTTTATAATAATATCTACACCGTGAATAGGAGAAAATTTGCCATAAAATAAAACTTTAAATTTATCACTACTTTCTTTTGCCAATGGAAAAAATTTGCTTTCATCTGCACCAATATATACGTGTGGCAATTTTTGTCGTGTTATTTTAAATTTTTTGGCAAAATAATCAGCATGCTCTGAAGTATCCAAAATTATTTTATCTGCCAAATTACAAGAAAAACGATCCAGAAAATATAAAGCCTTTTTTAGCAAAAAATTTTTAGTAACTTGCCTATCGTCAATCATCGTGTCATAAATAGAGAGCATTGGATTGAAAATAATTTTCTTTCTAAAAAATAAAGCTCTAGCCAAAAACATATCTAGTTGTCCAGGATAACCCACTATAATACAATCCACTTGTCCAACAAAAAATCTTTTGATTATTAATTGAATATAAGCTAAAAAAATATTAATCAACAATAATACTTTTTTAAGTATATTTAGATTTATCTTATTTTCAAATTTGGCATACAAATCAACATGACACTCTACTACTTCTACATCATTGGCAATCAGACCATTAATAACATTTCGGTTACGTGGATAATTTTTTTCATATGTACCAAAATAACAAACTCTCATAATTTAATTCTATATATTATATTAAAATAAAATACTGGAACGGATCAAATGCAATACTACAATAATAGGTGGTATTGGAAAAACTTGACCAAATTTTTCAAATATAGCTCCTGGAGGCCAAGGATCATAAGCTCCTATGATAGCCACTAGGGCTGACCAAATGAAAAATACAATAACTATAAGAGTCAACTTTTTATTCCATGTCTCCTGACACAAAAATATAGTAAAAAAATAAATCAGTGGTGTAATAGCTATAAACCAGCGAAATCCATAAGCGCTACCTCCATAATCTCTGGCAAAAATTGTATAAAAAACTGTGATTACTAACAAAGCAAACAAAATCATCAGTGCCTCCCACCTAAAAGCTGTTTTTTCTTTAATATTTTTGTAAATACTATAAAAAGATACAAACAATAAAGGAGTATAAACAAAAAATCCGTGAGTGCCTATAAAAATATTAAAAATATACATATACCAAGGGGTCTGAGTAAAATATGTGGAGAGAATAGGCTCATTATCAGGACCTATCCAATATTGTTTATAAGCTTGAGCAGGTAATAAACCACCAAAGGCCTGATAATTAAAATACGAATGAACAGAAAATATTATTACTGCTGGCCATAGGTAATAAAATATTTTTTTAAAACGAATTTTGTTTAAAAAATAAATAAAAAACATAGCAAAAAAAGTAAGTCCAACTGGCACATCTATTGTGGCTGCTAAGCTAACGAGTAAACCAACCAAAGATAAATACTTGTTTAATTTAATTGGATTATAGCCTTCTTTTTTTATTAATAGTAAATAATAAAAAGCTATAAAAAGTAATGCTCCAGCTATAGTATGGTTATTAAGGGTAATAGCATAAGAAAAAAATAAGGTTCCCAATCCCAATCCCAATATAAGTGGCAGATGATACTCTTTTTTTATCGAAAACAGCTTGATGGCTTTATAAAAATACAAAAGCATCAACCAAAAAGTAAAACCAACAAAAATAAGAGATGTGACATAAACTGTAGGATAAAGAGAAAAATAATAATTTAATTTATTGACTTCATTGAATTCAGGAAAATCTTGACCAAAAAAATTATGACTTACATAATAAACAGAAGATGCCGCCACAGATAAAATTGGTGGTTTGGATGAATAATAGTGCCCGTCTCTGTATATCATATCATCGCTAGCCTCATGTTTTTCATCAATAATAAAACTATTATTTTCTACTATAGACTCTATGGTCAAATAACGTGAAACTATATTAAAAGTATTTAAATATGGCTCTGTAAATAACATCAAAAACAACGCAAAAAGAAAAAAAGCCAATGCTATATGGCGCTTATATTTATCTTCTCTCAAACTTATAAAATATTCTTTAAGCATTATTTTTTTATATACTCATCTTTATCTTTTGATAAATTTTCTTTGACAATAAGCTCTCCCAAAAACCCCATGGAAACAAGTTGTATGCCAATAATAATAAGTAATATTCCCAAAAACAATAATGGCCTATTGCCAATACCCTCTCCCATAAACCAAAGAACAGTTAAGTACAAAGATATTAGTATACCCAGAGCAAAAGAAATGAGTCCTAAATTGCCAAAAAAATGAGCTGGTTTTTTTTGATACCGAGTTATAAAAACCACATTGATAGGATCCAAAATATAATTACTGAGTCTTCTTAAGCCAAGGTGCCCATATTTTGACTCACCAAATTGACGAGCATGATGTTTTATTTTTATTTCTCCGACTTTAAAACCTTGTTGATGAGCTAAAAAAGGCAAAAATCTATGTAGCTCTCCGTAAACTTCTATATTTTTTACTACTGTCTGTCTATATATTTTAAAACCACAGTTGAAATCGTGAATTTTTAAACCAGACAAAAAAGCTACCGTAAAATTAAAAATTTTAGAAGATAATACTTTGACAAAAGGATCTTGTCTATTTTGTTTCCAGCCAGAGACCAAATCATAGCCAGTATTAATATATTCTATAAATCTGGGTATCTCTTCTGGATCATCTTGTAAATCAGCGTCCATAGTAATTACCAATTTTCCATTGACCTTACTAAAAGCAACTGCTAAAGCGGTTGACTTACCAAAATTCCTTTTATGAGCTATAAGCCTCACATGTTGGTCTTGAGTTGCTATTTCATTTAATATTTCTGCTGACTTATCTCTTGAACCATCGTCAATATATAAAATTTCATAGCTAAGATTAAGCTTGGCTAATACTTTTGTTAATTTTTCATTTAATTCCCTCAACGATCCTTCTTCATTATATAGAGGAATAACTACACTTAAGTCCATAAAAAGCTTGATTATTTAATATACTAGCTATCTAAATAAGTATCTATATCATACCTTGTTTTAATTGATTATTCAATAAAGAAGCAAAGTCTGATATAATAGCAATATAAGCATTTCCACCATAGGTGGAATAAACAAACAATTATATGGCTGAAACAAAAACTATAAATAAAGCTGTGGAGCCTGAACAAACAAGTTCATTGGCTCCAACTTTAGACACTAACAAAAAAAATCAAAGCTCTGTTTTTGGTAAAAGTGAATTATTGAATGCCCATCAAATACTGACTCAAACACTGGGTTTAAAACTAGGCAACAGAATCGCTGACTTGGGAGCAGGCGGAGGTTTATTTACTCTTCAGGCAGCTCGTTTGGTTGGCGACCAAGGTCAAGTTTATGCTGTAGACATTATCAAAAATATTTTATCAGACATAGACTCCAAAGCTCGTATGGCCGGCTTATATAATATCAAAACTATTTGGTCTAATATTGAAATACTAGGGGCTACAAAAATTCCGGAAAATACCTTGGACTTTGTAATGCTAGTTAATGTTTTATTTCAATCCAAAGACACCGGCCAAATGATAAAAGAAGCTAATAGGCTATTAAAAAGTGGTGGGAAAATGCTAATCATTGATTGGAATGATTCTAACATTGGTATGGGTCCTCAAAAAAGTAAACAAATAGATCCTAATAGCCTTATAAATCAAGCTACAAAAATAAATCTCACACTCGAACAACAATTTGTAGCTGGAGAGTATCACTTTGGGCTAATATTTATAAAAATATAAACAACTAAAACAGCTCTTGACTAGGGTTGTTTTTTTATCTAATATTCAACATAATAAAATAAATAATAACTATGATTAATCTAGATAAACTTTTTGACCTATCCTATATGTTTAACCGCTTTCCTCCAGCTGGCTTTTCCTGGCCAATTAGGCTAGTTTTGTTGATTATAATTGTGGTTTCTATAATTTTGGCAGTATATGCTGGTAAAAAAATCCAACAAAGGGGCTTGCAAAAAAAACTATGGCAAAAAATACAAGTTTGGAGCTGGACCAATGGATTGGTGAGTTTGGTATTTGTATATTTTAGAGAAGTGAGAGCCTTATACCTTAGTGCTCGTGGCTGGTTTTTACTATTTATTATTATCATGATAATTTGGTTGGCTTTTATTATCAAATTTGCCAAAACCAAAATTCCTGACAAAGAAGCTCGTGAAAAAAAAGAACAAGAATTTGATAAGTGGTTACCAAAAAGAAAATAATCTAACAAATAAAAACAGGCTTAATAATCTGTTTTTATGTTTTATAAAAAACTATTGGGTCAAAAAGGTGAAGAAATTGCCCTAAAATATTATCAAAAACTTGGTTATAAATTAATTATACAAAATTACTATAGTCGTTATGGTGAATTAGACTTGGTTTTTAGCAAAAATAAAGAAATAACTGTAGTTGAAGTCAAAACCAGAATTGGCGAGCAATTTTCTTGGGCTGAAGAAAGTATCAATGCCAAAAAAATAAACAATATTTATATCACTTATCAAAAACTAGCCAAAAATAAAAAACTACCTGAATTTTTTTATCTAGAGGCTTTGATTATTGAAATAAACAATAAAACAGCCACGATTCGTAGATATCAGATATAAAAACTAAATATTCGCAATTTTAATATTTTGCTATAAAATTATATACTTATTGACTAAATATATAAAAAGGGTTATTATATATCTATTAAAGTTAGTTTACTACTGTAGACTAGCTCTTTTTTATCCTTAGTATCAAGAATACTGGATATATTAAATCATAAATAATTAAACAAAAATTATGGCAACAAATAATATAGCAGCCGCTATAAAACAAATTGCTGAAGAAAAAAACTTGTCTATGGAAGCTATCATTGGAGCTATAGAAGCAGCTCTAGCAGCAGCTTACCGTAAAGAGTTTGGCAATAAAAATCAAAATATCAAAGTAATCTTCAATGCTGACAATGGGCAAACAGCAGTTTTTGATGTAAAAACTGTAGTTGAAGATGTTGATTTGGAAGAAGAAGAACGTCTTGTTGAAGAACAAAGAGAAAAAAGAGAAGCTGGTGAAGAAATTGCTGAAGAAGATATTGTAAAAAGATTTAATCCTCGTAATGAAATTATGCTCTCTGAAGCCATCAAAGATAATGATGATTATAAAATTGGTGATATTATAGAAAATAAATTGGAAGTGCCAGAAGAATATGGTCGTATGGCTGCTCAAACTGCCAAACAAGTAATTGTCCAAAGACTTCGTGAAGCTGAGCGTGACCATATCTTTAATGAATACAAAGATAAAGAAGGTGAGTTGGTACTTGGTACAATACAGAGAAAAGAAGGTCGTAGATTTATTGTGGATTTGGGTAAAGCAAATGCTGTCCTGCCTATTGAAGAACAAATCCGAACTGAAAGATACAATATTGGTGCTAGATTAAATTTTTTTATTGTAGAAGTACATGTTGGCAATAAAGGTCCTGAGATCGTACTCTCTCGTACTCATCCTGATATTGTCAAAGAGCTTTTTGCTACCGAAGTACCTGAGATTGCAGCTGGAACCGTAGAAATAAAATCCATTGCTCGTGAAGCAGGCTCTCGTTCAAAAATTGCTGTAGTAGCCACTGAAGATAATATTGATCCAGTGGGTTCTTGTGTTGGTCAACGCGGTTCTAGAGTACAGACTGTTATCAATGAACTGGGTGGAGAAAAAATTGATATTATAGAATGGAATGAAGATATAAAGATATTTATTGCCCATGCTTTATCCCCAGCTGAAATAGAAAAAATTGAATTGGATGAAAAAAATAAAACTGCTTCCGTAAAAGTGGCTGATAACCAGTTGTCTCTAGCTATTGGTCGAGGTGGCCAAAATGTAAGATTGGCTGCAAAATTAACTACTTGGAAAATAGATATTGTTTCTTCTGAAACTGGCGATAAAATATCTGGAGACAAAGGTAATAATAAAGAAATATTAGAAAAAGAAGTAATTGTAAAAGATGAAGAGGAAAAACCAAAAAAGAAAACAAGTAAAAAAACTACCAAGTCTACTAAAAAAGACGAGAAAGTTAAAAAATAAATTTATATTAATAACTTAAAAAAAATATGAACAATGTAATTCTTTTGGCTATTTTGGCCGCTGTAGCATCCATAATATTTGGAATAATATTAATTAAAAAAATCTTAAAAAATCCTAATGGTGACGATAAGATGAAAGAAATTGCCAAGGCTATCCAAGTAGGAGCCAAAGCTTATCTTACTCGCCAATATAAAACCATTGCTTATCTAGCAATTGCCTTATTTATAATACTGGGATTTACTACTGACTGGCTGACAGCTTTGGCCTTTTTGATAGGAGCTGTCCTATCAGCTATGGCTGGCATCATTGGTATGAACATCTCTGTTCGCACCAATGTCCGTACTGCTGAAGCTGCTCGTAAAGGCATTCAAGCTGCTATGAATCTAGCTGTGCTTGGTGGTGCTGTTACTGGAATGCTGGTAGTGGGTTTGGCTCTACTTGGTGTCAGTCTAATGTTTGCTCTACCATTTATAGAAATACATCACTTAATAGGTCTGGGTTTTGGAGGTAGTCTTATCTCTGTTTTTGCTCGCTTGGGCGGTGGTATTTTTACCAAAGCAGCTGATGTTGGAGCTGACTTGGTAGGCAAAGTAGAAGCTGGTATTCCTGAAGATGACCCCAGAAACCCAGCTGTAATTGCTGATAATGTAGGTGACAATGTAGGCGATTGCGCTGGTATGGCTGCTGATTTATTTGAAACATACGCTGTTACTTTGGTAGCGGCAATGTTGCTCGGATCTCTTACTTTTGCTGGTAAAGAAAGTGCCGTATTATATCCTCTAGCTCTGGGTGCTGTAGCTATCCCTGTTTCTATTATTGGTTTATTTTTTGTAAAACTAGCTAAAAATAAAAGTGTAGAAGAAATTGCCAAAGGTGATTATATAATGAAGGCTTTATACAAAGGATTATTGGCTGCTGGTATTTTGGCGGCTGTAGCTTTTTATTTTGTGACTGACAAAATGATGTCTAATCTAGTAACTGAAAAAGCTATAAATATATATTGGGCAGCTTTGGTTGGATTGGTTGTAACGGCTTTTATTGTTTGGCTAACCGAATATTATACTTCTACAAAATATAAACCCGTGCGTTCAATTGCCAAAGCTTCTGAAACTGGTCATGGTACAAATATTATTCAAGGCTTGGCTATATCTATGAAAGCAACTGCTTGGCCGGTACTAGTTATAGTGGCTGGTATTTTGGCTGCTTACTCTTTTGCTGGATTATATGGTATTGCTGTTGCTGCTATGAGCATGTTATCACTAGCTGGCATTATTGTGACTATTGATGCTTATGGACCTATTACTGATAATGCTGGTGGCATTGCCGAAATGGCCAATATGCCAGAAGAGGTCCGAAATATTACTGACCCACTAGATGCTGTGGGTAATACCACCAAAGCTGTAACCAAGGGATATGCCATTGCTTCAGCTGGACTAGCCGCCTTAGTACTGTTTGCAGCCTATACTGAAGAATTGTCTCAAAAGGGAATTAGTCTAGCCTTTAAATTGGATGATCCCTATGTCTTGGCTGGATTATTTATTGGTGGATTATTACCATATATATTTGGTGCACTGTCTATGGAAGCTGTTGGTAAGACTGCTGGCTACATTGTTCAAGAAGTTCGTCAACAATTTAAAGATCATCCTGGTATTATGGATGGTAGCGAAAAACCAAACTACAGTTCTGCTGTAGATATAGTAACCAAAGGAGCTTTAAAACAAATGATAGCGCCTGCTCTTATACCTGTGCTTGTCCCTATTTTGATTGTCATTGTTTTTAGAGGAGACAATGGTTGGTTGGTCCTAGGTGGTACCTTAGTAGGTAGTATCGTCACTGGAATATTTATGGCAATATCCATGACTTCTGGTGGTGGTGCTTGGGATAACGCCAAAAAATATATTGAAAGTGGTCATCATGGTGGTAAAAATAGTGAAGCTCACAAAGCTGCTGTCACTGGTGATACAGTGGGTGATCCTTACAAAGACACTGCTGGCCCAGCCATCAATCCAATGATTAAAATTTTAAATGTGGTAGCATTACTTTTAATTGCTGTCCTAATCGCCTAAAGAATTATGCAAATTACTAAAAAAAATTTAGCTAAAAATCAAGTAGAACTAGCTATAGAAGTAAGTCTTGAAGAAATGAAGCCCTTTTTAGAAAAAGCTGCTTCTAAAATGAGCCAACGCACCAAATTGCCAGGTTTTAGACCAGGCAAAGCTCCTTATGAATTAGTAAAAAATAAATTTGGAGAAATGGCTATTTATCAAGAAGCTCTTGATATGATTGTCAGTGATTCATTTTACAAAACTATAACTAGTGAAAAAATTGAAAGTATTGGACAACCGGAAATCAAAGTTGAAAAAATAGCTCCCGGTAATCCTCTATCATACATTGCTATAGTGTCTCTGCTACCAAAAGTCACTCTTGGAAATTGGGAGACGCTAGAAATAAAAAAAAGATCAGTCAAAGCTAGTGAAGAGGATATAAATAAAACTCTGGAACAATTACAAAATATGCAAGTTAAAGAAAGTGTGGTTGATAGAGCTGCGAAAAAGGGAGATAAAGCCGAAGTTGACTTTGAGGTTTTTATTGATAAAGTAATAATTGAAGGTGGTAAAAATACCAAATATCCTTTGGTCCTAGGTGAAGGAAGAATGATTCCTGGATTTGAAGATCAAATCATTGGTATGAAAAAAGATGAAGCCAAAGAATTCGAATTGACTTTTCCTAAAGAATATTTTCAAAAAAATCTAGCCGGCAAACTTGCTACTTTCAAAGTAAAACTAATCAATGTCTATGAAAGACTCTTGCCAAAACTAGATGATGAATTGGCCAAAGGCATTGGTATGGAAAATATGGCAAAACTGAAAGAACAATTGACTCAAAATATCAGCCAAGATAAAGAAATCAAAGAAAAACAAAGAGTTGAAAGTGAGGCTATTGAAGCTATTGTCAAACAAGCCAAAATTGAAGATATTCCTGAAAATCTAATTGCTAGTGAAATTCATAAAATGTCTCATGAGCTAGAACATGGTATTGGTCAGCAAGGTATGGATATGGCTGGTTATCTCAAATCAATCAATAAAACCCAAGAGGATCTAAAAAAAGATTTTCGTCCTCAAGCAGAACAGAGAATACAAGCTGCTTTGGTGATGCGTCAAATTGGACAAGATGAAAAAATAAAAATTGATGATCAGCAGGTTGATGAAGAAATCAAAAAACAAAAAGAAATGCATAAAGACAATAAAGAGGCTCTCCAAAATATAGCTCATCCTGGTTATCGTCAACACTTGACCAATATTATGATTAATCAAAAAATAGTAGATTTAATAGCTAGTAAAATTATAAAATAATCATTAAAACTCTCACGCTGTGAGGGTTTTTTTATTAGCAAAAAATTATGCTATAATAAACACATTATTTTATAAACAAAATAAAAAACTATAGCAAAAATAATACTAAAATATGCTATAATAAAACATATGTATAAAAAAGAATTACAAGTTACACAACAAGCTGCCAAACAGGCCGGTAAATTTCTTAAAAAGGAATTTTTTACTTGGAAAAAAAAGAATTTACATTACAAAATACACAATGAAAGAGTAACTTGGTGTGATAAACAATCTGAAACTATAATATTTAAAATACTTAAAAAATATTTTCCTGATTATGCTATTCTTTCTGAAGAAAGTGGTAGACAAGACAAACCTAGCGACTATACTTGGATAATAGATCCATTGGACGGTACTACCAATTTTACTATTCACCATAGCATGTTTGCTGTAGCTATCGCTCTCTTGTATAAAAACGAAATTGTTTTGGGTGTAATATATGATCCGATATTAGATGAAATGTATTATGCTAGTAAAGGTGCTGGTGCCTTCAAAAATAACCAAGCTTTGCAATTATCTGACACCACAACGCTACAAGATTCTGTAATCACTTATTGTCATGGTTCTGGTAAAGCCCATACCAAAAAAGCGTATAAACTCTATAAGCGATTTCATGATATCTGTCACCATTGTAGACACTTTGGAGTTACTAGTCTAGAACTAGCCATGATCGCTGGTGGCAAAACTGAAGCACATCTTATATCAGGAGCAAAACTTTGGGATGTGGCAGCTGGTATTATGATAATCAAAGAAGCTGGCGGTATAGTGACAGATTGGCAAAATAAAAATTGGCACATAAAATCAAAAACTATTTTAGCGGCCAATAAAAAAATACATACTCTTTGTCTGGCCGAGTTAAAAAAAATAAAGCTTGCCTAAAATAAGATATTTTGCTAAATTATTATCTTCAGGCCACGTAGCCAAGTGGTAAGGCAGAGGTCTGCAAAACCTTTATCAGCGGTTCGATTCCGCTCGTGGCCTCCATTATAAGAATAAAAAAGGTTACCCTGTAATGGGTGGCCTCCACCCTTTGTTCCTCGCTAATGCTCGGAGCTACGGGTGGCAAGCCAATTATATAGCATCGTCTCAAGTAGACGATTTTTTTAATATACAAAAAAACAGCTCAAAAGCTGAATCTATATTAACAAAAGTTGGCCTGCCACCCGTAGCCCCTAGGGCGAAGGGTGGTACCGGCGATCGGACTTGAACCGATACGGCATTGCTGCCACAGGATTTTAAGTCCTGCGTGTCTACCAATTTCACCACGCCGGCACAATATTAAATATAATCAAATTGTGATAAAAATGGAGCGGGCGACCGGGCTCGAACCGGCGACCTTTTCCTTGGCAAGGAAATGTTCTAGCCAACTGAACTACGCCCGCTCATTTAATAATTCTATACGAGTGATCCCGCAAAGCGGGACGACCTTTTCCTTGGCAAGGAAATGTTCTAGCCAACTGAACTACACTCGCTTAAAACACAAGTATTATACAATAAATGCTCATAAAGTCAAGAAAGTTAAGACTTGGTATTAGCCTCTAAAAATGCTATCATAAACTAAAGAATATTAGATAAATATGGCTCAAAAATTCAAAAAATTGGTAATTATAGATAGTAATGCTCTGCTCCATCGGGCTTGGCATGCTATACCTCCTCTCAAGCTAAAAGACGGCACAATGGTCAATGCTGTTTATGGTTACACTTCATTGCTTTTAAACATCCTCAAAGAACTAACACCAGAATATATTATTGCTGCCTTTGACTTGGCTGGCAAGACTTTTCGTCATGATCAATATACCGAATATAAAGCCACTCGTGTAAAACAAGCTGATGAATTTTATACTCAATTTCCATTGGCCAAAGATGTGCTAAAAGCTTTTAATATTCCTATATTTACCAAAGATGGCTATGAGGCCGATGACATCATAGGGACTATCAGTAAAGAAGCCTACAATAAATATAAAGATTTAGAAATAATCATCATTACTGGAGACCTAGATGCCCTACAACTAGTAAACGACCGTATCAAAGTATTGACTCTCAAAAGAGGTTTTCATGATACATTTACCTATGATGAGGCAGCTGTCCAAGAGCGCTATGGACTAAAACCAAGTCAGCTCATAGATCTCAAGGCAATCCAAGGCGACTCTTCTGATAATATCAAAGGTGTCAAAGGCATAGGGGCTAAAGGGGCTACTGATTTGATAAAAGAATTTGGTTCTTTAGATAATTTGTATAAAAAAATAGATAAAGCCGAACTCAAAGAAAGAACAAGACAACTTTTACTTGATCAAAAACAGGCTGCTTATGAAAGTCAAAGTTTGGTAACCATTGTCCAAGATGTCCCTTTGGATTGGAATCTAGAAGCTGCAAAATTTTCTGAATTTGATAGTGAAGATGTCTATAAAATATTTCAAAAATTAGAATTTAATTCCCTACTCAACAAAATACCAAGTCACAAAACAACTGTAAACAATGACCATAATACTTTTATCAAACATCAAGATTGTTCTTATACAAACATCCAAGATATTACTGCTTTTGAAAAATTTTATACTATTTTAAAATCTCAACCAATATTTGCTTTTGATACCGAAACAAGTGGTCTAGATATTTTAACAGAAAAAATCTTGGGCATTTCTTTTTCCTGGCAAGCCAAAATTGCTTATTATATAGATCTGCGTGATCCAAAATTTGCTGAAAAAGTCTTGGACAAATTAAAAACAATTTTTGCCGATGATAAAATTGCCAAAATTGGTCATAATATAAAATTTGATTATAAAGTATTAAAAATCTTGGGTATTAACTTACAAGGAATTGTTTTTGATACTCTAGTGGCTGCCTATCTAATAAACTATAATCGTGGCCTAAAATTAGAAGAGTTGGCCTTTTCATATCTTGGCTATAAAAAACTAAAGCTAGAAGACTTGCTTGATGAAAAAACAAACAAAAAAGACACTGTAGATGTTTTAAGTATTGATTCGACTAGACTAGCTTGGTATGGAGCCGAAGACGCTGATATTACTTTTAGACTATATAAAAAACTATACCCACTGATCAAAGACAGTAAAAATCTAGAGCTATTACAAAAGATAGAAATACCTTTGATACCTGTGCTGGCTGATATGGAACTAGATGGCATATCCTTGGACAACAAATTTTTAGCCAAAATGGAAGTAGATTTAAAAAAAGAATTGGAAAATTTGACCAAGCAAATACACAAATTGGCTGGCTCTGAATTTAATATTGCCTCTCCAGCGCAATTAAAAAAAATATTATTTGAAGATTTGAAAATTAGCACTCAGGGTATCAAAAAAACCAAAACCGGTATTTCTAGCGCTGCCGCTGAATTAGAAAAAATGAAAGATGCTCATCCTATCATTCCACTGATTGTAGACTTCCGAGAACTAAGCAAACTTCAATCAACTTATGTTTCTGCCTTACCAGAACTAGTCAGCAACAAAACAAAAAGATTACATACTAGCTTCAATCAAACCGTGACTGCCACCGGCCGGCTATCTTCCTCTAATCCAAATTTACAAAATATTCCTATCCGTAGTGAACTGGGCAAAAAAATACGTCAAGCCTTTGTAGTCCCAAAAGATTACATTTTACTGTCAGCTGATTATTCACAAATTGAATTGCGCATAGTGGCCTCTCTGTCTAATGATCCAAAAATGATCGCTACCTTTAAAAAAGGTGAAGATATCCATGCTCGTACAGCAGCTGAAATACACAAAATACCTCTTGATAAAGTAAGTAAAGATATTCGTCGGACTGCCAAAGAAATAAATTTTGGTATTTTGTATGGACTGGGCTCACTAGGCCTATCACAGAGAACTGATCTAAATAGAAATGAAGCAAAAGAATTTATAGATCGTTACTTTGATATTTATAAAAAAATAAAACAATATTTAGATTATACCAAAGACTTTGCTCATAAACATGGTTATAGTCAAACCATCTTTGGTAGACGTCGCTATTTACCAGATATAAATTCTTCTATGCCCATGCTCCGAGCCGCTGCCGAACGTATGGCTATCAATATGCCAGTTCAAGGCACGGCTGCTGACCTACTAAAAATAGCCATGATTCGTCTTTATCGCGACTTGCCAAAAATATCCCAGCGCTCTAAAATACTCCTACAAGTTCATGATGAACTAGTCCTTGAAGTACCAATAAGTGATTTAAAAAAAGTAGCCAAATTTGTAAAAACAACAATGGAAAGTGCTTATAAATTGGCGGTCCCCTTAACTGTTGATATAGAGGTTGGTAAAAATTGGGGTAAATTAGAAAGTTATAAAATATAAATGCTATTTTTTTACTACGGCCAAGATTCTTTTAGAGCTAGTCAAAAGATCGAGGCTATAAAAACCAAATTTAAAGAAAAGATTGATCCTGGTGGACACAATATCCAAAGTCTTGATGGTGAGACCATGAGTCCTGATGACTTTTTCCAAGCAGTATCTGTCATGGGTTTATTGGCTGACAAAAAATTGATAATAGTAAAAAATATTTTTGATAATAAAAAACTAAAAGACTGGCAAGATTCTTTGATAAAATTTTTGGATTCTCAGGGAGATACTCCTGAAGAAAATTATATAATCTTTTTTCAAAACAACAAACCTGATAGTCGTCTCAAGTTATACAAAAGATTATCTAGACTAAAATTTAGTGAAGAGTTTGATCCTCTTAGTTATGGACAACTCCAAACTTGGGTTAAAAATAAATTTTCCAAACATGACAAGTCTATTTCTGCGCCTGCCTTGGATCTTTTGATTTCCTGTCTAGGCAGTGATCTGTGGCAAATAAATAATGAAATAAACAAACTAGTTAGTTTTGCCAAAGATGACATAAATGAAGAAGATGTCAGGTCGCTGGTCCAGGCTAATATAGATGAAAATATTTTTAAACTTATAGATGCTATCGGTGACAAAGATAAGGCGCTAGCCTTAAAACTTATTGAAGAAAAACTAGACAATGGTGTAAACCATCAATATATACTCACTATGATTATCCGTCAGTATAGGCTACTGATAAAAGCCAAATCTCTGGGCGATAAAGCCAAAAATTATTTTGCCCTGATGCAAGTACTAAAAGTACCAAAGTTTATAGCCCAAAAGACTTATCAACAAAGCCAAATGTATAGCCTAGAGCAACTAAAAAAAATATATAAATATCTACTCTACCTTGATGAAAAGTTTAAATCTAGCTCTGGACAAGAAAAAGTATTATTTGCCAAAATGATTAACGAATTATAAAATCCAGCTAACGAGCTGGATTTTTTATTATTTAAAATTCTCCTTTTAAAATATTTTTTCTTTTTGTCTCTGCTATTCTTTCAATAGCATAGCGCAAAGTTGTCCGTGGTAAATTTTTATAATTATCTTGCAAAAATTTTTCTACTCTTTTATTGTCTTTTTTCCAAGCTTCACGCAGCATCCAGCCCACTGCCTTGTGCATCAAATCTTCTTTGTCATTTAAAAGAATTTTTGCCAGTTTAAAACAATCATCCAGTTTGGCCTCTCTTATAAACACCCAAATAGCTACAATAGACATTCTTCTTTCCCAAAGATTATTACTTTTAGCATATTGGTACAAAATTTGTTTGGATATTAAAGCGTCTAAAATGGCCTGCCCCAAAATATAGCCAACTGACAAATCAACCAAGTCCCAATTATTTATATTTCTTCTATTTTTAAGATAAAAATTTAAAATAGCTTGGCGTAATTTTATATTTTTATTTTTAATAGCTAATTTATTTTTTTCTACTAAAATTAAAATGGCTGCTAGCCTTATTTCATGAATCGGTGATTTTATTAGCTTGGCTATTTCTAAAAAATCTAAAGCTAAAAATTGTTTAGCCACTTTTCTAATATCAGGCACTGTAACACCTATAAACTTATCTCCTTCTCCATATTGGCCTTTATCTGTTTTAAAAAACCACTGATTACTTTTTTTACGTTCTAACGAGGCGTATGATTTTAATTCTTTTATTAAGTCGTGAGCTTTCATAATCTAATTCTAACAAAACAAAAAAGCCTCCGCAAGGAGGCAATTTCAAAATTTATTTATTTTTTTTCTTCACTTTTTTCTTTGGAGCTTACAACAGTTTTTTTGACCATATCAGCAAAACGAGACTTTTTACGATTGCCCGTATTGGCTTTTAAAACCTTTGTTTTTACAGCTTTATCAACGGCTTTTTGTAATTCTTTGGCAATTGCATCAACAGCTTGGCCACTTGTAGCAGCTTTTTTACCTTTTTTTATAATTTCTTTGATATTTCTCTTAATCAAAGCATTACGCAAGGTGCGTTTTTTAGTTTGCTTTAAATCTTTAATTGCAGCTTTTTTATTTGGCATAAATGCTTTTTTCCTTTATTATTTATAGTAAGACCTGAAAAGGTTAACATAATTAAGCTAATTAGTCAATACTATGGATCAATATATCTCCCCAGAGGAACAAAGACTGGTTATAGAAAAACTGTATTATTCTACAGATTCTATCACTAGTACCAATAAATTTAATAAGCTTTATCAAGATAAGTTGGGCAAAATGGGTGATCGCACCCTAAGAATGTATGATTTTGCTAGTAAAATGAAGGAAACCGACTTCAAGGTCTATGATATAGAGCGTTTTACCAAAGAAATCACTGGCCAAGATATTGATTTAGACTCTTTATAATATCTTGCGGGGCTATTTTATTTTTGAGCAAACTAGCTTTATCTACCTTATCAAGTGGTAAAGCTTTTTTTATAACAAAATCTCCAATAGCTACGCGACGAAGATCTGCCAACATAGCACCCGTACCCATGGCCCTACCCAAATCATAAGCTAATGATCTTATATAGGTGCCAGCTGAAACCGATGTTTCTAAACTTAAATTTGGATATTTAAATTTATTTATTTTTAATTTATATATTTCAATTTCTTTACTAGGTGCTTTGACCTCTTTACCAGCTCTGGCTAGTTTATACAATTTTTTACCAGCCACTTTTTTGGCACTATAAATAGGCACAACTTGTATTTGTTTACCAAAAAACTTATCCAAAACTTTACCAAGCTCTACTTTGCCAAAACCTTGGGCGTTTTTATTTATACTTATATTACCCTCCATGTCATAAGTGTCTGATTCTTGACCAAAAATAACATCAGCTTGATATATTTTGGGTAAATCATGAAACCAATCTAATAATTTAGTAGCTTTACCACTAGCCAAAATCATCAGACCAGATGCCAAGGGATCCAGTGTCCCTGAAAAACCAACTTGCTTAAGATTTAACACTTTCCTCAAAACTGAAACTACATGAAAAGAATTTACTCCTTTTGCTTTGTCTATCAAATAAATTCCCGCTGATTTATCTTCCAAAATAGAGCGCAATTTAGAAGATTTATATAAATTGCTTTTGACAAATTTTATAATCTCTAAATGTAAATTATCAAAATTAGAAAAAGTATCTTGTAGATATTTTTGATCCTCCCCCATACACAAAATATCTGGCTGAAGAGTATTTATCAAATACTTGGCGTCGTGAATAGTGTTGCGCACAAAAACAGTAAAACCCAAATTTTCTAAATTGCTTTTTCTAATCTTTTGATTATTATATGGGATATAATTTCGCAAAGATTGGATAGCTTGATCTGATTCTAAAACCACTGTTACTTGACCAAGTTTTTTGGCCAAAGCCAAAATATGCATATGTCCTGGATGCAAAATATCAAATTTTCCAAAAACCAATACTTTTTTTATCATACTAAGAACTATATTATACTATATAATCCAAATTGACAAAAAATGACTACTATGGCTACAATATAAGGGTATTTAATATATCTAAATAAATGAAAGGGGGTAGATAATATGGGCAAATATTGCTACTGTCCAACATCCTTCAATGTGCTAATGGGTCTTTTTACAATTTTTTTAGCTGTTTCAGCATTTTTAAATGCCTGGAATATTTATATGCCATTGTGGTTGATAATACTTACTTTTGTCCTAGGAGTTCTACTAATTTTTTTAAACTCAGCCAATCCTATTCATGAAAAAATCAGTGGTGATGATTTGAGTGTCGAAAAAGCCAACAAAATACACGCTAGTGAAGGATACTAACCCCCTCCCAACCTCCCCTTAACAGGGGAGGAAAATAAAAGTCCCCCTGTTAAGGGGGATTTAGGGGGTTATTTTTTTATTTATTCTATATTTACTATAATTCCTGGGGTAGTAATCAAATTATTTGATTGATCTTTAACTACCATATAAAGTTTATATACTCCTGTATCTAAATCTTTGTTCCAAGATACTGATAATTTATTTTGACTTGGTGCTTCTATATAAGTAAACCAATGTGATTCATTGTTTGGATCAATATAATAAAAATCAATTTTCTGTACTTTGGAAGGCTGGTCTAAGTCCAGCTCCAGTTTAATTGGAAAATCCAAAAGATTGAGTGTCTCCCCACTAGCTGGGCTGAGCCACACCAAATTAAAATCTCTGCTGGCACTATCCAGATTTATATCAACATTGATACTAGTGGCCCTAAAATTATCTCGATCATCAAAAGCAATTGCCTTGAGCTCATGACGACCATTAACTATAAAAGGATTGATCTGATAATTAAAATCAAATGGATTAGAATAACTAGTACCGATTAATTTATCGTCCAAGAAATATTCTACTCTACTTACTCCTCGTGGAGCATTGGCACTGACGCTCATCTGCAAAACACTACTAGAAATAGCTTGGTTATTATTTGGAGTCTCCCAATTAATATTTGGTTTGTCTTCTGGAGTGTGAATATCGTCATATTCAGTAGGAGCTGTCTGATTAACATAACCTTGTTCCTGAGCATATTTCAAAACCGGAGCTTCCCAAAGATTGTATTGTGGCTCCTTGTTTGGTTCAGACAATGGTTCTCCTAGAGGATCATTTATATTTATATAATGAAGTATGGTATGCACTTCAAGGTATTTTTTTTCTTCAATAGTAGTATATGGTGTGTTTTCTGTTGCCAACTTACCAGACATTCTATCAATTTTGACTGGCTTGGCTCCAGACAATTCACCACACACCATTGGCTTGTCACATTTTGGCAATTCCTCTTTTTTAAAACCAAGCACTGGCAAATTTTTGGTCACTTCTTTCATATAACCCTGCCAAATTGGAGCCGCCACTACTGATCCGTCGGCTCCAGGAGCCATTTCGGTATTATTATTATTACCCACCCAAACACCAGTGGCTATCTGTGGCGTAAAACCAACCGTCCAGGCATCGTGATAATTATTGGTAGTACCGGTTTTGGCAGCCACCGGACGATCTGGCAATGTTAAATAATTATTGGCTCCAAAAATATAAGACCGAGCATCATTGTCTGATAAAATATCATTTAACAAACGAACCGGTTCTTTCTCTAAGACTCGGCGTCCTTTGTTACTATTATTTTCTTCAATTATTTTTCCCTTACTATCTTTTATTTCCAATACAGCAATTGGCTCTTTATAAATTCCCTCGCGAGCAAATGTAGCATAAGCACTGACATGATCCAAGAGTTTTACTTCTCCTCCACCAAGAACCAATGATAATCCATATCTATCTGGTTCATTTAAAGTGGTATAGCCAAAACGACTAGCTAAATCAGTAACTGTATAAATTCCGGCTAAATAAAGCGTTTTGACCGCTGGGACATTTAATGATCCAGCTAAAGCTTTGCGCATAGAAACTGGCCCACGCTGTCCACCATCATAATTTTTTGGTTTATAAGGATCGCCAGAAGCAGCAAAATTTGTTTCCAAATCAAAGAGTATGGTATCTGGACGATAACCTTTATTAAAAGCTGCTAAATAGACTAGGGGTTTTAATGATGATCCAGGCTGACGACTGGACAAAGCGACGTTAACCTGACCATCTATACTATCGTCAAAATAATCCTTAGAGCCAATCATAGATAAAATTTCTCCGGTTTCCACATCCATAGAAACCAAAGCTGCGTTTTGGGCTTTATAGTTTTCTAAATTTTTAGGAGCTATTTCATTGATAATTTCTTGCGCTTTTTGTTGAGCATCCCAATCCAAAGAGGTCCTTATTTCCCAACCACTTTGTTCTACAATACTAGCTCCATATTTTTGTTCTAAAAGTTCTCGGATATACATCACAAAATGTGGTGCCTTTATTTGCTCAGCCCGTTTTTTAAAAACTAATTCTTGATTTTTAGCTGTCTCGGCTTCTTCTTTGGATATATAACCCTGTTCTACCATTAAATTTAAAATAGTTTGTTGACGAGCTATTAATAAATCTTTGTTATTACCATATGGAGAATAGGTAGTAGGTGATTGTGGCAAGGCTGCTAGTATTGCTGCTTCAGCAATACTTAAATCTGTAGCTGACTTATCAAAATAATACTGCGCCGCTGCTTGCACTCCATAGATAGCTCCACCATAAGGAATTTCATTAAAATAAAATTCTAAAATTTGCCTTTTGTCGTATTTCTTTTCTATCTGCCAAGATAATATCCACTCTTTTATCTTACGAGAAAATTTACGTTCGTTGGTAAGGATAGCATTTTTAACAAATTGTTGTGTCAAAGTTGAGCCACCTTGAGATCTATCACCTTGTAAGCGAGGAACAATCTGTCCTCTGATAATACCCCAAACAGAAATACCGTTGTGATTATAAAAATTTTTATCTTCAATAGCAATGGTCGCATTTATAACATGGTCTGGTATATCATCGATTTTGACCAAGGTTCTACTTTCGGGACCATGTATCTCATACAATAATACTTTTCCAGTCCGATCATATATTTTGGTGCTCAGGGCCACTGATCTGTCCATGATTTTACCAGCTTCTGGTAAATCACGAGAATACCATGCAAATAGCCCTATCAGTACAATACCTCCTAGTAGAACCAATCCGAGTATAAATGGCCACAATCGCCTAATTAAGGCCTTAAACAGGCTCCTAGAGCCTCTTGGTTGTGGCATTTTTGATGTTTTTCTAGCAAAAAAACGAACCCTAAATTTCTTTCTAATAGGCCTATTTGTTTGGGTTATAGGATGCTGAGAAAACTGATGAGTAACATCGGCAATTTTTCTTTTGCTAAAAGTTGACTTGAGTTGAGGAATTGGCATAGTATTTAAATTATAGCTTATTTTTGCTATAATTTGAATATGATAAGTATAAAATATAATAAAAGTATGACTAAGAGTAATACAGATAAGCAAAAAATTCAAGAAATACTAGAAAGAGGTGTAGCCAATATCTATCCTAACAAAGCATTTTTAGAAAAAGAACTTGCATCAGGCAAAATACTATCCTTGTATTTGGGGATTGACCCTACTGGACCAACGCTTCATCTTGGTCATGCTATTATCTTGGCCAAGCTAAAACAATTTCAAGAATTGGGCCATAAAATTATATTACTGATTGGTGATTTTACAGCTACCATTGGTGATCCGACTGACAAAACTGCTACTCGTCAGCCCTTGACCAGAGAACAAGTTTTAAAAAATGCCAAAAACTATAAAAAACAAGCTGAAACATTTTTGAAATTTACTGGAACAAATAAAGCTGAATTAAAATACAATGGTCAGTGGCTAGCTAAAATGAATTTTGCTGATGTTTTAAAATTGTCATCAAAATTTACTGTCAGTCAACTTCTTGAAAGAGATATGTTTCAAGCGAGAATAAAAGATGGCAAAGCAATTGGCGTACATGAATTTATGTATCCTATTCTTCAAGCCTATGACAGTGTAGCCATGAATGTTGATGGTGAACTAGGAGGCAATGACCAAACATTTAATATGCTAGCTGGGAGGACTCTGGTAAAATCTATGCAAAACAGAGAAAAATTTGTTTTGACTATGAAATTATTGACTGATGTGTCTGGTACAAAAATGGGCAAAAGTGAAGGCAATATGCTATCACTTGATGATAGCCCCAAAGATATGTTTGGCAAAGTAATGTCTTGGACAGATGATATGATTGTAAATAGTTTTGAACTCTGTACTACAATACCTATAAATAATATAAATCAAATTGCCAAAGATTTAAAAGCTGGAAAAAATCCTAGAGACTATAAATTTGCTTTAGCTGAAAAAATTGTCACCATATATTATGGAGATACTACAGCTAAAAAAACTGGGGAAGAATTTATCAAAATGTTTAGCAAGGGGGGCTTACCAGATGATATGCCTATAGTAACTATAACGAAAAAGAAAATAAATCCTATTGACTTGCTAGTAGCTTTAAAATTTGTCTCTTCCAACAATGAAGCTAGACGACTGATAGATGGTGGTGGTATGAAAATAAATAATAAAAAAATCCTATCTTGGAAAGAAGATATAATTATAAAATCTAGTGATATAATCCAAGCTGGTAAAAGAAAATTTGTTAAGATAAAATAAATAAAAAAATATGGATATAAAAAATAGCCCCTCAAAACATTTAGCAGTTGGTATTTTTTCACTAGTCATAGTATTTATTCTACACTTCATGCTCAATATAGAATGGACAGTGGCTTTTGCTAGAACAGCCTTTGTACTTCTGTTTCTCACTCTACTTATTGGTCCTATGGTAAGAATTAAAGTACCTAGTAAAGAAGTGACCCCTAAGATAAAGCCTTGGAGTTGGCGTGGTGAATTGGGGATTTGGTTTGCTATTATGGCTATAGCTCACTTCATAATCCTACTTATTGAAAGCCCACTTACACAACTCATAAAACTCGGCGGTTCTGGTTATAGTCTAACCAACTTCATTGGCTTAATAGCTCTAGTTATATCAATAGTATTAGCCTTTGCTTCTTTTGAAAAGGTAATTAAATTTTTAGGTGTCGCGTCATGGAGAGTATTGCATAGCATGACTTATGTAGTCTTTTATCTAGTAGCAGCTCATATGATCTATTTTCAATTTTTCTCAAGTTATGGAGAGGTGGGTCCTGATTGGTTTGGCTGGCTAGCCGTAGCTATGGCTATTTTGATTATAACCTTACAAATAATAGCTTTTATCAAAACCATCCTGTGGCAAAATAAAATTCAATAATACAGCTCAAATAAAAATATTATAAAATAGCCCCACCAAAGGTGGGGCTATTTTGATTAGCTAAAAAATGAGTTAAACAAATACTACTTTGGTAAATCTTGTCTATAAAACTCAGCGGCATCATCTGGATCAATCGGATTGATAATCAAGCCCGAGCCAATCTCTACTCCGGCCCACACAGAACCACGAGGCACTACTTTCATATAAAGATGCTGATCGTTATCATTTATCACCTGATGAAAATAAAAATTATAAGGTAAATCCAATTGTCCAATTTTGCCTAAGATATGTTTCAATATTTTAGCAAAAGAATATCGTTCTGAAGCAGACAGCTCAGTGATATTATCACGGTGTTTTAAAGGCATTATCCAGACCTCATAATTAAACATGGAAGCATAAGGAGTAAAAGCAATAACATTTTTGTCTTTATATACCAAACGTTTTCCTTTACTCTCTTTACCTATAACGTCACAATAAACACAATGCCCATGTTTTAATTTGTAAGCCTGTTGTCTTTGAGATTTATCAACCAGATGTGGTGGTAAAAAATTGGTAGCAAAAATCTGAGAATGAGAGTGTTGTAAACTGGCCCCAGCTGTACCACCATCATTTTTAAATATCAAAATATAATCAATCTTATCATCTCTAGATATTTCTTTGGTCCTGATAGCATAAGCTTCCAATAAATCAGCAATATGCTCGGTTGGTAAATCTTCTAATTCTAGTGTGTGGTCGCCGGTTTCAATTACTACCTCTTGTCTGCCATAGGCTTTTTCATTGTCTAGTGACACGGCTGGATATTTGTTGGCAATTATATTAATGGACCAATCTAAACCACTGCCTTTTTTATACAAACTATGTACATCTTTTAAATTACTGGGACAAAATATGCAGGAGCTAACCATCTGTTTATGATGTTCTTTGACTTTGATTACATCATGAGGTCTTTTACCACGCTTGGGCGCAATAATAACATACTTTTCTTGGATATAATCCTTTCTGAGCTCTGGTTGTTTCATATTAGACATAAAGCTATTTCAATTTATTATACAATTTAAGATATTCTTTAGCTGACTTGTCCCAAGAAAAATCTTGTTTCATATCAGTCTTTAACATTTTAGCAAATTTTGGCTTATTTTTATATAGTCGCAAAGACTGTTCAATGGCACTTATCATTTCCAGTTTTGTATATTTTTTGAATACTATACCTGTCTTATTATGTATTACTGTATCTTTGAGTCCACCAGTTTGTCTAACTATAGGTATAGTACCATAACGCATCGCTATCATTTGACCTAGTCCACATGGTTCAAATAAAGATGGCATCAGAAAAAAATCACTACCAGCATATATCTTTTGAGCGAGTGGCAAAGAAAAGTTAATATTAGCAGACACCTTAGTTGGATATTTTTTAACCAAGACTTTAAAAGCATCTTCAAATTCTGCTTGTCCTGTTCCCAGTACTATAAATTGAAAATTGTCCTTTTTCAGTTTTTCGCTTAAAGCTGGCAAAAGAATATCCAAGCCTTTTTGACCAACCAAACGGGACACAAGACCAAAAACTGGCACATTTTCTATAGGCAACTTAAGTAATTTTTGTAAATCTTGTTTATTGATAATTTTGGCTGGTTGCCAATTTTTTACAGAATATTTTTTCTTGATATTCTCATCTTTAGTCGGATCAAATAATTTTAAATCCAGACCATTTACAATACCAAATAAATGTTGCTTTCTTCTGTTTAAATAAAGCTCTAGTCCTGCTCCATATTCTTTGGTCAATATTTCCTTGGCATAATTGGGACTAACGGTATTGATAAAATCAGCTGACAAAATACCTAGCTTCATAGAATTTATCTTGTCACCATCTTTGTCATAATAATCTTCCATTAAAGCTGGCGTCAAATCTTTGTGGAGTCCTGCATAATCTAAAATGTCCAAGCCAGCTATACCTTGATTGGCCAGATTATGAATAGTATATAAGCTTTTGATATTAAAAAAATTCTTATAGCTTAAACTATACTCATCAATAAAAGTCGGCAACATCGCAGTGTGCCAATCATGAGCATGTATAATATCTATGCTCCATTTCAATTCTCGAATTACTTCTACGACAGCCTTAGAAAAAAATGTAAATCTAAAAATATCATTTTTATCCTTGGCTTTATTTTTACCCACATAAACCGCTCCGGAAAAAAGACTATGTTTTATTAAAAAAATATCAATATTTGATTGTGGTAATTTTGTCTTATATAAATCAAATTTATTTTTTCTACCACTAATTTCTAAACTTATATTCTTTTTAACTAAAGTACCTTTATATTTTTTATTATTAATAACCCCATAAAATGGCATAATCATTTTTATGCTTACGCCCAATTTACTCAAAGCCTTTGGTAAAGAACCAGTGACATCTCCAAGACCACCCACTTTAACCAGAGGAGCTAGTTCGGCTGTAGCCATAAGTACTGATATTTTTTTGTTTGCCATATTTATTTTTATTTCTAACTATTTAAATGCTTGTAAGCTACAATATATAGCGCTGCATTCCAAGACTGTCGACTCATACCATATCCTTTAAAATTTTTACCATCAAAATACTCTCTAAATTGCCAATTACCTTTATGATTTAACTCAGCTAATCTAGCCAATTCTTCTGTGGCTAATTTTTTATTTGATAAAGACAACAATACAACCCAAAAACCACCTATAAAAGACCAAATAGCGCCATTGTGATATTTATATGGTTTATTTATGCCTGAGTGTCTATTCATATATTCTCGCCACAACTTGTCGTTTATTTTGATAGCCTTTAATACAGTTTTTATGGGCCATGGTTTATTTGCTTTTTTAGAGATAAAATATTTTATAATATTTTTTGTTTTTTTATCATCGGCTAGACCTACTAAACATGCCAAAATATTTCCCAAAACATCTACCTCATAACCAGCAAAAGAATAATTTACAAAACTCAAATAACTAGGATTGTTTTTTTCTGCTTTAATAAAAGACTTTAGTATTTTTATCCTATGTTCTGTACTTACTGCTTTAGGGTTAAATATATAATTAAAATATTTTTTGGTTAATTTTATATTTTCCAGATTATACAATTTTTTGACCCAATACCATAGAGCATTACTATATAATACAAAACCTGATCTAGGCATAAGATCAGCCCAATCACTAGCTTCATTTTGTTGAACTAAATAAAATTTGGGATGCTCTTGGCATTTTAACCAATTAATAGCCAAATTGATTTGTCTACTAAATTTTTTACTTAGCTTGGCTCCTGTATTTTGATCATAAAATTTTATGGCTATTAGCCACCATAAAGTAGAATCAATACAACCTAAATAATAAAAATCTGATTGTTTTGTTTTTGGTTTAACCAAAAATGGTATTTGTCCATTTTTACTTTGATGCTTTACTAAAGTCTCTAAACTGAGACGAGCTGATACTTGTAGAGTTTTGTCTCCACTTAATACCATACCCATAGAACAAATTGAAGCGTCTCGACCAAAAATGCTAAGATAATTTCTGTCTTTAGCCTGTTTACTAATTCCACTGGCAAACACTCCAAATTTATTAGAGTTTTCTTTTAATACTTTGATTGACTCTCTATAACAATCTACTGTATAATCTTTCATAAAATATTATTTACTAATAAAAGCAGCTGCTATTATAGCTGCATTTTTTAATTTTGATACTTTGATTATGGGTAGTTTAAACAATGGCTTGTGCTGTAATTCTTTGTTCATCGTCTGGGCAAAAAATTTATAAGCTTTAGCTATTTGACCACCCAAGACTATGATCTCTGGGTCATAAGCCTTAACTACACCTATTAAACCAAAACCTAAATATCGGCCAAACTCAGTCCAAACTTGTAAAGCTTTTTTATTGCCTTGACTGGCTAAAATATAAAGATCTTGACCATTTTCGGCAGCTAATTTGTATTTTTTAGCTAAACGTTTTAAAGACCTAGATCCAGCATATTCTTCAAAACAGCCTCTATTGCCACAAACACACTTGGGACCATTAAAATTCAAAGAAACATGTCCAAATTCAGAAGCCTTACCACGACCATTAAATATTTGTTTATCGTCTACTACTCCACAACCAATACCCGTACCCAAAGTAATACCCACTACTGTTTTATATTTCTTGCCTTGACCTATCAATGCTTCAGCTAATGTAAATAAATTGGCATCATTTTCTGAGTAAATAGGAAATTTGTATTTTTTAGAAATAATTTTAGTAATTTCTTCCAAAGTAAGAGGCATATTGGCTGGACTGGGCCAAGCCAAGCATATTCCTAAACAACTAATATTGGCTTTCAAAAGACTATCCAAAACTAACAAAGTGTTTTGAGCAATTTGTTTTTTACCAAGTTTTACTTGAGCAGGATGAGATACCAGTTTTAAAATCTTACCTTGTTTAGATACCAATCCAGCAGCAATATTGGTACCACCAACATCAAAACCTATAAACGCTTTGGTCATAAAAAATTATTTTTCTCTTAAAAACTCTAAAATTTTGTCTACTAAAGACGGATTTGGTAGTTTGGAAGAATTGATTATCAAATAATCCAATTTACTTTTTTTAATTAGTTCTAAATACAAATGTTGTTGAGCTATATAATCAATTGGACTTTGAGCGATACGACTATAGTGAGGATAAAGCTCTAGCCTGTCTTTAAGTCTTTTGATTAACAGCTCTTCGTCTTCGTCAAAAATAAGTAATATTAGCTTGGTATTTATTTTGAGTAATCTCTGCTCAATAGCATAAAAATCAAAATTTTGGTTATTGTATAATTTTTGATAAACGGCTTCCGTCAAATGAAATTTTTCTGCCATGACATTGGTGTCGTTTATCTCCTCAAAAAGCTCTAAATATTTATTCAGAGTTATTTCTCCAAATTTAGTACCAAAAATCCCAAGGTCACAATTAAACCAATGACAACCATCCATTACTTTGCCACCACTATTATACTTTGCCTCTAAATAATTATATATCTGGCTCATTAAATAGCTTTTGCCAGATAATTCTGCTCCTTCAAAAATAATATTATGTTTAGGATTCTTCATACTAATTAACATTAATGGACCTCTTGCTATTTTTGGCTAAATTTAAATATTCAATGGCATCTTGTAATAAATCATCAATAGGATTTACTACATCTTTCATATAAAACAAAAACACAGCACTACGCATAGCTGTCCAAGATTGATAGATATTTATACGATTGATGTATTCTATATTAATGTCTTCAAGATCCTGTTTGAAATAAATCTCAACAAAATCTTTTTTGTGCTGATTTATCTCTTTTCTAGACACAAAATTATGCCCCATAAAATCAAGCTGTTGAATAAAAGTACCAATGTCCATCATTGGATCACCAGTGGCAATATCTGTAAAATCAATCATTTCAATTTCTCTAGCCTCCAAGTTTTTGATGATAATATTTTCTGGATGAAAATCACCATAAATTAAGGTCCGGCTGATTTTTTTTCTATATTTATTGTCCAAAGTGTGTAAATCTGTTACTAATTGCTCAATATTTTTGCCCAATTTATTGCTGTTATTATAAAAATCTTTAATAAATTTTTTGGGTGCTGGAACCATAGCCAAAATATCAAAAACCGGCCACTTAAAATCAAGTTGCCCCAGATCTAGACTGTGTAATTTTTTTATCCACCCAGTGATAAGCCTCATAGATTTTTTTAAATCAGCTGAAATATCTTGAGTAAAAAAACTAAAAAAACTAGCTCCCGGTGAAGAAACATAAAAAAAAGCTTTTTGCCCTGCCAAAAAGAAAAGTGGTTTGGTTACTCTGTATTTACCAGTATCAAAACCGTGCTTATATAATGTTCTGGTTTTTTGATAAGCTTCTTTTCTTGACCCATCAGAATGAGCTGATACAAAAATATCTATATCTTTGATGCTACCATCTTTGCTGATATATTTTATTTTATATTCTACAACAAATACCGCACTAGTAATACCCAAATGTTTTTTAAATGGAGTTAAGCTTAAGCTTTTTATTTTTTTAAAATCTTTATAGTGTTTTGGTAAACGCTCGTTTAAAATTTTTATAACAAAATCTTTAATTACCAATTTGGCCATTTGTTGTTTTGTTTTTTCTGACAATTTCATAAATAATTATTTACTATATTTGTTCCAATGACTAAACCAAGTACTTTTCTTAATATCAATATATATTTTTTCTGCTTTTATTTTTTCTTGCTTATTGGCTAAAGCTAAAGACCTGATAGACTTAATCAACTCTTCTGACCCATTGTCTATCATGTCTGGATTCCAGGTCAATGGAGAAAAATCTGATGGCTTTCTAGCGCTAGCCCACCAAAAAGTACAAGAAGACAAGGCTCTGTCTAAATGTGTCCTAGCCCAATGCCAATTTTTATCTTGCTTATATTTATCTATTAAACTAATTGCTAAAAAAACCAATCTCCAAAGTAAACTATGTATTTTATTTTTTGGATGACTCCAAAGAGCAAAAGGAATACTATTTTTTAATTCAGAATCCAAGCTCTCCCAAGACGCTGCTCTTAAATTTATTTTTTGCTCGTTTTTGGAGTTTTTAAGATATTCTGAAACTGTTTGAACTGTTAAATTCTTGTTTTGTAATATTTTTTCTAAATGCCCCTGCCAGTCTTTATGAAAGTGTCCATATATTTCACCGTCCGTACCAGTAATTATTGTCTGACTAGGTTCGTTTTTCTCAATTTTATTAAAAATCACTTCTGGTGGATATGATTTTGAAATAGCTCTGTTTCTAAATACTATCTTTAATTTGGTTTTTTTGTGAATATAAAAAGTATCTTCATTATATTTTCCGGTGTAAGCTATCGGATCTAAAATAATCCATTCAAATTTCATTTTCCTCACAATATCAGCCACTTGATTTGAATAAGCCATCTCTGGCATATAAAATCCTTTTATTTTATCTAGTTTAAAATATTGTGCCAAAGTTTCTTGATTTAGGTTTATTTGTCTTGTTATTTCTTTACTAGGAAGTAGTGGAAGCAAAGCATGATATTTGGAACTAGCGCTAAGCTCTATCTGCCCTTTAGAAACAACTTTTTGTAATCTAGTTAATAAATCTGGACGATAGTCATTTAATTGTTCAACTAAATTGGCCGTAATATTTAAGCTCGCTTTAAAATTGGGATATTTTTCAAACAAAGTTAATAAATACTCATAGCTCTCACTAGAAATCTGTTCAATCACACCTTTGTCTTGCCAAGGTGGTTGATAAATATGAATAAAATTTACCCAAGTTATTTTATTTGCCATTATCTTTTTTAAATTTTATTGCTTTTTTATATAATTCTATATATCTTTGAGCTGGAAGGTCCCAAGAAAATGAAGTCTTCATACCTTCCCTGACCAAACGTTTCCAAGTTGGTCTATATTTATATGTTTCCAGCGCTCTAGTAACAGCGACTAACAATTCTTTGGCATTGTAATGTTTAAAGGTAAAACCGTTTCCATTATTGGTTTCTGGATCAAAATTTACTACTGTATCTGACAAACCTCCAATACTACGCACTATTGGTACACAACCATAACGAAAGCTGATTAACTGATTTATACCACATGGCTCAAAACGAGATGGTAGTAAAAACATATCAGCGCCAGCATAAACAGATGTTTCCATTTTGCGATCAAAAACTACAAAACGCAACTTTTCTGGAAATTTCTTTTGAATTTTTTTAAGTTTCTTAATATATTCTTTATCACCATCTCCCATGATTATAACCTGTACATCTCTAAGCAATAAAGTTGGTAATATATCTAGTGTCAAATCCAAGCCTTTTTGTTCGGCGATTCTAGAAGTAAGTCCAATCAAAGGAGTTCTGTCATTTGAAGGTAATTTATAAAACTTTTGTAAGTATCGTTTATTAAGTAATTTTCTATGTAATTTGTCTAAAGTATAATTCTGATGTAAACCTCTATCGGTTTTTGGATTATATTTTTTATAATCAATGCCATTCACCACCCCAAATAACTTGTGTTTACGATTGACTAATATACGATGTAAATCTTGCCCAAAATCCTTTTCCATTATTTCTTCGGCGTAGGTTTCTGATACTGTGTTTATAATATCTGCTTCCAAAATTCCCCGTTTGGCAAAATTTAGATATTCAATATCTGGATCAGAAAAAGATAGCAAGGCTTTTGTGCCGTTATCTTTTTTCTTAGCTGGTATTTCCCACCAAGGCCTGCCCATTTGATAAATTAAATTATGAATAGTATATACAGTAGCTGCTTTACTTAAAGTCTCGCTGTTTTTAAAACGAGTTTTTTTGAGATGAGGTATAAGACCCGTGTGCCAATCATGACAATGTATAATATCGGCATTAAATTTTAATAATGATACCAATTTTAAAGCAGCCACAGAAAACATATAAAAACGAGCGTTTTCATGATTTGATCCGTAGATACTTTTACGACGAGAAAAATATTTATCATTGTGTACAAAATAAATTGATAAACCAGGCACCATCTCTGTCCGATAATAAGCTACCTTAACTTCATTATCTTTATCAATATGTAAAGAAACATCACTATATATTTTTTCTAGCTTATGAATATCTGTATTAATAATCTTTTGATAATATGGTGTGATAATAATCACATCGTGTCCCAACCTAAAAAGAGACTTAGGCAAAGAACGAGCCACGTCTCCTAGACCACCGGTTTTTGAATATGGCTCAACCTCTGAAGCGATTGATACAATTTTAAATTTCTTTTTCATCTTATTGATTAAGCTAATTCTTTATTAAAAAATGAAGCTGTAATGGCTACTGCCAAAGCGTCAGCAGCATCATCTGGTTTTGGTACAGCCTTTAGCTTTAAAATAGTTTTAACCATTAGTCCTACTTGTGTTTTATTGGCCTGACCATTGGCACAAACTGTTTGCTTGACCTGTAAAGGAGTAAACTCCCATACTTCTTTTTTATTTTGAGCAATAGCTAAAAGAACAACGCCCCTTGCCTGTCCTACATCTAGAGCTGTTTTTACATTTTTAGCAAAATACAATTTTTCTACAGCTACAATATCTGGATTATATTTTTTGATTAAACTATTTACTTCTTTATATATAATTTGTAAACGTTTAGAAAAATCTAATTTTTTTGAAGTTTGTATACTACCAGTATTTAAATATCTGATGATACTAGTATTTTTTTCTATAACTCCCCAACCAGTATCAGCAAATCCCGGATCAAGGCCCAATATAATTTTGTTTATTTTTGACATTAAATATCCGTATTAGTATAAATATTGTTTACATCATCGTCATCATCTAAAGCATCCATAAGTTTTAAAAGTTGTTCTTCTTTACTAATAACTACTTTTTCTTTTGGTCTATATACAATTTCAGATGACTCTATAGCAAAATTGAGTTCTTGTAATTTATTTTTTACTACCTCCAAATCATCCAAATTGATAATAACTTTTATTTTTTCATCATCATTATCAATGTCTTCGGCTCCAGCTTCAATGATTTGCAATTCTTCTTCCTCACTTAGACTTGTTTTATTTAAAATAATTTGCCCTTTGGTCTCAAACATCCACTGAACACTGCCATCGGCTCCTAAATTGCCTCCGTGTTTACTCAAAATGTGTTTAAGGTTGGAAACGCTTCTGTTTTTATTGTCAGTTAAAACCTCAATAATCAAAGCTACTCCACCCGGACCATAAGCTTCATAAATATAGCTTTCTATTCTAGCTCCATCATCATCGCCACTGCCCTTTTTAACAGCCCTATCTATGTTATCTTTGGGCATAGAAAAAGCCTTGGCCTTTTCTATGGCCATTCTTAATTTAAAATTCATATCTGGATCAGCGCCATCACGTGCTGCCACACTGATAATCTTTGATAACTTGGTAAATAAACTACTACGTTTAGCGTCTTTGCCTTCTTTGGCACGTTTGGTTGTCGCCCATTTACTATGTCCACTCATAATATATATTTTAATCAATTTCTTACATTATCTTATCAATAATAAGGTAAAAAATCAATATTAAAAGGCCATTGAAATTACAACTTAGATATCCACTTGACTGATGAAAGTTTAAATAATAAGATACAGATATTAATCATTTCTCATAAATCTCCGCATCCGTGCCTGGCGGAGATTTTTTATTACTTTACTTTATTATTGTCTCTCTTTTTGATAAACTAAGGTTATGTCAAAAATAAAAAATCTAATAAAAAAATTTAAGTTAGACTATATTATATTGGCTATAATAATGTCTATTTACTATGGATATATTCAATGGAATAATTTTGTAGGCGATCCAGATGGTTTCTATCATGCCAAATTAGCTAAATGGCTAGCTGAGGGCAAATTAATAGAAAGTCTTCCTTGGATGCAATTTTCTAGCCTTAGAAACGATTTTACAGATCATCATCTACTATACCATCTATTATTAGCCCCTTTTACCATTTTTTTTGATCCAATGATAGGTGTAAAAATAGCCACTGTAATATTTGCTGTAGCTATGGTATTAACTTTTTATTGGTTTTTAAAAAGATTCAATATTCCGTGGCCTTTTATTTTTGCTACGTCTTTTTTAATATTAAATGGTTTTAATTTTAGAGCCTCCTTAATAAAAGCAAATACTTTGTCCGTGTTAATGCTCTATTTAATTGTTTATGCTTTGTTTAAACAAAAATATTGGCTCAGTACCTTACTATCAGCTATGTTTATCTGGCTCTATGGTGGTTGGCCTTTAGCAATATTAATTCTTATCACATATCTTATCTCTTATAAAATATATAAAAAATTAAATACTAATAAATTAAAAATATTTTTAAACAAAAGTATAGAATTGCTAGGCCCATTTCAAAAAAAATATAAATTATTAAAAACATCTTTATATCTACTTGGTGGTTTAGCCCTAGGGCTGATAATCAATCCTTACTGGCCAAAAAATTTGTATTTTTATTATCAGCAAGTTTTACAAATTGGTATCATAAACATGAGCAGCCAATTTAATGTTGGCAATGAATGGTATGGAGCTGATATGAGTCAAATTATTTTTTCTAGTCCTCATCTTTCAGTCATAGCTATAATTGCTATTATGGTTTTATCTTTTAATATAAAAAAAATCAGCCATCTTACTTGGTTTGCTTTTTTAATGTCTCTGGGATTTTTTATATTGACTATAAAATCAAAAAGATATATAGAATATTATATGCCTTTTACTATCTTATTTATAGCTAGCGCTAGTAAAGATATAAAAGAATTTATTGATTGGTCAAAATATTTAAAAACGTGGAAAAACTTGTCCCAACAAATACGCATTTGTTTGACAATAACTGCTTTGTTATTTTTGACAATAACCATGCCCTTTGCCTATGATAGCATTCTAAATGTCAGCTTAAGAAATAAATACCCTATAGACAAATTTCAAACGGCTAGTTTGTGGCTCAAAGAAAATACTGAAGCAAATTCTATAGTTTTTCATAGTGATTGGGATGAATGGCCAATTCTTTTTTATAACAATGATCACAACTATTACATAATTGGTTTAGACCCTACTTTTATGGAAAATTATAATCAACAACTACATAAACTGTATAGAGAGATAACTTATGGCAACATTCGTTATAATATTTCCAAATATATAAAAAATGATTTTAAAGCTGATTATATCTTTGTGGACCGAGATGGTCATGAAAATTTTATACAAAATCTTATCTTAGACAAAGGCGTATCAGAAGTATATCAAGATAATAAAACAATAATATACAAAATTATTCTTTAATATTTATTCTTTCACTGACTTTTTTTAAAATCAAATCAACTTTAGCATCTCGGATATCACTCAATTTTACCTCTCCCTGCCAAGAAAAAAGCTGATAAGCTTTAATATCGTCAGATAAATAATAATAAAAATTTATCAAGTTATCTTCTGACCAATCAAAAACCAACCAAACACCATAATCTAATGGGATATCTATATAATAATCGTCTCCATAAAAACGCAGTAAATAATTACTAATATCTGACTGTGTTTTTTGATAACTAATTTCTAATATATTAAGATTATCTTGTTTAAAATATTTGCCTGAAACTACAAAATCATTATTATCAAAGTCTTGTGGTTTTTCTGATGTGCTATAAATCGACAATTCTTTTTCTGATTTTACCAATGATTTATTTTGCCATAACAATAAATTATTTTTAGCAGCTATAAGAACATAATCATTGAGTCTATTACGAAAAATATCCGACACTTTTATATTATCAAAGTGTCTATTTTTTACTTGTTCAAAATAAGCTAAAATCTGCAACATATCTTCAGTGTCTATCAATATATAATCTACTTCGGGAAATTTAAAATCGTCTAAATAAAATTGTGTTTTACCCAAATAACTATACTGCAAAGGATAAATATTTATCCGATTACTAAGTGCCGGCGCCAGAGAAGCACTGACTACCAAACTAGCCTCTTCTGGTATTTGATCAATAAAATATTGTCTATTTTCTCTTAACTCAGCTGCATAATGATAGAATAAAACATTTTTTATCGGCGATAAAAATACCGAAAAATAAATTACTGTAAAAACAAATAAACTAATAAATATATTTTTATGCGTCAAAATAGTTTGGCTAAATATAAACTTTTCTTTATTTACAATTTTATTAATAGCAAAAATAGTGGCTATAAAAAGTCCCGGCAAAAATACCGTCGCATAATGCATACTATAAACTGCGCTATTGATGCCTTGTGCTGTCAGGGCAAATTGCATTAATGGAAAAAATAATAACCACAAATAACGAGGCGCCAACAATGGCAAAAATCCCAAGGCTATAGCCATAATAAAAAGACTAGCAATGTTATGCCCACTTAATAAATGCCCCAAAAATTGTAAAGGATGACTAAGCCAAATCCATAATATTGATATCAAGCTGTCTCCTCCCAACCAGCCATAATACAAAAAAAACTTATTGCTATCACCCAAATTAAAAGAGGCAATAATTTGTAAAGCTCCTAGAAAATACAAAATTCCTAAAATTGGTGTAAATAACCACTTGGCACTTCTTTTATCTAAAAAGGCTAGTATAGAAAAACCAAGTAATATAAAACCGATATCCTCCCTGACTAAAAGAGCTAAGACGAAAAATAATAACCATAATTTATAATTATGACTATAATAAAAATAAAATGCCCAAAATATAAAAAATATAGCAAAAGATAAAAAATGAAACTCAAAAAGATTAGCATTGTGTAATAAGAAATTAATAAACCAGAGAAATATAATACCCAAAGAAATTAATTTATTATTTATGACTTTTTTCGCTATCTTATAAATTGGCCAAGCACATAAAGCCAAAATTATACTCTGCATAATCAATAATATTTGCGGACTGGGCCATAATTTATATAAAGGTAATAACAAAATAATTATTGGCGTAAAATGATCAGCTAAATAATTATTTAAATTAAAAGTCATAGCAAATAAACGCCCATTGCTAGTATTAAAAAATACTTGATTAAAAATAGTCAAATCAAAAATATTATAACTAAAATTATAATATTTTTTTAAGCTCAGCCAAGAAAAAAATAAACTATATATAAAAATAGCTAGCCAAAGTATTTTATAACTATATTGTTTCAGAAATTTCAACATTAAGTTAATTATATCATAAAAAAATGTATTTTTGACAAACAAAAAACTCTCTTTCCAGAGAGTCTATAAGTATATTATAGAATATAGTAATTTATTGTGGTATGGCTACCCCAGTGGCGTTGCCCAAGGCCATCATCACGGTCCTAGTCAAAATATAAGCTAAGAAGGCAATTGATATACCTATCAAAGCGTTTTTTATACTCGTTTTGGCAGCCAATACTTTCTCTGGATTACCACCTGAAGTCATCCAATTAAATCCGGCTGATACTAAAAAATAAGTAAAAAACATCATAAAGGCTCCCAAAAAACCATTGATCCATCTACCCACGACCACATAAACATCGGCATCTTCTCCCATAGGGAAGTTTGCTTCTCTAGCTGCTGTATCAAGTCCAGAATCAATAGGAGCTGCTAAAGTAATGATCGGCAACACAATCAATAATAAAAAAATGCTTAATTTATATTTCGTTAGTTTCATTTTTTGTTTTTAAACTCTAGTCTAAGCTCTAGTAGGTCATTGTGATAGATGACCTACTATAGTCTAGACTACATAGGTCAACTATGCTGTGGCGGTATAAAGTTCGCTCAATACGAATCTAGATACAGCGTAAGCTGTTAGTACGATTACTAGACCGACAACGCCAGCGCCGATAAGTTTTTTGGCTTCGTCAACTTTTTCAGTATTACCTTGAGAAGTCATCCATTTGAAACCACCCATCAAAATAATTAAAGTTGTTAAAATTCCTAAAAATCCTAAGATGATGTTTACTACACCACCAATAGTTTCTCTTAATGGTCTTGAACCTAAAGCAATGTCAGTGTCTGTAAAATCATTATATCCCCAAGAACCAAGATTTGCTTGAGCGTTAGCTAGAGCTGGAAATGCTAATAAGGCTAATGTAAGTATTTTTTTCATATTTTCACCCCCTTTCAAATATAATAGATTAATTAAATTATAGAACAAAAATAAGCTTTTTACAATCTGTTATCAACAGATATTTAATTATGCCTCACTACCTATCAATGTAAAGACAAAATTGAGTATTACATAGCTCATAAATATAATAATCAGGCCTAATATAGCCCACAAGACAGTGTCTTTGCCTTGTTTTAATCTGTCGGCACTTCCTTGAGAAGTCATCCATACTATACCTCCCCAAACCAGCATAAACAAAGCTATGGCACCTGTCACCCCCATCAAACCCTTAATCATTTGCCCGGCAAGCTCTGGAATATTTTCAGCTTGTAAAGGATTTGGTATCTTTATCCTTGCACTTTGTGCTCTAGCCGTATAAGGAAGAAACATGATAAGAGCTATAAAAAGTTTTTTAATAAACATAAAGCTATTGATAAATTAGTTATATACACAAACTTGTCCATTAGGACATATGCCTGTAGCATTTGGCACTGGTTCTAAATCGACTATTGGTGGTGAAACACATTGACCAGTTCTAGTATCAGCACTTTGACTTAAAGCCTGTATTTCACAAATAGTCAAACATTTTTCAGAAAAATTATCTACTGGACCAGGTGGAATAACACCTGAACATTGTTTGTCTGCACCACAAGATGTCCCTCTAGCAGCGCCCTGACAAGAAGCAAACTCTCCTTCTTCAATCCTAAACTCCTGACGAACATTCAATACATCGTTGACAAAAAAAGTTAAAATCAAATAACTACCAAAGGCTAAGATAAGTGCAAAAACAGTATTGAGCATAATGGTTTTTCCTTGATTTACTTTTTCAGCACTACCTCCAGAAATAAGCCAACGTATACCGCCCCAAACAAAAAACAATAAAGCTACGGCCCCCATAGCTCCTAATAATAACTGAATTAAAGAAGAAAAAGCTATAGCTATATCAGCAACACTACAATCCCCTCTACCAGTACAATAAGCCACGTCGTCCAAAAAACCAGCCTGAGCTATATGAGGCAATATAAATAATACACCACTAATCAATAAAATTTTAGTTATTCGGTGGTACATAGGTTTGGTTTATTTTATTAATAAATAAGTTTATTGGCGTTGCTTCTTGGTCCATTATCAATTTACCCGAAACCAAGTCATCAATAATTTCGGCTGTATATTGCTCAGCTAAAGTAATATTGTAGCCATTGTACCAGTTGGTGGCCGTCAAAACCTGTGAAGCAAAAGGAGCTATTTCATAATCATTTAATTGTTCATCTATCAAGGCTCTGAGAGCGGTTGGTCTTTTGTTGGCCTTTAAATAAATGGATACTTTATCAGCGGCGGCCGTACTTTGTATAAAATTCCAAGCTGCGTCTGTATTTTTAGATTTTTTAGCTACTACATTTACCCAATAATCAGCATAATATTTACTACCTTGAGCTCCTCTGGTTTGGGGGAAATTTTTGATATCCCAATCAAACTGAAGATTTCTGGCTCGAAGCTGATCAGCATGATAACTATAGCCAAATAAATAAGCCAATCGGCCACTAGCAAATACTTCTAAAGCGTCGTCAAGATCTGCATTCCAACTGTAGCTAGCCTTACCGGGACGAGCAAAATCAGTATAAAAATTAAAAGCTTGAGACAGGCGAGTAGCTGATTCTCTATCAGCCAAAGGATCAAATTGTTTTCCATCGGCTATTACTCCATTTTGAAGCATAATACTAGAAAAAACATCAAAAAAACGAGGTATATTGTGTGTTCCACCCAAAGCTACGGCTGATTGAATTATTTTGTTACTATCTGTTGCCTTGGTCAAGCGTGATGCTTGTTCAACTAAATCAAAAAAATCGTCCATTGGCTCTGGAATACCAGCTTTGGTAAGTAAATCAATGTTATAAAAAGTAACCAAAGTATCTAAATAATAAGGCAAACCATAAACTTTATCTTCCATTACTACGTCATCATATACTACCGATACATATTGATTTTTAATATCTTGAGCTGATAAACCCTTAAAAGTTTTGATCACCGTGACCAGTTCTTCTTTAATTGAACCTTGTAATTCGTATACTGGTATCTGATAAGTATTTGGCATGGGGACAATGCGATGTTGATAATTTTTGAGCCAAGTAGAAGGAATAGCAAAAATATCTGGACCTCTGTCATCTGCCCAAGCCTCTAGCAGCTTGCGTTCATATTCTTCGTATCTAAAATTTTTATAATTTACTTTGATGGTTGGATGACTTGTTTGATAATCAGCTATCAAAGCGCTAAGCTGTTCTGGTGTATCCCAAACTCCCCAATATTCTAAAGTAATTGGTTCATAAAGCTCAGCTGGTCCTGATTTAAAAAGCTTACAAGAAAAACCAGTATTGACTATAAAGACTGTTAATATAACTAATAAAAATAATTTTTTTCTTGGTTTGAAAAGCATTATAAAACTATTTTAATGTTTTAAGATATTTTTTTAAAAAAGCCTTAAGTTCTGGCTTGTCTTTGGCATACTCTAGATTTGTCCTAAGTAAATTGAGAGGATCTCCCGTCGTCAACCACTGACCATCTTTAATCTCTTTGGCATAAAACTTGCCACCAGCTTTGATATAATCACGAATAGCATCAACTATCCACAATTCCTTTCCTTTTCCTAGTCTGGTTTTTTTCAAAACATTTATAATCTCCTGATTTAAAATCATACGCCCAAAGTCTGCTAGACGAGAAGGTGCTTCCGCTACACTTGGTTTTTCAATAATACCATCGAGTTGCATTGTCTTTTTATCTTTAATACTGACAATCCCATATCTATTGACTTGATTACGAGGAACTTCTTGAACACCAATCATCAAATGACCTGTTTGATTATAGTCGTCAATCATTTGTTTGGTAAAAGAAACTTTTGATTTTACTAAATCATCTCCCCAAACATACAGAAATGGCTCGTCGTCTACCAAAGAAGCGGCTGATAAAACAGGGGTACCATTGCCATAAGGACCTTTTTGTCTGACATATATAAAATTGGCCATTTCAGAAATTTTCTTTATTTCTGCTAACTTTTCTTTTTTGCCAGCTTTGGCCAATTCATTTTCTAGAGCCCAAGAATGATCAAAATGATCTTCCAGTGGTTTTTTGTCCCATTTTGTAACCAAAATAATATCTTCAATGCCTCCAGCCACTAGCTCTTCAACTACCAATTGAATGGCTGGTTTATCCACTATTGGCAACATTTCTTTGGGCATAGATTTTGTAGCTGGTAACAATCGTGTGCCTGACCCAGCTACGGCAATTATAGCTTTTTTAACTTTTTTCATGTATATATTATACTAAAATTTAAGCTTTATGTAAATAAATTAGGCGAAAATATTTTTACGATGTTCAAAAATATGAGCTCCTAAATCAAAAATTGTCTTAAGTATGACCAAAAAAACTATAGCCGAAATATTTTGATCATAGTTAGCATAAATAAACCCTCCTCCAGCGAGCATCACCACCAAATGCATTATTACTACTCGTTTATAAGGAGCAAACATTTGCTTTACTAAACTAGTATTTCTATATTCTTCTTTTTTTATAAAATTAAATACAAAAGACATGCCATGACTTAAAAATATAAAAGCCAATGATATAAATAAACCCTCTAAATATTTAAAAACTATTTTAAAGGCTTCAAGTTGTCCGGTAGCACTAGCTAGCTCTGGCTGGAAAAGCTGTAATACAAAAAATAAATGTACAAACATAAAAATAGAATAGTGCACAATAAAAAATGGCAACAGAGGTGTAAAAGTATTATTATTTATTTTTTGTATTTTCAAGACATTAAAAAATCCTACGACAGCTGACTCTAGCCAATACAAAACAATCACGGTAAATACATCCCAAGCCAAAAATAAAACCCCAAACAGAGGAATCATATTGGCCAAAATCAAAACTAAAGCAGATGGATAAAAAAATATTTTATTAAACTTTGACATTATTTTTATATTTAGCTACTAAAAATGTAAAAGCCAACATTATAAAAAACAATAAAGCCAAATCATTTTTAAAATAAGGAACATCTACCAATCCATGCACAAACCAAGTAAACCACATCATAGCTAGTGGCCAAGCTAAATCATTTTTGGCTTTAAATGTATCTTTGAGCAAATAAACAATATAAATCATTAGGGCTATAAAAACAATTAGCCCCAAAATACCAAGCTCTGTCCAAAAATTTAGAAAAATATTGTGTGGGTAAAGATAAATTTCAAGCCAATCTGTCTGATGATACTGGGCCAAGGCTTTTTGATAGACTCCAATGCCTGTGCCTGTCAAAAAATTATCTACCAACAAATCACTGGTTTCTTGCCATTGATTAAAACGAATATCTAAAGAAGAAGACTGTAGATTTAGTTTTGGATTAAAATCTATATTAGGTAAAATTAATAAAATGCCCAGTAAGCCAATCATTATTATAGCAATGCCTATTTTGCGTATTTTTTTGGCTAAAATTAGTGCTAAAAATATAGACAAACCAATGGCTACTATTGCTCCCTGACTGACGGTCATAATAGCCAAAGCCAAACCAAAAATAGCTAATACAGCATAATGCCAATTTTGTATTTTTTGTTTACTATAAAGCCATAGACCAGCAAAAAAAGCAGTAAGGGGCGCAGTCAAAAGACTAAGTGCATTGGGATATGAAAATGGACCAGTCAATCTTTTGACATTGGGAAAATTGTAAGCCCCGATATAGTTCCAATTTGTAAAATTTTGATACATGCTTGTAGAGAATAAATGAAGCAACAACAAGACAAACGAATTGATGATAACTTGCCAATCTTTTTTGTCGCGAATAGTATAAATAAAAACCAAAAAAAACATCATTGGCTCTAAAAAATACGCTCGCCACAATCCCAAACTACTAAAAGAAAAATTTGTTATAAGAGCCGAGATACTAGCCAATATCCATAAGCTCAGTAAATATCTAAGTATTTTAGGGACTGGATTTTTATCATTATTTTTAAAATAAAAATTTATTGTTTGATATCGCTTGTCTTTAAACAACCAAAATAAAAATAAATAAACTATCATCAATTCCAAAAAAGTAGTTGGCAATCCCAAAATATCAAAACGCCATAGATAAGATGGTAAGAGGACTATCACAAAACCTAAACCCCATGTCAATTTATGGCGACAAGTAAAAATAAAAGCTATAAAAATTAAAACAAAAAATAAATTCATCATCGATTTAAAAATATATTTTTAAGATTTTGTTTGCTAACTGTTTTAAATAAAATAAGTAATATTAGATATAAAAACCAAGCTAATAAAATAACAAATATTATATTATGGGCTTGCAACATCCAAGCTAGCCAAAAACTAAGTACTCCAGCTATAAGACTTTTATATAAAACTTTAAAATTTATTTTTAGCTCAATATTGCGTCTAGCTACTCGCCAAGCAAAAATTACTATCAACCATTCGACCAGCAAAGTAATATAAGCTGCTCCCCAATAAGAATAAGTGGGAATAAATATAAAATAGCCTATCAAGGCTATGATAGCAGCCCATAAAAAATATTTTATCATTTGTTTTTGAGCATCAAGAGCTACTATCAAATATATAAAAAGTGTCCCAAAAAATATTCCTACTGTAGCTAAAATTAACACATTGAGTATTGGTCCAGAAGAAGCAAATTCTTCTCCAGCTAACTTTATCATCAATGGCTTAGAAACTAGCCAAGTACTAAAAAGCATAGCTATAGATAATACAGAAAAAAAATCAAAACTATATTGAAAACTATCATTTAATTGTTTTATTTTTTTGGCTACCCAAGAAGCTGTAAAAATTGGCAAAATTAAAGACATAAACATGTGTGGAAAGGTAGCCATGACTTCCAGTACTCTATATGGTGCCCCATATAAACCCACTTCTTCTGGTGAGCGATAAGCTGATAACACAAGAGTATCGGCCTTAAAATACAATAAATTTAAGACTACGGTAATAGCCAATGGCCAAGAACGATGCCATACTACTTTCCAATAAGTAAAATCCCAAGCCAAAGATAATTTTGCATGTTTGCGTATAAAAAATAAAAGCAAAATAAATGCTAAGGCCATAGTAATAGCGTTTCCCCAAAGAATGGCATTGAGAGAAAAACCATAGATAAATAAATAAAGTAAAAAACCAGCATAAAGTAGCTTATTTACAAAATCGACTATAGCTACTCTAGCCATATCCAATTTTTTAGAAAAAACTGCTGCTAAAGTTGCCATTAGAGTTTGAAAAAAGAAGGTTCCCATAAACAATATCACGCCCAGTTTGACTTCATGGCTATACGGAAAAAACTGAACAACAATTGGAATGAGAATCAACATGACCAAAGAAGAAATAACTCTAATAGTAAATATATTATTTATTATTTTATTTTCACTAATGCTATCTTTGACAGCTGAAATCTCTCGAAGCATGGCCACATAAAGCCCCAGGTCTGCCAAAATAGCAAAAATCTGAACAAAGGCAAAGATAGTGGTGTAATAACCAAAACCAGCTTGCCCCAACATACGAGTAATCAAAGCCAAAGAAAAAACGCCAATAAAAATATTGACGATTCGAATAACAACTTGCCAAAGAGTATTGGTAAATATTTTATTTGCTGTAGACATACTCAAATTATACTAATAAAAACAAATTAAAACAATCCTAAAAACACCCCTGTTCAGGGGTGTTTTTTATATTTGTATTATTCAGTGGCTTTATGTTCTTTCCAAATCTTAGATCTTATTTCAGCTAATAATTTTTTGTCAGCTCGTAAAAAAGCTTTAGCTGTTTCTCGTCCTACTCCTAGCTTTGTTTCACCATAACTATATGAATTACCAGATTTGGTAATCACTCCAAAGGCTAGCCCCGTATCCAACACATCGCCAGCCACTGAAATACCTTCGTTGTACATAATGTCAAAACTAGTAGTCTTAAATGGAGCGGCCACTTTATTTTTTACTACTTTGGCATTTACTTGATTACCAATTATTTTTTCACCTTGTTTTATTTGAGCAGATCTTCTTACTTCAATTCTGACCGAAGCATAAAATTTTAGTGCATTACCACCAGTTGTTGTTTCTGGATTGCCAAATACTACGCCAATTTTCATTCTAATTTGATTGATAAAAATAACTGTAGTATCACTCTTGTGCACTATACCAGCCAATTTTCTAAGCGCCTGACTCATAAGTCGGGCTTGAAGACCCATATGAGAATCTCCCATGTCTCCGTCTATTTCTTTTTGGGGTACTAGAGCGGCCACGGAGTCAATCACAATAACATCTATGCCCCCTGAACGCACTAGAGTCTCTACAATTTCCAAAGCTTGCTCGCCCGTATCTGGCTGAGAGATAAGCATCTTATCAATATCAACACCAATCTTTTTGGCATACTCTGGATCTAAGGCATGCTCAGCATCAACAAAAGCAGCTATGCCACCCTCTTTTTGAGACTGGGCAACTATGTGTTGAGCCAAAGTTGTTTTTCCAGAAGATTCTGGACCATAAATCTCAATAATTCTGCCTCTTGGTACGCCTCCAACTCCCAAAGCAATATCCAATGACAAACAACTAGTACTAATAGCTTTGACATCCATGGCTTTAGCCTCGCCCAAATTCATGATTGAGCCCTCACCAAAACGAGCTCTAATTTGATCAATGGCGTTTTTGGTTGCCTGACCAAAATCTTCTTTTGTCTTCTTGACCATATGTATAATCCTTTCTTTAGAATAGCAAACTAGCCTGCTGATGCTTGCTCTATTAATTATATTAATTAAATTATTGTAATGTTTCTCTTAAAATAATAACCTCTACTGTTTTTATCTTACTATGTTTCTTTTTAACACTTATTTCCAAATTATTCAAACCATTTATCAAATTTATAGTTTGTTCAAATTTACCATCCTCATCCAATAATACCAATTCATTGTTAATAGTCAACTGTGCCTCTGGTTTTGTTTGTCCTTTTATCAAAACACTAGCCTCTGTAGTTTTAAAATTGTTGGCCGGTTCAAAAATCAAAATATCAGGGGGAGATATTGTATTGTTTATCTCCCATGCCAAATATGATAATAATATTAAAATCAAAAATCCAATGCCCATTGATTTTAATATCTTTGGTTTCAAAATATTGTAAGGAGAAATGCTATTTGTTTTGACTGTTGGCTTGGTTATTTTGCTTAGTTTGTCACTAACAGATTTTTCTATTTTATAATCCACCAACAACTCCCCAACTTGCAAACCCAAAAAATCTCCGTATAATTTTAACCAAGCTTTAGAATAAATATCACCAGGTAAATTTTGATAATCCCCACGTTCTAATATTTCCAAATATTTAATTTGAATACTAGTTGCTTCTGATGCTTGTTCTAAGGTTTTGTTTTGTTCTAACCTAGCTCGTCTCAGCTTATCGGCCAATGTCTGTGATCGACTTATTTCCTTTTGTCTAAAACTTGTCATATTAATATACTATCTACTTTTCTTCATCATCTTCTTCTACTCTATGATCTATAGCTTCAGCTTCTATATCTTCTTCATCTAATGAAGAAGAAAAATTGTTTTCTAAATCTTCTTGAGAAATCAAAACCTCTCTTGGTTTTGATCCTTCGGCTGGTCCAACTACTCCCATTTCTTCCAAGATATCAAGTAGTCGAGCTGCTCGAGCATAACCCACTCTCAATCTTCGTTGTAATAATGTAGCCGAAGCCTTACCTGCCTTAATAACTACTTCTTTGGCTTCTATGGTTAAATCATCATCAAAATCTCCACCTCCACCAAACCCAGCTACAGCTCCTCCTACTTTTTCAGTGACACTTTCATTGTATTCTGGCTCAGCATTTTCTTTGAGATAGGCAACTACGTCATTTATTTCTTCGTCTGATACATAGGCTCCTTGAATACGGCGTGGCTTGGAAAGCTCAGCTGTCATAAACAACATATCCCCTTTGCCCAGTAACTTATCGGCTCCCGAAGCGTCTATAATAGTACGAGAATCCATGGCTGAGGCTACAGCAAAAGCAATTCTAGAGGTAATATTAGCTTTGATAAGACCTGTAATCACGTCTACTGAAGGACGCTGGGTTGCCAAGACCAAATGAATACCAGCTGCTCTACCCAACTGAGCCATAGATACTACTGCCGCTTCTATTTCTTTGGCGGCCAAAGACATTAGAGCAGCAAATTCATCTACTATAACCACAATGTATGGCAATTTATTTACTATAACTGCTTTGTTATAACTTTCTATATTTCGCTTATTAGCCGCTTGTAACAATTTGTATCTTTCTTGCATTTCTTTAACTGTCCAACGCAAAGCATTGATGGCCTTGTCTGTTTCGTTGACTACTGGAGTAAGTAAGTGAGGAACGTCATTGTAAGCAGAGAGCTCTACGCGCTTGGGATCAATCAAAATAAATTTTAATTCGTCAGGAGAATTTTGATATATTAAAGAAAGAATAACGTTGTTAATACATACAGATTTGCCAGAACCAGTGGAACCAGCAATCAATAAATGTGGCATTGCCGCTAAATTGGCCATGATAGCATTGCCAGCTACATCTTTCCCCAATGACAAATACAAATTATTTTTTCTTTTCTGATAGGTACTACTTTCTAATATTTCTCTTAATTTTACTGTGGAGACTGCTCGGTTTGGTACCTCTACGCCTACCAATGATTTACCAGGGATTGGCGCTTCCATACGAAGTGGATGAGCAGCCAAGGCTAAGGCCAAATCATTTTGTAGAGTAAGCATTTGAGATAGTCTTACTCCTTCGGCTGGACGAAGAGTGTATTGAGTGACAGTGGGTCCCACATTGACCTCTCCCATAGTCACATCTATACCAAAATTTTCAAAAGTCTTTTGTATTTTGTTCATGTTGGCATTGACATCCCCCGAATCAGGTTTAGAGCTAGATTTGGAAAGCAAATCAACCGGAACTATTATTTTTTTTCTTATTTTTTTAACTGGTATAACTGCTTCCACATCTTCATCTTTATCTTTGCTATTTAATAATTCATCTACTGGCATTTCCTCAACTACATCGTCAAGATCTTCTATATTTTCTTCCATGTCTTTGTCTAAAGCAAAATCTTCCTGTTCTTCTACTTCTTCAGCCATATAATTGTCATCCTGATCTGGTAAAAATTTTTCTTTAATAATGCCCAGAGTTTTGGCTCTTTCCATTATAGCTAAAAAAGAAGTATTAAAGCCTAAAAATACCCCAATAAAAAATATAGCCAAAAGTATAATTAATGTTCCCCAAAAACCCAAAACACTAATACTATAATTGGTGATAAAATAACCAATTAGACCACCACCTCGCCCCTGAGAACTAATCTCTGAAAGAGTAAAGTCTAATACAAAAAAATGTAAAATACCCGAAAAAGATAATAGTATTAGTGACAAACCAATATAAGTTGGTATCCGAATACCATAAATACCACTTTTCATTAAAATATATACCAACCACAAAAGTACTATTATAAATAACCAAACTCCCCAACCAAATAAATAAGCCAAAGCAAAATCTAAAACCCTACCAATGTAGCCAGCCATATCAAACATAGATAATAGACTTAGAGCTGCTAAAGTAAATAAGATTATTATAAAAATTGCCCTTTTGGTCTCTGGCTTTAAGCCCATCATCTCTTCATCTTCCTGATAATAAGCTTGTTTTTTTCTTTTGGCCATTCTTTTATACTGATTAATAACGTTGAGTATATTTTATCATATTTATAGATAAAAATAAATCATTTATAAAATACAAAAACCCCCTAAAATAGGGGGTTTTCTTAGAAAAATTTTTATTTATTATGCCTAAAGCCTGTACCAGCTGGAATTTTTCTACCAATTATTACATTTTCTTTAAGTCCTCTTAAGTGATCTACTTTTCCAGATATTGCCGCATCAATTAATACTCTAGCTGTTTCTTGAAAAGATGCTGCTGATAAGAAAGAGTCCGATGTCAGGGCTGCTTTGGTAATGCCCAAAAGCAAGGTGTCTCCAGTAGCCTTTTCTCCTTTAGTAGCCAAGTTGGCTTCTTCAAATTGAGTAGAAGTCACTACCTCGCCTGGTAAAAGATCTGTATCTCCAATTTCTTTTATCAAAATTCTAGAAAACATCTGCTTAACAATTAATTCTACGTGCTTGTCATTTAGATTTTGTCCTTGGGAAGAATAAATATGTTTAATCTCTCTAATAATATATTTTTGTACACTCAATTTATCTTTCAGGTCATACAATTCTTTTAGCTCAATACTACCTTCGGTAATTTGCTGACCTTCTTCAACCAAGTCATTGTTTTTTATCCAAAGATTGTAACCAGCTGGAATAATAACTTCTTGCATACTACCAGCCTTACTAATGACTTTTAATTTTTTATCAGTCAATTTGACTAGGCCGTCTAATTTTGTACGAACCTTATCTTTTTTGTCCATAAAAATTACTTGGTCTACTTCTACTTCTTGTCCGTCTTTAACTTTAATTTCTATGTCGTCGGTCAAATCATATTCTTCAATCCTGGTTTCTTGTGGTTTGATATAAATAATTCTTTGCTCTTTGCTGATTAATTTATTATCGTCGTCAATATGCACCGTACCGGAAATTGGAGCCAAAATAGATTTTTTCTTTGGTTGACGAGATTCAAATAACTCTTCTACACGAGGCAAACCTTGTGTAATGTCTGCTTCGGCTACACCCCCAGTATGAAAAGTTCTCATAGTAAGCTGAGTGCCCGGTTCACCAATACTTTGTGCAGCCACAATACCTACTGCTGTACCAATTTTTACCAACTCATTAAAGCCCAAATCAAAACCATAACATTTTTGACATGCTCCTCTAATAGATTTACATGACAAAAGTGATCGAATTTTGACTTGTTCTGGATCAGCCTTATCAATGGCCTCAGATATTTCTTTGGTGACCAAAGTATTTTTCTTGATCAAAACTTTTTTAGTTTTAGGATCTACTATATCTTCTAATAAGACGCGACCAATGGTTCTCTCGGTTAAGGTTTCGTTCAATTCTTGACTTTCTTTCTTGGTAATAATCAATCCATCTTTGTCTTTACAATCAGCTTCCAAAATAACCATATCTTGAGATACATCTACCAAACGACGAGTAAGATACCCAGCATTAGCTGTACGAAGAGCTGTATCAGAAAGTCCTTTACGTGTACCATGAGTAGAAATAAAGTATTCTAGTACATCTAAGCCTTCTTGAAAGTTGGCTTTAACTGGCAACTCAATAATTTCACCAGCTGGGTTGATAACCAAACCCTTCATACCCATAATTTGAATCATCTGTGACCATGAACCACGAGCCCCAGACTCAATAATAGAAGCTACTGAATTTTTTGAATCAAATGTTCCTTGAGCTTTATCATAAATTCTATTTTTAATCTCATTCCAAACCTCAATAACTTTGATATATCGTTCGTTGTTGGTTAAAAGCCCTTGATTATATTGTTCTTTAATAACCAAAACCCTAGCTTCACCTTCTTTAATCAGCTCTTTTTTCTCCTTTAATTTTGGAATGTCGTCCATTCCCCAAGAAGAACCAGAGGTAGTAATATACTCAAAAGCAATATCTTTAATATCATCAAGTAAAGCTACTGTTATATCATGAGATAAAGTACGAAAAGCTAAGGCTACTATATTTTTTAAACCTTTTTTATCTAAAGTTTTATTAACATATTCCAAATCTTTTGGTAGTATTCTGTTAAATAATACTCGGCCCACGCTAGTTTCCAAAATTTGATTTTTGGCTCTAGCCACTCTTACTTTTATCAAATCTTGTAAAGAAACTACCCCCAAAGCAAAGGCTCTTTCGGCCTCATCTTCATCGGCAAAAACTTTTTTAACCTTGGCCTGAGGATCAATATAAGTAAGATAATATCCGCCCCAAACAATATCTTGGTTTGGCACAGCCACTGGATCACCGGTAGCTGGCTTTAAAAGATTATTAGATGAAAGCATCAAATTGCCAACTTCTTCTTTGGCTTCTTCAGTTAGAGGAACATGGACTGCCATTTGGTCACCGTCAAAGTCAGCGTTAAAAGCAGAACATACCAATGGGTGAAGTTGAATAGCCTTCCCTTCTATAAGCGTTGGTTGAAAAGCCTGAATACCCAAACGATGCAAAGTAGGAGCACGATTCAACATAACATTGGCCACTCTGACTACATCTTCTAGTATTTCCCAAACTTCTGGATGACCAGCTTCAATAAATCTATTGGCACTTCTAACATTGTGGACCAACTCATCTTTTATCAAACGAGAAATCACAAATGGTCTAAAAAGTTCTAAAGCCATTGTCTTGGGCAAACCACATTGATAAATTTTGAGATGAGGTCCAACAACTATTACAGATCTACCAGAATAATCAACACGTTTACCAAGTAAGTTTTGTCTAAAACGACCCTGCTTACCCTTTAACATGTCAGCAATACTTTTTAGGGATCTTTTTTGTCCAGTAGAAGCAGTGACTGTTTTTCCTTGACGAGCATTATTATCAATCAAAGCATCAACAGCTTCTTGAAGCATCCTTTTTTCATTTCGTTGAATTACTTCTGGCGCACTCAAGTCTTTTAATCTTTTAAGACGATTATTTCTATTGATAACTCGTCTATACAAATCATTTAAATCAGAAGAGGCAAAGCGTCCACCGTCCAACTGAACCATCGGTCTAAGATCTGGTGGAATAACTGGCAAAGCAGTCATGATCATCCACTCTGGACGTATTTTATTTATCAAAAGACTTTTAATAAGTCTGGAGCGTCGTATCAATTTTTTTCTTTTGGAAGCAATAGAAGAGTTTACTTCGGCTTCTAGAGCTTCGTACAATTCTTTGAGATCTACTTTTTTTAATAAATCTCTGATAGCTTCTCCACCAATACCAGCCTCAAAAACATGACCATAGCGCAAAGCTAGCTCCTGATATTTTGTTTCAGAAACAATCTGTAAAAGTTTTAACTCGCGCAATTCTTTAAGAGCTGTTTCAGCCGCTTCTTCTAAAGTTTTGATTTTATCAATCTTGGCAACATTTAAATTCATCAAATCTTGCTCAATTTGCTTGGCTGTCTTTTCTTTGTCTTGACCATCAGCTAATAGCTTGGTTTTGAGATTATTTACTTCTTGAGACCTTTGATTAAATTCATTATCAATTTGTTTACGCTTACCTTTAAGCTCGCTTTTGATTTGTTCTATAGTTTCTTTACGAGCCTCTTCATCAACATGAGTAACTATAAAACTAGCAAAATAAATAACTTTTTCTAGAGCCTGAATACTAAGATCTAATACTAGACCAATTTTGGAAGGGATGCCTCGTAAAAACCAAATATGAGATACTGGTGCGGCCAAATCAATGTGCCCCATTCTTTCACGACGAACTTGAGCACGAGTCACTTCTACTCCACACTTGTCACAAGTAATTCCTTTGTAGCGAATTCTTTTGTACTTTCCACAATAACATTCCCAATCTTTGGTCGGTCCAAATATTTTTTCACAAAACAAGCCATCTTTTTCTGGTTTTTGAGTACGATAATTGATAGTCTCTGGCTTTACAACTTCGCCATATGACCAATCATGAATATCTTCAGCTGAGGCTAATTTTAACTTAATGGCATCAAACTCTAAAACTGTAGTTTTTTCTCTAGCCATAAATGTTGTTTTTGTTGATGATGGAGTAGGCATATTTTTATATAATTTATATTTTCAAAACTATTCTTTAGAATCTTCTACCAGCATACGTGTTTCATCGGTATCATTTACTATAGGAGCCTCGTCATCTAATGTCTCCCTAATTTTAGTATCCACATCTTCTACTTCTGTTTCTCTTTTGCCAATCAGCTCAACTTCCAAGCCCAAGCCTTTGAGCTCTCTGACTAGCACATTAAATGATTCTGGAATATTTAATCTATTTATTGGTTCACCTTTAATAATAGCTTCGTAAGCCTTGGCTCTACCTGGTACATCATCCGATTTGATAGTAATCATTTCTTGAAGAGTATTAGCCGCTCCATAAGCTTCAAGCGCCCAAACTTCCATCTCTCCAAATCTTTGACCACCAAACTGAGCTTTACCTCCCAAAGGTTGTTGGGTAACCAAAGAGTACGGTCCAATAGATCTTTGGTGAATCTTATCTTCAACCAAGTGATTCAATTTCAACATGTAGGCTACACCCACCGTGGTTTTATTATCAAATGGTTTGCCGGTGCGACCATCAAAAAGTTGTAGTTTGCCGTCTTCTGGCCGACCAGCTCTTTTGAGCTCAGACCTGATCATTGATTCATCTACACCATCAAGGGGTGGACTAGCTACTTTATAACCTAAGGTTCTAGCAGCCAAGCCCAAGTGAGTTTCTAATAATTGGCCGAGGTTCATACGGGAAATAACACCCAATGGATTCAAAATAATATCTACTGGAGTACCATCTTCTAAAAATGGCATATCTTCTATTGGCACCACACGAGAAATAACGCCTTTGTTTCCATGGCGTCCAGCCATTTTGTCACCAACTTGTATTTTTCTAAGTTGGGCAATAGTAATCTGAATTGTCTTGATGACTCCAGCTGGCAACTTATCTCCCTTATCACGAGAAAATACTTTTATACCAATTACCTTTCCTCTTTCTCCGTGTTTTAAATAAAGTGAAGTATCGCGTACATCTTTGGCTTTTTCACCAAAAATAGCGCGAAGCAATTTTTCTTCAGCTGACAGTTCTGTTTCACCTTTGGGGGTAATCTTACCAACCAAAATATCGCCTGAAGAAACATTGGCTCCAATTCGCACTATACCTTCTCTATCCAAATCTTTTAATTTTTCTTCAGATACATTTGGTATATCTCGGGTCAATACCTCTGGTCCAAGTTTGGTGTCACGAATATCAATAGAATAATCTTCAATGCTAACTGAAGTATAATTATCATTTTTAACTACGCGTTGAGATATCAAAATAGCATCTTCGTAGTTTCCACCATCCCAGGTCATATAAGCTACCAGCATGTTTTGTCCCAAAGCTAGCTCACCTTGATCAGTAGCGGCTCCATCAGCCAAAGCTACGCCTTTTTTGACCTTTTCATCTTTATCTACTATTGGGTGTTGATTCATACTAGTAGAAGTATTGGAACGAGCAAATTTGTTTAAATTGTAAATTATAGTTTCGCCTTTTTTATTGGTAACTTCAATACGACGACTATCAACATAAGTCACGTCTCCATCCTCTTTGGCTACTACAACCTGCCCACTATCAATAGCTGCTTTAGCTTCAATACCAGTACCGACAATTGGCGCTTGTGGTCTAATGACTGAAACAGCTTGTCGTTGCATGTTTGTGCCCATCAAAGCTCTGACTGCATCATCATGTTCCAAAAATGGAATCATAGCTGTAGCAATAGAAATAATTTGGTGTGGAGCTACATCCATAAAATCAATTTTTTCCACTCTATCAAAAGTTGGATTACCATTGATTCTAATTTCAGCAAAATCTTCTACAAAATAACCATGGTCATCAATAGGTGTTGTAGCGGCAGCTGTATTGTATTTTTCTTCCTCAAATGCATCAACGTATCTAATCTCATTGGTTACCATTGGTTTGATGGCCACTGTTTCTATTTCTTTATATTTGGCCAATTCTTTGGCTTGAGTAGCATTGATTTTTTGACCTTGGGCTACAATAAGTTTTTTGCCGTCTGGAGTCTTGATATCAGCTCTAGCAATTTTGTCAGTAGTAATTTTTGGATCATTATCTACATCATGTAAAACTATACGATATGGAGTTTCTATAAAACCAAAGTCATTTACTCTAGCATAAGATGCCAAGTGTCCTACCAAACCAATATTTGGACCTTCTGGAGTAGCTATAGGACAAATACGACCATAGTGAGTACGGTGTACATCACGCACCTCAAAACCAGCTCTTTCTCTAGACAGACCTCCTGGCCCCATGGCAGACAAACGTCTTTTGTGCTCTAACTCAGCCAAAGGATTTACTTGATCCATGAACTGAGAAAGCTGAGAGCTCATAAAAAATTCTTTAATAACACCAATAACCGGACGAGAATTTATAAGTTGGTTGGGATTGATATTGCCCATATCCAAAGTACTCATACGATCTTTGATGATTCTTTCCATACGAGCCAAACCAATACGAAACCTATTTTGAACCAATTCTCCAATCGCTCTAACCCGACGATTGCCAAGATGATCAATATCATCGGCATCGTGTTGAGAAAGATTTAATTTGATAATCTCTTTTACTACCAAAATTAAGTCCTCTTTGCGTAATACTCTAGTGGTTTTGTCATTGGGAATATCCAATGAAAAACGAGCATTAATTTTATATCTTCCTACTCTACCAAAATCATATCTATCAAAATCAAAAAACATGGAGTGAATAAGACTACGAGCATTTTCGGTAGTGGCCAAGTCTCCTGGACGAATACGACGATAGATTTCTTTTAAACCTTCAGCTTCGTTGCTAGAAGTATCCTTGTCTAAAGTCTTTTTAATAAATTTAACTTCTGGATGCGTGTCTACGTCTTTAAATAATTCAATTATTTCTTCGTCAGAAAAATATCCAAAGGCACGCAACAATGCTGTAACTGGCACCTTTCTTTTTCTATCAATCTTTACATAGATAATACCGTTGACATCGGTTTCAATTTCAAGCCATGCACCACGATTTGGAATAAGCTTGGCTCCATAATATTTTCTACCCCTAAGAATTTGAGAAGTAAAAAATACCCCAGCTGATCTAATCAGCTGAGAAACTATTACACGCTCAACACCATTGATAATAAAAGTTCCTCTTTCGGTCATCAAAGGAAAATCGCCAAGGTAAACTTCTTGTTCTTTGACTTCGTTGGTTCTTTTATTTACCAAGCGTACATTTACTCGAAGCGGCGCTTCATAAGAAATGTTTTTATTTTTAGCTTGAGCTTCGTCAAATTTTGGCTCATCCAAATAATAATCTACAAAAGAAAGCTGTAAATCACGACCAATAAAATCTGTAACTGGTGAAATTTCATCAAAAAGTTCTTTGAGACCTTCCACAAAAAACCAATCATATGATTTCTTTTGGACTTCGACTAAGTCTGTAAGAGGTATTGCTTCTCGTAAGTGGGTAAAATACTTACGAGTAGGAGTTTTTACTTGGGGCATAAAGATAACGCTAATTATATTGATTAATTAGCCTCCTAGATTTGGGGCTTTATATTGCAAGATGAATTATGAGCACAAAAAATAAACTCACCCTATTTTCGGGTCAGTTATTATATTTATTTTTATTTAAAATAGGCTTGGGGCCAAAAATTTCATAGCCCAATATTATCAAATTTGAGCTCCAATGTCAATAGCTAGACCCATAAAATTACAAATTTAAATCTTTTTAAACAAAAAATAGCTAATATTAGCTATTTGGTATGTATATACAGATGGAAAAAAATGTCAAATTAACCTATTTTAAGCTTATTATATGCACATATATAGCTACTTACCGACAAGTTATCCACATTAGCTAGTGATATATAAACAAACTTTTCGATTTTAGCGTGTATTTAGTGCTTTTTTAGCTACTTGCCTATCATCATGGGGAATCATTTGGCCATTGGGACCACAGATAAATTGTTCGGCGCCCTTGCCGGTAATCAATACTATATCGTCTGTTTTGGCTATACTAATAGCTTTATTTATTGCCTCAACCCTAGATTCTATTTTAAATAAGCTTTTATTCTCTATTTTTCCCGCTTTTATAGCCCCCTTAGCTACATTAGCTATTATCTCTAATGGATCGTCATCATAGGGATCTTCGTTGGTTATTATGACTATATCAGCATTTTCACCGGCCATTTTTCCCATTATAGGCTGACGAGCCTTGTCTCTACCTCCACCACAAGAGCCTAAAACATGAATAAGTCTATTTTTGTTTATTTTGGAGAGTGTTTTATAAAGTTGTCCTAGACCTTCTGGTTCAGGCGCATAATCTATCAAAACTTTAAAATCTTGTCCTTCGTCTATCCACTCCTGACGACCAGGCACTCCTCTTAACTTTGTCTTAACCAAATCTTTCAGATCAAAGCCCAGCTCCCTAACAGCCACCATGGCTGATAAAATATTGTAGACATTAAAGCGTCCAATAAAATTGGTTTTTATTTCTTCGCCTTTAACCGAAAAGCTCACTCCTTCTTCTAAGTTTATGTCTTGAGCTTGATAATCAGAATTAGTATCAATAGAATAGGTAACAAATTTATCTACCTTAATATTTTTTAATCTCTTTGTTTCTTCATCGTCATTGTTAGAGACTATAATTTTTGCTATCTCTTGATTATTTATTTTCTTTTTCTTGCTCTTAGCTAAGTGTTTAAATAGTTTTTCTTTATACATTCTATAATTTTCAAAACCACCATGAGCTTCAATGTGTTCTGGAGTAAGATTGGTAAATATTACTAAATCATAATTTATACCAATGTGTCTAAAATGTTCTATTCCTTGAGATGATGTTTCTATAACTGCATACTTACATTTGGCTTTTAGCATGTTTGCTAAAAGTTTTTGAGTTTGAAAACGACCAAGCATAGTCATTTTCTTGTCATTTAACCATTCTTTTTTATCTACTTTAAAATTTACTGTGGAAGCCAGGCCGTTACTTTGATTTAAATAATCCAAAAATTGAGAAACTAGATTGACCGTAGCTGTTTTTCCATTGGTACCAGTTACTCCGATGACAATCAATTTATTGGCTGGCTGTCCATAATACCAAGCCGCCAACTTAGCAATGAGTAAGTGGTAAGTAAGTATTATTTTTTTACCCAATATTTTTTTAAGAAAGTTTTTTATCATTTCTATTTACTGTTTAAATAATCCTCAACTTTTTTTATATCTTCTGGTTTACCAAAATCCAACCAAATTCCCTGAAGGTCTAGTGCTCTTACTTTACCCTGCTTGGCCAAAAGATTTATAACATCCGTCAGCTCATATTCTCCACGAGGAGAGATATTTATTTTGTCTAAATAATCAAAAACTTCTGCTGTAAATTTATAAAGACCTGTATTTATAAGATTGCCAATTGGCTGAGCTGGTTTTTCTACAATTTCCTTAAGAAGACCACCTTCTCCGACTGCCAACACACCATAATTTTCTGGATGATCATGTGGCAAACCGGCTACATATGAATAATCATCATCTATATTTAATCTTTTTAGGTCTTCAGTAGCATAAAGATTGTCACCATAAACTGCCAAAAAACTTTCTCCTTGTAATATTTCTTTGACACACTCAAGTGGACAAGCCGTACCATACCTTTCTTCACCCAGAATATCAAATTGATTAACTAGTACAATATTAAAATCTTTTTTATATTCTTGCAAAAATTCTTCCATAAATTCTTTTTTGTACCCCACTACCATTACAAATTCTTCAAAACCAGCATCTTTAAGGTTTTGTAACAAATAATACAAAAATGGTTTGCCGTTGGCCAGTATCAAATGTTTTGGCTTGTCTTTGGACAAGTCCAACATTCTAGTACCACGCCCAGCAGCAGATATGAGAACTTTTTTAATCATAGATAATTATCTTTTAATTAAATTTTTTAATTTGGCACCTAGATTATAAAGATTATACCAGGTGGAATCATAAATCAAATCATAAGCTCCAGGAGATATTATAGTTCTCCCGCCAAAAGATTTTTTGAAACGTGTAAAACCATCCCAAGATGATTTACTACCATCTGCTGGCGCAATACCCCAAAAATCATAAATTTCCTTACCCGCTTCCTTGGCTCGCTTTATACTTTCCCATTGTAGTAACTGAGGAGCCATATATTGCCTAAAGTCATAATCAGATGCTCCGTGTAAATAAGTGGTAGCTTTGGCAAAATGAATTAAAATGTTTATAGCAACTACTCTGTCGTCAATCTCAGCTATGGCCAACTCGCCAGAGTTTTGACTAATCAATGTTTGAAAAAGTTTTTTGTAATATTCTTCCGAGTGAGTCACTATTTGATTGCGACTAGCTGTTTTTTTATTTAAGTTGAAAAAATGCTTTAAATCTTTTTCAACTGTAGAAAATCTAACTTTTACATTTTTCTTGGTGGCCAAGGCAATATTATATCTAGTTTTGGGGTGCATATTGGCAACCAAGTTTTTAATGTCTTGGTTTAAATCCAAAACCCAAGTGTCTCGTGGTTGGACATCCTTGGTTTTTTTTAATCTAGCCAAAATCAATTCGAACTTTTCTGGCTCTAGTTTAAAAAATATCTCCGCTTGTTTTTTGGTACTAATAGTAATATCACGCGCCTTGGATAATATCAGCTCTAGTGCTTCTATTTGTTTTTCTAGGGAAATCTGGTCACTGATTATTGGTCCTTTGGGAGCATAAATATAAGAGTGATCAAAGGGAAGTTTTTTTTCATAAAAAAGACAAGTGGCCAGTACCCGATCTTCATCTACAATCGTAGCTCGCCAAGACAAAAGACCTTGTTGACTTAAAAAATTTTGCCACAGACTAGACTGTAAAAAATTACCAGATACAAATCTGGTTTTTAAAAAATCATCATACTTATTATTATCCATTACTAGCTTCATCATTTTTTATTTACAAATTGTAGGGCTTGTTTTATTTTACTAGCCAAGTCTAGCTCTGCGTCTGGTAAATGTTTTACAATTTCTTGAGCCTCTGCTTGTTTGTAGCCCAAAGAAACCAAAGCCTCTATTACTTGTTTATTGTCCTTGGTATTTACCACTGCCTCTGACAAATCAATAATAAACTTTTCTTTTAGCTCTACTACCAATCGCTCTGCGGTTTTTTTACCAATACCAGACACTTGCTGAAGCAATGAAGAATCTCCGCTGGTGATGGCTCGTTTGAGCTCATCTACATCAGCTAGAGCCAAAACATTAAGAGCGCTCTTGGGACCAACTCCTGAAACAGTAATCAGTTTTTTAAAAAACCCTAATTCTTCTAAAGAATAAAAACCATAAAGATCAAAAACATCTTCTTTGATATAAGAATGTATAAAAAATTCTTTTTCCTCACCAAGTTTACTTAGCTCTAGGTTTCTGAGACTCAAAAATACCTCATAACCAATATCACCGGTTAAAACAACTACTGATTTGGCTAGTTTTTGACTAATTTTCCCCTTTAGATAAGCTATCATAATAGCTTTATTCTAGCAGAATAACTATAGTTTTTCAATTGACAAGCCTGCTAGACAAGCTAAACTATATATGTTAAAAACATTAGCTATGAAATCAAACAAAAAAAAGAAATACAATGTAGAATTATTGGCCCCAGCCGGATCATATGAAGCGCTCATGGCGGCAATTGATAATGGCGCTGATGCAGTATACTTTGGCGTAGGACAAATAAATATGCGCTCTGTTTCAGCAGCCAATTTTGATTTAAATGATTTAGAAAAAATAGCCAAAATTTGCCAAGAACACAAAATAAAATCTTATCTAACCATTAATACTGTTCTCTATGATGGTGACTTAAATATGATGAGAAAACTGGTTGATGCTGCCAAGGCCAATAAAATAAGCGCCGTAATTGTTTCTGATATGGCCGCTGTCCAGTATGCTCATAATGCGGGCATGCCACTTCATATTTCAACCCAACTTTCTGTATCCAATATCGAGTCTGTAAAATTCTTTAGTCAGTACGCAGAGCTAATAGTCTTGGCTCGTGAATTAAGCTTGGAGATGATAACCAAAATTACTCAAGAAATAAAAAACCAAAAAATTACCAACCCCAAAGGAGCTCTGATTCCTATAGAAGCTTTTGCCCACGGTGCTTTGTGTATTGCTGTTTCTGGTCGTTGTTCTATGAGTCTTTTCAATGAAAATTCTTCAGCCAATAGAGGGGCCTGTCGTCAAACTTGCCGTCACAAATATAAAGTAACCGATCTAGAAACAAACAAAGAAATGATTTTGGACAATGAGTTTGTCATGAGCCCCAAAGATATTTGTACTATTGGTTTTTTAAAAGATTTTTTGGCAGCTGGCATAGCTAGTCTAAAAATAGAGGGTCGTGGTCGTTCGCCAGAATATGTTGCTACTGTTATACGCTGTTATAGAGAGGCAATTGATAGTATAAATAACAATACTTATACTTTGGAAAAAGTCTTGGCTTGGGAAAAAGAACTAGGTACAGTATTTAATCGCGGTATGAGTGATGGCTACTATCTTGGCAAACCACTCCAAGAATGGTCAGCTACTGCCAATAGCCAGGCCAGTGAAAAAAAATATTTTGCTGGTGTAGTCACTCATTATTTTCCAAAAGTCAAAGTAGCTGAAATACAGCTTCAGGCTCAGACTATAAAAATAGGAGACAAATATTCTATCACTGGCCCAAGCACCGGTGTATTATTTGGTAAAATAAAAACTATTCAACTTGAAGATTCGTCAAAAACTAAAAGCGCCAAAATTAATCAGCTTATTACTATTTCGGTAAACAAGCCTGTTAGAAAAAATGATAAATTATATATTATGAAAACTAGAAAAATATATGACTAACTTTCAGCTGACTCAGACTCAAATATTAAAATAAATAAAATTATAATGAAAAAATACAAATTATATATAGATCGTAATAAATGCATAGGTTGTAATACTTGCGTGGCTATGTTTCCAGAAATATTTGATATAGATGACAACGATGGTTTGATAAGAGCCGAAAACTCCAGGGCCGAAAAATATTATGACGTATTAGAAATAGACGAAAATCAATTGGAAGAGTTTGAAGAGCTAGTAAGGCGTTGTCCTACTCAAGTATTTAGAATAAACAAATAAAACCATTAACCCCCTAAATCCCCCTTAACAGGGGGACTTTTTGTTACTATTTTCTTCCCCTGTCAAGGGGAGGTTAGGAGGGGTTAAAAAAATTTTGACAACCAAAAAACACCCCAATCGCGCAAGAGTGCTTTCCGGTCTGTCCTATTAGACAGTCTATGTTTACCTCCAAAACCCCTTTCGACAGGGGGTTAAATAAAGGTGTCTGTATTATAACAAATAATAAAAAACATTGCAAAGGATATGTACACTTTTTAAATAAAAAACTGCGCCCCCACCAAAGGTGAATTGCGCAGTTATTTTTTACCATCCTCGTTGATAACAACTGTAGCTGATTTATTAAATCTATTTATCAGCCAATTAATCGCGTTAAAAGACATGGCTCCAATGACCACTGTCCACAATACCCAAGTTGGAGACAAAATGATAATGGTCAATTTAGTAGCACCCCCCAGACACAGCGCTGCATATCCTTGCCAACCCAGTTTTTCCATTTGGAGCCCAAAACAAAAGGCGCCAACTTTTTGACACTCTGGAATAAGTGCCAAAAAGAAAAGTACGCGGCGACCAATAGGTCGGCCATTTAAAATGGTCAACAAAAATCTTGGTGCTTCTGTTTTTTTATCCCCTGTGTCATTAAAAAGCTTTTTTTGTATGGCTTTTACTACACAGCTAAAGTAATAACGAAGTGTTATTGGTAATTTGGCTTTTAGGTTGAGCCACAAAAACTTAAAAAATCTTTTAAGCCTTCTTAACTGCCTAAAAAACAAAGTTTCTACTCCAATCATTATGGTGTTAAATGGCAATAGAGTAATCAACTGCACCCAAATTGGGATGTCTTTGCTCTTAAACAAGTTGATTAGCCATTCTTCCAAATGAAAGACAGCAAAAATTATTTCCCAGCCATATTGAATAATATGCCAGAATATATCAAAGATACCACTCAGTATGTCTAACATATTATCCTCTTTGGTTTGATTGTAAAGAACACTTTTATAATATGGTACCGTATCACTAGCTTATTATTAAGTCAATATTCAAAATTTAAATTGACAATAATAATTATACGGGTTATATTTATGCATAATAAAAGTACCTACCATCCTCAGAATTTAAGAGCGAAGGATACGCCTTTCAACCATCCACTTTTGACCCATCACCCCATCAAGGTAGCCTTCCTTCCTTTTAGATTCTGATTAGGGACTCCGTTTTCACCTTGTCGGAGTCCCTATTTTTTTATCAAAAAACCCACCGACTTGGTGGGCTTTTAGTTATTGTCTAATAGGCATTACTAAATAGATATATTTATCGTCGCCTAGTGGTTGGATAAGACCAGGTGAAGAGTTGTTGTTTATTTTAAGATTTACTTCTGTGCCTCCTAGCTGAGCTAAACCGTCTAATAAATAACGATAATTAAAGACTATGTCATTGTCCTCCCCTTGTATCTTGGCCTCTACCTTGGCAACAGAGGTACCGGTATGAGATGAGGCGGTGGCAATGATTATTTTTTGATTTTTACTATCAAGACTAAGTCGAATATCATTAATGCCTTGTTTACAAAATAAGGCCACTGATTTTACAGCTGGGACAAGTTTACTAATATCACACTTGGCTTGAGTTTTAAATTCTTTAGGAATTATTTGATTGTAGTCAGGATATCGACCATCTATTACTCTAGAGGTAAGTTCTACACCATCAAATTCAAATAATATTTGATTATCATTGAAATATATTTTTAATTTCTTTTCTTGTTGCTCATTTAAAATACGGCTGAGCTCTTGTAATGTTTTCAGAGGAATTATAAGATCTGTTTTTTGATTATTATTTAAGCTTAGTTTTTTTTCAGCTAGCCTGTAGCTATCGGTAGCGGCTAGAGTAAGGCTATTGTCTTGAAAATTAAAATTCACAGCATTTATTTCAATACGAGATGTATCTAAAGAAGCGGCTAAAAGTACTTGCTGAAGACTTTTTTTAAATTCTTGTACTGGCAACTCAACTACGTTTAGTTTTTCCATATCTGGTATGAGTGGAAAATCTTCGGCCACCAGACCCTTTATACTTGTTTCTTGATTTGAAGATTTTATTTCAAGATTATCATCTTTTAATATTAGTGAAATGTTTTCTCTTGGTAAAAAAGAAACAAAATTATGAAGTAGCTTGGCATCAACCGTAAATTCTCCTTCTTCTTCTATTTTTCCTCTAACAGACACCTTGATACCAATTTCTAAATCAGTAGTTATTAGTGTAAGACCTTCTTTATCTGCTTTAAGCAAAACATTATTTAAAATAGGAAGGTTGGAACTTTTATTAGCTATATTTGAGACCAAAGATAATCCTTTGTTCAAATTTTCTTGCGTACAAACTATTTTCATATAATTTTTCTTATTGGTTTATTATTATAATATAAATAAAGTATTAGTATTAGAGCTTGTGTATATGTGGGTAAGTTTTGAGAATTAGCTTTTAAAGCTTGAGAAATATTTATTTTTATTTATATTTTTTATGGGGGTAAGTTATGGACTTGCTTGTGTTTAAGTTTAGATTAGTACACAGTTTTTAAAAAGTAAAATCTATTTGTTGATAACCCAGTAGTTTGTCCACCCCTTGAGACGGTTTTGTCTACAGGCTTATCAGAAACTTATAAACAATTTACTCATAGATTTTTTGGCGAAGAACCAAGACATCGTTTTTTATTTTTTCATCAGATTCTATTAGGGTGGTTATTTTTATACAAGCATGCATGGCAGTGGTGTGATCACGGTTACCTATTTCTTGTCCAATATTTGGATAAGATGCCTTAAGCTCCTCTCTCATCAAAAACATAGCAATTTGTCGAGGCACCACCAATTCTTTTTTGCGACTAGAGCCCAATAAGCTTTCCATACTAATATCATAAAACAGAGTAATAGAGTGTAAAAGTTTTTTAGGAGTAAGTCCGGCTCGTCTATGATTGGCTGAAATACCTCCCAAAATTGATTTTACGCTATCTAGAGTCGGCGTGGTGTTGTTTAGTTGGTGGAAGGCAATAATTCTATTGAGAGCCCCTTCAAGCTCGCGGATATTTTCTTGAATATTTTCAGCTACATAGTGAATTATATCTTTGCTAAGCTTATATTTTTTTTCTTGGGCCTTTATTTCCAAGATAGCCATTCTAGTTTCTAAGTCAGGAGAAGAAATATCAGCAATCATCCCCCACTCAAAACGAGAAACCAGCCTATTTTCTATAGCCTGGATGGCCTTTGGTGGACGATCAGAAGAAATAACTATTTGTTTATTATTTTGATGTAAGGCATTAAAAGTATGAAAAAATTCTTCTTGTGTTTGCTCTTTTCCCGCTATAAATTGAATATCGTCTATCAATAAAACATCTATGTTGCGATACATTTTTTTAAATTTATCAGTTTGGCCTGATTTTATAGCAAAAATAAAGTCATTGGTAAATTTTTCACTATTTATATAAAGGACTTTTTTTGTAGGATCTTTGGCTAATATATAGTTCCCTACAGCTTGAACTAAGTGGGTTTTACCCAGACCAACTCCACCATAGATAAACAAAGGGTTGTAGATTGCGCCTGGTTTTTGGGCAGCAGCATGAGCAGCGGCCTGGGCCAATTCATTGCCCGGACCAACCACAAAGGTACTAAAAACATATTGTGGATTTAGGCCAAACTTAGCTACCGTAGCTCCATTTTGTTGGTCATTATTGGGGGTATAGTTATTAACAGGCTCTTGTTTTTCATGGGTTTTGTTTTCAGTTTCTTGGCTAATATTAGTATTTTTTTCTTTAGTTATGACCCTGTAGATAACCTGTAGATTGTTTTTTGATAAAACATTTTCTATGGCAGCAATAATTTGGTTGTGATACTTTTTTTCCAGCCACACCTTGGTAAAAGCATTAGGGACACCAATAATGACATCCTCGCCATCAATTTCAGCTACAAAGGTATTTTTAAACCAAGTAGTAAAATTGGCTTTAGAAATTAGGAGCTCCAATTCTCCTAATGTTTTTTCCCAAATTTTATCATTATTTTCCATGTTTTTTAGTATTTTTTTCTAAAATTTAACTGTGTATAACTATAACATAGATATTGTTTTATTAGAATATCTTAGTTGGTTGATATTGTGTTAACAGTATGTGGATAACTGTGGATAACTTTTTAAGTCTCTTAGCCCTTGAAAAAATATTTATAATATGTTATGGTTTGGTGGTTAAAATATTTAAGAAAATATTAATTAAGCTATGGCTACCAAAAGAACCTATCAACCAAATACTAGAAAAAGAGCCAAAACTCATGGTTTTCGGGCTAGAATGTCTTCAAAAAACGGACGTAAAGTACTAAGCAAAAGAAGATCTAGGGGTCGAAAAGAATTGGTTATTTAATTTTATTTTTCAAAAATCATTGCTAATATTAGGGCAAAGTTATGTTGCCTAAGGAAAATAGATTACATCTAGATAAAGAAATAAAAGACTTGGTCAAGTCTGGCCAAAGCTTTTTTTTACCAGAGCTGGTAATAAAATATAAAGCCAATCAAGAACAGTTAAGTAAGATTGGTTTTATTGTTTCTACCAAAGTAGATAAAAAAGCAGTTTCCAGAAACAAAGTAGCTCGTCAACTTCGAGAAGTTGTTCGAGAGGCTTTGCCAAAACTTAAAACAGGCTACTCGGTGCTAATAATAGCCAAAAAAAAGATATTAGAACTAGACTTTGTTAGTCTTAAAAAACAAATAAACTTTGCTTTTGAGAAGACAAGGCTATATAATAAAGACTAATGTTAAAAACACTGGTTTTAAAGACAATTCGTTTGTATCAAAAAACCCTATCTCCAGATCAAGGTTGGTTTAGGATTTATTTTCCACACGGTTTTTGTCGTTTTCACCCTCATTGTTCAGAATATGGTTATCAGGCTATTCATAAATATGGAGTTTTAAAAGGTGGTGCTAAAACTACTTGGCGAGTAGTACGCTGCAATCCTCTATCCAAAGGAGGGTACGATCCAATTAAATAAATAAAAAAATAACATGGGAATTTTTACTACAATTTTTTACGATCCAATTTTTAATCTATTGGTGTATATCTATAATATTGTACCAGGGCACGATATTGGTATAGCTATTATTATTCTTACATTACTTATAAAATTACTTTTATACATTCCTTCCAAAAAATCTATCAAGTCTCAAAAAGAGCTGGCCACTCTTCAACCAGAGATAGAAGAACTCAAGCAAAAATATAAAGACGATAAAGATAAGATGGGACCAGAGCTAATGGCTCTTTATAAAAAGAAAGGCGTCAATCCATTTTCTTCTTGTCTGCCAATGCTCATCCAGCTGCCATTTCTTTTTGCTATCTATAGAGTTTTTTTCAACGGACTGACAGATGAGCACGCTATGGATTCTCTTTATTCTTTTGTGAGCAATCCAGGCATGCTTGATCCCATGGCCTTTGGCTTTATAAATTTTGCAGACAAAAGTGTTTGGCTGGCAGTATTGGCAGGACTGGCTCAATTTTGGCAGTCCAAGATGCTGATGGCCAAGAAAAAACCCGGAGCACCAGCTGGAGGTATGGCTAGCATGGGCGCCCAGATGACTTATATCATGCCAATCTTTACTATATTTATTGGTTCACGTTTTCCAGCGGGACTTACTTTTTATTGGTTTTTGTCCACTCTATTTTCCGTTGGGCAACAGTATCTAGTCCTAGGCTTTAAGAAAAAAAATATACCAGAAGTCATCGATAAAAAAGAGGACAAATAATTTGTACGTTTTATTATAAATTATAAAAAACCCCAGTAATTATGGGGTTTTTTGTTTCAGATAGTTGGCAAATTTTTTATTTTTTATTCAAAATGTCTATCGCTTCCTACTATTATTTTTAATTTTTGTGGAATTACTTTTATTTCAGCCGGAGTTTTCATTATGATTTGTTCATCAGTAAGTATAGCTACCTGCTCCTCTGCTTGGCTACCAATTTTTATTTTAGTGAAAGGCAGTATAGTTTGATTTATTTTCTTTTTACCAAAGACGCCAGATTGTATAGGGGTTATAACAGCTTCTAGTACTCCATCAACTGGTGATGAATTGGAAAATTCACTAGCAAAGTTGTACAGAGTAATTTTGCTTTTTTCGGTAATGGGAGAAATTTTAAAGTCTTTATATTCAATAGTGACATCACCATTTTCTATATGGGCAGTATTTACAAAATAATAATTATTTATTTTACCAAGGTCTATTTTTTTGATAATACGGGAAGCCAAAACATCGCAAGCCAATACTTTTGGTGGAATGCCTAGAGCCTTAGCAAGTTCATTGTTGTTGTCTATTGGTATTAGACCCAAAGCTACATCCAAATCGGCCACCACATTGATGACCTTGGCAAAGGTTTGGGCGTTGCCAATAGCAACTACAGTTTCTACTCCTTCTTTGACACCGTCGGTTATTAGCTCTTTCATATTTTTTAAAATAGATAGACGAGCAATTTTTCCTTTGATGCCAAGATCGGTCAATCTTTTTTCTATTTTTATTAAAAGGTCAGTGTATTTTTTGTCATTAAGAAAGGAGTCATAAATATATAGGTACATAAAATCCTAGAATTATTTTTATTTAATCTTTCTTTTTTTCTTCAGACTCTTTCTCTAATCTAGTTTCGCCTAATGCAATATTACCAACCGGCATATCCAAATCTCCTTTTATGAGCGCACCAGCTTCAATAGAAATAATTTCAGCTTTAATATTGCCGATAATAATAGCAGTGCCAGTGATTTCAACCTTACCTTTGACACTTATGTTACCCTTTACTTTACCAGAAATAAAAGCATTATTTGCTCTAATACTAGCCTCAATCATAGCATTTTGACCTATTTTTAGGTTGTTTTTGGTTTGCAAAGTACCGACCAAAACACCCTCAATCACCAAGTCTCCTTCACCCTTGAAGTCCCCTTCTACTTTTACAGAGGGTCCAATTATAGTCTCAATGGTTTTGGAGGATGGTGTGGTAGTTTGATTTTTTGAAAACATAAATTTATATTAGCTTTTAAATTAAAGATTTTAGTCCTTTAATAATAACTAATAAAGTGCTTAATGTAAAGGTCAATTACATTGTATTTTGACCCTAAATATAGACTTTTTAATCTTTATATACTACAATGTTTATGTTTTTAGGAGTAGTTATTAAATAATAAATTAATATTTTTAAGAGTTTTGTTGGTTTGATATATAAAAGATATTAATAATATATCACGACACATTATTTATTCTAATATTAAATTAAAAACATAAATAATACTTTTTTTGACCTCATAGTTCAATGGATAGAACAAGAATCTCCTAAGTTCTAGATCCAGGTTCAATTCCTGGTGGGGTCACCACGTACATTCGCTACGCTCATTGCGTGGCGCGCCACAATATTTTGAAATTTAACTAATATTTGCTATAATATAGGCATGATGAATTTGGACGAGGCTAGTCCTAATAGTTATAAAAAATTAAGCTACCACAAACAAGCCTATTTTAGGCTATTTTTTGATTAAAAAATATGATTTATTTGGTTTTGGTTATTTTATTATTTATGTCAGCTTGGTTTTCTGGTATGGAAATTGCTATGTTTTCTTTATCAAACGCCAAAGTAAAAGAACTGGTTTTAAAAAAGAAACCAAATGCTCTTTTATTACAAAAATTACTTTCTGAAAAACACAAATTATTGGTAATTGTTTTACTGGGCAATAATTTGGTAAATATTGGAGCAGCTTCTTTGGCTACAGTGGCTGCTATCAAAGTTTTTGATACAGCTGGAGCTGGTATTGCTACCGGTGTGATGACTTTGCTTATTTTGATTTTTGGTGAAATGTATCCCAAAGCTTATTTTAGGATAAAAGGAGCTCAAATAGCCTTGATGTTTGCTCCGGTTATATATATTATGCAGATTGTATTATATCCGGTGGTTTATATTTTAGAAAAACTTTTGTCTTGGCTTACCAACGGTAAATTGGCTGAAAAAGTCTCAGAAACAGAGTTTAAGGCTCTTAGTCGTCTGGCAGTAGAGGAAGGTACCATTGATTTTGAAGAACATGAAATGATTATGAATGTTTTGGAATTTAATGATCGTACGGTAAAAGACATTATGACGCCTCGTTATAAAATGGAGGTTTTAAATGATGAAACAGATGTAGATCAGGTAGCTTATTTTATAGGGCATACTGGATTTTCGCGTTACCCAGTCTATCACAATCAAAAAGATAATATTATTGGTTATGTACATGTTATCGATATAATGAGGGTTTTAAATAGTGAACATAGAGAAAAAGAATTGGAGCACTTTGTTCAGCCAATTATTAAAGTACAAGAAGATAAAAAAATAAATCATGTGTTTAATAGAATGCGTCGTAAGCACAGTCACATGGCACTAGTCTACAGACAAGACGAGTTGATGGGTTTGGTGACCATGGAGGATATATTAGAAGAATTGGTAGGAGAGATACGCGATGAGAATGATGAAACAAATGATACCTAATTCTGGCTAGAAGTTAAAATAATTGCTAATTTTAGATAAATTAATCTGTTAACTTAACAGATTTTTTTATTTACAATAAACAACATTTGACAAGGTTTTAAATAAATGATAATATACCCCCACAGGGTATATAATTAATTTTAAATAAAGTGACCAAAGTTTGCAGTCCAGAGCGTATCGTTTCGCAACTTCATCGTATTGAAGGTCAAATTCGGGCTGTGGAAAAGATGTACAATGACAAAAGAAGCATTGAAGACATTATTTGTCAGGTTAAAGCTGCTAGAGCCTCTCTGGACTCAGTAACTAGGTTATTGGTAGACGACAAAGTCAGCGGTTGCTATGATAGTGGTAAAGTAGCCAAGAAAAAAGAGCTATTAAAACTGATAGATGTTTTATTTGATATTACATAATTAACAAATTAATAAGTTAATAAAAAACATATGGCATTAGAACTAACAGATCAAAATTTTGATCAAGAGATTAAAGAATTTAAAGGAGTTGCTTTGGTAGATTTTTGGGCACCATGGTGTGGTCCTTGTAAAATGCAAGGACCAATAGTTGAAGAATTGTCTGAAACATTAAAAGGCAAAGAGGGTGTAAAAATTTCTAAACTCAATGTCGACGACAACCAAGCTAAAGCCAGCGAGTATCAGGTGATGAGTATTCCTACTTTAAAAATCTTTAAAGATGGCAAAGATGTAGAAACTATGGTTGGTTTACAGAGCAAAGATGTATTATTAGAAATGATTAATAAACATTCAAACTAACACCATGCCAGAACACACAATGTCCAACGACGGTAAAATATACGATGTAGTAATAGTGGGAGCTGGTCCAGCTGGATTGACAGCAGCTATATATACTTCTCGTCGAGCCATGAAGACTTTGGTAATTTCTAAAGATGTAGGTGGTCAAATTTCTTTGACTGACGATGTGGAAAATTATCCTGGTTTTGAATCGATAGAAGGTTTGGCTTTGGCCCAAAAATTTCAGGCGCAAGCTGCCAAAACGGGTGTAGAATTTTTGTTTGAAGAAGCTACCGAAATAGTCAAGCAAACTGACAATAGTTTTATTGTAGCTACTGGGTCTAATAAAAAAATAAAAGCCAAAACTATTATTTTGGCTTTTGGTCTTAGCCCTAGAAATTTAGATGTGCCAGGCGAAAAAGAATTGACAGGCCGTGGAGTGACTTATTGTGCTACTTGTGATGGACCTTTGTATAAAGGTAAAACAGTAGTAGTGGTCGGTGGGGGAAATTCGGCTTTAGACGCGGCTGAATTTATGTCCAAGATTGGTAAAAAAATATATTTACTGGTTCGCAAAGATAAGTTTCGTGGTGAACAGACATTGATTGACAAAGTCAAGGCGGCTGAAAATGTGGAAGTTATTTTTAATGCTAGTGCTAGCGAAATAAAAGGTAAAGATAGAGTAGAGGCGTTGGTCTACAAAACCGACGATGGCCAAAGCAAAGAAGTGCAAACCGATGGAGTATTTGTAGAAATAGGACATATTGCTAGTACCAAGTGGTTGGCTGGTCTAGGACTAAATTTGACTGAACGTGGGGAGATAAAAATTACAGTTGATAACGAAACAAATATAAAGGGCATATTTGCGGCTGGAGATATTACGGAGATTACTTATAAGCAAGCTGTGATTTCAGCTGGCGAAGGTTGTAAAGCTGCTCTTCAAGCTTATAGATTTTTACAAGGTGATAAACCACTTACTCCAGATTGGACTTCTAAAAAATAAAAATGATTACGCGAAAACAAATATTGGCAGAACACAAAAAAAAACGTGGCAAGATAGCTATTAAAACCAAAATGAGATTAAGCAACAGAGATGAACTCTCCGTTGCTTATACACCTGGTGTGGCCGAAGTAAGTAAAGCGATAGCTCAAGACAAAAAACTAGCTTATCAATATACAAACAAAGGCAACTTAGTAGCAATAATAACTGACGGCACAGCTGTTTTGGGTTTGGGAGATATTGGTCCAGAAGCAGCTATACCAGTGATGGAGGGCAAAGCCGCTATATTTAAAGAATTTGCCGATATAGATGCTTTTCCACTTAGTCTAGCCACCAAAGACACCGAAGAGATTATAAAAATAATAAAATCTTTGGCACCAAATTTTGCGGCTATTAATTTGGAAGATATTGCAGCACCGCGTTGTTTTGAAATAGAGCAACGCTTGATAAAAGAATTGGACATTCCAGTTTTTCATGATGATCAGCACGGCACAGCCATTGTTGTTTTGGCAGCCTTGATCAACGCCAGTAAAGTAGTCAAAAAAAATATAAAAAAATTAAGAATAGTTATTTCTGGAGCTGGTGCCGCTGGACTAGCTGTCAGCAAACTTCTGCATAGCTACGGCATTCAAGATATAGTAGTGCTAGATTCTAAAGGTGTATTATCTAAAAATAGAAAAGATTTGGATAAATACAAACAAGAAATTTTGGTGGCTAATATTCGAAACGTTCAGGGGGATTTAACCAGGGCTATATTAGGAGCAGATGTTTTTATTGGTGTTTCTATAGGAGGATTATTGACAGCTCAAATGATAAAGACTATGTCCAATAAGGCTATTGTTTTTGCTCTAGCCAATCCTATTCCAGAAATAATGCCAGAACTGGCCAAAAAAGCCGGTGCTTTGGTAGTTGGTACTGGACGTAGTGATTTTCTAAATCAAATAAATAACGCTTTGGTTTTTCCGGGCTTGTTTAGAGGCATGTTAGATAATAGACATAAGATGGTAACAAATAATATAAAAATCAAAGTAGCCGAAGCCATTGCTTCGTGCATCAAAAAACCCAGTCAAGATAAAATTATTCCCAACATTTTTGATAAACAAGTAGTAAATAAAATAGTTAGTACCATTAAAAACACTAAAAAATAAATATATGAATGCATACGACAATGCTCTTAGACAGTTAGAAAAAGCGGCCAAGCTTATTGACCTAGACAAAGAAGTTTTGGCGCGTTTATCTAGTCCAGAAAAAATAGTAATGGCTTCACTGCCTATTCGTATGGATGATGGGTCTTTGCAAGTTTTTCAGGCCTATAGAGTACAGTACAATAGTGCTCGTGGGCCATACAAAGGAGGCATTCGTTTTCATCCACAAGTTGATCTTGATGAAGTCAAGGCTTTGGCTTTTTGGATGACTATAAAATGCTCGGTGGTTGGAATTCCTATGGGAGGAGCCAAAGGAGGCATTATAGTGGATCCAAAATCTTTGTCGCTTAGTGAATTGGAAAGATTATCTAGAGCTTGGATTGGAGCCTTTAGGGCAGTTATTGGACCAGAAAAAGATATCCCTGCTCCTGATGTATATACCACTCCACAAATTATGGCTTGGATGGCCGATGAATTTTCCAAATTGGAAGGCAAGCCTTCCATTGGGGTAGTAACTGGTAAGCCACTTGAATATGGTGGTTCGCTGGGCAGAGGTAATGCTACAGCCATGGGCGGTTTTTATGTGTTGAGTCAGGCCATAGCCAAACTTGATTTAAAAGCTGATAAGCTCAAAGTAGCTATTCAGGGCTTTGGTAATGCCGGAGCTACTATGGCTAAATTTTTGTATGACGCTGGCTATAAAGTAGTAGCGTTAGCTGACTCCAAATCAATAATTTATGATGAGGCTGGTTTAAATATAGACAAAGTAAGTGAATACAAAATAAAGACCAAGTCTTTATCGGGTTTTCCTGGCTCCAAAGAAATTGGTCAGACAGAATTTTTTGCTCTAGATGTAGATGTGTTGGTACCAGCAGCTTTAGAAAATCAAATCAGTAAAGATAATGCTAGTGACATAAAAGCCAAGATTGTTGTGGAGCTGGCCAACGGCCCAACTACCCCAGAAGCTGATGAAATAATGTATAAAAATAATATCGTAGTTATTCCAGATGTATTGGCCAATGCCGGAGGAGTAACGGTATCTTATTTTGAATGGTTGCAAAATATTTCCAATAATTATTGGAGTGCAGAAGAAGTAGATGCTGAATTAAAAGAAAGAATGATACCAAGTTTTGAGGCTATCTGGAATATGGCCCAAGACAAAAAAACAGACCTCAGAACAGCTTCTTTTATGGTGGCCTTAGATAGAATAGCCAAAGCTTCTAAGGTCAGGTCTTAATATAATTATTAGCATAAACAAGTATCAGACAACACTCTAATACTTGTTTTATTTTAAGCACTTTAGAGACTATAGCTAATTTATTTAAAACACTGTATAATCTATTTTAATTATTTATTATTAAAGCCTTGCCATGGAAATTAACAACTTAAATACAGATAGTATTGAGCGATATATGTCGCCAGAAGAGTTTGAAAAATTTAAGCAGTTTGGAAAAGATAAGCAAACACCATTTTTAATCATAAGTCTTTCCAAGGTACTTCAAAAATATGATGAATTAAAAAGTAACTTTCCTTATGCTCATATTTATTATGCAATTAAAGCTTGTCCAGTCAACGAAATTATTACTTTATTAAATGAGCGTGGGGCATGTTTTGATTTGGCTTCGGTCAATGAAATTGATCAGGTACTTCAACTAGGAGTATCACCAGATAAAATAAGTTTTGGTAATACTATTAAAAAAGAACAAGACATTGCCTATGCCTATCAAAAAGGCGTTCGTCTTTTTGCCACTGATTCACCATCAGATGTGAGAAAAATTGCTCGTCGGGCTCCGGGGAGCAAAGTTTTTATGAGAATATTGTCAGAGGGCGGTAATGCCGATTGGCCTTTATCTAAAAAATTTGGTGCTCATCCAGATTTGGTTTTTAGAATAGCTCAACGTATTCAAAAGGCCGGACTTATTCCTTATGGTATTTCATTTCATGTTGGAAGTCAGCAACGCGACATAGGTCAATGGGATAATGCTATATCACAGACCAAATATCTTTTTGAATCTTTGAAAGAAAAAGGCATACAGCTTAAGATGATAAATATTGGCGGTGGTTTACCAGCCAATTATGTCCAGCCAACTCAGCCACTAGAGGTCTATGCTAGAGATATAACCCAGTTTCTTAAAGAGGATTTTGGAAAGGATATGCCAGAAATATTTATTGAACCAGGGCGTAGTATTATCGCTGAAGCAGGAGTTATTGTTTCGGAGATTGTCATGGTTTCAAAAAAATCTAAGTCAGCCAACGTCAATTGGGTATATTTAGATACTGGCAAGTTTAATGGCTTGATTGAAACTATTGATGAGTCAATAAAATATCCAATTTTTGTTGATGACTCTAGAAAAGGAGAGCTTAGGGAAGTGATTTTAGCCGGACCATCTTGTGACTCTATGGACACTTTATACGAGACTTATAAATATAGATTGCCCAAGGATATCAAAGAAGGAGACAGAGTTTATATATTATCTACTGGCGCTTATACTACTTCTTATTGCTCAGTCAATTTCAATGGTTTTAGTCCAATGAAATATTATTTAATGGAATAAACAATATTAACCTATAAAAACAGTTATATTTACAAATAGTATAGCTGTTTTTTTATTTACTTATTTTAAAATTGTGCTAGGCTTAAATTAGAAAAATTTAATAAACAAATAGACACAAGGAGTATAGCACCATGGATTGGTTTTTACGTCTTATAGCCTGCTTGGCAATAGTAATTGTCAGCCTCATTGCTACTCCCGTTATTTATCTCGTTCTTTATTTGCTCTTTTCAATTTCACCTTGGTGGATGTTTACCATCGTTCCAATTGATCTTATGATCATTTGGGCATTAATAAGCTCTTGGAAAAAAGAGCAAAATGAAAAAGACAAACAAACAGCCACCATAGATGGTCTGTGATAAAACAAGACAAGATAAGAAGAACTGGTTGTTCACAACCAGTTCTTTTATTTCTTGACAGATTTTTTTTCTGGGTTTAAAATATTAATGACAAACAAAGCCGTCTTATATAAAATAGACGGCTCAATACAAAAGCCCCCACCGAAGTGGGGGTTTTTGTGAAGAAAAGCGATTTTGAGAGCTAACTAGGTTAGTCTCAATTACTAGATTAGTATAAAACGGCTTTTTTGTCAACCTGTTTTTTTGATAAGCAGGTACTAATAAGTAATTTCATCTAAAATGATGAAAGAGGAAAGAAAAGCGATATGGACTTAAACAAAGTAAGTTTCATTGGCAATTTGGCTGGTGATCCAGAAGCAAAAACCTTGCCTTCTGGACAAAATTTGGCACTTTTTAAAGTAGCTACCAACTATACTTGGCGTGATGCTAGCACCAAGGAAAAAAGAACTAGAGCTGATTTTCACAAGGTAGTGGCTTGGGGCAAATTGGCTGAAATTATTAATACGTATCTAAAAAAAGGTTCAAAAATATTTTTAGAGGGACGATTACAAAATCGTTCTTGGGAAGATAAGGATAAAAATAAACATTATATTACTGAAATTATTGCTTCAGATCTTATTATGCTAGGTGGCAGTAGCAAAAAGACAGTCACTGGCGATGAGACTGCCCGAGAGGATGTAGATGTAGAAGAAATTCAATTAGAAGACAACTAATACTTGTCTTCTTTGAGGTCTGAAGTTTAGCCTGTACCTTCAGGCCTTAGATAAGACAATTAAGAAGAAAAGCGTTTTGAGAGTAATTGTCGAGGGTTAGTTTTTTGTTGGGCATAAAAACTAACACTTAGTTCATTACATTAAAATAAAGGAGGAAAAAGATCAAACGCCCACGTACAATAGGTAAAATATTTTTATCACCCTTAATTTGAGGAAGACAACAATGAAACACAAAGTCTGGTTTGTTTGTGTTTTGATCGCTGCTTTGACAATGATTGTTTTGTCTGGCTGCGATGAAGAACAAAGTAATGTAGTATCATCTAATGATTCAGAACAAACAGCTGAATCAAAAGAAGGCGACGACATTGGGCTAAGTGCTGCTACCTACAGTACTTGGTGGAGCAACTTAGGTCAGATAGGCCGTAATCAGGCCATTCTTGATCGAGCTTATCGTGACATTAATCGCTATGTGGGCTTAAACTGTAAAGATTGGGCTCGCAAAGTAGTTTACGATGCTTCAAAGGGCGTGGTTACTTTACCGACCACCTTGCCCAATGCGAGCGGTTGGTATTTTGCTTATAGCCCTTATTTGGTGGGCATGTCCGGTGGAATTCGTAGTGTTCAGCCTGGCTGGATTGTCCAAATCAATTGGAGATTAAGCGATGGTAGCATTACGCCACATACTTTTATTGTGGTTGGACGAAGTCCATATGGGATCAATGTTATTGAAAGCAATTGGTGTGCCTACAATAAAGTTTGCACACGCTATATCTCTTTTTCTGACTTTGCCCAAAAGGTTTCCCGCTATACTTGTTATTATGTCATTGGTGGGTAACTAATCAATACCCAGATGGAGAGCTAAGCTCCCCGTCTGGGTACTAATTTTGTGTTATAATAATTGTATGATTAAAAATATGAATAAAAAAATAGTAATAAGCTTATTTATTTGTCTAATATTAGTTAGTGGCGTTTTTATTTTTTTAAAAAATAAAAATCAACAATTAAGCACTCAATTTAGAGAAAATCATTATAAGCTATGGTTTGGTATAGATCAGTATTATTTAGAACGTTGTGTTAAAAATCAATGTAAAATTATTGATAAATTTTCGACTGATTTTATATCCGATGTTGTTATAGATGAATCAAATGATTTAATTTATTTTTTTAAAGATAATAGTTTAGTAGCTAGAGATTTTGTAAATGAAACCGAAAAACAAATTTATATACTAGAGCCAGAGGAGAAAGTATTAAATTTTTCTTTGTCCGACAACAATCTTTTTGTAGTTTTAATTACAGAGGATGAGCTATATAAAAATTATTATACTTTTGATTTAATTAATAATATCATTAAAAAGAATCAAATTTTATTTGCCAGAGAAGATGAGCAAATTATTGGTAATATTACAGATCTTGGACAAGTAGAATTTAATATTATGGGCATAGATACTGATATAGAGGGTCAACAATATTTAGAATATATGGCTGAGGACAATCAAAAAAGATATCGACTGACAGATAATTATTATCCTTATTTTACAATAGCCCATAAAAAGAACCATATTTTATATTTTGTAGATAATTATTTAAAAGATTTAGATCTTTTATCGGGAGTAGTTCAAAATAAATTAATTCTTGACAGTGGTCATCTCTCTAGTGATGGTAGATTTGTTATTCAGGAAAACAACAATTTGACGGGGAGTGAGTTTTTTCTATTCGACTTAGAAGAGAATAAAAGATTTCTTTTATTTAAAAGAAATAGTGATAGTTTTTTGGATGGTTTTTGGGCTAATGAAAATAAATATTATATTTTTATAGCTGAAAACGGATATTATTTAATAGATGTTATTAAACATAAAGTATATTTTTCATTGTCAGATTATACTAAGTATAAGGATTGGGGATTAGTAGATGTTTTTAAATAGTTTTTAAAATTGTATATGAGAAGAAAAGCGATTTTAGTATTTATTTTTTTGTTTTGTTTGAAGGCTCAGGCTAGTGAGAGTGATTTAGTGGTTTCAGAAATAATGTATGATGCCGCTGGATCAGATAGTGGCCATGAGTGGATTGAATTATACAACTCTGGTTTAGAAAATGTGACAGTCAGTAGCACTTGGCGATTTTTTGATTCCAGTAATCACAAAATAAATTTTTATCAAGGCACTAGTACTATAGCTAGTCAAGAATTTTTTGTTTTAGTAGATAATGGCGAACAATTTTTATTGGATTATCCAGATTTTATAGGAAATATATTTGATACTGTAATAAATCTGTCAAACACCAGTTCAAGTCTAGCTATTAGTTTTGATGAAGGTACTACACAAAGTCTGATAGAGGATTATAGTTTGCTGTGGGGAGCTGGTGGCAACGGCTATTCTTTGGAAAAAATAGATTTACTAGCCAGCATTACTAATAATTGGCAAGAGAGTAGTATTTTGGGTGGTACACCTGGAAAAATAAATAGTGAGAAACAAACAGAAGAAATATTAATAGAAGAAAATATTATTGAAGAGCCCAGTCAAAATTGGTCAAAATTAATTATTAACGAGCTTTTACCAAATCCACTTGGTAGTGATGATAATGAATGGATAGAACTTTATAATAGTGGAGACGAAAGTTTAAATTTAGATGGTTTGAAAATAAAAGATAATGCTACTAGGGTTTTTATATTAGATGTAGATAGTGGTTTAAGCTTAGCTTTAGCAGCACACAGCTATTTGGTAATTCCCAAGAGTCTTAGTGGCATATCTTTGAACAATTCAAACGGGGATGGAGTTTTTATCATGGATCCAGATAATAATCTTATTGATTCAGTTGTTTATAATGACATAGCTATAGAGGGGCGATCTTATGCTAGGTCAGAAAATTATTTTGTATGGAGCAAGACAGCCACGCCAGGCGCCAATAATCAAATACTTGTAAATCAAGCGCCGGTAGCCCAAATAAGTATAGCCGAAACAGATTTTATAGTGGGAGAAAAAATAAGTTTTTCAGCTAGCGCTTCTTATGATCCCGATGGTGAAGACTTGGATTATCTTTGGGAATTTGGTGATGACCAAACTAGCGCCAAAGAAAGTATAAAGCATAGTTTTGATAAACTAGGCACTTACACAGTGTGTTTGACAGTGACTGATTTGGAAGGAGATGATGACAAAACAGAATTTGTGCTAGACATAAAGCAAGATAAAGCAGTAAGCACAGCAGAAACAACGGCAAGTAAAGTAGAAAATATTATAGTTGATTTAGCCGAAGATGATTTGATTATTTCAGAATTTATGCCCAATCCTCTTGGTAGTGACGAGGGAGAGTGGATTGAATTGTATAATAGTAGTGACCAAGCTATAGATTTGTATGCTTGGCAAATTGATGATGAGGAGGGTGGTAGTAAGCCATATCAATTTAGCACTAGCACTATTATCTCGGCTAAAAATTATTTAGTTTTAAATAGAACAGAAACTAAAACAACCTTAAACAACACTAGTGACTCAGTACGACTCTTAAGTCCAGGGGGAGATTTGTGGCAGGAAGTAAGCTATACCAAGATTCCAGAAGACAAAACATATGCTTGGGATTATATAAATAAAGAATGGCTTATAGGTGAGCCTAGTCCAGGGGTAGAAAATATTTTTGAAAACACAAAAGAAATAGAAACGATTTATGGAGTTGCTGAGTTGAGTGAATTGGCTAAAAATAGTTTTGTCTTGGTTCAGGGCATAGCTATCAATAGTACAGACAAAGATACGCGTAGTTTGTATTTGGCAGATTACAATTTTTTGTCGCTTAATTTTGAAGAAGTGACAGAGGTGTATTCTTACTACAAAAACTTTCCAGATATAAAAGCCGGAGATCTGGTGACTGTCTCTGGTCAAATTTCCAAGCTTGATGATTTGCCACGCCTAAAAATAAAAACAGCTCAAGATATTTGGCAAAACGATGTTAGTATAAAATTGTCAGAGCCAGAGATTGTAGATGTGGGAAACATAGATGAAGATTTGCTAGGCAGTTATTTAAGAATAAAAGGTATTGTAGTAAAAAAAAGTGGTAATAATATTTATGTCGCTTCTGACATAGAGGAAGAGCATATAGTCAGAGTATATAGTAAATTTTCTAGCAAAGATTTAGAAATTAAAAAAGGTGATGAAATAATAGTGGCTGGTATACTTAGTCAGACTGACAGTGCTTTCAAGCTAGTGCCTTTTGGAATAAAGGATATAGCTGTTTCCAAACAAGTTTTGGGGAGCAAAATAAATGCAGAACCACTAAAAGTGGCTGATATTAGCACTAGCACAGAACAAGTTGTCGGTGATGACAATAGAAAAGATAATATAAAAAATATATTGATTTTTTTGGTAGGAGGATTGGTTTTGCTTGTCTTGATTTATATTGTTAGAAAAAAAAGAAACAATCCTATTGACAATATATAGCAATTATACTATTATACTAGTGTAATAGTATAGATTATGAATAAGTATTTAAAAAATCTAAGCAAATATTTATTAAGCATTAAAACAGAACAAGAAATGCAAGCTTTTTTGCAGGCTATTTTTACTCCAGCTGAGCTTGAACACATACCCAAGAGATTAGAGCTGATTCGTTTGCTTAAAAAAGGTATCACTCAACACAAGATAGCTAGTAGATTGAGCGTTGGTATAGCTACCGTGACCAGAGGTTCTCAGGAGTTGAAAAAAAATAATTTTAAAAATGTATAAGCTAAATAAAAATTTAATTTGGTGGAAAGATTTTAAGAGCTGGCGTTGTTTTTAAGGTCTTTATTTATTATTTGCAACAGCCGGCTTGAGTCGGTTTTTTTATTTTAAATTATTAATTATAAAATTATGAAAAAATATGATATTAATCCAGATAAAAATGGTTATTTTGGGAAATATGGAGGGCAGATAATCCCCCCACAACTTAAGTCAGTCTTTGAAGAAATAGAAAAGTTTTATTTGAATATAAAAAAAGACAAAGATTTTCAAGAAGAATTACAAGCTTTATTAAAAAATTATGTTGGTAGACCTAGCCCAATTTACTATGCCAAAAATCTTAGTAAAAAAATTGGAGGAGCTCAGATTTATTTTAAAAGAGAGGATCTCAATCATACAGGAGCTCATAAAATAAATCATACTTTGGGAGAGGCGCTTATTGCCAAACGTATGGGTAAGAAAAAACTTTTGGCTGAAACTGGAGCTGGTCAGCACGGAGTAGCTTTGGCTACAGCGGCAGCTGTGGTAGGGATTCCTTGCGAGATACATATGGGAGAAATAGATATTGCTAAACAAGCACCCAATGTACTACGGATGAAAATACTAGGTGCAAAAGTAGTACCAGTCAAGATGGGAACAAAAACACTCAAAGACGCAGTAGACAGTGCTTTTGGAGAATTTGTGAAAGATCCTCAAAATACATTTTTTGGTATTGGTTCTGTAGTTGGCCCACATCCTTTTCCAATGATGGTTAGAGATTTTCAGCGCATAGTCGGAGAAGAAGCCAAAGAGCAGTTTAAAGAAATAGCGGGGCAAGATCCAGATGCTTTGGTAGCTTGTGTGGGAGGAGGCAGTAATGCTATTGGCCTTTTTTCAGCTTTTTTGGAAAATGAAAAAATAGATATTTATGGTGTTGAACCTAGTGGGCGTAGTTTGAATCTGGGCGATAATGCAGCTACCTTGACTTTGGGTAAACCGGGGGACATACACGGTATGCATACTTATCTATTACAGGATGATAAAGGAAATCCAGAGCCTGTTTATTCTATAGCTTCGGGACTTGATTATCCAGGAGTAGGACCACAGCATAGTTTTTTGAAAGATATCAAGAGAATAAAATATGAATTAGCCAGTGACAAAGAATGCTTGGCGGCTTTTGTAGAATTGTCTAAAGTAGAGGGAATTATTCCAGCTCTAGAAAGCGCACATGCCATTGCCTTTGCTATAAAACTAGCCAAAAAAATGAATAAAGATAAAAAAATATTAGTAAATCTTTCTGGACGAGGAGACAAGGATATTGATTTTGTAGCTGGGCAATTAAAATTGTAGTCAGGGCACTCATAATTGAAGTCTTATTATATTTAGTAGTAAGGCTTTTTTTATTGACATTTATATAAATTTTAGGTATAAATATAGGCGTTAATTTAAGCCGGAGTGGTGAAATTGGTAGACACGCTTGGTTTAGGACCAAGTGCCTTCGGGCGTGGGGGTTCAAGTCCTCTCTCCGGTACCACAATAAAATAAAAAATATAATTTTGGGGGCGTAGCTCAGCTGGCTAGAGCGCTACATTGACATTGTAGAGGTCACTGGTTCGAGTCCAGTCGTTCCCACCAATGATGCAGTTTTAGTAGCTGTTTTTTCTTTGACAAAGAAGTCTATAAATCATATAATATAAGTACTTTTAGAGATTTTAAAATAAAAGAGCGATGAAAAAGAAAAATAAAAAAGAAGAAGAAATTGTCATTCAAGAAATAGATGATCAGGGAGAATTAGAAGAGATGGATGAGCTAGAAGAAGATGGTCAATTGTCAGTTGATGTTTATCAAGATGCTAGTAGTATTTATATCAAATCTACTATTGCTGGCGTAGAGCCAGAAGATATAGACATTTCTTTTGACAATGACATGATTACTATCAGAGGTAAACGCAAACAAGACAGGACAATTCGAGCTGAAGATTATTTTTATCAAGAATGTTATTGGGGTGGATTTTCTAGATCTATTATTTTGCCAGTTGATGTACAAGAAGACAAAATAAAAGCGACTATTAGAAATGGAATTTTAACGATTGAATTGCCCAAGGCCAAAAAAAGGGATATTAATATTTCAGTCCAAGATGATAATTGATAATTTGGAATTAAATTTTGATAGACAAGAGGGCAAAAGTTTGTTTTTTAAAACACGCTCAGGGGAAAGTATAGTTATTGATGAAAAATTATTATTTGGTTTTTCTGATAGACAACAAAAAGTATTTTTAAATTTAGATTTTAGGCAACACACAAAACAGGCACAAGACATTTTGAATGAAATATTAGACACTAACAATGAATAAATGGAAAAAGAACATATAGCTATAAAAAATATATTTTCTAAAAAGCGCTTATTTATAATAATCGCTATTTTTATATTTTTGAGCATTTCAATTTGGGGACTGGAAATTGTTTTAAACAACAATTATCAAGATAAATTTTTACCCAATATCAGTATAGCTGGCATAGACATAGGTGGCTTGAGTCTTGAAGATGCTAGAGCCAAACTAGATAAGCGTATTGATTTTGTAAATAGAAGAGGCTTTGTGTATATATCTCCTATAAAAACCGTTACCATCAATCCAAATATATCAGCTATGAATCCAGCTGACAGTGTGAAACTTATTGTTTTTTGGGATGTTGATAAAAGCTTGCTGCAAGTAGATACTTGGCAAAACAGCAGTAGTTTTTGGGGCAAGGCAAGGACTTTTTTAAGCGTCAAAGACTTTCCTTTAATTTATAGTTGGGATAGAGACGAACATCAAAAAATACTAAAGGAGAGTTTTAGTAATATTTTAAGTGAAAAAAAAGAAGCTAGTTTTTCTTTTGTTGATGATAATGATTTGCAAATAGTGGCTGAAAATATCGGACAAACATTTGATTATGATCAAGCTTTAAAAGATACTCAAGAGCAGATTGAAAACTTGATAAGCACAGATATTAATTTAAAAATAATAGAAGAGGCGCCATTGATAACCAGCTCTGTTTTAGAAAAATATAAAACACAAATATTAAATATTTCTAATCGTGGTGATCTTTATATTACCTTTGAAGAAAAAGATTGGAATATTCCAAATGATATCTGGAAGAATTGGTTAAAATTAAAACAAGGATCAGGAGCTTATTATATTGGGATTGATGATGAAAAATTTATAGCTTATTTGAGTGAGTCTGGTATCAGTGAAGTTATAAATATTCCGGTTCAAGATGCTCGTTTTAATCTAAAAGACGGCAAGGTAACAGAATTTGTTTCTAGTCAAGCCGGTAGAGAAATTCAAGTAGCTGAGGCTATTAAAAATCTGGAGAAAATTTTAAATACTTCTGGAGAATTGGAATTGGCCTTGACAGTGGAAATAACCAAGTCAACAATCCAAAATGGAGATGTAAATGATTTGGGTATTTTGGAAATTATTGGTACTGGAGAGTCAAATTTTGCTGGTAGCCCAGCCAACCGTATTCATAACATAACAGTTGGAGCCAATGCTCTACACGGTGTACTTATTAAACCAGAAGAAGAATTTTCTTTGCTAGCTGCTTTGGGGGAAATTGATGGAGAGCATGGTTACAAACAAGAATTGGTTATTAAAGACGGCAGAACCATACCAGAATATGGTGGAGGTCTTTGTCAGATTGGTACCACTGTATTTCGTGGCACTATAGCCAGTGGCTTACCAGTGACAGAGCGTCGTAACCATTCTTATCGAGTGTCTTATTATGAACCAGCAGGAACAGATGCTACTATTTATAACCCATGGCCAGATTACAAATTTAAAAACGATACAGGCAAGCACATTTTGATTCAATCTCGTATTGAAGGTACAAAAATATATTTTGATTTTTGGGGAAGCAAAGATGGACGTATTGCTATGAGTACTCAGCCAGAGATTTATAATATTGTAGCCCCACCAGCCAAAAAAGTAATCAAAACAACAGATATTCCAGTTGGCACAGAAAAGTGTACAGAAAGAGCACATAATGGAGCAGATGCTAAGTTTAATTATAGTGTGCAGTATCCAAATCAACCTGAGCCAGTAGAAACTACTTTTTATAGTCATTATACTCCTTGGCAAGAAGTGTGTCTCTTAGGAGTAACAGCCGAAGAACTCTTGGCCGAACAAGAATTGCCAGGTCAGACTACAGCCAGTACTACTCCTGAGCAATAATTTGAACAATTAAAAAATCCCGCTAATTTGGCGGGGTTTTAATTTTGGTTTTTATTTTTCTTAGTTTAGCTGTTTACAGACAACTGTGCCCAAGAAAATCATTTCTCGAAAAAATTGAGCCTGAGCCGAATTGGATCTGAAAAATGATCCCCATGCTTGTCGTGGACACAGTTGTCTAAAAACAGTTTACTTTAAAGCATCGTACTCAGTGACTACAAATAATAGCACATTGTTTTTGTTTTGTCAAGGACATGTAAATATGCTATAATTATGCTACTTTTAAAGTAAACTGGTGAGCTACCAAATATTGACGATTAGTTGGTTTTGGGGTATCATCATAGCACTTTCCGCCAGAGGCGGAGCACCCCATGGGTGAAATTTTCAAACTTTTAACCAAAATAATATGAGTGTACCAAAAAAGAAAAGAACAAAAGGTTCAGTAAAGCGTCGTGCTTCTCATTTTGCTTTAAAAGCCAAAGCCGCTATCAAGTGTTCAAATTGTGGGGCTAGCTTATTACCACACAGAGCTTGTGCTAAATGCGGATTTTATAAAGGCGAAAAAAAAGTAAAATAATTTATAAATGGCCAATCGACACTTAGCTAGAACCATAGCCCTACAAACACTCTTTGAGTGGGATTTTTTGAAAGAAAAGAAAGCTAAGAAAAATATTAAAGAAGTCTTTGATTATATCAGAGAAGAATTTGCACCTGATTTTGATGATCAGGGTTTTTCTTTTGCTTTGATAAATAAAGTTATTGCCAATCAAAAAGAATTGGACAATATCATTACTAGTTTTGCTCCAGAGTGGCCCATTGATCAAATTACTATTACTGATCGCAATGTTTTGCGTATTGGAGTTTATGAATTAAAAATGGACGCAGCCATTCCTCCTAAAGTAGCTATCAACGAATCAATAGAATTGGCCAAAGCTTTTGGTGGGGATTCCAGTGGTAAGTTTGTCAATGGAGTATTAGGAAGCATTTATAAAGAGATGGTAAAAAATGACGAGAAACAAGATTTGAATAGTCAGGGTATTAGAGAAATGTCAGCCGGCGGAGTAGTTTATAGAAAAGATGACGATGGTTATTATTTTGTTTTAATACTAGATGCTTATGACAAATGGACTTTTCCCAAAGGCCATGTTGATAAAGGAGAAATAGAAGAAGAAGCAGCTTTAAGGGAAATAAGTGAAGAGACCGGTTTAAAAAAATTGACAGCGCAAGGTTACTTGGGTGAAACAGAGGTAAAAGTGCATAAGCCAAGTGAAAAGCCATTTAGAAAACTTATAAAATATTATTTGATTGAAGCTAAGGATAAAGATATTATTGTGCCTGATGTTAGTGAATTGAAAGATGTTAAATGGTTTTCTTTACAGGAGGCACTAGCTACACTGGGTTATGATAATGCCAAGGATATTTTTAGAACAGGCTTGGAAAAGTTAGGATTATAGTAATTATGAAAAAACAACTCAATTTATTAGAAAATAAAATAGACATAAAATTTAAAAATTTGGATTTTTTACGAAATGCTCTGGTGCATCGTTCATATTTAAACGAACACAAAGATTTTCCATCTGATCAAAATGAACGTTTAGAATTTTTGGGTGATGCCGTACTAGAATTGGTAGTGACAGATTATCTTTATAAAAATTTTTCAGAAGCAGAAGGAGTGTTGACCAATTGGCGCTCATCTTTGGTCAACGGAGAAAGACTTGCTTCTATTTCAGAATCTTTGGGTGTTTATGATTTTATGTATTTGTCAAAAGGAGAATCTCAAGATAGCAATAAAAAAGCTCGTCAATATATTTTGGCCAACGCTTTTGAGGCAATAGTTGGGGCTATTTATTTGGATCAGGGGTATAAGACAGCCGCTAAGTTTATCAATACACATCTGACAGTACATCTAGACAAAATAATAAAAGACAAGTCATATATTGATGCCAAAAGTATGTTTCAAGAAAGAGCTCAAGAAAAAATGGGACTGACTCCACATTATCGGGTATTGGATGAGGCTGGTCCAGACCACAATAAAAAATTTACTATTGGAGTATATTTGGAAAAAGAGCTAGTAGCCAAAGGAGATGGCTACAGCAAACAAGAAGCTCAAACTCAGGCAGCGGCCAATGCGATAGCAATAAAAAACTGGTAAAATCCCACATTTAGTGGGATTTTTTGTTAGTGGGTATTGACAAGAGTATTTTTTTGTACTAAGCTAAAAAAATCTTAAAGTACCTTACGAATTTGAAATAGCGCCTCTTAGGCTTTGCTTACATGACCCTCCGACAGGCAAGCCTGAGAAGCTTTTTTTTCGCAACGCCGACCACAAGGTCGGTTCATGGGTCACTGGCTTCCCCCCCCCTTTAGCCGGTGACCCTTTTTATTTTAAAAAATACAGATATATGATAAAATGAGTACGCTAATTTAAGCGTTATTTTTGTTTTATTATGTATTTGGAAAAACTAGAAATTCAGGGGTTTAAATCATTTGCCAAAGAGAC